>FSSH01003630.1_pt1 | contig 14217 bp, 12 predicted proteins | sample 1166101 | NCBI WGS metagenome assembly FSSH01 (sample SAMEA32972668, study PRJEB13176) | freshwater metagenome | biome: Drinking water system; feature: Biomass in drinking water that filtered by 0.45 um membrane; material: drinking water | place: USA | collected 2012-12-20 | depth 0 m | reverse complement strand
GGCCGCCGCCAGAAGGTCAGCGTCCGGCGCCGCGCGCGGGCGCGCCGCGGGCACGCCGAAATAATTCTCCGCGCCGCCGTCGATGTCGCGGGCGGATTTGGCGTCCGCACGTTCAAGAACGAGGCGCGAGGCCTCGCGCGCGACGGAGGCCGGGCCGATCACAACGGCGCCCTTCGTCTCAGACAGGGCGCGCGCCAGCATCAGATCGGTGCTCGGCAGCAGCGCGAGCTGCTGGGCGAGGCGTTCGTCACGCGCGCCGGCGAGCCAGAATTCGCCGATCGTCTCCGGCGAGAGGGGGTCCGGGCTGTCGATGCCTTCGAGATAGAGAACGCCCTTCGCCCCCGCCGAGGCGCTTGTTGAGACGAGCTCGGCGACGAGCGAGCGCGGCCACGGCCAGGGTCCGATTTTTTCAATGCTCGCGGCGTCAATCTCGACGACATGAATGGGGGAGTTGCGATCGATCTCCGCCGGGAAGAGGCGCGCGTAAAGATCGAACAGCGTCTCGCGCGCGCCGCCATGGCGCGCCTCGGCGTTGGCGAGCGTCATCAACGCGAGCGCCGCCATCACCGCAACCATCAGCATCAAAGGCAGCGCGCCCAACCACCGGAACCGCTGCGATAAACCGCTCTTGCCCACGCCCTCTACTCCAGCGCCGCCCGGCCCTGTTTCCCCTCGGGCTGGCGGCGCGTTAACACTCGTTCACCATAATTCAGGATGAATTTATCATCCCCGCCTAGCATCTACCAATGCAAGCGGCGAGCCGCCCGTAAAGCCTGATTTTGAGCAGAAAATGACGCCCGCCGCCTTCTCGACCGACCTTGACAACGGCACCTTGCGCCTCAAGGCGGCCGGGGACTGGCAGGCGCGGCATCTTGGCGCGATCGACCGGGCGCTCCGCGACTTCGAAGACGACGCGATCGGGCGGGAGCTTGTCATCGACATTTCGGAGGTCGGCCGGCTCGACACCGCCGGCGCGATGGTCTTCGAGCGGATGCTGCGCGCCTGTTCCAAGCGGACGAAGGTTTCACGGATCGTCGGCGGCAGCCAGGCGCAGCAGACGCTCATCGCCAATGTCGCCCCGCATGTCGCGCCGTGCGAGGTCGAGCCCGCGCGGCGCAACGCCTTCTTGATGATGATCAACCGCCTCGGCAAGGGGATCGTCGAGGGTTATTACGCCGCGCTCGAGATCCTGAATTTTGTCGGCCTGACGCTGACGACCTTGTGGCGCGTCATCCGCGACCCGTCGCGCCTGCGCCTCACCTCGATCTTTTACCACATGGAGGAGGCTGGCATAAATGCGATGCCGATCGTCGGCCTGATGTCCTTCATGATCGGCGCCGTCGTCGCCTTCATGGGCGCGAAAATATTGCGGCTCTTCAACGCGGAAGTTTTCACCGTCGAGCTTGTCGGCATTTCGGTGTTGCGCGAGTTCGGCGTGCTGCTCGCCGCGATTCTCGTCGCCGGGCGCTCGGGCAGCGCCTTCACCGCCGCGATCGGCGCGATGAAAATCCGCGAAGAAATTGACGCCATGAAGGCGCTCGGCCTTGATCCCATTGAAACGCTGGTCCTGCCGCGCACCATCGCGCTCATCATCATGATGCCGGTGTTGACCTTTATGGCGTCGATCCTCGGCGTCATCGGCGGCGGCCTTGTCGCGGCGACGGCGATGGAAATTTCTCCGGCCTTCTTCGTCGGGCGCCTGCAAGAGACGATCGCCCTGCAGAATTTCTGGGTCGGCCTTATCAAGGCGCCGTTTTTCGCCTTCGTCATCGCCATCATCGGCTGCTATCAGGGCATGGAAGTGCAGGGAAGCTCCGAAAGCCTCGGACAGCGCACGACGCTCTCCGTCGTGCAGGCGCTCTTTATCGTCATCATTCTCGACGCCTTTTTCGCAATGTTCTTCCTGGAGATTGATTTTTGACCTCCGGAAGCCAAGACGCGATCATCGAGGTCGAAGGACTTCGTACGCAGTTCGGCCAGAACGTCATACATGACAATCTCGATCTCAGCGTCCGGCGCAACGAAATCCTCGGCGTCGTCGGCGGGTCGGGTACGGGCAAATCCGTGCTGATGCGTGCGATCATCGGCCTGAAGGAGCCCTCCGCCGGGACGGTGCGCATCTTCGGCGAGGACTTCTACGGTCTGCGTTCTGAAGAGCGCCTTGCGGTCGAGCGGCGCTGGGGCGTTCTATTTCAGGGCGGGGCGCTTTTTTCTTCGATGACGGTCGCGCAGAACGTCATGGCGCCGATCAACGAGCACTTAGGCCTGCCGCGAGACCTCGCCGCCGACATCGCCGCGATGAAGATTTCGATGGCCGGCCTGCCGGCCGACGCCGGCGCGAAATACCCCTCGGAGTTGTCCGGCGGCATGTCGAAACGCGCAGGGCTTGCGCGCGCGCTCGCGCTCGACCCTGAAATCGTCTTTCTCGACGAGCCGACGGCGGGCCTTGACCCGATCGCCGCGGAGAACTTTGACAGGCTCATCGTTTCCCTCAAGGAATCCTTAGGGTTAACAGTGTTTATGGTCACTCATGATCTCGATACGCTGCACGCGACATGCGACCGGGTGGCGGTGCTGGCGGAGAAAAAGGTGATCGCGATCGGACCCCTCGACGAGGTGCGCCGCTCCGATCATCCCTGGATAGTGGAATATTTCTCCGGCCCGCGCGGCCGCGCGGCGTTAGAGGCGAAGAAAGCGGACGCATCAGCGCCCGCCGGGAAGGTGTGACGAATGGAGACGCGCGCGCATTACGTCGTTGTCGGCGCGGTCGTGCTCGTCCTCGTGGCGGCGGCGTTCCTGTTCGTCCTCTTCCTGTCGCAATCGCAGCAGGATTATGACGAATACGACGTGATTTTCCGCGAGCGCGTGTCGGGACTTTCTGTCGGCGCCGCGGTTTCTTTCAACGGCATCCAGAAGGGCGAAGTTCAAGACCTGTCGATCGCGCCCAACGATCCCTCGATTGTCGTCGCGCGCATTCGCGTCGATAACGACACGCCGGTGAAAACGGATACGAAAGCCGAGCTTGAGCTTGTCGGGTTCACCGGCCTTGCGATCATCCAACTTGTCGGCGGCAGCGCCGAGGAAGAATTGTTAAAGAACGTCACGCGCGGCGTGCCGCGGATTGAGGCGGACGCGGGCGGCATCGCGCAACTGATAGCCGGTTCAGGCGACATCATCGCCTCGGCCAACCGGCTATTGTCGGCCGAAAATACGAAATCCTTCACGAACATCCTGACGAGCGTCGAGACCCTCACAGCGTCGCTCGCGGGCCAGGAAGACGAGATCGCCGCGACGATCGAAAACACGGCGAAAATGACAGCCAACCTTGCGACGGCGACGGAAAAACTCTCGCGCACCGCCGACAGCCTTGATAGGGTCCTCGCGTCCGATGCGCCTGCGGCGCTGGAGGAAACGCAGCTTTTGATGGCCGAGTTGCGCGCCACTGTCGCCGAGAACCGCGAGCAGATCCGCATGTTCACCGACCAGGGCCTTGCGCAAGTCGGCCCCGCCGTCGCCGAGGCGCGCGCGATGTTCAGAACGCTCGATCAGGTCCTGCGCGAAATCGACCGCGATCCGCGCGGCTATCTCCTCGGGGAATCGACGCCGCGTTATGAGGGGGAATCGAAGTGAAGAGGGGATTAGGGATTAGGGATTGGGGATTAGGCGAGTTTAGGCGCTTGTGCTGCGCAGCGCGCACTCGTCCTCAAATCCCCAGTCCCCAGTCCCTAATCCCTGTCTTTCTCGCCGCCGCGCTCTCCGCCTGCGTTTCCGTCCTGCCTGAGGCCGCGCCGCCGTCGGCGCGCTTCACCGTCAGCGACGTCACCGTCGATACGGCCGCCGCGCCCGCGCGATGGACGCTCAGCGTCGAGGAACCGGACGCAACGCTCGCCTACAACTCTGCGAAGATCGCGCTCAGCCGCGCGCCCGGCCGTATTGAATATTATGCGGGCGGGGAATGGGTCGACCGCGCGCCGCGCCTCTTCGGCGTCGCGCTCGTCCGCAGCTTTGAGAACACCGGCGCGATCAAAGGCGTCGGCAGCCGCCTCACGCTGCCCGTTTCGACTTATGTTCTGCAAACGGACATTCGTCGCCTTGGCGTCGTCCATGGCGGCGGCGAGATGCGGGCGGAAATCACCGTCTTCGCCCGTCTGACGAACGGGCGCAGCGCCGTCCACGCCTCAAAGCTCTTCTCCGCGACAGAACCAGTCGCCGCCGACAATCCCGCCGCCGCCGCCGCCGCCATCGACGCCGGCCTCTCCGCCGTGCAGCGCGAAATCGTCGCTTGGACGCTGGAAGAGGCGGAACGGGCGGGGAAGTAGCGCCGAATAGTCATCGATTGCTTGCTTTCTGCAGAGTAAGCGATCGAAAACATGGCCGGCATCGCCCTCCGGGCGCCCGCTGACATTGGAGCGCTGATCAAAGACCGGCGCAGGGCGCTTGGCCTCGATCAGTCGGGTCTCGCCGACCGCCTTGGCGTCAGCCGGCTTTGGGTGAACGAGGTCGAGCGTGGCAAGCCGGGGGCGAGCGCCGGCCTGGTCCACCGTGCCCTTGCAGTGGTGGGCGTTGAACTAATTGCGGCGTCCGGTGACGACGAGCACGACCCGCGCCTCAAGCCCGTCGATGCGCCCGACATCGGCGCCGTCATCGCAGCGGCAAAGCGCAGGGACAGGGTGTATTCAAGGAACTCGTCGCGCTCCTCGACAATCGCGCCGGGCAGGGCCGCGGCGCGTTTGCGGAGCTATGGACGCTCTGTGTTTCAGAATCACCTCATTTATGAGGCGAAACCGTTATGGTTCACTTCCGTCACTGGGGAATCGGCTCCCACCATCCCCGCTTGTGCGGGGGTGAGCAGGAGGGCGGCCTTCACCCCCAGATGGCGGGTGTTCGGCGGTCTTGCCGCCTTCGCGTCTCAGCGCAGCGGCGAGCGGGCCGGGTTGAGGAAGGACGGCGCTTCAAGCGCGGCCGAGCGGTCGTCCGCTGCGGCGGGGGCGACGGCGGCCGCGATCGGGCGCGGGGTCGGACCCGATGTCGGGCGCGTCTTGCGGAAGTCGCTGCCCGCCGCTTCCGACAGGGGATCGTCGGAGTGGCGGCAATTGCCTTCGAAATGCGCGCCGCTTTCGACCGACAGGGACGAATGCAGAATATCGCCGACAATGTGGGCGGTCGCGGCGAGCGCCACCTGCTTGGCGCGGATGCCGCCCTCGACGCGGCCGCGCACGGTGACGTTCTCGCAGATGATCTCGCCTTTGACCGAAGCTTTCTCGCCGACGATGAGGTTCACCGCTTTGATGTCGCCATCGAGCGCGCCGTCGAGTTGCACTTCGCCGCCCGAATTGACGTTGCCGCGGATCGCCATGTCGGCGGAGATGATCGTCGGCACGCCCGAGGCGCGCAGCGCGCTGGTGCGCTGCTTGGCGGGCGCCGGCGCCGGTTCCTTGTGGGAGCTTGCTTCAATCGCCAAATTGCGCGGCGCGCGGTCTTCGGCGCTTTCCTTGGCCTTAGCTTTCGAAAACATATCGACCCGCCTCAATGAAGCGAAGTGGATTGCGCGGTTGGCCGCGGAAATACACTTCGTAATGAACGTGCGGCCCCGTGCTGCGGCCGCTGCTTCCAAGCTCGCCCACTTTCTGGTTGAGCTTCACTTTCTGGCCTTGCGTTACGACAATTCGGTTAAGATGGGCGTAACGCGTCATGAAACCATTGCCGTGATCGACCTCGACAACGCGGCCAAAACCGGTGCGCACGCCGGCGAATTTGACGACGCCGCTCGCGGTCGATGTGATCGGCGCAGCCCAGGCGGCGGAAAAATCGATGCCCTGATGGCTGGCGGCGCGCCCCGTGATCGGATCGCGGCGGACGCCGAAACCACTTGTAAACTTTCGACTGACGAGAACGGGCGATGAGAGGGGAACATAGTTCACCGCGTTCTGGACCTCGCGCAGCTGATCGACGACGATGGCGGCGCGGTTCGCATGGCGGAAAAACGCCGATGTGATGTCGGAAACATTCGACGGGTCGACGAACGGCCCGCCTTGCGCGAGCACAAAATTTGAAATCTTTGGCGCCGCTGTCAGCTGTTCGGCGCCGACCCCGGTGCTGGCGAGCACGAGTTTCAGCTCGTCGATCCGCTTCGACGCCCGCTCTTCAAGCGAGGCGAGAAGCAGCACCTGTTCAATGTAGAGATCGCTCGACGCCGACCGCATTTGCTGGAGCGCGGGCGCAGCTGGGCTGTTTAACGGAATTTGCGCGCCCTGAAGACTTGCCTCGCGCGCGGCCTGACGGCGCAGCATCGACACGCGCGACTGGCGCGGCGTCGGCTCGGCCGGGGCGACATCGATCATGATGCGATTGCCGTTCACCGGCTTCTGTCCGTTCGGCGACCCCGCGTCGGACAGGGATTTCGACAGCGCTTGCAGATCGTTGGTGACGGAGGCCTTGCGCTCGACCATCGCTTTCAGCGTCTGATGGCGCGAGGAGATTTCCGCCATCGTCGCATCAAACTCACGCTGCATGATGACGTTAAGGGAGCTTACATCGTCATAGGCGCGCTGCGACTGCGCGAGGCGCTTGTTGAAAACCGTCTCGATAACGCGCCGGTCGCGCTCTTTGGCGACGATGATCTGTTCCTTGAAGACGACGTTGACCGAGGCGTAAGCGACCCACAAAAGCGCTGCGCCGATAACGGACGCCAGAGCGATCTGGGTCCGCGTCGACATCGAAATAAAGTGAACGACACCGTCGCTGCGGTGGTAAATCTGCCGTTCCTTGAACCAGCGACTAATAACGCGCTTGGCCTGGCCGGACTTCTTGCGGCTCATTTAACGCTGCCCCTGAACCACGCAACCGCGTTCTTACGGCGCCCACCCTTAAGATATTGCACCCGATCCGGCCGCATTTCGCAACAGCTTTGTGATGAAGTAACCACGAATTCTTTACCGCCTATCGGATCGGGGCAGGCTCGGCGCAAATTTCATTCCACCGGGCGTAATAGGCAAGCGCCATCCCCGCCGATTGTCGACCCTTGGTGTTAAAGGGGGGTTTCGGGCGGCCGCGGAAGCGGGCCGCGACGAGGGCGGCGAAGGTCTCCTTCGGGTCGAGCCCGCAGCGGCCGCACAGCGCCTCGAACCAGCGCACGCCCGTCGCCACATGGGCGATTTCGTCGGCGTAGATCGTGTCCAAAAGCCCGGCGCTGTCGGGGTCGCCGGCCTCCGCCAAGCGCGCCGCCATCCCGGGCGTCACGTCGAGCCCGCGCGCCTCAAGGACCATCGGCGCAATCGCCAGCCGGGCAAAGAGGCTGTCGGCCGTCGCCTCGGCCGCCTCCCACAGACCGTCATGGGCGGGGAGCGCGCCGTAACGCGACCCGAGCGCTCCCAACCTCTTGTTCAGCATGAGGAAATGGCCAGCCTCCTCACGCCCCACCGCAAACCAGTCGGCAACGAAGGCGCGGGCGCCGAGCCCGGCTGCGGCAGCCTCGTCCGCGAAACGCAGCGCCATGTCGAAAGCGAGATCGACCGCGTTAAGTTCGATATGGGCAAGGGCGTGGAGGAGGGCGATCCGCCCCTCAACCGACCCCAGCCGGCGGCGCGGGGCGTCCCGGGGAAGGATCAGCGGCGGGTCTGCCGGGCGGGCGGGCCGCGCGGGCGGCAGGGTGCGCGGGCCCCGGTCCGCGCCGCCCGGGTTGGCCGCCAGCGCCGCGGCGCACTTTTCCTCGGCGGCGGCGGTTTCAAGAACGCGAAGAGCTGCCGCGCGCCAGCCCATGTCAGCCGAGCGCCTTTACGGCGGCGAGCACGTCCTCAACATGGCCCGGCACTTTCACCTTTCGCCAGATTTTGCGGATGACGCCCTTGGCGTCGATGAGGAAGGTCGCGCGTTCGATTCCCATGTATTTCCGGCCGTACATCGATTTCTCGACCCAGACGCCATAGGCCTCAACAGTCTTTCCCTCCTCGTCGGCGCCGAGCGCCACCTTCAGCTTGTGCTTGGCCTTGAACTTGTCATGGGCGGCGGCGCTGTCCTTCGAAACGCCAACGACCGCAGCGCCTGCCTTGGCGAACTGCTTCGCGGCGGCGGAAAAGTCGATCGCTTCCCGGGTGCAGCCGGAGGTGCCGTCCTTCGGATAGAAATAGAGAACGAGCGCCCGGCCAGCGAAGTCCTTCAGCTTGACGCGCCCGCCGCCGTCGGCGGGCAGGTCGAACGCGGGCGCCTTTAACCCTTCGGCAAGTCCGGGGACGGCTTTGGGCATCGATCGCTCCCTCTGAATTGCGCGTCTGGTAGTTCTCCGGCCGCGAGGTATCAAGCAAGAGGTCCCCGGCGCCCGCCGCCGCGGCGGCGTTCTTGCGCGTCAGTTATATTGTCACTACGCAAGAGCAGGGGAATCCGCTTTAGTCTCGGCGGGCGAAGGACGCGGTCGATCGGCGCATGAAATCGCGAATTGCGAAAGCGGGCCTGATCGCGGCTGAGATCGCCGGCGTCGCTGTCGCGGCCGCGCTCGGCCTTGCCGCCTTCATCGCCTGGCGCGCGCAATCCGGCCCGGTTGATCTCGGCTGGGCGGCGCCGGTTTTCAAATCCGCCGCGAACGCCGCGGCCTTTGACGGCGCGGTTCGGCGCATCGGCGACATTTCGCTCGAAAAGCTAGACGACAAGGGCGGCTGGCGCCTCACCATGACGGATGTGCGCCTTGGCAAGGCGCAATCCGAGGCGACGGCGAGCGTTCCCCTGATCACCGCCGACCTTTACCCGCGCGATTTTTTAAGCGGCAGAGCGGGCCCGCGCCGCGTCGTCTTCGACGGGCCGGAACTGCGCATCGTCCGGCGCGCCGACCGCCGCATCAAGCTCGACTTCGGCGAGGGAAGCGGCGAGCGCACCAATGTGATCGCGTCGCTGACCGGCGGCGCTTACCTGCGCGAGGCTTTCGAACGCGCGGAGCTGCGCCGTGTACGCATCAATTTCGTCGATGAGGGTTCAGGGCGCACCTGGCGCGGCGAAAACGCGTCCGCCTCGCTCGCGCGCTCGCCCGCCGGCTACGACGCCGCGCTCGCCGCCACATTCGACATCGCCGGCGCGCCGGCGCGCGTCGCGTTCGAGGCGGACTATGCGCTCGACGCCGATCTCATCAACGCGACCCTTGATCTGAATTCGGCGCCGGTCGGCGACCTTGTCGCTCTCTTTTACGACGCGCCGCCCGATCTTTTCACCGCGCTCGTCTCGGGCCGCGCCGGGCTGCGCGTCAAAGGCGACGGCACGGTGACGGCCTCGGCGATCGACCTGACGGCCGGCGAGGGGACCGTCAGGCTCGGCGCCGCGCCCGTCGCGGTCCAGAAGATCGGCGTGCGAGCCGCCTTCGACCCGAAGCGGAACGCGTTCGACATCGAGCGGGCGAGCGTCGTCTCCGCGTTCGGCGAGGGCGAAATCTCCGGCGCCGTGCAGCTCTTCCTGGTCGAGGGCGCGCGAAAGATCGACCGCATCTCGTTCGATTTGCGCGGCGCGGATATCGTCGTCGCGCCGCCGGGGCTTTTCCCGGCGCCGCTTGCATTTGGGTCGGCGGCTGCGGCGGGCGACTACAAGATCGGCGCGCGCGCGCTTGACCTTGCGACGCTAGCGGCGACGGCGGACGGCTTTTCCCTGTCGGGCGGCCTTTCGCTGGCGGGCGGGCGCGGTAAGTCGCCTGCGGTAAAGGGCGCGCTCAAGATCGACGGCGCGCTCGGCGTTGAGCGGCTCGTCTCGATCTGGCCTGAGAGCGTGGCGCAAGGCGCCCGCAAATTCGTCAGTGAGCGGATTGACGCCGGGACGTTTTCGTCGATCGATTTCAGGATCGATCTCGCCGCCGGCGCAGCCGGCGCCGGCGGCCTCATGCCTGATGAGGCGATGGCGCTCTCTTTCGCCGCGGCGGACGCCGTCGTCGACTATGCCCCGGGCATGACGCCGCTCAGCGGCGTTTCAGGGCGCGGCGTCCTCAAAGGCAACAGCTTCCGGTTCGACGCCGACCGCGGCGCGGTGAACGGGGTCGCGATCAGCGAAGGCGTCGTCGATATTCCGGTGATCGCTCCCAAGGGCGAGCTTGCGCATTTTACTTTCCGCGCGCGCGGCGAGGCGGAAAACATCATGGCCGTCCTGGCGCAGCCGCCGCTCGCCGTCCTCAAGGAAACGAAACTGGCGCCGTCGCAATTCTCAGGACCGGTCGATGCGCGCGTCAAAATCAGCCGCCCGAACCTGTCAGTCGCGCCGCCGGAGTCTTACCGGTATGAAGGGACGGCGCGTTTTTCAGGCGCGGGCGTCGACGCCGTCTTCAACGATGTCGATCTTGAACGCGCCACCGGGGTTTTGACGCTGCGGACCGACGGTCTTGCGGTGAAGGGCGCGGGCGCGCTCGCTTCCGCGCCCGTCTCCTTTGACTGGCGCCAGCGCTTTCGCGGCCGCGGCGACAAGACCTTGCTGACGCTCGATGGCGTTGCGAACTCCGAGGCCGCCGATCTCTTCGGCATTCCCTCGCGCCAGCTTTTTCAGGGCGATGTCGCGTTCAAGGCTGTCGCCAAGGGCGATCTCAGCGCCTTTCGCACGCTCGATGTCGAAGCCGATTTCCAGAACGCCGCGCTCATCGTCGAGCGCCTCGGCTGGATGAAGCCTCGCGGCGTCCGCGCGACCGGGCGCGCGACCGTCGCGTTCGGCGCCGACGGCCTTGGCTTGAACGGCGTTCACATCGAAGGCGACGGCGTGCGCATCGAGGGTGACGCGGCGTTCCTGCCCGGCGGCGGCCTCGCGTCGGCGGCCGCGCCGGTTTTCCAGCTCGACGGCGCGGCGGACCTTTCCCTGTCGGCGTCGCGCACCGGTGCGGGCGCGTTGCAGATGACCGCGATTGGGCGCTACTTTAACGCCGGCGCCATGGTTCGCGCGATGGTTGAGGGCGGCGCGGGCGGCGCACCGGCCGGGCGGGAACAGGCGGCCAGCCTCACCGCCCGCATTGAACGGCTCGAATTGCGCAACGGCGCGGCCTGGCGCGACGCCACGCTCGATTTCCGAAGCGTCGGCGGCGCCATTGAAACGCTGGCCTTTTCGGCGATCGACGGCCAGCAAAAGTCATTGTCAGTGACGGCGCGCCCGACTGGCGACGGCGCCTTGACCGATCAGGCGATTGAAGCGCGCACGGAAAATCTCGGCGCCTTCATGACCGGCGTGTTCGGCGTCACCTCGATCAGGGGCGGGCTCGGGCGGGTGACGGTCAATCTTTCCGCCGATAACACGGCGCCGCGCGCGGGAACGCTGGAGGCGAGCGAGCTGCGCATCGTTGGGGCGCCGATCCTTGCGAAGATCTTCGCGGCCGGATCGCTGACGGGCCTTGCAGACCTCGTCAATGGCGAGGGGATCGCGCTTACTTCCGCGTCGGCGAAGTTCTCCATCGACAAGGGCGTGGTGCGCGTGCGTGAAGCGCGGGCGGCGGGTCCGTCGGTCGGGTTGACGGCGCAAGGGTCTTTCGGCCTTGGCGGCGGGGAATTCGACCTCTCCGGCGCCGTCGCGCCCGCTTACGGCGTCAATTCGATCCTCGGGCGCACGCCGGTCATCGGCGACATCTTCGTCAATCGCGAGGGCGAGGGGCTTCTTGCGCTCGCCTACACGATCGACGGCCCGGCGGCGGAGCCGCGCGTCACCGTCAATCCGCTTTCCGCGCTCGCGCCCGGCGTCCTGCGCCGCATGTTCGAGGGCGACCGCGCCGCGCCGCCTAAGGAGTGACGCGGACGAGCGCGTGCTTTTTCTTGCCGATCGAGAGCTTGACGGCGCCGTCCCTGACGTCGCCGGGCCCGAGCGGGCGTTCTTCCGTGCAGGGAACATCGTTCACTTTTAGGGCCGACGCCGCGATGTGCCGGCGCGCTTCGCTTTTTGAGGCGACAAGCCCGGTCTCGATGAACGCGTCGAGAAGCGGCAGGCCGCCGGCGAAGCGTTTGGCGTCAACCGTGATCGACGGCAGCCCTTCCGCGGCGGCGCCTTCCTCAAAAGTCTTGCGCGCCGTCTCGGCGGCCTCGGCGGCGGCGGCGCGCCCGTGGAGAAGGGCGGTCGCCTCGTTCGCGAGCGTCTTCTTCGCCTCGTTGATTTCCGCGCCTTCGAGAGCGGCGAGGCGCCTTACCTCGTCCATCGGCAATTTGGTGAACCGCGCAAGAAGCACGCCGACATCGGCGTCCTCGGCGTTGCGCCAGTACTGCCAGTAATCATAAGGCGAAAACATGTCGGCGTTGAGCCACACGGCGCCGCCGGCGGTCTTGCCCATTTTCGCGCCCGACGCCGTCGTCAGAAGCGGCGTCGTCAGGCCGAAGACTTCGGCGCCGTCTTTCCGCCGGCACAGTTCGACGCCGTTGACGATGTTGCCCCACTGGTCCGAGCCGCCCATCTGCAACGCGCAGCCCTTGCGGCGATGAAGCTCGTGGAAGTCGTAAGCCTGCATCAGCATGTAGTTGAATTCGAGGAACGTCATCGGGCTTTCACGCTCAAGCCGCAGCTTCACCGAATCAAAGGTCAGCATCCGGTTGATCGTGAACTCGGTCCCGTAGTCGCGCAGGAACTCGACATAGCCGAGCTTTGACAGCCAATCGTCATTGTTGAACATCAAGGCGTCGCGCGGGCCCTCGCCGAAGGTCAGGAACTTCGCGAAGACGCCCTTGATGCCGGCGATATTGGCGTTGATGTCGGCGTCGGTCAGCAGCGCGCGAGCCGCGTCGCGCCCGGTCGGATCGCCGACCTTGGTCGTGCCCCCGCCCATCAGCGCGATCGGCCGGTGCCCGGTTTCCTGGAGCCAGTGCAGGAGCATGATCTGGATCAGGCTGCCCGCGTGCAGCGAACGCGCGGTCGCGTCAAAACCAATATAGCCGGTGACGATCCCGGCCATGAGGCGCGCGTCGAGCCCTTCAAGGTTCGTCCCCTGATGGATGAAGCCGCGTTCGTCGAGCGTGCGGAGAAAATCGGATTTGAAGGTCATCTGAGCCGGCCGTCGTTTTTCGGGCGGCCCTTCTATCGCGCGGAAGAGGGAAGGGCGAGGGCCGCTAACCCTCCCTTTTTCAGCGGCCGGAAACGGGGATCACTTCACGGGCCTGTCGAAATAGGTCTCCGGATAGGGCTCGTCCGCCAGCGTGAAATGCCACCATTCGAGCGCGTAAGGGCGAAACCCGTGCCGTTCCATGACGAGCTTCAGCAGCATCCGGTTGGCGCGCTGGGATTCTGTCGGGCGCGGGTCGGCGGTGTTCGACAGCGGATCGAAGAAATCATAGGGGCCGCCCATGTCGAGGCCGTCGATCGTCAGATCGACGGTTGACCCGCGCGAGTGGCCGGAGCGTTGGGCGATATAGCCTTCGGCGAACAGGCGCGACTTTTCGATATTGGGAAAATAGGCGTCCTTGGTCGATTGGTCGCCGGTCGCCGCCCAGCGCATGAAATGATCGACCGCGCGCTGCGGGCGGTAGCAGTCGAAAATGCGAAACTTCAGTCCCATCGCCGCAAGCTCGGCGCTGGCTTGCGACAAGGCGCCGGCGGCGGGCGGGGTCAGCAGGCATCTGGCGCGGCTGTAGCCGTCGATCCGCTTGCCGACGAAATTGTTTTCGCCGGCGTAGCGCATCTCGACGATCGCCGCCGGGATCGCCGCGCCGGCGTCGACGAACGCCGGCGCGTTCGCCGCCCCGGCGAGCAGCAGCATTTCCATCAACAAGGGGGCCGTCTGCCTATTTCGCTTCCTTGCGCATTTTCTCGCGCAGAAAGTCGATCGGCTTCAAGCCTGATTTCCGCTCGAAATGCCAATAGGTCCAGCCATTGCAGGCTTCGGCCTTTTGCACGGCGGCGCCGATCTTGTGAATTGAGCCCTCGAGCGCGCCATCAGGCCCGTCGACGGTGATCGAGCCGTCGGCGCGCACGCGCGCTTCGACCTTGCGGCGCGCGTCCCACAGCGTTTCGCCGGGGCTCAAAAGCCCGCGTTCGACGAGCGTGCCGAAGGGAATGCGCGTCGCTGCGCGCTTCGACGGCGTAACGGCAAGACCGGCCTCGCTCGCCGTTCTGACGCCGGCGAGGCGTTTGGCCGCCGCGGCGATGTAGTCGGCCTCGCGCTCGACGCCGATGAAACGGCGTCCGAGCATCTTCGCGACCGCGCCGGTGGTGCCGGCGCCGAAAAAGGGATCGACCACGATGTCGCCGGGGTTCGTCGTCGCAAGCAGCACGCGGTAAAGCAGCGCTTCCGGTTTTTGCGTC
>FSSH01002793.1_pt3 | contig 14238 bp, 14 predicted proteins | sample 1166101 | NCBI WGS metagenome assembly FSSH01 (sample SAMEA32972668, study PRJEB13176) | freshwater metagenome | biome: Drinking water system; feature: Biomass in drinking water that filtered by 0.45 um membrane; material: drinking water | place: USA | collected 2012-12-20 | depth 0 m | reverse complement strand
TCTGGCCGACGCCGAAGGGATTTCCGATCGCCATCACGAAATCGCCGACCTCCAGGGTGTCGGCGTCGCCGAAGGGCATCGGCACCAGGCCGGCCGGCGGCGTCTTGATCTTGACGACGGCGAGATCCGTACGGGGATCGCGCAACACGATGGTCGCCTCGAATTCGCGCCGGTCGGCGAGCGCGATGCGGACCTCGTTCATGTTGTCGATGACGTGGTTGTTGGTGATGACGAGGCCGCTTTCGTCGACGACGACCCCGGAACCCAGTGAACGCTGGGCGCGCTCGCCCGGCGCGCCGCGGCCGCCGCGCGATCCGTCCTCGCCGAAGAACCGGCGCATGAACTCGTCCATGGCATTGCGGCTGGCGCCGCGCTTCTCCACCTGGGAGGCGTAGACGTTCACCACAGCGGGCGCTGCACGTTTCACCACCGGTGCGAAGGAGAGCTGGACCTGCGCCCTGCCCTGCGGCGCTACCTTCTCGGGCGCCACGTCGGGCGTTTTCATGATCTGCGCCGAGGCCATATCAGGGCTCAGCGAGACCAGCAGCGCGACGAGCAGGGCGGAACGGCGCATCGAGATCTCCGGAAACCGATGACGGTCGCGAGCGTGCCGATCCTGTTCGAAGGATTCGCGGCACCGACGGACCGTCTTGTCCGATTATCTAGCTCTGCCGAGTCTCCGACGCGAGGGGGGAGGTTTCGCCAAAAGGCGTCAGGCTGCCGCTGCCCGACCGAAATGGCCAGCGATCCGGCCCATGCAGGTGAGAGAGGCGTCCGCCGCCCGCTGCATCTCGTCGAGGTGAAGGCGGATCGCATCCGCCGGAGATCGCACCGCCGCCAAGGCACGCCAATGCGCGAGAGCTGCGATCCCCTCGTTGAGCAGGAAAACCTGCAGCGTCGCGCTGGCAGCAGCGAGGTCGGCGGGGACCAGGGAAGGTGGTTTTCGCGACGCCTGCGCGACCACGAGCGGGATCTCGCTTGGCGGAGGAAGGGAATGCTCGGCCGCCCTCGGCTCAGGGCTTAGGAACGGATGGGAAAGATCCTCGGCCACGTGCTCGGCATCGGCTGGGAGATCCGCCGAGATGGCCGACACGACCGGCTCGGCGAGGGCCTCCTCGACTGTATCCAGCGTCTGGTCCGGGGCGGGTCCCGCCGTCGGTCCTCGAGCATCGTCCCTCGGCGTTGCCGTCTCGGGTATCGCGGCGGCGACCGGGGACTGGCGTCGGCGGCTCGAAGACCGCTTGGTCTGACGTTTCACCATTCGGCCTGTCTCCTTCCAGGATCGGCGCTGTGCCGTCGCGGCCGAACGAAGCGTAGAGTCGCGGCCGAGCCGTCATCGCGGAATGGCCGCTATCGGCCACTCCGACCCATGCTTGACCGCTTGACGGTCAGGCTTAGCAATCAGGCCCGGGGCTGAACCGCGGTCTGAGCGAGCGCGCCGAAATCCTTGGCTTGGCTCTGCATCGCGGCCATCTGGCTCTTCAGGAACTCGGTCTGGAGGGTGAAGGCCTCCTTGAGATCGCGGGTCCGCACGAGCTTCTGAGCGAAATCGAAGGTCGCCTCGGCGTTCTGCTGGACGTGATCGAGCCCCTTGGCGAAGGCGCCCTCCATCGAGCTCTGCAGCGTCTTCGAGGAGGCCTGGAACTGCTCGTTCGCCTTCACGGCGTTGCCCAGCATGGTACCGACGGCGTTGCGCGCCTGATCGACGCTCTTCTCCGCGAAATCACGCATTTCGGTGGGGATCTCGAAAGTCGGGGCGTTCATCACTGTCCTCCAAGTGGGGATGCAGACCAATTTGCTGCATCACGGAAGAACTATGTTGCAACGCAATATAAGTGTCAAGGGCTCGTCGACTCGGCAATGCCGAGCATTGATCCATCGCCTGTGACGAATTCGTAGAGTGATTTCAGCTTTTCGGCATGGCGTGCGGCGGACATCGGTGCCGCCCAGTACCGTGCATGGGCTGCGCGGCCTAGACGATTCGTGAGGTCGTCCCGAGCGAATTCAGTCATCGCGGACGCGACGGACGTGGTTTCCGGTTCGACGACGAAGCCGGTCACCCCGTCAAGAACCGCCGCGGCAGCCCCCGAGCGATTCGAGGCGATGACGGGGATGCCGGCGGCCAGCGATTCGTAGACGGTCAGTGGCCCGGTCTCGAACCATCGCGAAGGCGCGACCAGCGCCCGTGCCCGGCGTCTGAGGATCGCCGCGACGGCGTCGGGAGACTGCCATCCCATGACCTCGACCTGAGGCATCGCGCGCAAGGACTCTTCCAGGGGACCGGCCCCGATGAAGAGCGCCCGCATGCCGGCTTTGGCCGCGGCCTCGGCCACGAGGTCCGCCCCTTTTTCGCGAGTCAGGCGCCCGACATACGCGAAACAATCGCCTCGTGCCGGCTCCGACGGCGCTCCCTCGGGGCTGGCGACCGGGTTGTCGATCCGGTGATGGAAGAGATTCATGCCGCCGAGGAGATCGCCCATGCGATGCCGGCTGGCATCGCAGACATGGACGACATCGAGCCGGCGATCCCCGATGGCGCCGCGCGTGGCGAGGGACCGGCCGACCCGCACGAGTTTATGCAGGCGACCCTGGCTGTCGCAGGGGGCTGCGATGCATCCGGCCGAAAGAGGGGTCTTCGTGCAGGGATGATCCAAGTCGAACCGGTAGTAGACGCCGTTCGGACAGGCGAGGAAGTAGTCGTGCAGCGTCACCACCACCGGCACGCCGCGCTTCAGCAGGACGGGAAAGACACTGGGCGAAAGGCTGCGCGTCCATTGATGGACGTGGATGCAGTCGGGCGGCCGGCCGAGGCCGTCGAGGGCTGCGGTCAGGCGCTTCGCCGAGCCTCCGTCCCAGATGCCGCTGACCGCCGCCTCGAGGCGCGGACGGCTCCAGATATCGCGATGACCCAACCCGATCCTGGCGATCCGCGGATGGATGAGGAGCGGGTCCGCAGGCCCCGTTATGCCCTGGATGAACGTGACGTCGACGCCTGCCTCGGCGAGCGCACGGGCGGATTCCACCGCGACCTTCTCGGCTCCTCCGCTCGCCACCGCGAATTCGGCCAGGACGACGACGTGCATGAGTCGGGACGGCTCCGATGACGTCTTCGCGACGGGGCGAAGCGCTTCCCCAAGTTTACGGGCGATCAACGCACGGATGGTAAAGATCGCAGGTCAGTACGCGCGATGAAGGCCGGACCCCATGCATGTCGTCCTCGTCGCAGACCATGCGTTCATCAATGGCGGCCAGGCCAAGGTCGCGATCGACGAGGCGCTGGGCCTTGCCGCCCGCGGCAACCGGGTGACCCTGTTCGCCGCCGTCGGCCCGGCCGATCCGCGCCTGGAGGCCGCCGGCATCCGCGTCGTCTGCCTCGGTCAGGACGACGTCTCGACCGCCCGCAATCCCCTTGTCTTCGCCGCTCAGGCAATCTGGAACCGCACGGCCGCGCGCCGGCTCGCTGCTGAATTGTGCCTTTGCGATCCGCGCGACACAATCGTCCACGTCCACGCCTTCGCCAAGGCTTTGTCCCCCTCGATCGGCGTCAGCCTGCGGCGCTCAGGGCTGCCGCTGCTCTACACGATGCACGAGTTCTTCCTCGTCTGCCCCAATGGCGGATTCTACGAGTATCCGGCCGAGCGCATCTGTCACCGAAGGCCGATGTCTCTCGATTGCATGACGACAAACTGCGATGCGCGAAGCTACCCGCGCAAGGTCCTGCGCCTGGTGCGCCATGCAGGGCTCGATCATGTCGCCGGCCTGCGCGCCCTGTTCTCGCGCATCGTGACGATCAGCGAACTGCAGGAGCGGGTCGTGGCGCCCTACCTGCCGGCCGGTACCAGCTTTCACCGTATCGACAACCCGATCGCCGTCGAGCGGATGCCGCGTCGTGAAGGCTTGCCAGGCGACTTCCTGTTCGTCGGCCGGATCTCCACCGAGAAGGGCGCGCCCATCTTCGCCGAAGCGGCCCGGCTCGCGGGCGTCCGCCCCGTCTTCATCGGCGATGGACCGCAGCGCGAGAGTGTCGCGGCACGCTATCCCGAAGCGGTGATGCTTGGATGGAAGGGGCCGGCGGAGGTCTCGGAGGCCATGCGGCAGGCCCGCGCCCTCGTCTTCCCGAGCGTCTGGTACGAGGGCCAGCCGCTCACCGTCTACGAGGCCCTGGCCTGTGGCACGCCGGTGATCGTCAGCGACGAATGCGCTGGCCGGGAGGCGGTGGAGGACGGCGCGAACGGGTTCTGGTTCCGCACCGGGAATGCCGAGGCCCTGGCCGCCCACTTGCGTCGGCTATCCGATGACGACGTCGCCAGCCGCATGGGACAGGCGGCCCATGACCGCTATTGGGCCAAGCCCTTGACCCTCGATGCGCATCTCGACCGGCTCATAGACGTCTACGAGGTGGTGAGACGCGAAGCCTCCGCTCTCCCGGCACCGCGCACGAGGTCTCCCCGGCCGCGGTCTGCCGTCCCAGTGTCGTGAGACCGGCGCTCGGCGGAAACCCCGGCACTCTCCCGCGTTGACCCTCCGAAGCCGCGGGCACCTCGTGTCCGGGCGGGACGAGGAGAGGCTCCATGCCACCAGAGACGACGACCAAGATTGAGGCGGACGAGAAGCCCGGATTTCGTCAGGGGGGCGCGACGCCGACCGACGACCAGAGGCCCGAGAACGATCAGGCTCGGTTGAACGAGCGCCTCGACGACGCCGTCGAGGAGACTTTTCCCGCAAGCGATCCGGTCTCGGTGAAGATCACAAAGTGATCGGGACCGCGCGGTGATCGCGCGCGGGTCCTGACCCTTTCAATGGAAGGAGCCGGGGCGATGACCGCCCCGGCTTCTTCGTTCCCGACCCGGTCCGCGAGGGAAACGCTTATGCCGTCTCGAGCAGGCGGCGGGCGATGACCTGGGCCTGGATCTCGGCCGCACCCTCGAAGATCGAGAGGATGCGGGCGTCGCAGAGCACGCGGCTGATCTGGTATTCGAGGGCGAAGCCGTTGCCGCCATGGATCTGCAGGGCGTTGTCGGCCGAGGCCCAGGCGACGCGCGCGCCGAGCAGCTTGGCCATCCCGGCCTCGAGGTCGCAGCGCTTGCCCTCGTCCTTCTCGCGGGCGGAGAAGTAGGTGAGCTGGCGGGCGATGTTGATCTCCACCGCCATCATGGCGATCTTGTCGGCGACGCGCGGGAAGTTGATCAGCGCCTTGCCGAACTGCACTCGCTCCTCGGCATAGCGCAGGCCGAGATCGAGGGCGTTCTGCGCCACGCCGACGGCGCGGGCCGCGGTCTGGATGCGGGCCGACTCGAAGGTCTGCATGAGCTGGGCGAAACCCTTGCCCTCGACCTCGCCGAGCAGATTGCCGGCCGGGACTTCGAAATTGTCGAAGGCGAGCTCGTATTCCTTCATGCCGCGATAGCCGAGGACGTGGATCTCGCCGCCCGACAGGCCCTTGACCGGGAACGGCTCCTCGTCGGTGCCGCGCGGCTTCTCGGCGATGAGGAGCGAGAGGCCCCTATGGCCCTTCTCCTCGGGCTTGGTGCGCACGAGGCAGGTCATGATGTCGGCGCGCACGGGGTGCGTGATCCAGGTCTTGTTGCCCGAGATCTTCCAGACGTCGCCGTCCTTGACGGCCTTGGTGCGGAGCGAGGCGAGATCCGAACCGGTATTCGGCTCGGTGAAGACGGCCGTGGGGAGCGTGTCGCCAGACGCGATGCCGGGCAGGAAGCGGTGCTTCTGCTCCTCGGTGCCTCCGCACAGGATAAGCTCGGCGGCGATCTCCGAGCGGGTGCCGAGGGAGCCGACGCCGATATAGGCGCGGGACAATTCCTCGGAGACCACGCACATCGAGATCTTGGGCAGGCCCATCCCGCCGTATTCCTCGGGGATCGTCAGCCCGAAGACGCCGAGCTCGGCCATCTTGGTAACGATCTCCATCGGGATGTAGGCGTTCTCGCTGTGCCACTCGTGGGCATGCGGCACGACCTCGGCGAGGCCGAACCGGCGCATCTCGGAGCGGATCGCCTCCATGTCCTCGTCGAGGCCGGACTTGCCGATGGTGGCCGAGCCGCCGTTGTCGCGGATGCGGGCGACGAGAGCGGCACGGTTCTCCGGGGTGTTGCCCTCGGCGATCAGGGTCTCGACGGCGTCGTTCCGGAACTTGGCGACTTCGCGGGTCGATAGGCCGAGGGAGCCGGTCGGGCGCACCATCTCGCCCTGACTCATCGGAATCCCCGAGAACATCTGGTCGAGGTACTCGCCGAGTCCGATCTTCACGAGGAGTGCCTCGGTCTCGCCGAACTCCCCGGTCTCGGTGAGGCGGGCGGCATAGGCACCGAGCTCGCGCACACCCTCCCCATAGGTGGCGAGCCAGGCGAGCCCGTGCGTCGCGTGCTGCTCGGCTTCCATCTTCTCGGCCGAGATCTTGCCCTCGCTCGACAGGATCCGTGTGCGGACCCGGCGGGTCGCCTCGGCGACGAGGCCCTTGGCGGCCTCTCCCGCCTCGCGGGCCAGGGTGACGAGATCCCGGGGTTCGGTCGTGACGGCGGGCGATGCGGACATCGGGGCGCTTCCTTCGCAAGAATGATATCTTGCCGGTCAATATAGGCAGGATCGGCGCCACTGTAGAGCCGTGACGCCGCAGCTGGGCTGAATCGGCGTGGTATATTTCATAAAGCCGAAGATTAGGCGCGGCTCGCCACTGCGACACCGGCTGCGGCGACGACCATGCCGGCGATCTGGATTGGGATCAGCGCCTCGCCGAACAGGGCATAGGCCATCAGCGCCGAGACCGGCGGGACCAGGAAGAGCAGCGAGGCGACCCCCGCTACGGCGCCGCGCCGGATCAGCAGCATCAGGAGCAGGATGCCCGCCACCGAGTTGATGAGGACCGAATAGGCGAGGCCGAACCAGAGCGGCGCCGTCGCGTCGAAGCGGCCGTCTCCGAAGGCGAGAGCCACGGGAACAGCGAGAAACGTCGCGCCGACGAACTGGACGGTGGCGTTGCCGAGCAGGTCGACATTGGCGGCACGGCTCTTCTGCCAGAGCGTGCCGAGGGTCATGGCGGCCATGGCGGCGAGGCAGGCGCCGAGGGCGAGAATGGGGATGCCGGCCTCACCAGCAACCCCGACCTTCGGCGCCAGCACCAGGAGCGTCCCGGCAAATCCGAGGGCGATTCCGAACCAGCGGCGCCGGCTGACTTCCTCCCCGAGGAGCGGCCGTGCCAGCATCGCGGTGAGCAACGGCTGAAGGCTTCCGATCAGGGCGGCAATGCCGGCCGGCAGGCCATTCTTGATCGACCAGAATACCCCGATGACGTAGATGCCCTGCATCAGAAGCCCGGACACCAGCGCATCGCGCCACTCGGTGCGGCCGCTGGGCCAGCGCGCGCCGAGAACCTGACCGAGGGCGGCCAGGACCAACGCGACGAGAGCGACCCGAATGGCCACGAAGGTCAGCGGCTCGGCATGGGGAGCGACGAAGCGGGCGGCGACGAAGCCCGTCGCCCAGATCAGGACGAACAATCCGTTGATCGCAGCGCGGGTCGCGGGGGCATGGGGCATCACGGCGATGCAGGCATCACAGCGCCCGCTCCAAGACAACCCAGGCAGACGCAATCCCGGTCCGCTGACCGCTTTTCTCGCCGGTGCGTTGCAAGGGTGCCGTGCCTTGCGTTTAGAAGGCGTCCAGCACTCGAAGGAAACCGCCCCTGACCGTGACCCGCCTGCGTACCAGCCTCGGCATCGCGGCTATCGCCGCCCAACGCTTCGTCCTTCATGACGGCTGGGCGATCGCGAGCCACATCGCCCTCTCGATGCTGACCTCGCTGTTCCCGTTCCTGATCCTGCTCGCGGCCCTGGCCGGCCTGTTTGGCACCAAGTCGCTCGCCGACGAAGCGGGCGTGTTGATCTTCGAGGCCTGGCCGCGGGAGGTCGCCAAGCCGATCGTCGGGGAGATGCACCGGGTGCTCACCGAGCAGCGCGGCGGAATCCTCACGATCGGCGCCGTGCTCGCCCTCTACTTCTCGTCATCTGGGGTCGAGAGCCTGAGGGTGGGGCTCAACCGGGCCTATGGCCTGCGCGAGACACGGCCGTGGTGGCTGACACGGCTCGAATCGATCGGCTACGTCGTCTGCGGCGCCTGCGCGATGCTGGCCTTCGCCCTCCTCGTGGTGCTCGGACCCCTGATCTGGCGGAACCTCATCAAGTTCGTGCCGGGGCTGGAGCCGCTCGGCCTCACCGTCGCCATCGGCCGGATCGGCATCACCGCGACCCTGATCGCCGCAGTCCTGGTGATCGCCCACAAATTCGTCGCTGCCGGACGGCGCTCCCTCGTCGCCGTGCTGCCGGGAGTCGCGGTGACGCTGCTCCTGTGGTTCCTCGCCGGCCTCGGCTTCGGCTTCTACCTCGACCGCTTCTCCGGCGCCTATGCCTCGACCTATGGCGGCCTCGCTACCGCCATGGTGTTCCTCGTGTTCCTGTACTGGCTCGCCGCGATGTTCCTGTTCGGCGGCGAGATCAATGGCACCGTCATTGCAGCGCGCCGCAGACGCCTTCAGGTGCGGATGCAGGAAAAGCGAGACAGGGCGCAAGCGACGGTGCGGGAAACGGCGGCGCCTCTTTGAGGTGTCCGCCGGCTCGTCCGGAGGGGTTGCGGGTTTCAGGATGGAGCGGGCGTGGCGTCGGGTCGCGCGGCCCTCGGTATCCTGCCATCCGGCTGTGACCTCAGCGGCCTATCGTGTCCGAGTCGGCGCAGGCATGAGGCAGGCGGGTCGTCACGAGGGCGGGCGAGGGGTGACGGCATGCGGATCAAGTTCGGTTGCGAGATGGGCTACGAGCTCGCCTACCAGACTCCGTTGATCGCCCGGCTGACCTCCCATCCCGAATGTCGGGGCACCTTGACCTCCCCCGACACCCTGGCCGCCGATCCCGGGACAGAGGTCGAGACCTTCCTCGATCCATTCGGCAACCGCTGTGCCCGGCTGGTGGCCGCGGCCGGCCCGCTTACCCTTCGGGTCGAAGCCGAGATGGAGGATGACGGTGATCCGGACCCCGTCGTCGCCGACGCCGTCCAGCATGCGGTGGAGGATCTCCCGCCCGAGACCCTGCCCTTCCTCGTCGCCAGCCGCTATTGCGAATCCGACCTTCTCTCCGACGAGGCTTGGCGGCTGTTCGCCGACACGCCGGCGGGCTGGGGACGCGTCCAGGCGGTGTGCGACTACGTCCACGACCACATCGCCTTCGGTTACGATTATTCGCGGGTCGACCGTACCGCCACGGACGCCCTGGCGGTCGGCCGGGGCGTCTGCCGCGACTACGCCCATCTCAGCGTCGCCTTCTGCCGAGCGCTCAATATCCCGACGCGCTACTGCACCGGCTATCTCAGCTTCATCGGCGAGCCCGAGCCGCATCCGCCGGGCGACTTCGCCGCCTGGATCGAGGTCTATCTCGGCGGCGCCTGGCACACCTTCGATCCGCGCAACAACGCCCCCCGACGCGGCCGCATCCTGGTCGCCCGAGGGCGGGACGCCGCGGACGTGCCGCTCACCCACACCTTCGGACTGAACCGGCTGACCTTGTTCAGGGTCTGGGCCGAGGAGGCCGAGGCAGCCGCCGCGACGTAGGACACGTCTGGAGGCATTTCGTCCGATGCCGCGGCCGGGCAGTTCCGTGTCACATCACGAGTGGATCACCCGCCCATAAGCGTCGAGCACGCTCTCGTGCATCATCTCGGAGAGCGTCGGGTGCGGGAAGACCGTGTGCATCAGGTCTTCCTCGGTCGTCTCGAGGTTCATCGCCACCACGTAGCCCTGGATCAGCTCGGTGACCTCTGCCCCGACCATGTGGGCGCCGAGGAGCTGGCCGGTCTTGGCGTCGAAGATCGTCTTCACCATCCCGTCCGGCTCGCCGAGGGCGATCGCCTTGCCGTTGCCGGCGAAGGGGAAGCGGCCGACCTTGACGGCAAACCCCTGCTCCTTGGCCTTCGCCTCGGTGAGGCCCACGGAGGCGATCTGCGGCTGGCAATAGGTACAGCCCGGGATCTTGGCCTTGTCCATGGCGTGGGTGTGCAGGCCCTTGATGGTCTCGACGCAGAGCACGCCCTCGTGCTCGGCTTTGTGGGCGAGCATCGGCGGGCCGGCGACATCGCCGATGGCGTAGACACCCGGCACGTTGGTCTTGCCCAATCCGTCGGTGACGACGATGCCGCGCTCGATCGTCACCCCGAGTTTCTCGAGCCCGATCCCCTCGATATTGCCGACGACGCCGACGGCCGAGATCAGCTTCTCGGCGGTGAGCTGCTGGGTCTTGCCGTCGCCGGTTTCGATGGTGGCGGTGACGGAATCGGCCGCCTTCTCCACCTTCGTCACCTTGGCGCCGGTGAGGATCCTGATGCCCTGCTTCTCGAAGCGCTTGCGCGCGAGGCCCGCGATCTCGGCATCCTCCACCGGCAGGATCTGCGGCAGAAGCTCTATCACTGTCACCTCGGCGCCCATGGTGCGGTAGAACGAGGCGAACTCGATGCCGATGGCGCCGGAACCCATGACGAGCAGGCTCTTTGGCATGCTCTCGGGGACCATGGCCTCGTAATAGGTCCAGATCTGCTTCTTATCGGGTTCGATGCCGGGGATGGCGCGCGGCCGAGCACCCGTTGCCACGATAATGTGGCGGGCCGAATAGGAGCCGGCAGCAAGCGCTCCCTTCGGCGCCGGTGCGCGGCTCGTCTCCTTCACCGCGATGGTACCGGCCTGGTTGCCTTTCGGCGCCGCTTCGATCGACGCTTCGCCCCAGATCACGTCGACCTTGTTCTTCTTGAGCAGCATGCCGACGCCGCCGTTGAGCCGGGACGAGACCCCGCGCGAGCGCTTGACGATGGCGGCGGTGTCGTAGCCGACCTCCTTGGCTGACAGCCCGTAATCGCCCGCATGCTGCATGTAATGGTAGATCTCGGCGGTGCGCAGCAGGGCTTTGGTCGGGATGCAGCCCCAGTTGAGGCAGATGCCGCCGAGATGCTCGCGGTCCACCACCGCCGTCTTGAACCCGAGTTGGGCGGCGCGGATGGCGGCCACGTAGCCGCCGGGGCCGGCGCCGATGACGAGGATGTCGTAGGTTTCGGGCATGTCTGGGCTCCTACGCGCCCGATCCTTGCGGAGCGGTGCCGAGGGTGGATCCGCTCTCGCGGATTGAGGTGTTCGCCTCCCCTCCCCTAGCCGGGAGGAGAGCGCGTTAGCGACCTACGCGATCACACCAGCATCCCCATCGGCGCCTCGATCAGCCCCTTGAACGCCGAGATCAGTTCGGCGCCGAGCGCCCCATCGAGCACGCGGTGATCGCAGGACAAGGTCGCGGTCATCACCTGCACAACCGCAGGGGCATTGTCCTTGACGACGACGCGCTTCTCGCCCGCGCCGACCGCCAGGATCGAAGATTGGGGCGGGTTGATCACCGCGGTGAAGTGCTTGATGCCGAACATGCCGAGATTGGACACCGAGGTGACGCCGCCCTGGTACTCCTCGGGCTTGAGCTTCTTTGCGCGGGCGCGGGCGGCGAAGTCCTTCATCTCGTTGGAGATGGTCGAGAGCGTCTTCTGGTCGGCCTTGCGGATGACGGGCGTGAACAACCCGCCGTCGATCGCGACCGCGACGCCGACCTCGGCGTTGTTGAAGCGCAGGATACGGTCCTCGGCCCAGACCGCGTTGGCGGTGGGCACCCGCATCAGGGCGAGGCCCATCGCCTTGATGACGAAGTCGTTGACCGAGAGCTTGAACAGCGGCTTGCCGTCTTTGCCCGTTCCCGCGCTCTTGTTGAGCTGCTCGCGCAGGGCCATCAGCGCGTCGATCTCGCAATCGACGGTGAGATAGAAGTGCGGCGCCACCTGCATCGCCTCGGTGAGGCGCTTGGCGATGGTCTTGCGCATGCCGTCGAGGGGCACCTCCTCGTAGGCGCCCTTCTGATAGAAGCCGCGGACCTGATCGACCGAGAGGCCGGCCGGCGCAGAGACGGCAGCCTTCGGGCCGGGAGCGGCCGGCGCTGGCGCGGTTTCCGCCGCAGCGGGGGGCGCCGGCTTCGGCGCTCCGGCCTTGGCCGATCCGCTCGCGATCGCCCCGCGCACATCGCGCTCGATCACCCGGCCGCGCGGGCCCGAACCGGAGACCGCCGAGAGGTCTATTCCTTCGAGTTTGGCGATGCGACGGGCCAGCGGCGAAGCGACGATCCGGTCGCCCGCTCCCTGCGCCTGCGCCGTGCCACTCGGTTTGGCGCCCTCCGGCGCCTCGTTGACGCGGGCATAGGACATGGTGCCGCCGCCGGGCGTGGCGTTCTCGGTGGCAGGTGGCGCCTCAGGCTTTGAGGTTTCGGCCTTGGCGGCCCCATTGCCGGGCGCCTGGACGCTTCCGGGATCCTCGCCCTCGCCCGCGATGATGGCGATGAGGTCGTTCACCGGCACGTCGGCGGTGCCTTCGGGGACGAGGATCTTGGCGAGCACGCCCTCGTCGATGGCCTCGACCTCCATCGTCGCCTTGTCGGTCTCGATCTCGGCGAGCACGTCGCCGGATTTGACCGCATCGCCCTCCTTCTTGAGCCACTTGGCGAGGTTGCCCTTCTCCATCGTCGGCGACAGGGCGGGCATCAGGACGTTGATCGGCATGGCGTCAGGTCTCTGGCGAAGTGGGGGCGGCCGGGTCGTCGAAGGGAAACAGGTCGTCGAGGGGGAACGACACGGCATCGAAGGGCGGTAGGCTGACCGGCTCGCCGCGCTGGACGGTGCCGGGGAGCAGCCACTGGCGGCCGGTCAGCGCGAAGCCTTCGAGGACGCCGTCGCCAGGATCGAGGAGCCAGAGATGACTGACGCCGGCCTCGGCATAGATGCGGCGCTTGGGGCCGCGATCGAGGCGGCTCGTCGAGGGAGACAGGATCTCGCAGACCCAATCTGGCGGCGTCTCGATGAAGGCGGTGTCCGGCTCGACCGGCATCCGTTCCCGCCGCCAGCCCGCGAGATCGGGTATCACGACGTTTGCCCCAAGACGAAGTTCGGGCTCGTCGATGAAGATCCAACCACCCGGGCCCCCACGCCCGCGATCGAAGGGTCCGTACAACTCGCCGCCCAGGCGTTTTGCAGCCCGTCCATGACGAGGCCTTGGCCAGGGATGCGTCTCCAGCGCCCCATTGATGATCTCGGCGACGAGATGCGCCGGGACCGCCTCGAGATCGGCATAGGTGGCTTCGCGGATCGCGGCGTCGGCCATGGGCGCTGCCGTTAGTTGAAGCCGCCGGGGTCGAGGCTCTCGGCCTCCCACCCGGCGCGGATGCGGTCGAACGCCTCGTCTTCCGACATCCCGGTCTCCAGGTTGTAGGCTCGGGCAGCCTGGCGGGCGAGGTCGATCAGCAGGCGGCCCCAGGTCGCCGGGTCGTCGAAGGAACGGCGCAGGGCAACGCTCACGGCTCCGTCCACGACAGCCGCACGCAACACTTCGACGCCGCCCTGTTCGAGGGCGTCCGGCGGCACGCTAAGTTCGGCGAAGGGTTCGCTCACGATCCCGCCCCTATCGATAGCAGACCGCCTTTGCCGCCTCGACGACCTCGGCGACGTTCGGCAGCGCGAGCTTCTCGAGATTGGCCGCATACGGCATCGGCACGTCCTTGCCGGTGATGCGCAGGACCGGCGCGTCGAGGAAGTCGAAGGCTTCCACCATCAGGCGGGCGACGATCTCGGCCCCGATGCCCGATTGCGGGAAGCCTTCCTCCACCGTGATGCAGCGGCCGGTCTTCTTGACCGATTCCACTACCGTGTCGGTATCCATGGGCCGGAGCGTGCGAAGGTCGATCACCTCGGCCTCGATGCCCTCCTCGGCGAGCGCCTGGGCCGCCTTCAGCGCGTAGGTCATGCCGATCGAGAACGACACGATGGTCACGTCCTTGCCGGTGCGGTGGACCTTGGCCTTGCCGATCGGGACCACGAAATCGTCAAGCTTCGGCACCGGGAAGGTCTGGCCGTAGAGGATCTCGTTCTCGAGGAAGATCACCGGGTTGGGGTCGCGGATCGCGGCCTTGAGCAGGCCCTTCGCGTCGGCGGCCGTGTAGGGCGCGATCACCTTGAGGCCCGGTACGTTCGAGTACCAGGCGGAGTAGTCGTGGCTGTGCTGGGCGCCGACGCGGGCGGCGGCGCCGTTGGGGCCGCGGAACACGATGGGGCAGCCGAGCTGGCCGCCGGACATGTAGAGGGTTTTCGCCGCAGAGTTGATGATGTGGTCGATCG
>FSSH01004549.1_pt3 | contig 14249 bp, 14 predicted proteins | sample 1166101 | NCBI WGS metagenome assembly FSSH01 (sample SAMEA32972668, study PRJEB13176) | freshwater metagenome | biome: Drinking water system; feature: Biomass in drinking water that filtered by 0.45 um membrane; material: drinking water | place: USA | collected 2012-12-20 | depth 0 m | reverse complement strand
TCAGAATTTTGAGTCAGACTCTGAGCGGCAGCTACGAACGATTCAATAGAACGCGTTTTGAAGGCTACGCGAATCTCCCGGTGTCCGACACCTTCGCTATTCGTGCGGCTGCTTTTTATGAACGTAGCGATGGATTTATCAGCAATCTCGCCGGGCCTGATATCGGCGCCCCCAACGACAAGGGTGTCCGGGTCAGCGCGCTTTGGGAGCCGTCAGAAAGCATTAATTTCCTCGTTCGCTATCACAACATTCAGGAAGATGGGCGGGAGGCGGGACTTTTTGGTTCCACATTCATTTGCCGGCGGACGACGCCGTCCGGTCACACCGACCCCTTCGGCGTTGTGGAAGACTGCGCCAATCCGCAGCCTGGATCGGCGGGACTGCCGGACGCTTCACAACTCGGACCTTACAAGATTTCGCAGGACTTCGTTCCAAATTCCGATCTGGTCGAACAGGTTGTCTCGCTTGAGGCGAATATCGACCTTGGTCCGGTGAATGCAAAATCAATCAGTTCCTACACGGATTTTGAAAACAACATCGGGTTCGATTTCGATTTTAGTCCTCTGCCGTTCCAGGTTGGAGGATTTAACGAGATTGCAGAGTCTTACACGCAGGAGATCCAGTTCTCGTCTGACTATGAAAGCAGGCTGCAATGGACGGCCGGCGCTTATTATTCAGAAGATGAAACCAACTTCAATTTCTACATTTTCAATCAGCGGGTCGCCGCCGCGCGCGGGCCAGCGACGCCCGTGCTCGACAACGCCGGAAATCCCGTTGACGTAAATGGCGACGGCTCCATCACCGCAGCCGATGTGCTGCCGGTCCTCAGCGGGACGCCGTTGGTCAATAACGACCAGGTCATCGGCGGGTTCTTCGCCGACAATCATCCGCTTGAAGTCGACTATTTCGGCATTTACGGCCAATTTGAATTCTCGCTCAGCGACGAATTGCGGATGATCGGCGGCGTTCGCTATAACAATGAAGACAAGACGCTCGTCGGCGGAGGCAGCAATTTCACTGGCGACACGGACGGCGACGGAGTCCTTGAGCCGCCGGTCATCGCGAACGTGCCCGCCGGCCCATTCCCCGGGGTCTTTCCGACGGAAATCGACCGGGTGCTTGATGTCTTCACTTTCATTAATGGCGCCGACGACGGGATACGCGCGGCTCCTGCGGCCCAGGACAATCTGTCCTGGCGCGCTGGCCTTGAATACGACGTCGCTGACAACGCCTTGCTGTACTTCACGGCAAGCACCGGGTTTCTCTCGGGATCGCTCAACAATAACGGCACGACGACCGAAAACCAGAAATCTCGAGTCTTTGAAGCAGGCGTAAAGAGCACGCTGCTTGAGGGAAAATTGCTGTTCAACCTGGCCGGGCACTACACGGAGTACACGAACCTGCTTGCACAACAGCAAGTGCAGATCATCGTCGGCGGAAATCCGCTGGTCGTGACCCAGAGCTCCAACGGCGGTGAGATTACGGCATGGGGCATCGAGCTTGAATCAGTCTGGGTTCCGGTTGAGCACGTTCGAATTGGGCTCAACGCCTCTTACCTCAACTCGGAGTTCGACGTTTTCGGCCAAACTAATCCCTACCAGCTGTTGAATGGACAAGTGGTCGGTTTTGTCGATCTCTCGGGTGAAACAACGCCGTGGTCGCCGGAGTTCACGGCGGCGCTCTACGGATCGTATGAGTTCAAACTTGGAGAGCTTGGCTATCTGACGCCCTACGCCCAGTTCTATTACAGCGACGGGTACAACACGTCGAATCTTCTTGCGACCGACCCGCTCCAACAGCAGGACAGCTATACCAAGACGGATTTGCGCCTGATCTGGGACTCGCCGAACCGCGCCTATTCCTTCGAGGCGTTCGTCGAAAATCTTGAAGACGAGGCCGTGCTGGCGCGGGGAAACAACAACGGCAATGATATCGTGCAGACCGGGTTCAACTATCCGAGGAACTACGGGATCCGGTTCCGGGCGGCCTTCTAGCCGTGCGCTTCCCTCCCTGAGGCGCATCNNTCGACTTGAGAAGGGGCGCTTGCAGCGCCCCTTTTTTTTGCGAGACTGGCTGAGATATTTATTGTGCGGTCCAGCCGCCATCAACGAGCAGGCTGTGACCTGTCACCATGCCAGAAAGCGGGGAGGCGAGATACAACACGGCGTTTGCGACGTCCTCAGGCTGGCCCGTGCGGCCCATCGGGATCATGCGATGAACAAACGCTTTGAATTCGGCGTTGTCGAGCATCGGTTTGGTCATCGGCGTCTCGATGAATGTCGGCGCGACGCTGTTGACGCGAACGCCCATCGGCGCGAGTTCAACCGCCATCGCCTTGGTGAGCCCTTCGATGGCGTGCTTGGTCATGCAGTAAACGGTGCGCCTCGGCGAGCCGACATGTCCCATCTGTGATGACATATGGATGATGGCGCCGCTCTTGTTCTGGACCATCACGCGCGCGGCGGCGCGCGCGGTCCTGAACATCGAGCGGATATTGATGTCGATCAGGAAGTCGAGATTTTCGTCGGAGACGTCAACGAACGGCTCGGGCCGGTTTGATCCCGCATTGTTGACGAGAACGTCGAGGGCAGAAAGCCGCTCAATGCGCCCGAGAAAGCCGTCGGAGGTCACGTCTTCAACCCAGGGCTCGATCCGCCCGGCGCTTTGCGCCGCCATCTCGTCGAGATCAGACGCCGTTCGCGCGACCGCAATGACGCGGGCGCCGGCGCCGCAAAGCGCTTCGGCGATCGCCTTGCCAAGCCCGCGGCCCGCGCCGGTGACCAGAGCGGTCTTACCTTCAAATAGTTGGCCCACCTGCCGCCATGCTCCCCAGGGTTCGCCTCGCAGGCGATTGCATTCGAATGCAATTTATGAGACAAGAGCCATATTGCAAGCAAATTCAGGCGCCCGCCAGCCCGCGCCTCGCCATGTCAGCAAGGGAACAATGCGCATGATCCGCTATTTGAAGGAAGGCGTATCCGAGGAGAAAGCCGCCACCGACGATGCGAGGGTGCGCGCCACGGTCGAGGGGATTCTGGCTGATATCGAAAAGCGCGGCGACGCAGCCGTCCGCGAACTCTCGGCCAAATTCGACAAATGGTCGCCAGCGTCCTTTCGTCTGACGAAGGACGACATCAAATCCAGTTACGACCAGCTCGGCAGCCAGGCGATTGAAGACATCCGATTTGCGCAGGCGCAGGTGAGGAATTTTGCGCAGCATCAACGCAATGCGCTGAAAGACGTCGAGGTCGAAACACTGCCCGGCGTCATTCTCGGCCACAAGAATATCCCGATGAATTCCGTCGGATGTTACGTGCCAGGCGGAAAATACCCGCTCGTCGCCAGCGCTCATATGAGCGTCGTCACCGCCAAGGTGGCTGGCGTCCCCCGCGTGATCGCGGCGGCGCCGCCTTTCAATGGCGAACCGGCGCCGGCGATCGTTGTCGCCATGGATATGGCGGGCGCTGACGAAATCTATGTTCTCGGCGGCGTGCAGGCGGTTGGCGCGATGGCGCTTGGCACCGAGACGATCGCGCCGGTCGACATGATCGTCGGACCGGGGAATGCTTTTGTCGCCGAGGCGAAGCGCCAACTCTTCGGCCGGGTGGGCATCGATCTCTTCGCCGGGCCGACGGAGACGCTCGTCATCGCCGACGACACGGTCGACGGAGAGCTATGCGCCGCAGACCTTCTGGGGCAGGCGGAGCATGGTCAGAATTCGCCGGCTATCCTGCTGACCAATTCGGAAAAACTCGCCCGCGAGACCATAGCTGAGGTTGAACGGCAGCTGAAGGTCCTGCCGACCGGTGAAACGGCTGGCGCCGCATGGCGCGACTACGGGCAGGTGATCGTGTGCGACACCGATGATGAAATGGTCAAGGTTGCGGACGAGATCGCATCCGAACATGTGCAGGTCATGACGAAGGACCCGAATTATTTTCTTAAAAACATGACCAATTACGGCGCGCTGTTTCTAGGCGAAGAGACGAACGTCTCTTACGGCGACAAGGTGATCGGCACGAATCACACTCTGCCGACCAAGAAGGCGGCTCGCTACACGGGCGGGCTTTGGGTTGGCAAGTTCATCAAAACCTGCACATATCAGCGGGTTACGAAAGAAGCATCGGTCCATATCGCCGAATATTGCTCGCGGCTTTGCGCGCTTGAAGGCTTCATGGGCCACAAGGAGCAGGCGGATATCCGCCTGAGACGATATGGCGGGAAGAACGCGGCCTGATAAGGTCGTCTCGATCACAAATGGCCGGCCGGTGACATCGTATGATGTCGCGCGCCATGCCGGCGTTTCCCAATCCGCCGTTTCTCGCTGTTTCAAGCCGGGCGCCAGCGTTTCGAAGAAAATGCGCGCCCGCGTCATGGCGGCGGCTGAAGAGCTTGGGTACCAGCCCAATGCGATTGCGCGAAGCCTGATCACGCGCCGCTCAAACCTGATCGCCGTGCTCATCTCCAATCTAACAAACCTTTATTATCCCGAAGTTCTCGCGGAGTTGACGCAGCGCTGCTCCGCGGCCGGCGTTCGCGTGCTTCTCTTCACGCTGTCNNGGCGGAGGCGGACGAGGTGCTGCAGCAGGTCTGGCCGTATCGCATCGACGGCGTCATCGCGTCAGCGCAGCTTTCGCCCGCGCATGTCGGCGAATTTGAAAAAAGAAATGTGCCCCTGGTGTTTTATAACCGTTACCTCAACAGCATGTCCGTCAGCTCTGTCTGCTGCGATCAGGAAGACGGCACGCGTCAACTCGTCGACGGTCTTTACAAGGCGGGGCACCGGCGATTTGTGATTATTGCGGGGCCGCCAGATTCCGTCGTCGGCGTTGAACGAAAAACGGCGGCCCTTGAGCGCCTCGAAGAGCTGGGGATTGAGGATGTTCCCGTTCTTGGCGAGGATTATTCCTATGAGAACGGGTTCAATTCCGTGAACGAGCTGATGGCGGGAGGCGCCCCGCCGCCGGATGCCGTCATCTGCGCGAATGACGTCGTCGCAATCGGCGCGCTTGATGCGTTCCGCGTCAATCATGGTCTGGCGGCGCCACGCGACATATCCGTTGTCGGCTTCGATGGCGTCGGCCCGGCCAGCTGGAAGAGTTACGACCTGACAACGATCCGCCAGCCGGTCCGCCGCATGACCGAAGCGGCGGTTTCGATGCTCCTCTCCATGATCGAGGAGCCGGAAATGCCGCGGGAAAAGCGCGTCTTTTCCGGCATTCTCCGGACCGGGTCGTCAGCAAAATTCGTCGAGTGAGATCGAATTCAGAATGGTGCGCGGGCCTTGTTGAATTCACGCATGCGCGCCAGGACGTCGACGCCGATTTGCGCATAGACGTTCAATAAATCGACGAGCACCCAGTTCTCTCGAATCATGCCGTTTTCGCAGCGCCAGAAGTCAAGGCTGCGCATGGTGATCTTCTGATCCGCGGGAGCAATTCCCATCCAGCCGTCATTCTTGATTGTCGCGCTCATGTTCGGCCAGCCGGTAACGGCGACAAAATCGCCGTCGGCAAAAAACCCGCCGCCCTTGCCGCCGGTTCCCTTGCGGTCCGGCATGCCGTTCAGGAACGGAATCTGGTGCCAGTTTCTAAATCCTTCGATCCCGCGGCAGGCGCCAATTCCGAAAGGACCGTACCAGGAGCATCTTGGATGCCAGTATTTGGCAAGCTCCATCGCCTCAACGCCGCCCGTCGCGAATTTGCTGAGACCGTCGAGCATGGCCGAGACGAGTTGAAGGCTCCGATCGGCGTGATCGGCGTCTTTGTTTTCGATTGAGAGACCGTTCTGCGTCGCCGGCGCCGCCGGATACCAGGCGCGGCCGAGTTGCGGCGCCATCGGCCAGGCGCCCGCCTGATGCATGAGTTCGGGGATGTCCCAGAGCGCTTGGAATTCAATGACAGCGCCGGACTCGATTCGAAAAAATTCGTGATAGCGCATGGTCGCGAAATGCCCCGTCGGGGGAATGTCAAGAAAACCTCGCGCAAACTTGCCCGTATAGTAGCCAAGGCACCCGACCCAAATGTCGCCAGCGGCGGTTCGGCCGGCCATGACAATGGTGTCGCGCCGTTCAAAATCGGGCATGGCGTTTGAGAGCGGCGAAAAGGCTTTGCTGACGAGCGCGTGCGGGCTCTCAAGCGTTTCAAATGGATAGGCGAGACGGATGAGGGCGTCGGGCGAGAACGTTTTCTCCATCGCCGATTGGAGGGCGCGGAGGTCAAAATCGTAGAGGGCGGCGCGGAAAGGCGCGATCACCTGCTTTGCCGCGGCGCGATCGCTTGCGGATAGCCCTGTCGACATGCGGATTACGCCCCTGTTCCGGCCGAAAACCAGCCATCGCCTGCATTTCCGACGTGAATTTGACTGCGAAGTACATTATTGTCCAGCGCGATGACGAAAACGCCCGTAGCCTTTGTCCCCGGACTGATGTGCGACCGCCGCTTGTTCGCGGCGCAAGCAAAGTCGCTCGGCGGCGCGCGGCGCGTCGGCCATGCAGACCTGTCGAACGATGCAACGATCGCAGCGATGGCCGCCCGGCTGCTTGCGGACGCGCCGGAACGGTTCTGTCTCGTCGGCCTGTCCATGGGCGGCATCGTCGCGTTTGAAGCTTGGCGGCAGGCGCCGGCGCGCATCGCGGGGATTGCGCTGCTCAATACAACGCCCTTCGCCGACTCGCCGGCGCGTCAGGCGACAAGGCTATCGCAAATCGATCGCGTGAAGCGCGGACAGCTGAGATCCGTCGTCATGGAGGAATTGAAGCCCAATTACCTAGGGGCCCAGTCCAAAGGCGACCAGGCGCTGCTCGATGAAATTTACGCCATGGCCGCGTCGCTCGGGCCGGAGGTTTTCATTCGGCAGTCGCGGGCGCTGATGTCGCGCAAAGACAGCGTCGAGACGCTTTCGACGATCAATCGCCCGACCCTCATCATCGCTGGGGCTGAAGATGATGTCTGCCCGCCCGAGCTGCATGAAATCATGCATCGGGGCATCGCAGGATCGAGGCTTCTCGTCGTCCCGGGTTCGGGACACCTGTCAACCATGGAAGCGCCCGACGCTGTAACGAAAGCGCTTTCCGACTTTCTGGACGAACTGGATCATCTCACGTGAAAACGAGCACAGACCGCATTTTGACCACCCATGTCGGCAGCCTGCCGCGTTCAAAGGCTGTAAGCGACGGCGTCTTTGCGCAGGAGCGCGGCGAAATGAAGGACGCTTCCGCCTTCAAGCGCACGATTGCGGAAGCGGTGACGGCGGTCGTCGAGCGCCAGGTCAAAGCGGGCGTCGATATCGTCAGCGACGGCGAAATGAGCAAGATTTCCTATGCGACCTATATCAAGGATCGCATTACGGGATTTGAAGGCGACAGTCCCCGCAACCCGCCAAAGGATCTTGAAGCTTTTCCGGGCTTTCTGGAGCGGCAGGCGAAAGGCGGCGGCACGCCAAGTTACCGTCGCCCGAAATGCGTCGGCGAAATCCGCGTCAAGGATTTGGCGCCGCTCGAGGAAGACATTGGAAATTTCAGGACTGCCTTGAATGCCGCGAGGCCGGTTGACGCCTTCATGAACGCCGCTACGCCGGGCGTCATCGCACTATTTCAGCCGAATGAATATTACTCGTCTCACGAGGCTTACCTTAAGGCGCTCGGTGAGGCGATGCGCACCGAGTACGAAGCGATTGTTGAGGCTGGTTTCGTATTGCAGCTCGACTCGCCGGATCTCGGCCTCGGGCGACATATGATGTTCAAAGACAAGAGTGAAGCGGAATACCGTCGCCTGGCGGAATTGCATGTCGATGCGCTGAATGACGCCGTTCGCAACATTCCGGCCGACCGCATGCGCCTTCACGTATGCTGGGGCAATTACGAAGGGCCGCACCATTGCGACGCGCCGATGGAAATTGTTCTGCCGATTGCGCTGAAGGCGAAGCCGCAGGCGCTTCTGTTCGAGGCGGCGAACCCCCGTCACGCGCATGAGTGGGAGGTGTTTGCAGCCGCCGCAGTGCCCGAAGACAAGATCCTGGTGCCCGGCGTCATCGACTCAACGACCAATTTCATCGAACATCCGCGGCTCATCGCGCAGCGTATTCAGCAGTTCGCCGACATCGTGGGTCGCGATCGAGTCATCGCGGGGACGGACTGCGGCTTTTCGACATTCGCCGGCTTCGGCGCTGTCGATGCGGATATCGTCTACGCCAAACTCGCCGCCCTTTCGGAAGGCGCGTCCATCGCCAGCGGCAAATTGTGGGGCAGGGCGGCGTGACGCGATTCCAATCCTTCAGGAGCCGCCTGCTCGCGCGTGAGCCGCTGATCGGCGCTTGGGTCAAAACGCCGTCGCCGATTATTGCTGACGTCCTCGGGCTCACTGGCCTTGATTGCGTATGTCTCGATGCGGAGCACGCGCCCTTCGACCGCATTGCGATTGACGCATGCCTTTCGTCATTGCGCGCGAACGATATGCCGGCGCTGGTGAGGCCGCCGGCATCGGCGCCGGAGCATATTCTCAATGCGCTCGACTGCGGCGCAGCCGGAATTGTCGCGCCGCATATCCGCAATCGCGACGACGCCGACGCGTTCGCGCGCGCCTGCCGCTATGGCGCCGGCGGGCGCGGTTATGCCGGGTCTTCGCGAGCCGCTTCCTATACTTTGCGGCCAATGAGCGAACACCTTCCACGGTCCAATGCCGAAACCGCCGTGATCGCCCAGATTGAGGATGTCGAAGCGCTCGGCGATATCGATGCGATCGCCAGCGTTGACGGCGTCGATTGCCTGTTCGTCGGCCGCATCGACCTGACGGTCGCTCTGGGCGCGGCGACGCCGTCAGACACCGTCGTGCTTGACGCAGTGGAGGCGATCTGTGCGGCGGGAAAACGCCGCCAGCGGCCTGTCGGCATGTTCGTCGGCGACCTCAATGAGATCCCGCAATGGCGAAAGGCCGGCGCGAGTTTTTTCATTCTGAAGTCCGATCACTCCTTCATCTTCGAAGGCGCGCGATCGCTTCGCGCGGACTTTGACCGGCTTTCCGCGAGCGGCGCGGAATAGAATGCGGCGGCGTTGAGAGAAACGATGCGCTCAAATGTCGGTTCGTCCGCAATGATTTCGTCGAGCGCGCGCCAGATACGTCCGTAGCCGCCATAAAGCTTGTCGACCGGAAAGTTCGAGCCGGCCATGCATCGCTTTGGCCCGAACAGGTCAAGAGCAGTTTCGACATAGGGTTTGAGGTCATCAGGCGTCCAGTCCGACTTGAACATGCCGAAGCCTGAAAACTTGATCGACATTTGCGGCAGCTGCGCAAAGTCGCGCATCGCCTCGCGCCATCGCTTGAGCCCGTCTTTTGAACGGTCCCATGGCGAGCCGAAATGGCAGAGGGCTACCTTCAGTTCCGGCGCGTGGCGAAAAAGGCGCAGCGCTCCCCAATACTGGCTTTCCGTCAATTGCAGGTCAAAGGTGAGCTTCCGGCGCTCCAGAAGTTTCAGCCCGCGCAGGAAGCGGGGATCGTCGAGCAATGCCGGCGTTCCCGATTTTCCGTCTTCGCTCAGATGACGGCCGATGATTTGGCGAACGCCGCGAAACGCCCGCGAAGCGGCGTGCGCCGATAGCGCTTCATCGAGATCCGGGCGTCGCAGGTCGGCGAAACCAACGATGACGGTCGGAAACCCCGCCTGCATGCTGCTGGTTTCCTGCAGCCATCTTGTTTCCTTGACGGCGTCTTCCTCCTCGGCGCCGACCTGGATATGCGCCGAGCCGATCAATTCAAATTCGGCGGCGTCACTCAGAAATTCGTCGATGAGGTAATCGCGCTGTATAGGTGTCGGGTCGCCGAAAAAGCGACGCGTTCCCCGCGCCATGAGCCATGGATAGCGACAGGCTTCGAGCGACCACAAATGGTGGTGCGCGTCAAAGATCCGTTGCTTTGTCATCAACGCCCCAGGCGATGCGTCTCGATCTGACGGTGAACGGCGAGTTCGTCGAATACGGTCCATTCCTCACGGATGCGTCCATTCACGACGCGCCAATGTGAGACCCCCATAATGCAAATGGGGGCGCCGGACGCCGGCCCAAAGAGGCCGTCGCCCTTATGCGCGCCCGAAAGAGTCCAGCGGACAGCGATGTCGCGCGCAGCGCCCAGATAGGGAATATCCGCCACATGATCGACGGACACTGCAAGATCGGGGACCGCCGTGAAAAACCGTTCAAGATATTCGCGATACTCGACCGTTCCATAGAGATCGCGCCCCGCTGTCAGGTGCGCGCCGACGCGGAAATCAAACGCTGAAGGGAGAAGATCGGGCCGCCGGCCGTTCCAGATCGATCCGAATACGGCGTTTGCAAACGCCGCCGGCTCGCGCTCCGGCGAGGGGAGCGCCGAGCCGATGTCCATTTTCGCAGCACTGCGGCGGCAATAATCGCGCATTTCGGCAAGGTTCGCGACGACGTTGCGGCCTTGCTTCAGGTCTCCCTCCGCTTGGGCATGAGCAGTCCCGGCGAGATCAAAGCCGAGCTGCATGACAAGCGCTGCATTGTCGCGAACGAGCCATTCTTCGATGATCTTGTTCTGGAGGCACAAGCAGTCGGCAATCGTCCGGATACGGACTCGCTTGCCGGTGGCCGGCCCAAATTCCGAGGGTCCAAGATTAGTCATCCGGCTGGTGATGAGGTGCGAGGAGTAATACCCCTCGCGATCGTCGCCGGACCAGATCACATTATCGCCGTCGAGCGTTCTGTCAGGAAACGCTTTGAGCGTCGCGTAGGTGTTCGCCTCGACCGTTCGAGCGCCGATGATATCGCCGGTCAGCGTGTGAATGGCGCTGTCTTCCGAATAGTATCGGAGGCACAGGCCAATCTTCTTTTCGCGCCAGATCCGGTCGGTGATGCGGATGATGTAGTCCGCAATGTCGACGAATTCCTCATCGAACCGGTTCATCGGCATCCGGCGAAGGGAAGGCGAGGGATGCAGCATGTCCGCGATGTCGGTCGTCGCGACATGAGTGATCGGCGCTTGTTTCGTCATGTGCCTTGTTCCCTGCCGCAATGGCGCTGCGTCGTCGGAATCGAGATTGCATGCGAATGCAAAAAAGTCTAGGTAGCACTGGCAGCATTCAGAACGCGTGGAAGCGAACGGGTCTACGATGGAAGAGAAGTCCTACAAAGAGCGGATCATCGCCATGAACGATGCGCTCAACCGGCACGTAATCGACGGAATCGGGGCGCATTTTGCCGAGAATTTCGTCTGGCGCGGCGGCGCCGGGCCCGGAACCAAAAACAGCCTCAAGGAATTCCAGAATGGCTGGCAACGCCCGTTCCTGAACGCTTTCAAGGACAAATACACGACCATCGATCTCATCCTGGAGGAGGCCGATCTCGTCGCCGCCTATGGAACCGTGGAGGCGACCCATTCGGGCGACTTCCTCGGCATGCCCGCGACCGGAAAGCGTATCAAGTTGAAATATATGGATTTTTGGCGCTTCGACGAAAACGGAGATTGCGTAGAGAACTGGGTTCACCTCGATATCGTCGATGCATTCCGCCAGATGGGCCGAGACCTGCTGGACGGCAAGGGTTGGGACGATTGCCGCTGAGGCGCGTTCGAGGTATCGCTTGCCGTGAAATTGCATTCGAAGTACTTTTTCATGATCACAAGTACGCTGCAGGGGCCGGAGATGGCGTTGACCGCGGAAGAAATGAAGGCGCGACTGGTTCGCTATCGCGATCTGATCCCCTGCAAGACCGCCTTTATTGATGCGCGAACCCCCGGCAGCGACCAGAAGGAAAACTTCTGCATTATCGGCCCTGGCGTCGCTGAAAGCCCGGGACAACATGTTCATGTCAAGATTTCCCACGGGTTCAATATTGGCGGCGCCCGCCAGCCGAAAGGATGCCTCAATTCCCAGCACAGCCACCTGACCGAAGAAGTGTTCCTCGTGCATTCGGGCGCGTGGGCGTTTCGATGGGGCCACGACGCCAAGGACGGTGAAGTGATCCTGCGCGCCGGCGACGTTATCTCGATACCCGTCAATGTGTTTCGGGGTTTCGAATGTGTATCGGACGAAGAGAGTTTCCTTTTCGCCATTCTGGGCGACGACGACCCCGGGCATGTCACTTGGGCGCCTTATGTTTTCGAACAGGCGAAGGGTCACGGGCTTGTGCTGACGGAAGCCGGCCGGCTCGTGGACACCGCGGCCGGAGAAAAAATCCCTGACGGCGACGCGCCATGCCGGCCGACGTCGGAGGACGATCTCAAGTTATTCCGGCGGATGAGCTATGACGAAATGAACCGCTGCGTAGTGGCCGCAAATGAAGCGCTGCTCAGCGCCGCGACTGAGTTGGCCGCGAATTCGACAGGCGTAAAGGAAGCGCCGATCCTTGGTCCTGCAAACCCTTCGGAAGGCGTTGCTGCAGCGAAGATTGCACACCCGCATGGCTTCCATTTCCGCAAACTGGTTCTTGATCCCGCCGCTCGCATCCCGCCGCACTCGCGCGCCGAGGAAGAGGTTGTCTTTGTTCAGCAAGGCGCGATTACGCTCTTCTGGGGCGACCGGCATCTCGAACTTGAGAAAGGCGACACGATCACCATTCCAAAGGGGCTTGTTCGAAGCTGGTGGGCCGCTAACCCCACTGTCGGGGCGACCATCTTCGTCGTGCGTGGCGGCGATGCGCCCGCAGCGCCGAAGTGGATCGACGATGGCGCCATTGTCGGCAAGCAAAAGGGCTTCTATCTCGCGTCGTGAAGCGTCGCGCGCCGCACTGGACCTTGAAGGCCTTAAGCATTGCCACCGCCGCTCAATGCGGCGCCAGTGTTCTTAAGGAAAGGCGTCATACATCCCATACATGAGGTTGCTGCTCCCCTTTGGCGATGGGACCATCGCCAATGCCGGTTATGATCGGAGAGCAGCGATGGGATTTTATGCAGGGCTGGACGTCAGTCTCGAGCGGATACAGATTTGCGTCGTCGACGACGGCGGGGCGATCATCTGGCGCGGCTGGCCGGACACGCAGCTTGAAAAGATTGCGGCGAAACCTGCGGACTTCGCCGACTACCTCGTTCGGGCGGACCTGGAAACCGGATCGCTGGGCCCCTGGCTCCATCGCGGGCTCAAGGCTCTTGGCCTTCCGGTGGTTTGCATGGACGCGCGGCGGGCGGCGGACGCTATTAAAGCGCGGGCCGTGAGACCGACAAGACGGACGCGCAGGCGCTCGCCGAGACGCAGCGTGTCGGCTGGTACAAGGCAGTTCACGTGAAGAATGAGGACAGCCATCGGCATCGGGCGCTGCTCGGCGCGCGCGATCCGCTGGTTAGAACCAAGCAGATGATTCTCAGCCAGGTGCGGTGGATGCTGAAGCCGTTCGGGATCACCTTCGACTGCCGTCAGGGGACGACGCGGTTCGGCGAGAGGGCGCGCGACGCGACGGCGTATGACGCCATTTTGTCGAAATGCGTCAACGCGCTGTTTGCGGCGCTCGCCGCGCTCAACGCGTAGTTCGCCGTCCTCGACGCTGTCGGCTTCGGCATCGAAACCCGCTCAAATTTGAGCGGCAAAGATCGCAGCGGCGCGTGAACAGAGAAGAAACGCCCGGGATGATTTTGGGATGAACTTCCTGAATCGTTCCGGGTGTTTCTGCATCGATTCGGCGCTTTCCGACGCATTAGAGGGCTGATGCGGGAGTCGGGTGTGCCGCGAAAATCTCAATATATTCAAACAGCTGGCGGAGAGGAAGGGATTCGAACCCTCGATACCGTTTAACGGGTATACGCCCTTAGCAGGGGCGCGCCTTCGACCAGCTCGGCCACCTCTCCAATTGCGCGGGACCATGTCCGCATCGGCCCTTGAGCGCAAGGCTTTCGAGGCCGCGCCGGGGAAAGTTTTCGGTTCAGCGTTCCAGGTTTTCAAGGGCCGGGCCGGCGGGAGGGCAGGGATCGCCGCCGCCTTGCAGTTCGGCGAGCGCGCCAGCGTTGAGGTCGGCCGCTGAGGCTTCTTCTTTCGCCGTTTCCGCGATGAAGTCGGTATAGCCTGAGCACCCTTCTTCGGCCGTTTGAGCGGCCGGCGGCGTCAGGCCTTCGGCCGCGTAAGCGCTCTCGGCGCCGGCGGCTTCGGCTTCGCCGTCGACCGGCGCCATCATCAGCGGCGCCTCGCCGGGCGGCGCATCAGCCAGGGGCGAGGCGTTTTCCGTCTCAAGCGTCTCCTTCGGCGCGGCCTGCCGCATCGCGCGTTGTTCGGCCCCGGGCTTTCCTTCTTCGTGTTCGCCGTCGGCCGGC
>FSSH01001586.1_pt1 | contig 14264 bp, 9 predicted proteins | sample 1166101 | NCBI WGS metagenome assembly FSSH01 (sample SAMEA32972668, study PRJEB13176) | freshwater metagenome | biome: Drinking water system; feature: Biomass in drinking water that filtered by 0.45 um membrane; material: drinking water | place: USA | collected 2012-12-20 | depth 0 m | reverse complement strand
AAAATTGCTGACTGTTTCCATCACTTTGTTGTTGGCAACCGCCGCCGGTCATGTAAATGCGCAGGGTAATGCCAGCGCCGGAAAAACCAAGGCCGCCAGTTGCGCAGGCTGCCATGGCGAAGACGGTAACAGCACGATGCCGGCGTTTCCGAAATTGGCGGGACAGCACCAGACTTATTTGGTTAAACAATTACAAGCATTCAAGAGCGGTGCGCGCTTGGCGCCTATGATGGCGCCATTGGCGGCCGGTCTTGATGATCAAACGATTCAGGAACTTGCCAGTTATTATGCCGGCAACAAAATTTCCACCAACCCGGCGCCGAAATTGCCGCCGAGTGACGACGACGATGCGCCCGCAAAAACGCCTGAGCAAGAAAAAGCCGCGCTGGATGCCTTAATTACCCAAGGTAGCGATTTATACCGTAACGGTAATATCAGCCGCGAAGTATCGGCATGCGTGGCTTGCCACGGACCGTATGCGGAAGGCAATAAACCGGCCTCATTCCCATCCTTGCATTCTCAGCATGCCGATTATCTGATTAAAAGCCTGACTGATTTCAAAACCGGCGCGCGCAGCAATAATCGGGAAAACATGATGCACATGATCGCCACTAAAATGACTGACGAGGATATTAAAGCGGTTGCTTACTACATCTCCACGATGAAATAAGCATTCATTGTCCGGCGGAGCCGCTACTCTGCCGGATTTGATCCAGTCCTTAATTCACAAGGATTAAACTCTCTTCCTCATGCATGTCGCAATCTACCTTCCTCGCACTGAAACCCCTTATCTCTGACGGCTGGAGCGTACTAGCCTTCCCTAGAAAATTAGGTAAGGTCAGTCTCGCAGGGGCTTATTAACGATAGATTGCAGGATTGTCATTTGCGTGAACGCATGAGAGCTTGACGAAGCGCGGACATGGCAAGTGAATGGCTTGATGGTTGCGCTCGGTTTGTTGTCAAATTGTTTACACATTTGAGTGTGAACATGGTTTTTTATCGGGAACACATTATTACGGAGAACGTTGATGTTAAAAATAATCGCATTATTGGGACTGTTGAGCTTTTCTTCGCTGGTAAATGCTGAGGGGGGTTACGAAGCCGTAACGCCGGCGCAGCCGGTACAAAATCCGGACAAGATCGAAGTGATCGAGTTTTTTTGGTACGGTTGCCCGCATTGCTATAGCCTGGAGCCGGCCATGGTGGAATGGCTGAAAACCAAGCCCGCCAATGTTGAGTTTATCCGTCAACCAGCGGTATTCAGCGATCTGTGGGGCAAGCATGCCAAGGCCTATTTTACCGCCGAAGCTTTGGGCGTTTTGGATAAAGTCCATGCCGATCTGTTCGATGCAATTCAAAACAAGAAACAAAAATTAGTCAGCGAAGAGGAACTGGCTAAGTTTTTTGCCGATCATGGGGTTAAGGACGAGGAGTTTCGTAGTGCTTTTAACTCATTTTTGGTCGATGCCAAATTGCGTCAAGCCGAGTCTACCGGTCCGCGTTATGGTATCAGCGGCGTACCTGCGTTGATCGTCAATGGTAAATATAAAGTCACCGCGCAGTCGGCCAAATCCCAAGCCAATATGTTGACCGTTGTTAATCAGTTGATAGCGCAAGAAAGTCAGAAAAAATAAACAGCCAACTAACGAATTGCCGCACAAGGACGTGAGAGGCGAATACTGATTGTAGGATATTCTTCACAAATTCAACGATAGACTATAATCAAGCGACTAAGAATTTTAGAATTAGGGCATGTTTCATGGTTTTTTTTAAAAACAAGGATGAGGGTCCGGACAGGTGGAAGGAAAAATACCTCAAGCTGTTGGACGACCAGGAACAAACTGAAAAACAATACAAAGCCAACGAAGAGTTGTTGTGCAAGACCATAGTCCGTTTTGCGCTGGCCGTTAAAGGCCTGAACCGGCAACTCGATCCTCACTTAAATCGTATTCGCAATTTATTGAAAGGCGGCCTGCAAAGTCAGCAATTGCAGAAAGAGCTGTCGGCTTTTTCTAATGCGCTGATAATGCTGGAAGAATCGCCGGAGTCCACCCTCCCGGACGCTTCCTTGCTGTTTGAGTTTCTTGGTAAGCAATATCCTCGGCACCTGGATCAGCTCGATGAGATTCGCGGAAAATACGAAAATCGCCAGTTCAGCAACAATCAGGCCTTTTATCTGGCCCTGTTGGAGTTGGTCGAGGAAAATAAACCGCTGACCAACATTGATTTGGCCTTGGAGCTGACCGGAGCGGATGCCAAAGCCATCAATATTCAATTGATCCGTTTGTTGGACAATGCGGAAATTCCGTTGCTGTTTGCCGAGGATGCGGAAAAAATCAAAAGCCGGTTGTTCGCTGATCAAGCCCTTGGGCCTATTTTTGACGATACGGTGGCGTTGTTGTTGGCGGTAAAAAAGCATCTGGAATCGGAACAGCAGGAAATGGCGGCATTTTTGTCGAAATTGACCGAGCAATTAACCGAGTTGGGTGTAAAAGCCACCGGCGTCAATGCAGCTAACGAAATAAGAGTTAAGAAGCGTAATCTGCTGGATCAGGCCGTATCCGAGCAAATCATGGAGCTGCGGGAAAAATCCGAGAACGCGACCCAACTTGAGCCGCTGAAGCAAATTGTCAGCAGTCGATTAACCACTATCACGCAACAAATTCAAGCGCACAACCTCCAGGAACAACAGGAACGGGATAAGGCCCAGCGCGAAATGCAGATCTTGTCGCAAAAGCTCCGGGAAATGGAATCCGAGTCTTCCGAATTGCGCTCGAAACTGGATCTTGCTCAACATCGTGCAACCCGCGATCCGTTGACCAATTTGCCCAATCGCTTGGCATTTGAGGATCGCTTGAACGATGAAATGGCGCGTTGCCGGCGGCATAAATCGCCGATGACACTGATGGTTTGGGATGTGGATTTGTTCAAGAACATCAATGACACTTACGGGCATAAATGCGGGGATAAGGCCCTGATTGTTATCGCTGAATTGTTGTTAAAACACTGCCGGGAAACCGATTTCGTGGCGCGTTTCGGCGGCGAAGAATTTGTAATGATACTGCCTGGCGCCGATGCCAAATCCGCCTTAGTGATCGCGGAAAAACTTCGAAAAACCTTGGAAAAAAGTAGCTTCAATGCGAATGGCAACAAAGTATTTATCACCTTATCCTGCGGAATTAGCCAATTTATCGACGGCGACAATAATGAAACGATTTTCAACCGAGCCGACTCCGGCTTGTACAGTGCCAAACAAACCGGCCGTAACCGCTGTGTTGTCGTGTAACCAAATCGGATAGACATGGCGACTGCTACCCCTTATTCCGCTCCGCTCGATAACGAAAAGTTTTTATACAAGCTGGTCATCCAGCTGTTGATTTTTTGCCAAGGCAGCCACAAGTTGCTGGAGCCGCATCTGCTCGCGATAGGCGCCAAATTGCGGAGCGGCGCGAATTCGCATGAGTTACTGTCCGAATTGCAAGCTGTATCCAAAACTTTGTTACACATTTCCAAGCAAGCCAAGCAGGATGTTAGCGCCGGGGAAGACGATGGTCCTGCGTCGCAAAACAACTATTTGCTGGAGCGTTTGGATGAACTGCTCAGCGATGCCGAGGTTCCCTTGCGTTTTCAGCAACAGACCTCGCTGTTAAAGCAACGGGTCAGGGCTAATCTCAGTGAAGATTCGTATAAGAAAGTCATCGACTCGGCTATTACCTTGCTGCTGAATATCAAAGATTACAGTGCATCCGAGCAGAAAGGCATCGATGTGTTTCTAGGGGATTTGAGCGAGAAGCTGGACGAACTCGGGCAAGACGTAGAAACCGCAGGTCAAGCTAATCGAGCTTTGATTGATGATCGCGAGATTATGAATACAGAAATTCATAGGCAAGTGGGCAGTCTAAAGGACTCAACACAGGCTGCCGATGAACTTGATATGTTAAAGAATCAGACAGCGGAGCATCTTGATCGTTTATTGGAGCGGTTACTTGAGCATAAACAAATAGAAGATGAAAGGCAGCGGGATGCGCAAGAAAAAATTGAGTTAATGACGCAAAAATTGCAGGAGTTGGAAACCGAGACCGAGACCCTGCGCGTTAAACTCAAGATAGAGCACGACAAAGCCCTAAACGATCCCTTGACCGGCTTGCCGAATCGCTTGGCATACAACAATCGTGCGGAAATGGAATTGAAGCGTTGGAAGCGTTACAAAGCGCCGCTAGCGCTGATCATTTGGGATATTGATTTTTTCAAGCGCATCAACGATACCTATGGGCACAAGTCCGGCGATAAAACCCTGGCTTTGGTTGCGCAATTATTGCTGAATAACTGTCGGGAAACAGACTTCGTGGCTCGCTACGGCGGCGAAGAGTTTGTGATGCTAATGCCGAATACTAGTGCGTTTCAGGCGTTGGAAATGGCGGAAAATACCCGCAAGATGATTCAGAGCTGCGGATTTAATTCTAACGGCGAAAATGTCAATCTGACCATAAGTTGCGGGATCAGCGAGTTTAAAGAGGGCGATACGCACGACGATGTCTTCGTGCGGGCCGATCAGGCGCTCTATCAGTCCAAACAAGGCGGGCGCAATCGCTGTACGGTGTTCGAGCCGTAATCTTTAGTAGCTCCCACTTTTGGCGGTTCGTTTAGACTCGCCGACTATCTAACGCGAAATGTTAGTTTTTAGCGCCCCCTACAAAAGTAGTCGTCACGCCTGAGTGATTTGTTCGCTTGCTTTCAGCCAAACAGAAATGGGTAACGAACGGACCTGAATGGTGTGCTGGCTGTCAGGCAGCGGTCGAATATGCCAATCGCCTCATCGCAGGAGATGATTTCCTGCTGACTGTCCAGGATATAGTGGGCTAAGCTCAGGATACATTTCCAGTGGCGGCGATTATCGATAAAGCGAAAAGCCTGGAGCAACAATTCCTGCATTTTCTCTTCGCGCTGGGTTTTTGACGCGATGAAGTGATCCAGGTAGCTAAGCGCTTTTTCCAGATCGCTGTAGCCGCCATAGTTATGTAAAGCATTGAAACTTATTAGATTAATATTAAACACTTCGTCGTCGCGAATAGAGACATATTTGGCTTCAGCCAAAGGCCCAACCAATAAGTTGACTACATCCGCTTCGTAAGCGCGTTGGCAGGCGTGCTGCTGATTGTCGCCAGATAAGTCGTTAAAGCTTTCCACAACGGCAATCGGCAAGTTTTGGATTAAGTTGCCGTCTACGACTTTCGCAAAGAAATCGTCGTAAGCGTTAATTGGCCGTTTGACATGTATTTCGAAAAATACCGGAGGTAATTGTTTTTGGCGGTTACCAAGATGAATAGCCGCAGCGTGTCCGGCTTCATGAAAAGCTGTGCGCCAATTCAGTTCGTTAGGGTGCACGAAAGTTGACGTAGTTGAGTAGTAATTTCGTTCCATAGACAGCGACCTCATCCAGAAAAAAGATGCGGCCCAAAGGCCGCATTGAGGAAGGATATTAAAACTCTTTACCCTTTAGGAGAGGGAGCGCATACATAAGAGTTGCATACAGTTTAAGGGTGAATGCTTGTTTTGAAAATGTGACAAATTGACGCGCGGCAAACTGTCACTCGATATTGGATGCGATTTGGGAGGGAAAAAACGGGTATTACGGCGCAATACCCGCTCACGGAAAACTTAAGCGTCCTGTTTGCTACGACTGTTCGTCCAGAACGGAAGGGACAAGGTAACCAAACAAGTCAGCCAACTAAGGAGTTGCTGGTTATGCAAGGTGTAACTCAGTGCAAAGGGTAGGCCTTCGGAAAAGCCGGGGTGAGCTTGGATAAAATCCCTGCCATCCATAAAGGCTTTGGTTTCGCCCAGTATCAGCGCGATAGCGCCAAAACTCAACAAAAATGCGACAAACCGGTCACGGCTGCTTTGTAGGCTCCAGCCAATTAAACTGTCAAACGCTAAAACTCGGCCATTCAACTTGTGCTCCCTCAACCATAAGCAGGCAATCAACCCGATTACCCCAAAAGCCGGAATGGTGAATTGCTCTATCGGGAAACTCAAATAACGGCCATTCATAGCGAGTCCGTAGGTTTTATAAAGTGCCAGTAATATAAAGAGTAGATAACCGGTCCTCAAGCTATTGGCTAACTTAGTGCGGCCTGGTTTATCACTCAAAATGTCGCTCCCGCGTTCAAGCAGCAGCGCGCCGAGAGCTGTATTCGCGACCACCAGCGCTGCGGTATAAAGCCGCTGCCAGTTGCTGTAACTGGTGTACCAGAGAAAGTCGGCCAATGTTACCAGGCAAACGCTGAAGACTTGCGCCAGAGTGAAAAACGCTAACATGCGAATTAGCGAGACGTGCTCCAGCTTCTTGGAATACTTCACGATTGCCAACAGCCAGATCAGCGTGGCGACGGCAAAACGGATCGGCCAATTGGGCGTTTCATTGACCGGGCCGGTCAATGGAAATACCGGTTCGCGGTCTGCCGAGAACAAGCCCCAGTTGGCACCAACCACACCTTCCAGCTCGCTTTTCCAGGGTTGGTTAAATGCTTCGACGATGTTGTAATCAAAACCGTGGCGATTAGCTACCTGGATCATGCCGCGAATGAATTTGGCTTCATTGACTACGCCGGGAATGGCCATGCCACGCTGTCTGCCGGCACTGGGCCAGCCGGATTCGCCTATCAATATGGGTTTGCCGGGGGCGACACCACGAGCTTCGTCTTCCACTTGTTTAACGATTTTTTCCAGATGTTGCGAGGCATTTTCCACCGAAATCGGCTCGTCCTCCCAATACGGCAGAATGTGGATGGTGATGAAGTCCACTTCATTAATCAACTTGGGGTACTTCATATACATCGACCACACGTCGGCATAAGACACGGGCTGCTTGACCGCCTTCTTCACCTCGCGGATATAACCGATCAGCCTATCGACATCCATATCGCCGCGTAACAATACTTCGTTGCCGACGATCACCCGTTTCACCACGTCGGGATGCTCGTTGGCCGACTTGATCAAGGCATTGACTTCATTGCTGTTGTCTTTGTAGCCGTAGCCGAGCCAGGCGCCCTGGATCATTTTCAGGCTGTATTTGCGGGCTAATTCCGGGGTGGGTTGCTGGCCGCCAAGGCTGGAGTAGGTGCGGATGGTTTCCGTTTTGTCGGCCAGCAGGCGCAAATCCTCGTCAATATGTTCCGGCAACGGGAATTTTTCTTCCAGCGGACTGAAGCCCTCCCGAAACGGCGCAAAAGACAGGCTCATCAATTTGCCGGACGGCACGTCGGTGCCGGCGTCTTGCGGCTGATTGTTCAACCAGGCGAAACTGCCGTGAACTAAAAAAATGAAAATCAAACAAAGCAATACTCTGATGCTGGGCATAATCTGGCTGAGAGGTCTGTTGCAAAAATGTCGCGGATTGACTGGTAATAATCGCTCGTCGTGGAATTATAAGGCATTAGCCGCCTTGCCGAATTAGATCGTTTGTCGGCCCGGTAATATCAGTCTGGATTGTCGTCGTGTTCGTTAAATAATTACTGTACTTTACCCATGGGTTCTGGTTACAGTATCTGGCTTTTCTGATATTCGGAAACCTTGTTGAGGCTTCCGTCAATTCGTCTGTTTTAAGAGGTTTTGTATGCATAAAAAGGTTATCCCCATTCTGTGTGGCGCCATGCTGCTTCCGGCGTCGCAATGGGCTATGGCGGCGGTAGACAAACTACCGGCGACCAGTAGCGTCAAGATGGGTGCGGCAGAGGAAATTTGTTCCGAATTTACCGATGCCAAGTGGCGTGATGCGCAAGTGATCGACGGAGTCGAAATTCAAGAATCACGGATGTGTAACCCCGATAATCCTGCCGAAATCGCCGCTTTTGTTAAAGGCACCAATAATATTTCAATGTCTACCTTAATGGAGACGCAACTCGCCGCTGATGCCATTACGCTCGGCGAAGATATGGACGGCGACGGCGACCCCGACCACTATATTATCAAGCTGGAAATTGCCGAACTGAATGGCCATTCGCCGGACATGAAGGACCCCACCACCACGTTTGACATCGCGCCTGGCATTCAACCGACTTTCTGGGTCTACGCGCCGAAAACACGCGATATGTCTACCTTGAGCTTATACGAGCCGGTGGCGAACCCTTTGCTGCGCGCACCATCGCCGACGATACGGGTCGAACAAGGCGATATCGTTTGGCTGGTGCTGGAAAACAGCCATTACTTTCCGCACTCAATCCATTTGCACGGTGTTGATCATCCTTATATGGATCATAGCGGCGAAGGCAATGATGGTGTCGGTCAAACCGGTCAGATGGATGTGTTGCCCGGTCAGAGCAAAACTTATGTGATCAAGCCGCGTCAACCCGGCACCATGTATTACCACTGCCATGTGCAGCCGCACACCCATATTCCGATGGGTTTGCAAGGTATGTTCGTGGTTGAGGAAAATCGTCCCAACAACTGGGTGCAGGTTTTCAATGTTGGTAATGGTCAGGTTCGACATCCCTCGGTGGCGGTCAAAGAAAAATATGCGGCCGAGTTCGATCTGCACTATCAATCGGTTGATAAGGAGTTGCATGAAATGGTGCGTTCCGCCAATGACCCGCGAATCATCGCCCGGCGTATGAATCAGGAGTATGACATTACTGATTCCACGCCAGATTATTTCATGCTCAACGGCCGCTCGTTCCCTTACACATTGCGGGAATCGCTGATCCTGATGGAAGAAAATAAAAAGGTGAAGCTGCGGATCTTGAACGGTCACGAGGAAGCCTTTGCGATGCATATTCACGGCCATAAGCCTATGGTTACGCATTACGATGGTGTCGATAACGGTCCCAATTCTTATATCAAGCGCGACGTGCATGGCATGGTGCCGGCCCAGCGTATCGATTTGGAATTGAGCGGCGTTGACGATGGTCTAAACAGCTTTGGACAAGGCGTTTGGATGTTTCACGACCACGTAGAGAAATCCTTCACTACTAACGGTATCGGCGAGGGCGGCGACATCAGTTTGGTGGTTTACAAAGGCTTTTCCGATGAGAAAGGCATCCCGAAAGTCCATGGCATGAGCCTGGCACCTTACTTCACCAGAGAATTCTGGCAAGGTAAGTATCCGGCCTGGCAGGATTACGATGCCTGGAAAAGCTTAGGTTTGCCGGAAATCAGCAATAAAAAACAAGTAGCTTTTGTGCCGCCACCGCCTCCGCCTCTGAATACGGGCGATGCTGCGGCGAAAGCTGAAGCAGCCGGATCCGGAAATCAGTCGTCTTTTATCGGGCAATTGCTGTATGGCTTGATATTGGGTGGGTTGAGTTACGTCGGCTTTGCCAATCGCCAGCGGATCTTGGCGATGTTTAAGAAGTAATCTCATACTGCTTCGTTTCAAGCTAACGCCGCTGTCGAGCTAGAGTCTCGGCAGCGGCGTTTTACTGTGAGCCTAGGTGAAAACGCCGCATCATGTCTAAAGTTGTTACGATGCAAACAAACCTTTCTAGTCATGATCACGCTGAATTGTTCATCACGCTACGCCAAATCGGCACCTTACTGCTGTTGATATCAGTTGCTAGGCCACCCTTCCTCTTATTTGGCTCAAGCAATCAGCTTTTTGGTATCGGTTTAAACACGCTCCTCTTCCCCGAGGCAAACAACTCGGCAATCCAGTCAACAATCAGGCAATATGCCGGACAATCATAATCCGGATTTGGGTGTTAGAATGCTCAGCCATTGATGTTAAGGGGACATTGTCGGCCATTGTTTGCCGCCGTGTTCTGCAAGTAGGCGATCGGATATCTAAGTAAAGAGGAAATTATGAGTAACTGGAAACTGTTGCCGGCGATCACTGTAGCTACCCTGGCGGCTGCTATTGTGCTTTACGTCGCGTTCTACTTCGTGTTTCTCGATTTTTTCGTGGATTTATGGTGGTTCCGTTCGCTGGAATTCGAAGCTTACTTTTGGTTGAAGTTGCTCTACCGATTTATTTTTTCCGGTGCGGTGACCGCATTTTTCTTTGCTGTATTCCTGTTCCACTTCTGGATTGCCTCTCGCTACCTGGGCCTGAATCCGCCCGATGAAATATTGATGGACGACTCCAAGCGTCGCCGTTTTCAGCGTTTTGCCGATGTGTTCATGAGCGGTTCGGCCCGTGTCTATACTCCCATTTCACTGCTGCTTGCCGTGGTCATTGCTGTGCCGTTCTACTTGCAATGGGAGCAGGCGCTGCTGTTTTTCTTCGGCAGCGCATCGGGTATCGTCGATCCTGTATACGGCAACGACGTTAGTTTCTACATGTTTTCCTATCCGATTTACATGCTGATTCAGAAGGAGTTGCTAACCACGGCGGTTATTGTGTTCTTGGCGACCGGTGTGCTGTATTGGATGGAGCATGTGTTTGTACCCAATCAAAGCAAGGAATTTCCACTGGGTGCGAAGATCCATTTGACGGTGCTGTTTGCCTTTGTGGTGTTATTTGTGATTTGGGGCTTTTTGCTGGAGCGCTTCGCCTTATTATATTCGGCTGGTAACGAGCCAGTGTTTTTTGGCCCCGGTTTTGTCGAATTGCGTTACAAGTTGCCGATGATTTGGCTTGAAGTCCTGTTCTTTCTGGCGATTGCCATATCGGTAGTTTTTTACGCCTTGTCGGAGAGACATCGCAGTAAAACTCCGGTTATCGTGGCGTCCTTGGGTTTTTTGGCAGTCTGGGGCTTGCAAGGCTCGCATACCTTACCTGAGTTGATTGAAAAATTTATCGTCAAGCCTAATTTTACCCGAACCGAAGGTGATTCGATTCGGCATAACATTGATGCGACGATGGCGGCGTTCGATTTGAACAATATTAAAACCGTCGATTTTCAGGTCAATCTGGACGCCACCAAAGACATAGAAGCCTGGTCAACCAAAAAACATTTCGAAAATATTCCGGTCTGGGATCGCGAATTTCTGATCGACAGCTATATGCAGTTACAAGGCATTCGGCCTTATTATGGCTTTCCGACTGTCGATGAAGACCGTTATTTCATTAACGGACATCATCAACAGGTCAATTTGGCAGCCCGTGAAGTCAATATCGATAAATTACCCAAGGAGGCGCAAAACTGGGAAAACACCCATTTGCGCTACACCCATGGATACGGCGCGGTCATCTCTCCGGCAGCTCAGGATGCCGGAATTCCTATCGTTTGGTACTTGCGCGATTTGAACATGACCTCCGATGTCGGATTTTCCGTGAAATATCCTGACATTTATTATGGCTTGGAGAAATATCGCTACGCGATCGTGCCGAACAATTTGGCTGTCACCGACATTTCCAGCTCTGCGGCTGGGGACTCGCTGGATTATCAGGGTAACTCCGGCATACCGATCCCGTCGCTGTTCAGAAAGATGTTGTTCGCGTTTTATCTGAAAGACGAAAAAATCTTCTTCTCGCCCAATATATCGGCGCAAAGCAAGTTACTGCTGCGTCGGAATATCGACGAGCGGATTACCGCGCTAACGCCGTTTTTACATCTGGATAAAGATCCGTATTTAGTCGTTAACAAAGAACGCTTCTACTGGATACAGGACGCCTATACCTTATCCAACTATTATCCGGTCTCCAAGCCGGCAGCCGACGATTATCTGGACGGCCAGCACAAGTTCAATTACATCCGTAACTCGGTGAAAATTGTGGTCGATGCCTATGACGGCAGCGTCGATTACTATATTTCCGACCCAAAAGACCCGATCATCAATGCGTATAACCGCGCGTATCCCGGCGTTTTCAAAAATTTGCGGGAAATGCCCGACGAGTTAATGCAGCATCTGCGTTATCCACGCGATTTGTATTATATGCAGATGAAAATTTACGCTAAATATCATCAAAACAGCCCGGAGTTGTTTTATGAACAGGCGGAAACCTGGCAATTCGCCTCCGTGGATGGACAGCCGGTATTACCCTATTTCATTACGATGGACTTTGATCGCTGCAACGATATGGAGGAGTTTGTAATGATTAATCCGATGACGCCGGTGCATAGAGATAATCTAAGCATGGTCGGCATTGCCGGCACTATCGACCAAGCCAGCTGCGATCACAGTTACAAACCCGGTATCACTATTTTCAAATTTCCGAAGGCCGTACAGGTTAACGGACCGTCGCAGGTCAATGCGCTGATCGATCAAAATCCGGAAATTGCCTCGCAATTTACGCTATGGAACCAACAAGGCTCGGAAGTTAAAAAAGGCCGAATGGTGATATTAACCATGGGCAATTCGATTTTATATGTGCAGCCGATTTACATGCTGGCGACCAAAACCAAGATGCCTGAGCTGGCGCGAGTGATTGTTTCGGTAGGCAATCAGGTGGTTATGGATAAAACCTTGCAGGCGGCCTTTAGTCGTTTGAAGGACTTGTTTATTAAGGGCGCTGCCGGTTCTGTTTCGGGGATTTCGGCAGCCGAAGGCAAATAGGCCATTCGGCGGCCTTTAAATGGGCTACTTCAGGTGATCAATGCAGCAGCATGGAGCAAAGCCGGTCTTCCAGCTCCATGCGTTCCGCAAGTCTTTCGCCGAGCATGGATAAATCCTGGGCCAGGTTCTCGGTATTAAATTTGCGCCTGCCATCGTCGTATATGTCGCTGAAAGTAACGGCCGACGCGGTAGTACTGGAGAATGCCGGATATATCTTTTCGGCGTGAGACAGCGTTGAAGTTTGATGTTGCTTTTCGGCTATTAGATGTTCGTAGATGCTGAAGTGGCCGAACGATATGTAATCTATCAGCAGTTGCGAAAACTCCGACAGCATCGGCCTAATCGCGTTCTCGCTGGAGAATGGTTTCATTTCGGCGAGTTGACAATATAAAGCCCAGACGGCGGAGCGTTCTTCCTGCAACGCTGTCACCAGATGTAAATTATTTGAACTGGTGTCGATAGCTACGGAATTCATTTCAGTCACGGCACGTCTCCCCTTGAAAATTGACGAGCTTTAAATTTATGTGAATTATCATGAATATTCAACAATTGATTAAAATATAAGGGAATTTTTCGTAAAATTTGTGACTGACTTTGCACCATCTACTTTTATCTTTGTCGCATTGAACTGTGAGGCCAAGCCGTTAATTCAGGCATGGCGGCTAAAAAAACTACCGCAAAAGCAGCCGTTTGCACTATACCGAAACGCCGACATCGTTGTCGTGATTAGCGGCGTTGGCAAAATAGCGATGGCTGGCGCGGTGGCTTACGCAATGGCGCAATTTCCCGATGTCGCCCAACCTATCCTGCTCAATTTCGGTATCGCCGGGCATCGCCAACAGGCGCTAGGCAGTTGTTTTTTAGCCGATAAAATCACCGACGCTGAAACCCAACGGCGCTTTTATCCGCAATTGGCTTTCGATGCTCCTTGCTCGACTCTACCGCTAATCACCTTGTCCAGAGCCGATGCCGAGTATAGCGACGAGAATCTGCGCGATATGGAGGCGTCGGCGTTTTACGAAATAGCCGTTAAATTCAGTTCCAGCGAATTGATTCAATGTTTAAAAGTGGTGTCGGATAATGCCGAATCGGCACTGGAGAAAATCAATGAAGAGTCGGTCGCGGCTTGGGTGCAGGCGAGCCTTGCTGACGTCGAAGATATGATCACCGTGCTGAATAGACTCAGGGGATCGTTGCCGATACCGGGAAGCGAGTTATACAAACAGTTGCTTGAACAGTTTCATTTCACGGCGACCAATGCCGCTAAGTTGCATACGCTGCTGAATCGTTGGCAAGTATTAAACCGCAATGCCACGTTTAATTTAGCTGGGACAAAAGCCGGAAACGCGAGGGACTTATTAGCTTGGCTGGAAAGCCAGCTAGAGAAAAATCAGTATTATTTGTAAATATTGCCGGAGTTGGCGACGAGCCTGGGAGGGATGAAAAAATACGGGGTGTCCCGAAGGACACCCCGGGACAGAATTAAAGCATTTTTTTCAAACCTTCAACGCCCTCTTTGCCAGCAGCCAAATGTTGTTTGGCTTCTTGCAGATTGGCGGCTTTAGCTGAAGTAATCGCTAATTTCAAATGGCCTCTAGCTTTATCCGCATATCTGGCAACTTTGTCGTTTGCGTTGAGTTCTTTGATGAAATCAGACGCTTTTTTGATCAAATCGACAACTGCGTCACCTTCCGCACCGTTATTGATTGCTGTCTCGGCAGCTGTAATACGCGTTACAACTTCATTGATTACATCGGTAGGTTTGTAAGAAGCTCTACCTGGATCAGATTCAGCAACAGCAGCAGTTGAAAAAGAACCCATGGCAGCAGCTA
>FSSH01001051.1_pt4 | contig 14266 bp, 15 predicted proteins | sample 1166101 | NCBI WGS metagenome assembly FSSH01 (sample SAMEA32972668, study PRJEB13176) | freshwater metagenome | biome: Drinking water system; feature: Biomass in drinking water that filtered by 0.45 um membrane; material: drinking water | place: USA | collected 2012-12-20 | depth 0 m | reverse complement strand
CGCCCGCGCCGACCACCGCGACCGGCGCGCCCGCTAGATCGAGTTCGGCGAGCGGCGCGTAAAAGCCGGCCGCATCGGTGTTGGTGCCGATCAGCGCCCCGTCGGGCTGGCGCACGATCGTGTTCATCGCGCCGATCGTGCCGCGAATGTTGCCCGGATCGTCGACCAGATCCATCACCGCAGCCTTGTGCGGCATGGTGACGTTGCAGCCGCGCCAGTCGGCATCACCGCGGCGTTTGTCGATAAAAGCGGCGAGGTCTTCGGGCTTGATGTGGGCGCGGCGATAGTCGGCCGCGATACCAAGCGCGTCGAGCCAGAACGTGTGAATCAGCGGCGATTTCGACTGGGCGATCGGATCGCCGATCACCTCGGCATAGAGGCGCCCCACGCTCATCCCACCATCACGCCGCGCGCGCGCAAATGGCCGAGCACCGCGATCATCGGCATGCCCATGATCGTGAACTGGTCGCCCTCGATCCGATCAAAGAGCTGCACGCCGGGGCCTTCGATGCGAAATGCACCCGCACAGCCAGCAATGGCGGGCCATTCGGCATCGAGATAACTCTCCAGAAACGCGTCCGACAGCTGTCGCACATGCAGGCGCGCAACCTCGACATGACGCCACTCCGCCACCCCGCCGCGCGCGATGACGGCAGCGCTGATCAGGCGGATCATCGTACCGGACATTGCCGCCAGATGATCGTGCGCTTCCGCGCGGCTTTCGGGCTTGTCGAGCAGGCGGCCATCAGCGAGCGCGGCGATCGAATCACTGCCCAGCACCAGCGCGTCGGGCCGCAGCGCCGAACCCTTCAGCGCTTTCAGCTCGGCAAGCCGGTCAGCCAGGTCACGCGGCTCGATCGGCGCGAGCACGGCCTTGACGGCTGCTTCATCGATAGGCGCCGCAATCGCCTCGAACGGCACGCCGGCCGCCGTCAGCATCGCCCGGCGCGAGGCGCTTTGCGAAGCGAGCACCAGCTTCATCCGCGCCGCTCCTGCGCCAGCGCGATGATCGCGGCCGCGGTTTCCTCGATCGAGCGGCGTGTCACGTCGATCACCGGCCAACCATTGTCGGCAAACATGCGCCGCGCATAGGCAACCTCGCGGGTGACGGCGTCCTGATCGACATAGGCCGTCTCCGGCGCCTGATTGAGCGACAACAGCCGGTTGCGCCGTACCTGGATCAGCCGGTCGGCGCTGGTCGTCAGCCCCACCACGAGCGGGTGCTTAAGCGTGAACAGCGCCGCCGGTGGTGGTACCTCGAGCACGATCGGGATATTGGCGGTCTTATAGCCGCGATTGGCGAGATAGATCGACGTCGGTGTCTTCGACGAGCGCGACACGCCGGCAAGCACGATGTCGGCTTCCTCCCAATCCTCGGCGCCCACCCCGTCATCATGGGCGATGGTGAACTGGATCGCTTCGACCCGCGCAAAATAGGCAGCGTCGAGCATATGCTGCCGGCCGGGCCGCGCCTTCGCCTGCTGGCCGAGCAGGCCCGACAGCGCATCGGTGACCGGATCGAGCGGCGCGACTGCGGGCAGCCCGAGCGCGGCGCAGCGCGCCTCCAGCGTGCGCCGGGTCTCGATATTTACCAGCGTGAACAGCACCAGCCCCGGATTCTGGGCGATTTCTTGAAGGATGCGCTCCAGATGCGCCTCGCTCCGCACCATCGGCCAGAAATGGCGGATCGTCTCGACATCATCATATTGCGCCAGCGCGGCCTTGGCGATGTTCTCGAGCGTCTCGCCGGTCGAGTCCGAGAGCAGGTGGAGATGCAGCCGCATCAACGGGGCGCAATTGTGGAAAACATGCGCAAAACCGCTAGCGCAAGTCGTAACGCCCGCCAAGCGCGGCGATGCCGTGGATAAGCGGGCACTTCATCCACATCGCCATCGACAGGCCGCAAAGCCGCCCACAGGCTGTGGATGACGGGGATGACCGCGCCGACTCTTGGGGCAGCGGCGGGTCTGGACAGGTCAAGCTGTTGGCATATCGTGGGCGCTCGCCTAAGCCCCGGTCTCCACCGGACCACAATCTCAACATCCCTTATTAAAAGAATCTTAAGAGATGATGGAAAGCCAGACGCTCACGGATACCAAACCCTTGCTCGCGACATTGAAGGGTGTGCGGCATGAACGCCGGCCGATCTGGCTGATGCGCCAGGCCGGGCGCTATCTGCCCGAATATCGCGCGCTGCGGGCCGAGCGCGGCGGGTTCCTCGATCTGGTGAACGACAGCGATGCCGCCTGCGAGGTGACGATCCAGCCGCTGCGCCGGTTCGGCTTTGATGCGGCGATCCTGTTTTCGGATATCTTGATGGTGCCGGCGGCAATGGGCCAGGATTTGAGTTTCGGTGTCGGCGAAGGGCCGGCGCTGAGCCCTGCCCTCATCGATCACCGGCTCGAGGCGCTGGTGCCGGTGCCCGCGCGGCTCGACCCTGTCTATGCGACCGTCCGCAAGGTGGCGGCGGCGCTGGCGCCTGAGACGACGTTCCTGGGCTTTGCCGGCAGCCCGTGGACGATCGCGACCTATATGGTGGCCGGCCATGGCAGCCGCGATCAGGCCGAGACGCGGCGCTATGCCTATCGCGATCCGGCGGCGTTCGGCCGGCTGATCGACGCGATTGCCGAGCTGACGGTCGACTATCTGGCCGGCCAGATCGCGGCCGGGGTTGATGCCGTGCAGCTCTTCGATAGCTGGGCCGGCAGCCTTTCGCCCGCGCAGTTCGAGCGTTGGGTGATCGAGCCCAATGCGAAAATCGTGGCGGCCCTGCGGGCGCGCGCGCCGGGCACGCCGGTGATCGGCTTTCCCAAGGGCGCGGGCGAGAAGCTCGTTGCCTATGCGCGCGGCACCGGCGTCGATGCGCTCGGGCTCGATGAGACGATCGATCCGCGCTGGGCAAATGCGGCCCTGCCCGCCGATCTGCCGGTGCAGGGCAATCTCGATCCGCTCGCGCTGGTAACCGGCGGCGAGGCGCTCGACCATGCGATTGACGCGGTGCTGGCGGCCTTCCCGGAGCGGCCGCACGTTTTCAACCTCGGCCACGGGATTTTGCAGGACACGCCGATCGCCCATGTCGAGCAACTCGTCGCGCGCGTGCGGAGGGCGGCATGATCGGGTGGCTGGGCAGCGCCTACCCCTGGGTGAAGGCCGCGCATCTGGTGTTCGTGATCTTCTGGATGGCGGGGCTGTTCATGCTCCCCCGCTTCCTCGTCTATCATCAGGAGGATGGGCTTGCGGGGCCGCAGGCCGAGCGCTGGGTCACTCGTGAGGGCAAGCTGCAGTCGATCATCCTGACGCCGTCGATGATCATCGTCTGGGTGCTGGGGCTGATGCTGGCGGCCAATGCCGGGCTGTTCAACGGAGCGCCGAACCTGGGCTGGCTGCACGCGAAGCTGGCGCTGGTGGTGCTGCTGACCGGCTATCATCACTGGGCGACGGCCTATGCCAAGCAGCTCGCGCGCGGCACGGCCAGGCTTTCGGGGCGCACGCTGCGGCTGCTCAACGAGATTCCCGGCGTATCGGTGGTGGTGATCGTGGTGCTGGCGATCGTCCAGCCCTTCTGACGAACGCTTGCCGCATGGTTGCTTGACTTGGACGGGGGCGGTGCTTACCTCCGCTGTCAACCTGTGCGGTGCCACCAGCGCATAGCGTTTCTCCCAAAAAGCTCGTTCACGCCTGCTGCTCGCTGATCGACGCCCGCCAATCCCTCGATTTTCCCGGACTTCCTATGCATCTTGCCGATCTGAAAAAGAAAAAGCCCGCCGAGCTTGTCGAAATGGCCGAGGCGTTGGGCATCGAAAGCGCGTCAACACTGCGCAAGCAGGATCTGATGTTCGCAATCCTGAAGATCGAAGCCGAAAATGGCGAGCAGATCATGGGGCTGGGCACCATCGAGGTGCTGCCCGACGGTTTCGGTTTCCTGCGCAGCCCGGAGGCCAATTATCTCGCCGGGCCCGACGACATCTATGTCTCGCCCAATCAGGTGCGCAAATTCGGGCTGCGCACTGGAGATACGGTTGAAGGTGAAATTCGCGGGCCCAAGGATGGCGAACGCTATTTCGCGCTGGTACGGCTCACTTCGGTCAATTTCGACGATCCCGATGCGGTGCGCCACCGCGTCAATTTCGACAATCTTACGCCGCTCTACCCCGATGAGAAGCTGACGCTCGATCCGCATGATCCGACCGTCAAGGACAAGTCGGCGCGCGTCATCGATATCGTCTCGCCGCAGGGCAAGGGCCAGCGCGCGCTCATCGTCGCCCCGCCGCGCGTCGGCAAGACCGTGCTCCTCCAGAACATCGCCAAGGCGATCACCGACAATCACCCCGAAGTGTTCCTGATCGTGCTGCTGATCGACGAGCGGCCCGAGGAAGTGACCGACATGCAGCGCAGCGTGAAGGGTGAGGTGATTTCCTCGACCTTTGACGAACCCGCGCAACGCCACGTCCAAGTCGCTGAAATGGTGATCGAAAAGGCCAAGCGCCTGGTCGAGCACAAAAAGGATGTGGTGATCCTGCTCGATTCGATCACCCGGCTTGGCCGCGCCTACAACACCGTTGTCCCGTCATCAGGCAAGGTGCTGACCGGCGGTGTCGACGCCAATGCGCTGCAGCGCCCGAAGCGCTTTTTTGGCGCGGCGCGCAATATCGAAGAGGGCGGCTCGCTCTCGATCATCGCCACCGCGCTGATCGACACCGGCAGCCGCATGGACGAAGTGATTTTCGAAGAGTTCAAAGGCACCGGCAATTCGGAAATCGTGCTCGATCGCAAGGTGGCCGACAAGCGCATCTTCCCGGCGCTCGACGTCGGCAAATCGGGCACCCGCAAGGAAGAATTGCTGGTCGACAAGGCCAAGCTTTCGAAGATGTGGGTGCTGCGCCGCATCCTGATGCAGATGGGAACCATCGATGCGATGGAATTCTTGCTCGACAAGATGAAGGACTCGAAGACCAACGAGGATTTCTTCGACAGCATGAACCAGTAACGCAGTGCAGGCGTTGGCACTGGTATGATCGCTTTTCTCTCGCTCGCACAGTCCGCCGCGACCTTATGGGCTCAGGTGCTGGCGGATTTTGCCAATCTCGGCTCGCCGGGCACGCTTTCTGCTTTCGTGCAGGTGCTGGCGATCGACGTGATGCTTGCCGGGGACAATGCCATCGTCGTGGGTGCGCTCGCTGCCGGCTTGCCCGCCGAGCAACGCCGCCGGGTGATCCTGATCGGGATCGGCGCGGCGCTGGTGCTGCGCGTGATTTTCGCACTGATCGTGACGCAGCTGCTCCAGCTGGTCGGCCTGGTCTTCGCAGGCGGGCTGTTGCTGCTGTGGGTTTCTTGGAAATTCTGGCGCGAGCTGCGCGACGATCCGGCGCATGACAGCGACGATGCATCGCCGCTGCGCCCGGCGCGCAGTTTTGCGGCGGCCGCCTGGGCGGTGGCGGTGGCCGATGTCAGCATGAGCCTCGACAATGTGCTCGCGGTCGCCGGCGCGGCGCGTGCGCATCCCGGCATCCTGATGATTGGCCTGCTGCTGTCGGTGGTGCTGATGGGAATCGCCGCCAATCTCATCGCGCGGTTGATCGGCAAGCACCGCTGGATCGGCTATGTCGGGCTCGTCGTGATCCTCTATGTCGCCGGCCGCATGATCTATGACGGCTGGGTCGATCCGCATGTCGGCGTCGGCCAGCTTATGGCCTGATCGATCGACCTCATCGGGATCGAGTTCGATCCGGATTGTCTGCGTCAGCGATGCGCGCGTTCATGCGCGATCAGCCAAGCCTTGGTCGCGGGGCCTTCACCAGCCGAATAGGCCCCCAGTGCGCCGCCCGCGCCAACGATGCGGTGGCATGGGACAATGATGGGATAGCGATTGCGCGCGCACAGCTGGCCGATTGCCCGCGCGCCCGACATGAGCTGGCGGGCAAGCGCGCCATAGCTCAGCGTCGTGCCATAGCCCACTGCGCATAGACCCTGGCGCAAAGCCTCGCCCCGCGCGCTCGGCAGTGCGATCAACGGCAGATCGAAGTGCTGGAGCTCGCCTGCGAACCACGCCGCGATCTGGTCCTGCGCGTCACGCATCAAGGGCGACTCGCCCCGCGAAACGATGCCGGGGCCGAGGCTGACCGACTCGACCACCGGTCCGGCGACGACGATTGTGACCGTGCCGATGGGCGTTGCGATGCCGGCGGTTTCGCGCGCATACATGGCGCCGCTATGGCCCGTGCGGTCGGGTCGCTCAAGGGAGGTGCGCAGTGAAAATCAATGTCGAAGTGGAGTGCACGCCCGAAGAAGCGCGCCGCGTGATGGGCCTGCCCGATTTCACCCCCGTGCACGAGAAATATATCGCCACGCTGACCGAGGCGATGGACGGGAATCTGAAGCCCGAAATGATCGACGCGTTGATGCGGAGCTGGACGCCAATGGGCGAGGCCGGGATGAAATTCTGGCGGCAATTGTTCGAAAGCGGCGGCCGCCAGGGCTGAGCCGTGGCGCCGACGATTTTTGCACTGTCGAGCGGGCAGCCGCCAGCGGCCATCGCGGTCGTGCGAATCAGCGGGCCGGCTGCGTTCGAGGCTGCGCGGGCGGTGGTCGGCGATCTCCCGCTGCCGCGCCGCGCCACCTTGCGGACAGTGCGCGATCCGCGCGATGGGCGACGGCTCGATCAGGCGTTGGTGCTGGTCTTTGAAGCGCCGGCCACGGCCACGGGCGAGGATCTGGTCGAGCTGCATCTCCATGGCGGCCGTGCGGTGGTGCGGGCGGTGACGGAAGCGATCGGTCGGCTGCCGGGCATGCGGCCGGCACAGCCCGGCGAGTTCACCCGTCGCGCGCTCGCCAATGGCCGGATCGATCTTGCGCAGGCCGAGGGGCTTGGCGATCTCCTGACCGCCGAGACCGAGGCGCAGCGCCGTGCCGCCATGGCGTCAGTCGAGGGGCAGTTGAGCCGCGCGGTCCACGGATGGGCGGCCCGGCTGCTGACTCTGGCGGCACGCATCGAAGCGGCCCTCGATTTTGCCGACGAGGACGAAGTGGCGGATGATCCGGTGCTCGCGCCGGCACTTGCAGCGTTGGCGGCGGACATTGGCGCAGTGCTGGCCGCGCCGCCGGTTGAGCGGCTGCGTGACGGGATTCGCGTGGTGCTCTCCGGCGCCCCCAATGCGGGCAAGTCCACGCTGTTCAACGCGCTCGCCGAACGCGAGGCCGCGATTGTCTCCCCCATTGCCGGCACCACGCGCGACCGGATCGAGGCGCCGGTCGTGCGCGAGGGCATTGCCTATCTGCTGGTCGATACCGCCGGGCTCGCCGAGGCGACAGAGGACCCGATCGAGGCGATCGGCATCGCGCGCGCGGGTGAGGCGCTGGCGGCGGCCGATCTCGTGCTGTGGCTCGACGATTCGCCGCCGCCCGACCCTGCCCGCTCGCTCTGGCTCTATCCGCGCGCCGATATTCGGTCTGGGTCTGCGTTGGACGAACGGCTGCCGGTATCGGTGTACGACCCGGAATCGATCGGAGCACTCTGGCGGGCCATCGGTGAACGCGCGGCGACGCTGCTGCCACCGGGCGACGCGATGCTGTTGAATGCGCGACAGCGAGAGCTGTGCGCGGCGGCGGCTGGCGCCATCGTTGCGGCTGCGCAGGAGCCGGATTTGCTGCTTGTGGCGGAGCATTTGCGCGCCGCGCGCTCGGTGCTGCACCGGATTACCGGCCGCGCTGATGTCGAGGCGATGCTCGATACGCTTTTTTCGCGCTTCTGCATCGGCAAATGATGTTCCACGTGAAACGCTTTTGACAGCCGCTCGACGGCAGCCTAGCGCGCGCCGATGAGCGAGTTTGACGTGATCGTGGTGGGCGGTGGCCATGCCGGCACCGAAGCGGCAGCGGCTGCGGCGCGGCGCGGCGCGCGAACGGCGTTGCTGAGCTTCGATGCGGCCAAGATCGGCGCAATGTCGTGCAATCCGGCGATCGGTGGGCTCGGCAAGGGCCATTTGGTCCGCGAAGTCGACGCGTTTGATGGGCTGATCGCGCGCGCGACCGATGCGGCCGGCATCCACTACAGGATGCTCAATCGCAGCAAGGGGCTCGCGGTGCAGGGGCCACGCGTGCAGGCGGACCGCAAGCGCTATGCGGCGGCCATCCAGCAGGCACTGCGCGATCAGGCCAATCTGACCATTGTTGAAGGCGAGGCGGCGGATCTGCTCGTCGAGCAGGGTCAGCTCATGGGCGTGAAGCTCGGCGATGGCTGCGAGGTGCGCGCGCGCGCGGTCGTGCTCGCGACCGGCACGTTCCTGGGCGGCCGGCTGTTTCGCGGTGAGGAGCGCCACGAGGGCGGGCGGATCGGCGAGCGCGCGGCAACCGCCCTCGGCGAACGGCTGCGGGCGATGGGGCTGCCGATCACGCGGCTGAAAACGGGTACGCCGCCCCGGCTTGACGGTCGTACGATCAATTGGGCGCGGCTTGCCGAACAGCCTTCCGATGCCGAACCGTGGACGATGTCGCCCCTGTCGATCCGCCGCCCCTGCCCGCAGCTGTTTTGCGCGGTGACCCGGACCAACGCGCGCACTCATGCCATCATCCGCGCCGGCCTCGACCGCTCGCCATTGTTCAGCGGTGCGATCGACGCGCAGGGGCCGCGCTATTGCCCGTCGATCGAGGACAAGATTCATCGTTTCGGAGATCGGGACGGCCACCAGATTTTCCTCGAGCCCGAGGGTCTCGACGATCCGCTGGTCTATCCCAACGGCATTTCGACCTCCTTGCCGGGCGACGTTCAAGCGGCGATGATTGCGTCGATCGAGGGGCTGGAACGCGCGGTGATCGCGGTGCCGGGCTATGCCGTGGAATATGACCATATCGACCCGCGTGCGCTGAACGCGACGCTCGACCTGCGCGCGCTGCCGGGCCTGTTCTGCGCCGGGCAGCTCAACGGCACGACCGGCTATGAGGAAGCCGCCGCGCAGGGACTGGTGGCCGGGCTTAATGCCGCCGCCCATGCGCTGGAGATCGCGCAGGTCATGCTGGATCGGGCGACGAGCTATATCGGGGTGATGATCGACGATCTGGTGCTGCACGGCGTTACCGAGCCGTACCGGATGCTCACGGCGCGCGCCGAATATCGGCTGTGGCTCCGCGCCGACAATGCGAGCACGCGGCTCGGGGCGATTGCCGTAAATGCCGGCTGCCTCGGTATCGAGCGACGGGCATGGCTCGCGGACCGGACGGCGGCGCGGGCCCGGATCGAGGCGCGTCTTGCCCAGCCGGTGCCCGCGCGGATGCTCGCCGAGGCGGGCGCGCCGATCGTGAATGACGGCGCGAAGCGAACTGGCGCCGAATGGCTGCGCTTCCCCGGCGTGTCGCTCAACCAGCTCGCGCCCGAACTGGCGGCGACCGAGGATGCGGCGCTGCTCGCCGAGATTGCCGAGGATGCGCGCTATGCGCCCTATCTCGAACGCCAGGCGGCCGAGGTCGCGCAATTGCGCCGCGATGAATTGGTGCGTCTGCCGGATTCGATGAACTATGCCGGCATCCCGGGCCTTTCGACCGAGATGATCGAACGGCTGACGGCGGCGTGCCCCGAAACGCTCGCCGCTGCGGCCCGCATTCGCGGCATCACCCCGGCCGCGCTGACCGCCATCCTGCTCCATGTGAAGCGCGCCGCGTGACCGAGGATGAGGCGCGTGCCTGGCTGAATGAACGGTTCGGCGTTTCACGTGGAACACAGTTGGCGGACTTTGTCGCGCGGGTGATCGTGGAAGCGGGGCAGCAGAATCTGGTGTCCAGGGCGACGATCGATTCGATCTGGCGCCGCCATGTCGTCGATTCGGCGCAGCTTGTTCCGTTGGCAAATGACGTGCCGGCGGGCATGTGGATCGACATTGGCAGCGGTGCGGGCTTTCCCGGCATGGTCGCCGCGCTGCTGTGCGACCGGGAGGTGATGCTGGTCGAGCCGCGCCGCCGGCGGGCGATATTTCTTGAGCAGGCGGCAGCGTCGCTGGGGCTTGGCCGCCGGGTTACGGTCGCCTATCGCAAGATCGAGCAGATTCAGGGCCGCGCCGCGATCCTTTCCGCCCGTGCCGTCGCCCCGCTCCCCGAGGTGTTTGCGGCTGCTGTCCATTTATCCACACCAAAAACGCGCTGGCTGCTGCCAAAGGGACGCTCGGCGCTGCAAGAGGTAGCGGATGCACGCATCGGGTGGCATGGTGTGTTCCACGTGGAACAGAGCTTGACCGACCCCGACTCGATGATCGTCCTTGCCGAGAAAGTCGCGCGCCGATGACTTGCATCACCATTGCCAACCAAAAGGGCGGTGTCGGCAAGACCACCACCGCGATCAATCTGGGGACCGCGCTCGCCGCGACCGGAAAGCGCGTGCTGCTGATCGATCTCGACCCTCAGGGCAATTGTTCGACCGGGCTCGGCATCGCCAATGCCAATCGCGCGCGCTCATCTTATGATCTGCTGGTGGGCGAGCTGGGGCTTGCCGATGCTGCGATTCCCACGCGCGTGCCAAGGCTCGATATCGTGCCCGCAACGGTCGATCTGTCGGGCGCCGAGATCGAGCTGGTCGAATTCGAGCATCGCACCCACCGGCTCGCCCGCGCGATCGATCGCGATCGGGCGGCCTGGGACGTGATCCTGATCGATTGCCCGCCCTCGCTCGGGCTGCTGACGATGAACGCGATGGTCGCCGCCGATTCGCTGCTCGTGCCGCTGCAATGCGAGTTTTTCGCGCTCGAAGGGCTGAGCCAGCTGCTCAACACGGTCGAGCGGATCCGCGCGCGCTTCAATCCGCAGCTCAAGATCCTCGGCGTCGCGCTCACCATGTATGACCGGCGCAACCGCCTGACCGATCAGGTTTCGGACGATGTCCGCGCGGTGCTGGGCAAGGTGGTGTTCGAAACCGTGATCCCGCGCAATGTCCGCTTGTCCGAAGCGCCAAGCCATGGGCTGCCGGCGCTGATCTATGACCACCGCTGCCCGGGATCGGAAGCCTATATCGCCCTTGCGCGCGAGCTGATCGCGCGGCTGCCCGGCGCGGGGCCCGATCGCACGAAAGCCGCTGCATGACCGACGCACTGCCCGCCGCGCGCAAGGGGCGCCCCGGCCTTGGCCGGGGGCTGTCGGCGCTGATGGACGATCTCGCCCGCGAAGAGCCGGTAGCGCCCGGCGCCGCGCCATCGCAGGGGCTGCGGATGCTGCCGGTCGGTGCGATCATGCCGCATCCGGGCCAGCCGCGCCGCCGCTTCGACGAATCGGCGCTCGACGAACTGGCGCAATCGATCGCCGCGCGCGGCGTGATCCAGCCGATCGTCGTGCGACCGCACGGCAAGGGGTTCCAGATCGTCGCCGGCGAACGCCGCTGGCGCGCGGCCCAGCGGGCGCGGCTGCACGAAGTCCCTGTCATCATTAGGGATTTTGACGAAGCGGAGACGCTGGAGATCGCGCTTGTCGAGAATATCCAGCGCCAGGATCTTAACGCGATCGAAGAGGCGCAGGCCTATCAGCGGCTGATCGCCGATTATGGGCATACCCAGGATGCACTCGCGCGGATCGTCCACAAGTCGCGCAGCCATGTCGCCAATCTCATGCGGCTGCTCGAATTGCCCGACATCGTGCAAGGACATGTCGTCGAAGGGCGGCTGACGATGGGCCACGCGCGTGCTCTGATCGGCGCGGCCGATCCCGAGGCCTTGGCGCAGCAGGTGATCGCCCGGGGGCTGTCCGTGCGCGAGACCGAGCAGCTCGCCCGCGCCGCCCGCCCCGGTGCCGCGGCCGGCATTGCGCGCAAGGCTGGCCCCGACCCCGATATCACCGCGCTCGAAACGCAGCTCGCCGACCTGTTGGGGCTGTCGGTGCGGATCGGCCATGGGCCGAAGGGCGGCACGATCACGCTGCATTATTCGACGCTAGATCAGCTCGACATGGTGTGTCAGCGGCTGAGCGGCGAGCGCGTCTAGCGCGCAACCGACCGCGCTACGTCGAGGCAGGCAGCGGCCGCCGCGACATCGACCACCGTGCCGCCGCCGGCCATCTGCGCGCGTTCGGCAAGGCGCAGCCGCTCGATCGCGCGGGCGAGCCGGACGGGCGACCAGGCGCGGATCGCCCGCGCGGTCGCGGTTTTCTCACGGAAATGCACGCGGTGGCGCTCCATGGCGTCATTGGCATTGGCGCCACCATCCACCTCGCCGCGCAGTTCGGCGATTGCCATCAGCCGCCGCACCAGGCCGCGCAGCAGCGGGATCATCGAGACGCCGGCCTCGCTCAGCCGCGCCAGCTCGGCGCCCAGCCGGGCCGGGTCGCCGGCGATTGCCGCGTCGACCGCCGGGCCGATCTCGCCATCGCCGATATCGGCGCCGACTGCGTCGATCGCGGCGTCATCGAGCAGCTGCGGATGATCGAGCGCTGCGTCGAGATACAAGGCCAGCTTCTCGATCTCGCGCGTCAGGATCGCGCGGTCACCGCCGGCTGCCGCCACCAGCCGCTGGGCAACGCCCGGGCTCGCGCGCAGGCCATGTTCGGCCGCGATTGCCACCGCGAGCTGGGTTGCCTCGGCCCCTTCCGGCACATAGCAGGCAAGGGTCAGCACCGCCGGCGCCGCGAGCGCGAGCTTGACGAGCTTGCTGCTCGCCTTCAGCCCCGGTGCGGCGAGCGCGATCACCGGATTGCCAGCGCGTTCGGCGGCGAGCAGCAGCTCGATCGCGGCGACGCTTTCCTCGCCCGCACCGGTCAGGCGGACATAGCGCGCGCCGCCGAACAGCGAGAGCGAGGCCGCCTCGGTTGCAAGCAGGCCAGGGTCGCTGCGCAGCGCGCTCCCCTCGATATCGATGCGTTCAGCCTCGGGCCCCATCGCGCGCGCCAGCCGCGCCACCCATTCGCGCGCGCCCGCCTCATCGGGGCCGTGCAGGAGATAGAGGCGATAGGCCCGGTCATTGCGGTCGAGCGCGGTGCGGAGCTGGTTGGCGTTGGCCTTCACGGCGCAGGCGGCGCGGTCCGCTCGGCATAGAGCGCGATTCGGGCGACGATTCGGTCGGCGATTGTCGATGAAAGCCGCTCGAGCGCGGTATTTTCGCCGGCAATTGTCGCATATTCGGAGCTGACGACGTCGATCCCGGCATCGGAGCCGGCGGTGGCATCGAGCAGCACCGCGCCGTTCGCCAGATCGATCAGCTGGTAGCGCGCTCGCAAGGTGCGCCGTTCGCGCGTCACCGTATCGTCGCGGCGCACGCCGAGGCCGATGATCTTGTCGTCGAGCCGGATTTCGAGCCGATAGAGCGGCGCGCCTCCGTTCGCGGCGAGCCGGTCGCGCACCGCATTGCTGACCAGATAGCCCGCCTGCCCTTCGATCGGCGCGACCTCGATCTGCGTCAGCACGCTGCCGACCTTGCCGCCGCTGCCGCCGCCATAAAGCGGGTGCAGGCCGCAGGCGCCGAGCATCAGCGCCATCGCCAGGGCCGCCAGCGCCCTCACGCGACGAGGTTCACAAGGCGATCGGGCACGACGATGATCTTCCGCGGCGCGCGCCCTTCGAGCAGGCGGACCACCTTGTCGCTCGCCAGCGCGGCCGCCTCGATCGCCGCCTTGTCCGCGCCCTTGGGCATCACCAGCGTATCGCGCAGCTTGCCGTTGACCTGGATGGCGATGGTCACCTCGTCGTCCACGAGCAACGCCGGATCGGCCTCGGGCCAGGGCGCGTCGGCGATCAGCCCGGTATGGCCGCGCAGCGCCCAGGCTTCTTCGGCCAGATGCGGCATCATCGGCGCGGCCAGCCGCAGTAGCGCTTCGATCGCGGCCTCGCGCGATGCCGACGGCGCGGCGCGTTCAATGGCGTTGGTGAGCTCATAGAGCCGCGCGACTGCCTTGTTGAACGCGAGCGCCTCGATATCGGCGCCGACCCCGGCAATCGTCTGGTGGAGCTTGCGGTCAAGCCCCTGATCGGCGCCCGTAGCGGGTGCTTCGTCCGGCTGTAGCAGTCGCCACATCCGCTGCACGAAGCGCCACGATCCCTCGATCCCCGCCTCGCTCCACGGCAGATCGCGCTCGGGCGGCGAATCCGAGAGCATGAACCAGCGCACCGCATCGGCGCCATATTGGTCGACGATCGGCTCGGGATCGATGGTGTTCTTCTTGGACTTGGACATCTTCTCGACACGGCCGATCTCGACCGGCAGGCCGCCATCGACCGTGCGCGCGCCCTGGCCGTCGCGGACGATCTCATCGGGGCCGAGCCAGCGCCCATCGGCGGTGCGATAGGTTTCGTGCGTCACCATCCCTTGCG
>FSSH01003426.1_pt1 | contig 14267 bp, 16 predicted proteins | sample 1166101 | NCBI WGS metagenome assembly FSSH01 (sample SAMEA32972668, study PRJEB13176) | freshwater metagenome | biome: Drinking water system; feature: Biomass in drinking water that filtered by 0.45 um membrane; material: drinking water | place: USA | collected 2012-12-20 | depth 0 m | reverse complement strand
CCCGCGCATGGACGGCGTGGCCTGGGCGACGGGCGCGGCGGCGGCGCGCTGCCCCACGCCGGTCAGCTCGGTCAGCCGCTGCTGCATCAGGTCGCGGAAGGCGCCGTCGGGGATGCCGGCCAGCAGCGGCTTGGCGCGCTCGGCCAGCCGCGCCTTGCCCTCCATGCCGGCCAGGTTCACGTCCTTGGACAGTTCGCCGTAGAAGAACTCCGACAGCGGCATCGCCTGCTGCAGCCGCGCATCGAAGCCGCCGGCGCCTTCCTTGCGCACGATGCTGTCCGGGTCTTCGCCGTCGGGCAGGAACAGGAAGAAGGCCTGGCGCCCGTCGCGCATGCGCGGCAGCACCGATTCGAGCGCCTTCCACGCCGCGCCGCGCCCGGCGCGGTCGCCGTCGAAGCAGAAGTACACGTCGGCGCTGTTGCGGAACAGCAGCTCGGCGTGGTCGGGCGTGGTGGCGGTGCCCAGCGTGGCCACCGCGGTGTTCACGCCGAACTGGAACAGCGCCACCACGTCCATGTAGCCCTCGACCACCACCAGCCGCGGGATCTTCGAGTGCGCCTGCTTCACCTGCCACAGGCCGTACAGTTCGCGGCCCTTGTGGAACAACGCCGTCTCGGGCGAGTTGAGGTACTTGGGCCCGGCGTCCTTGCCGTCGGCCGGGGCCGCCAGCACGCGCCCGCCGAAGGCGATCACGCGGCCGCGGCGGTCGTGGATGGGGAACATCACGCGGTCGCGGAACTTGTCGTACACCCGGCCGCTGTCGCTGCGCGAAAGCATGCCGGTCCTCTCGAGCAGCGACACCCGGCGCTCGTCGGTGCCCAGCGCGTCCTTGAGCGCGCTGAAGCCGTCGGGCGCGTAGCCGATGCCAAAGCGCGTGCGGTTCTCGGCGTCCACGCCGCGCCGCTCCAGGTAGTCGCGCGCCTTGGCGCTGCCGGCCAGCTGCTGGATGAAGAATTTCTCCGACGCCTCCAGCGCCAGGTACAGTTCGCGTGACTCGCCGCTCTGGTTGGCCTGGCGGGTGTCGCGCGGTACTTCCAGGCCGCAGCGCTTGGCCAGTTCCTCGACCGCGTCCAGGAACTCCAGGCGGTCGTAGTTCATCAGGAAGCTGATGGCGGTGCCGTGCGCGCCGCAGCCGAAGCAGTGGTAGAACTGCTTGGTCGGCGACACGGTGAACGAGGGCGAGCGTTCGTCATGGAACGGGCAGCGCGCCGAATACTCCCGGCCCTGGCGCTTGAGCGGCACCCGCGAACCCACCACTTCGACGATGTCGGTGCGGGCCAGCAGGTCGTCTATGAAGGCGTCAGGCAGTCGGGCCATGGCCGCCGCTCAGGCCTTGCGCGCGAGGCAGGCGTAGATGAAGCCGGTGTCGCGGTGGCGCCACTGCAGCCAGCGGATGCGCAGGCGCTCGACCAGGCCGGGCTTCTCGCTGTGGCTGTAGATTTCCCAGTGGCGCTGCTCGTGCACGATGGTGAAGCCGGCGCGCACGATGGCCGCGCGCAGCGCGTCGGGCGGCAGCGGGGCTTCGTCGGGATCTTCCTCGGCGGCGCTGTAGCCGCGGCCGGCGGCGATCGAGGCCTGGTTCCAGCGCGTGATGGCCTCGGGCTCGACCATCGGGCCGTCGGCCACCGGTTCGGCCAGCACGATCCAGCCGCCGGTGCGCACGCTGCGGTGCAGGGCGGCCAGCACGCGGTCCAGGCCGTCTTCGCCCAGGTGGTGCAGCACGCCCACGGCGGTGGCCAGGTCGGCGTGGTGCGGGTGCGCGGCCAGGTAGGTTTCGATGTCGGCCTGCTCGAAGCGCGCGCGTCCCAGGCCGTTGGCGTCGGCCATGCGCCGCGCCGCGGCGAGCATGCCGGGGCTGTGGTCCACGCCGGTGATGTTCACCGCCAGCGCGCCCATCCGCCGGACCATGTGGCCGGTGCCGCAGCCCACGTCCAGCAGCTGGGCGAACGGCGCGTGCGGGCGCAGGCGGCGGATCGCCCCGGCGAACACGCCGCGCGTGGCCGCCTCGCGCGGCACCAGCACGACCTCGTCGTACTCGCGCGCGATCGAGTCGTGGTAGCGGATGTCTTTACCCAGGTCCATGCCCAGAGGATACCGGCCCGGCGCGCGCGACAGGGGCTCAGCCGGCCAGCGACTTCTTGACCAGCTGCGACACCAGGCCCATGTCGGCCTGGCCCGCCAGGCGCGGCTTGAGCACGGCCATCAGCTTGCCGATGTCGGCCGGGCCGGCGGCGCCGGTTTCGGCCTTGGCGGCGTCAATGGCGGCCTGCACCGAGGCTTCGTCCATCTTGGCCGGCAGGTAGGTTTCCAGGATGCCCAGCTCGTAGCGCTCGATGGACGCGAGGTCGTCGCGGCCGGCGGCGTCGTACTGGCTGATGGAATCCTTGCGCTGCTTGACCATCTTCTCGATCACCGCCAGCACCAGCGGGTCGGTCATCTCGATCCGCTCGTCCACTTCCTTCTGCTTGATGCCGGCATTGATCAGCCGGATGACGCCCAGGCGATCCTTCTCGCCCGACTTCATCGCGGTCTTCATGTCTTCGGTCAGCTTGGCTTTCAGGCTCATGGGAATCTCCGGGGGTCTAGAAACACAAAAAGCCGGCTACGCGCGAGCGTGCCGGCTTTCCGGGAAACGCAGCGACTCAGTACAGGCGCTGGCGCTTGGTGACGTCGCGCGAGCTGCGGCGCAGCTGGCGCTTCACCGCCGCGGCGGCCTTGCGCTTGCGCTCCTGGGTCGGCTTCTCGTAGAACTCGCGCTTGCGGGTTTCGGCGAGGACGCCGGCCTTCTCGCAGGTGCGCTTGAAGCGACGCAGCGCAAACTCAAACGGCTCGTTTTCGCGGACTTTGACAGACGGCATGTGTAATTCCTGGATTACGTGGATTTCGCCCGGCACGGCCGGCGAGCCGCGTATGATACGCGGGCTGCGTGGCCTCAGGCAAGCCTGATTCCCGGGTTTTCCTTGAGTTCCGGCTTTTACCCCCAAGAAACAGGCACATGCGCGTCCTGGGTATCGAAACCAGCTGCGATGAAACCGGCGTGGCGGTGTATGACACCGACCGCGGCCTGCTGTCGCACGCACTCTACAGCCAGATCGCCCTGCACGCCGAATACGGCGGCGTGGTGCCAGAGCTGGCCAGCCGCGACCACGTCCGGAAGCTGCTGCCCCTGGTCCGCCAGACCCTGGCCGAAGCCGGCCTGGGCACGGCCGACCTGGACGGCGTTGCCTACACCGCCGGCCCCGGCCTGGTGGGCGCCCTGATGGTGGGCGCCGCCACCGGCCGGGCCCTGGCCTGGGCCCTGGACCTGCCGGCCGTGGGCGTGCACCACATGGAAGGCCACCTGCTGGCCCCGCTGCTCGAAGACCCCGGCCTGGCCCCGCCCTTCGTGGCCCTGCTGGTGTCGGGCGGCCACACCCAGCTGGTGGAGGTGGCGGCCATCGGCGCCTACCGCCTGCTGGGGGAAACCCTGGACGACGCCGCCGGCGAGGCCTTCGACAAGACCGCCAAGCTCATGGGCCTGCCCTACCCGGGCGGCCCCGAGCTGGCCCGCCTGGCCGAATCGGGCCGGCCGGGCGTGTCCAAGTTCTCCCGGCCCATGACCGACCGGCCCGGCCTGGACTTCAGCTTCTCCGGCCTCAAGACCCAGGTGCTGCTGGCCTGGCAGGCCTCGGACAAGACCCCGGCCACCCGGGCCGACATCGCCCGCGGCTTCGAGGACGCGGTGGTCGAGACGCTCGCCATCAAGTGCGACCGTGCGCTGGAGCAATCCGGCGCCCGCACCCTGGTCGTGGCCGGCGGCGTCGGCGCCAACCTGCGCCTGCGCGCCCGCCTGCAGGCGCTGGTGGCCAGGCGCGGCGGCCGGGTCTGCTTCCCGCGCCCGGAGTTCTGCACCGACAACGGCGCCATGATCGCCTTCGCCGGTGCGCTGCGCCTGCAGGCGGGGCAGGGCGAGGCCGCGGCCGTCACCGTGCAGCCACGCTGGGACATGGCAAGCTTGCCGCCTCTTTAGCGAAGGACGCTCGGCATGGACAAGGTTTTCATCGAGGCGCTCGAGATCGAGTGCGTCATCGGCATCTACGACTGGGAGCGCAAGATCAAGCAGCCCATCGTGCTCGACATCGAGATGGCGTTCGACAACACCGTGCCCGCCGCCACCGACGACATCAAGGACACGCTCGACTACAAGGCCGTCAGCAAGCGCCTGATCCAGTACGTGTCCGAGTCCGAGTTCGGGCTGGTGGAAACGCTGGCCGAGCGCTGCGCCGGCATCATCACCGGCGAGTTCGGCGTGCGCCACGTGCGCCTGAAGCTGAGCAAGCCCGGCGCGGTGCGCGGCTCGAAGGCCGTGGGCGTGATCATCGAGCGCACGCGCCCGGCATGAGCACCGCCTGGCTGAGCCTGGGCAGCAACCTCGACGCCGAGGTTCACCTGCTGGCCGCGGCGCAGGCGCTGCAGGCCAAGGACTACGACAACGTCTTCTCCGTGGCCGGTGGCTACCAGGCCTGGCTCGCCGCCGGCCTGCCCGTGGACGCACGCCGCGACGCCGACTTCATGGAACGCTACTCGCGCCACCTGCGCCTGCCGCAGGTGGGTATCGAGGGCCAGGAAAAACTCGAGCAGGCGCGCGTGCTGATGGTGGGCGCGGGCGGCCTGGGCTCACCGGCGGCGTATTACCTGGCCGCGGCCGGCATCGGCTTCCTCCGCCTGGTGGACGACGACGTGGTGGACCGCAGCAACCTGCAGCGCCAGGTGCTGCACACCGAGGCGCGCATCGGCCTGCCAAAGGTTGAATCGGCCGTGGTGAGCCTGTCGGCGCTCAACCCGCGCGTGCGCATCGAACCGCTGCAGGCGCGGGTGACCGCCGACAGCGTGGACGCCCTGCTGGCCGACGTGGACGTGGTGATCGACGGCGCCGACAACTTCCCCACGCGCTACCTGCTGTCGGACGCGTGCGTGCGCCACGGCAAGCCGCTGGTGTACGGCGCGGTGCATCGCTTCTCCGGCCAGGCCAGCGTGTTCGACGCCGGCCGGCGTCGCGGCCAGTCGCCGTGCTATCGCTGCCTGTTCCCGGATCCGCCGGGCGAGGGCGAGGCGCCCAACTGCGCCGAGGCCGGCGTGCTGGGCGTTCTGCCGGGCATCATCGGCCTGATCCAGGCCAGTGAGGCGATCAAGCTCGTGCTGGGCCTGGGCGAAAGCCTGTCGGGCCGCCTGCTGCAGTTCGACGCGCTGGCGATGCGCTTCCACGAGGCCCGGCTGTCGCCCGATCCGGAATGCCCGGTGTGCGCGCCGGGCGCCGCCTTCGCGGGCTATTCCGTGCCCGGGCAGGCCTGCGCGGGCTGAACAGGACGACGCCATGGCCGAAAGCGAAAAAGATCCCGAGTTCCGAATCCTCTCCCTCGCCGGTGGCGGCTACCTGGGTTTCTACACGGCCTGCGTGCTCGCCGAGCTGGAGGAACAGGCGGGCGAGCCGCTGGGCCGCCGCTTCGACCTGATCGCCGGCACGTCGGTGGGCGGCATCCTGGCCATTGCGCTGGCGTTCGAGATCCCGATGGCGAAGATCCGCACGCTGTTCCTCGAACACGGCACGCGCATCTTCTCCGCCCGCGCGCTGCCGTCCAACCCGGTGGCCAAGCTGCGCGACCTGACGCGCTCGGTGCTGGGCCCGAAGTACAACGGCATCGCGCTCAACAAGGCGCTGGTGACCCACCTGGGCCGCCGCACCCTGGCCGAAGCCCGGCACGCGGTGGTGGTGCCGGCGGTGAACATCACGCTCAGCCAGACCAAGGTGTTCAAATCGCCGCATGCGGCCGGCTCGCGCGGCGACGAAGGCATCCGCGCCGCCAGCGTCGCCATGGCCACGTCGGCGGCGCCGGCGTATTTCCCCTCGGTGCGCGTGGGCCAGCACCTTTACGCCGACGGCGGCCTGTTCGCGGTGGCGCCGGACCAGGTGGCGATGCACGAAGCCGAGCACTTCATGCGCATCGACGCGGCGCGCATCCGCATGCTGTCCATCGGCACGGCCACCGCCAACTACCGCCCGGCCAGCGACGTGGCGGAAACCGACGGCGCCGTCGACTGGCTGGCCGAGGGCCGCCTGTTGCTGACCCTGATTTCGGTGCAGCAGCAGCACGTGCAGGCGATGATGGAAGACCGCCTGCGCGACCGCTACGTTCGCCTGGACGCGCAGTGGCCGGCCGAGGCCGAACTGGGCATCGACGTGGCCACGGCCGAGGCGGCACAGGTGCTGGAATCCCTGGCCCACCAGACGATGGCCGAGCCGCGCACGGTGCGGGCGGTGCGTCGCTTCCTGGCGCCGGCGCCCAGGTAGGGCGTCAGCGCCGGGTTGCGCTGGCGGCCAGCACGTAGCCGGCGCCGCGGATCGATTTGATCAGCGTGGGGTTGCCCGGGTCGGCCTCCAGCTTCCTGCGCAGGCGGCCCACCTGCACGTCCACCGCACGCGCGCCGCGCACGGCGGGGCGGCCGTGCAGGCGCCGCATCAGGTGGTCGCGGGTCACCACCTTGGCGGGCTGCTCCAGCAGCACCAGCAGCAGTTCGAGTTCGCCCACCGTCAACGACACGTCGCGTCCGCCGGGGTCCAACAAGTGGTGGCCATCCACGTCCAGGGTCATGCCGGCGAACTCGAGCACCGCGCCGACGTCGCGCAGCGGCGAGCGCATCAGCGGTTTGGCCACCCGCGGCCCGCTGTGCGGGCCGGGGTCGTCGTCGGCGGCAGGCAAGCCGTCTTTGGTGAAGGGGTCCATGGTCCATCCCGCGGCAAATCGCCGCGGTGAATATAGGTCGCGCGACCCTAGGCAGGCGCTGAGAATTAGTCTCGGTGCTGCCGCGGCCCGGCTTTCGGTCATGGCGCAAGCGCGCCGCTTGCCGCGGTGTCAGGCCAACCCTGGCAGGTCGAACACCAGCACCTCGGCGCCCAGGCCGTGGGCGATGCTGACCTGCGCTTCGTCGCGGTAGCGCAGCGCATCACCCGCGCCGAGCGGCATGCCGTTCACCACCACCTGGCCCCTGACGACATGCACGTAGCCCAGCCGGCCCGGCGCCAGCGCCAGTTCGGCCGTTTCGCCGCCGTCGAACAGCCCGGCGTACATGCGCGCATCCTGCTGGATCGCCACCGAGCCCTCGGCGCCGTCGCCGCTCACCACCAGCTTCAGGCGGCCTCGCTTTTCGCGGGCATCGAAGTGCTTCTGGTCGTAGCCCGGCTGGACGCCGAGGTACTTCGGGATGATCCAGATCTGCAGGAAGTGCGTGGTGCCGGTGGCGCTGTAGTTGTACTCGGAGTGCGTGATGCCGGTGCCTGCGCTCAGGCGCTGCACTTCGCCGGGCACGATGTTGGCGGCGTTGCCCATTGAATCCTTGTGCCCGAGCGAGCCTTCCAGCACGTAGCTGATGATCTCCATGTCCCGGTGGCTATGTGTTCCGAAGCCCTGGCCGGCGGCCACGCGGTCTTCGTTGATCACGCGCAGCGGGCCCCAGTGCACGTGGCGGTCGTCGCGGTAATCGGCGAAGGAAAAGCTGTGCCAGGAGTCGAGCCAGCCGTGGTTGGCGTGGCCGCGTTCGTGGGCGGGTCGCAGGGAAATCACAGGGCACCGCCCTTGGCGCGGCGCGCCGCCAGCCAGCCGTCCACGCTGAACTTGCCGGCGCCGTGCGCCGCCAGCACCAGGAAACCGCCGGCGATGGCGATGTTCTTCATGAAGTGGATGAACTGGCCCTGGTCGCCCAGGTCGAAGTGGAACAGGAAGGCGCTGGCGACCGAGAACACGGCCAGGCCCAGGGCCGCCCAACGGGTGAGGCCGCCGAGCAGGATGGCCAGGCCGCCGAGGATTTCCACGGCGATGACCAGGGGCAGCAGGGCGCCGGGCACGCCCATGGCCTCCATGTAGCCCTGGGTGCCGGCATAGCCGGCGCCGAGTTTGGCGAAGCCCGAAAGGATGAAGATCAGCGACAGGCCAAAGCGGCCGGCGAGGGTGGAAAGGGGGTTCATGACGTGGCTCCTTGTGTTTTCGGATCGGACCGGCGGTTGCCGGTGCGCCGCAGCGATGGCGTGGCGAGAGTATGGGCGCCCACAAAAACAGCATCAATCACTGATTCAAGCAATCTATCGTTGCGAGAATAGACACAAACAGGGGCAAGACGAACAGTCTGCCCGGCAAGAGGGCGCTACCCGGCCAGCGGCATCGGCCGCGCTGTGCAGACTCGGCCAGCCGCCATCCCGGCCGCCGCGCCCCGGGCTTCACTCGCCCACGCGCTTGAGGCTGTCCAGGCGCACGCCCTCGCGCTGCAGGGTGTGCGCCAGCGCGGGGTCCTGCGCGAGGCGTGCGCGCAGCGCCTCGCAGGCCTGGCCCAGGCCCTGCGGGGCCACGGCGGCGCTCCAGCGCAGGAACACGGCCGTGTAGTAGGCGAGGAAACCGTTGGGTTCGCCCGGCCCCCAGCTCCCGTTGCCCAGTCGCTGCTCGAGTTCGGCGTGGAATTCGTGCAGGCGTCGCGTGGCCGTGGCCTTGAGCGCCTCGTGCGCCCCGGCGTCGTCCGAGAACCAGGACGGAATCCACAGCGCGCGGTAGAGCGGGTGGATGTCGCTGGACAAGCGCTGGATGGCGGCCATCGCCAGTGCCCTGGGGATGTCTTCGCGGGGCAGCAGGGACGCTTGCGGGAAACGCCGGTCGAGGTAGTCGGCGATCGCCACCACTTCGGTCAACGAGCGGCCGCCTACCGCCAGCGTGGGCACCCGGCCCTGCGGATTGAGCCGAAGGTAGTCCGGCGCGAGCTGCTGTTTCTGCCGCAGGTCCACCCGCACGGCCTCGTATGCGGCGCCGGCGTGTTCCAGCGCAGCGTGGACGGCCAGCGAGCAGGCGCCGGGGGAATAGAAGAAGACGAGGTCGTGCATGTCTTGGTCCATGGCGGTGGGATCGTGGAAAAGGCGGGTCAGTGGTTTGGCCTGGCCAGTGAGCCCGCGTGAGCCTGCGAAGGGCCTGCAAGGTCGTCCAGGATCGGGCATTCCGGACGCTGGTCGCCGTGGCAGTGCAGCGCCAGCGCTTGCAGCGTGCGCTGCATGGCCTGCATTGCGCTGATGCGCGCAGCCAGTTCGTCGGCGTGCGACTGGGCCAGCTGCTTGACCTCGGCGCTGCTACGGTGCGGATCCGCCCACAGCCCCAGCAACATCTCGATCTGTTTGATCGGGAAGCCCAGGCTGCGCGCCCGCTTGATGAAGCGCAGCCGGTGCACGTCGGCGTCGCTGTAGAGGCGATAGTTGGCGAAGGTCCGTGCCGCTGCCGGCACCAGGCCGATGGCTTCGTAGTGCCGGATCATCTTGGCGGAAACGCCGGTGAGCGCGGAGGCTTCGCCGATGTTGTGGAAGCCCTGTTCGCGCGCGTCGGCCAGTTCGGGTCGGGGGGCGTGTCGTGCCATCGTTGTTCTCCCTCAGTGCCGGGCCCGCGGGGCCCAGCGGCGCAGCAGCAGCGTATTGGAAACCACGCTGACGCTCGACAGCGCCATCGCGGCGCCGGCCACCACCGGATCGAGCAGCCCGGCCGCCGCCAGCGGAATGCCCACCAGGTTGTAGATGAAGGCCCAGAACAGGTTCTGGTGGATCTTGCGGGTGGTGCGGCGCGAGATGTCGATGGCGTCGGCCACCAGGCGCGGGTCCGAGCGCATCAGGGTGACGCCGGCGGCGTGCATCGCCACGTCGGTGCCCGAGCCCATCGCGAAGCCGACGGTGGCCGCGGCCAGCGCCGGCGCATCGTTGATGCCGTCGCCCACCATGCCCACGCCGCCGGCGTGCCCTAGCGCGCGCACCTGGTCCACCTTGTCGCCCGGCAGCACCTCGGCGCGGACGTCGTCCGGCGCGATGCCCACGAGCCGGGCGATGTGCTGGGCGGCACCGCGGTTGTCGCCCGACAGCATGATCGTGCGCAGTCCCAGCGCCTGCAGCGCGGCAATCGCCTTGGACGCCTCGGGCCGCGGCGGATCGCCGAACGCCAGCAGGGCGCGTGGCACGACAACGCCGCCGCCCTCGCTCGCAAGCCAGGAGGTGGTGTTGCCTTCGGCGGACAGTCGTTCCGCCGTACCCGCCAACGCCGGAAGCACCGCGCCGTTCTCGGCCATCAGCCGGGCATTGCCGAGCAGCCAGCGCTGGCCGTTGACCCGGCCCTGCAGGCCGCGGCCCGCGATGGCGGACACGTCCGTCGCCGCGGGCACGGCCAAGCCCCGCGCCCGTGCCTCGGCCACCACCGCTTTCGCGAGCGGATGTTCGCTGCCCGACTGCAGCGCGGCGGCGACGGCCAGCATCGGGTCCGCGTCGCCTTCCACCGCTTCGGCGAGGGCGAGGGTAGGGCGGCCCTGGGTCAGCGTTCCGGTCTTGTCGAAGGCGATGGTGCGCAGGTGGCGGATGCTCTCCAGCGCCTCGGCGTCCTTGATCAGGATGCCGGCGCGCGCGGCGACGCCGGTGCCGGCCATGATCGCGGTCGGCGTGGCCAGGCCCAGCGCGCAGGGGCAGGCGATCACCAGCACGGCCACCGCGTTCAGGATGGCCTGGGTCCAGTCGCCGGTGGCGAGGCCCCAGCCCAGCAGGGTCACCAGCGCAATCGCCACCACCACCGGCACGAACACCGCGCTGACGCGGTCAACGATGCGCTGGATGGGCGCCTTCTTCGCCTGCGCGTCCTCGACCAGGCGGATGATGCGCGCCAGGGCTGACTCGCCGCTCACCGCGAGGGTGCGTACCACAAGCCGGCCTTCGGCATTCACCGCGCCACCGGTGACGCGGTCGCCGGGTTCCTTGGCGACCGGCAGCGATTCACCGCTGATCAGCGATTCGTCGCTGTGGCTGCGGCCTTCGATCACCTCGCCGTCCACCGCGATGCGCTCGCCGGGCAGCACCACCACGTGGTCGCCCACGGCCACGCGTTCGACCGGCACATCGGCTTCGTGGCCGTTGGCGTGGCGCACGCGCGCCGTGGTGGGACTCAGTGCCTGCAGCGCGCGGATCGCCTCGGTGGTCTGGCGCTTGGCGCGCGCCTCGAGCCACTTGCCCATCAGGATCAGGGTGATGATCACCGCCGAGGCTTCGAAATAAAGCGGTGGTTCGCCGTGGTGCGGGCGGGTGAACAGCAGGTGGTAGACGCTCAGGCCGTAACCGGCGCTGGTGCCCAGCGCGACCAGCAGGTCCATGTTGCCGGTGCGGGCCTTGAGGGCTTTCCATGCTGCGCGATAGAAGCGCGCGCCGAGCCAGAACTGTACCGGCGTGGCCAGCGCCAGCTGCCACCAGCCCGGCAGCGCCCAGTGCTGGTCGAAGGGCATGCCCAGCATCGGGACGGCCAGCGGCAGCGAGAGCAGGGCGGCGATGATGAGGTGGCGGCGCTCGAGCTCGAGGGCGGCGGTTTTCGCCGGGGACTCCGATGCCTTCGCGGCCACGGCCGGACTTGCTTCGGCCTCGTCCGCGACGGTGTAGCCGGCGCCGGCGATCGCCTGCACCAGCGCCGCCCGCGACGTGCCGGCGGCCACCGAGATGCGCGCCGTTTCCGTGGCCAGGTTCACGCTGGCCGACTGCACGCCCGGTACCGCGGCCAGCGCCTTTTCCACGCGGCCCACGCACGACGCGCAGGTCATGCCAAGGATCGCCATCGATACTTCCTCGATGGCCACGCCGTAACCTGCGCCCTCGATGGCCGCCGTGATGGCTGCGGCGGACACGCGGCCGTCGGTGGTGATGGCCGCGGTTTCGGTGGCCAGGTTGACGCTGGCCGCAAGCACGCCCGGCACCCTGGCGAGGGCCTTCTCGACGCGGCCGGCGCAGGTGGCGCAGGTCATGCCGGTGACGCCGACGCGCAGCTGCGTGGAGGCATCGGAAGCGTTGGTGACGGGGGTGTTCATGGCGGACTCCAGCCGGGGGTTGGCGTGATCGTCCGGGTTCCCATCATGGGAAGGTCAAGCGGCCATGTCACGCGGCCGTTTCCGACGCCGCCTTTTCCGGCTACCAGACCAGGTCGTCGGGCACCTTGAACTGGGCGTAGTAGGCGTCGTCTTCGGAGCTGGCGGCGGCGGGAGCGGTGCCGGCGGCCTGGCCGTGGTCGAGCACCACCAGGGCGGGGTCGCGTTCGCGCACCTTGTCGCCGGCGGCGCGCGGCAGCAGTTCGTAGCGGTCGCCGAGGCGGGCGATCACCAGCGCGCCCGAGGCCAGTTTTTTTCGCAGGTCATCGTTGACCAGCAGCGTGCGGATGGCGCCGTCGGCCGTGAAGCGGTACTCGCTGTCGCCGGCGCGCTGCACCTTCTTGTCCTGGATGATCTGGCGCGCCTGGGCGCGCATTTCGCTGATCCGGGCCTCGGCCTTGCGGGCGGCCTCCAGCGCGCGGTCGCGTTCGGCCTTTTCGGCGCGCACGCGCTCGGCTTCGCGCTGGATGTCGTTGGCGTCGGAGGCGCCCTTGGCGTGCCGGGCCTTGTCCTGGTCGCGGGCCACCTGGGCCACCTTGGACTTCTTCACAAGGCCGGCCTTGAGCAACTGTTCCTGCAGGGGGTTGGGCTTGGCCATGGCGCGCTGTCTTGTGGGAAGGGTTCGGCCTCATCATACCCGCCGTGACCACCCCGCCTGCGCCCCTGCCGCCGCTCAAGTACCTCGCCGGCTATCCCGACGACCTCCAGCAGCGCGTGCGCACGCTGATCGGGCAGGGCCGGCTGGGCACGGTGCTGGCCCAGAAGTACGGCCAGCCCCACGCCGTGCGCAGCGACGGCCAGCTGTACGACTACGTGCAGGACCTCAAGGACCGGCACCTGCGCAAGTCGGTGCCGTTGGCGAAGGTGGCCTACGACGCCAGGCTGCAGGTGATGAAGCACGCGCTGGGCACGCATACGTCCATTTCCCGCGTGCAGGGCAGCCGGCTCAAGGCCAGCCGCGAGATCCGCATCGCCACCGTGTTCCGCGACGCGCCGGCCGAGTTCCTGGAAATGATCGTGGTGCATGAGCTGGCGCACCTGCGGGAATCCGACCACAACAAGGCCTTCTACCAGCTTTGCACGCACATGGCGCCCGATTACCATCAGTGGGAATTCGACCTGCGGCTCTGGCTGACCCACCTCGAGGCAGGGCAGGGCTGAGGGCTCACGGTTTCCAAGAAGCGAGGATGTTCGATGCTCAAGTTCTTCCGCGTGCTCAGCCTGGTCGAGGGCCTGTCGCTGCTGACGCTGCTGCTGATCGCCATGCCGGCCAAGTACCAGTTCGGCTACGACTTCATCTGGCCCGTGGGCATGACCCACGGCGTGCTGTGGCTGGCATTCGTGCTGGCGTCGCTGGTGGTGAGCCACTTGCAGCGCTGGTCGGTGCTGGTGTGGGTGGGCGCGCTGGTGTGTTCGGTGGTGCCGTTCGGTTTCTTGCTGCTGGACCGGCGGCTGAAGCGTGAATTGGCCGGGGCAGGGGAGGCCAGCCCGGCCTGAGTGTGTCAGCCCCGCACCTGACCCTGTCCGTGCACCACGTACTTGGACGTGGTGAGCTGCGCGGCGCCTACGGGCCCGCGCGCATGCAGGCGGCCGGTGGCGATTCCGATCTCGCCGCCGTAGCCGAACTCGCCGCCGTCCGAGAAGCCTGACGAGGCGTTGTGGACCACCACGGCCGCATCGATCGCGTCGATCATGGCCTGCGCGGTGTTCGCGTTTTCCGTTACCACCACTTCGGTATGTCCGGAGCCGTGGCGTGCGATGTGTTCGAGCGCGCCCTGCGGCCCGTGGACGACGCGCACCGCCAGGATGGCGTCGAGGTATTCGGTGTCCCAGTCGGCGGGCGTGGCCGCTGACATCGCGGGGACGAGGCGGCGCGCCGCGTCGTCGCCGCGCAATTCGCAGCCCAGCGCCGACAGGGACGCGGCGATGGCGGGCAGCAGGGTGTCGGCGACGGCCGCGTCCACCAGCAGGGTTTCGGCGGCGTTGCAGACGCCGGTGCGGCGCATTTTCGAATTCACCACGATGTCGAGGGCCTTCGCCGGATCGGCGTCGCGATCGACATAGACGTGGCAGATGCCGTCCAGGTGGCTCAGCACCGGCACCCGGGCGTGTTCGCGCACGTGCGCGATCAGCGGCTTGCCGCCGCGCGGGATCACCAGGTCGACGCCGCCGTCGTTGAGGGAGAGCAGGGCGGTGACCCATTCGCGGCGGGCGTCGGGCGGCGTTTGCACGGCGCTTTCAGGCAGTCCCGCCGCGCGCAGGCCGGCGCGCACCGCGGCGATGAGCGCCGCGACGGTGGCCGAGGCTTCGCTGCCGCCGCGCAGGAT
>FSSH01007915.1_pt1 | contig 14282 bp, 9 predicted proteins | sample 1166101 | NCBI WGS metagenome assembly FSSH01 (sample SAMEA32972668, study PRJEB13176) | freshwater metagenome | biome: Drinking water system; feature: Biomass in drinking water that filtered by 0.45 um membrane; material: drinking water | place: USA | collected 2012-12-20 | depth 0 m | reverse complement strand
ACGCCGCGCCGGATCTGGTCCAGCTCGATGGAGTCGAACAGGGCCTGGAAATTGCCCTCGCCGAACGCCTGGTTGCCCTTGCGCTGGATGATCTCGAAAAAGATCGGGCCAACGGCGTTCTGGGTGAAGATCTGCAGCAGCTTGCGCTGCTTGGTCTCCAGGTCGGCGTCGATCAGGATCTTGTTCCTGCGCAGGCGATCGACGTCTTCGCCGTGGTTGGGCACGCGCACGTCGATCACGTCGAAATAGGTGTCGGGGGTGTCCAGGAAGGCCACGCCCTGCTCGCGCATCGCTTCCACGGTGGCGTAGATGTCGTCGGTGAAGCAGGCGATGTGCTGGATGCCTTCGCCGTGGTAGGCGTCGAGGTATTCGTTGATCTGCGACTTCGGGTCGTTCGATTCGTTCAGCGGGATGCGCACCACGCCGTCGGGCGCGGTCATGGCCTTGGAAACCAGGCCGGTCTTGGCGCCCTTGATGTCGAAGTAGCGGATCTCGCGGAAGTTGAACAGGCGCTCGTAGTAGTCGCTCCACTTCTGCATGTTGCCGAAGTACAGGTTGTGCGTGAGGTGGTCGATGAAGGTCAGGCCGAAGCCCACCGGGTTGGGGTCGGCGCCCGGGATCGGCGCGAAGTCGTCGGCGTACACGTCCTGGCCCGAGGGCACCAGGTACAGCATGCAGTCGCCGATGCCCTTCACCACCGGCGCCGCCACGGCGCGGCTGTCGGCCTTGTGGCCAATGGCTTCGCCGCCGTTGCCGATCACGGTGTCGAACACCTCGGCCACCGGCTTGTCGAAGCGGATCGCGAAGCCGCTGGCGCAGGGGCCGTGGGCGATGGCGAAGTCGGCCGCGAAGCCGTCCGGCTCCTCGTTCACCAGGAAGTTGACGCCGCCCTGGCGATAGACCGTGATCTCGCGGGTCTTGTGCTTGAGGGTGGCGGCGAAGCCCATCTGCCGGAAGAAGGCGTGCAGCTTCGGGCCCTGCCCGGCCGGCGCGGCGAACTCAACGAACTCGAAGCCGTTGATGCCCATCGGGTTGGCGAAGGTGGTGGGCTGCATGCCGAGGTTCGGCGCGTGGGTCTGGGGCTGAGCGCTCATGGCGTCCTCCGGAAGGGGGGGTCGGCTTGCGCCGAGGGTCCCGACGTTATAGTTTCATCTGAAACCATTTGCAAGGCGCGGCGCCACATGCCCCAGCGGGACATCCTGGACCTGGAACATTTCCTGCCCTACCGGCTGTCGGTGCTGTCCAACCGCATCAGCCAGGACATCGCCCGGCTGTACGCGGACCGCTTCGGCCTGGGCATCACCGAATGGCGCGTGCTGGCCGTACTGGGCCGCTACCCGGGCCTGTCGGCCGGGCAGCTGGCCGAACGCACCGCGATGGACAAGGTGGCCGTGAGCCGCGCCGTGGCCAGCCTGCTGGCCGCCGGCCGCGTCACCCGGACCACGCATGGCGACGACCGCCGCCGCTCGGTGCTCGAGCTGTCCGAGCAAGGCCAGCGCGTTTATGCCGAAGTAGCGCCAGCCGCGATAGCTTACGAACGTCGCCTCCTGGCCTGCCTGTCCGTGCAGGACCAGGCCGCCCTGTCGAGGCTGCTGGACCAGCTCAGCGCGGCGGAAGAAGAAACCAACTGAAGGATCACGCGCGATGGCTTACCTGCGTTGCCTGAAAGGCATCGGTTCCGGGAACGAATATCCCGCCGACAAGCCGATGAACCTCGATCCCGCCGACGGCCGGCCGGTACAGATGGTGATCGACATCGAGCGCCTCAGGCACGACAAGCCGGACGCGGCCTGGTACCACCCCGCGCGCCGGGACCTGTGGCGCTTCGGCGCCCTGATGCCGCTGGACATCAACGACCCGGCCGACGCCGCGCACATCGTTGCGCTGGGCGAGGGCTGCACGCCGCAGCTGGACTATGCCGACGATCCCGTTGCGAAAGCCGCTGGACTCCGGCTCCAGCTCAAGGACGAAGGCAAGGCCTGGCCCGGCTACGGCGCCAACCCGACGCAGAGCTTCAAGGACCGCGGCATGGCGATGGTGGTGGCGATGGCCCGCCGCCACGGCCTCACCCGGTTGGCCGTGCCCACCCAGGGCAACGCCGGTGATTCGCTGGTGCGCTACGGCCTGGCGGGCGGCCTGGAGGTGGTCGTGGCCATGCCCGACGACACGCCGATGCCCATCCTGGGCCAGGTGGCGGCAATGACGCGCCTGCACCCGGGCCGCGTGCACCTGGAGCTGGTGAAGGGCACGATCCGCGAGGCCGCGGCGCTGCTAAAGACCCACTACTGGAACAACGGCTGGTTCAACGTGGCGACCTTCCAGGAGCCGGGCTGGCGCATCGAGGGCAAGAAGACCCTGGGCCTGGAGATGGCCGAACCGGCGCCGGGCGAAACGCGCTGGTCGCTCCCCGACGCCATCGTCTACCCCACCGGCGGCGGCACCGGCGTGCTGGGCATGGCCAAGGCCTTCGACGAACTCGAGGCGCTGGGGCTGGTGGACTCTCGTCGCCCGCGCATGATCTGCGTGCAGAGCGAAGTCACCACGCCGCTGGTGCGGGCCTTCGACGAAGGCGCCGCGGACACCCACGCGCTGCCGCAAACCGGGCCCACGCTGTCCACGGGACTGAACGTGCCGGCGGGCGTGGGCCACTTCCGCGTGCTGCAGATCATCCGCGCGACGGGCGGCGCCGCCGTGGCCGTGTCCGAGCGCGACACCGCCGCCGTGCTGGCCCGCGTGTGGCGCGATCGCCGCGAGTGGATTTCACCCGAAGGCGCCGCCTGCCTGGCGGCCCTGCCGCAACTGCTGGATCGCGGCCTGCTCAAGCGCGGCGAACGCGTCGTGGCCGTCAACACCGGCTCCCTCGAAAAGTACCTGCCCGACCTGCGCCATCTGCTCTGAAACCGCGAGAAATCGTACCAGGTACCTTTTCTTTTCCATTGAGACTCAGTCTCACGGACGATGAAAACGTACCTGGTATGTTTTCCTTACTTCACGCCGTGCATGAGTTTGTTGATGAGGGGGGCGAAGAGCAGGAACGCCGCGCCGAAGGCGAAGCCCACCACCGCAATCTGGGTGTAGGTGGCCGCGTACTGCTCGATGCCGCCCACCCCGCCGCCGCCCGAGGCCAGCGCCGCTACGGCGCCCGCTACGTAGTTGCCGATCGCCGTGCACAGGAACCACGCGCCCATCGCCAGGCCGGTGTCGCGCGCCGCGGCCAGCTTGCTGACCATCGACAGGCCGATCGGCGACAGGCACAGCTCGCCCATCGTGTTGATCATGTAGGCCAGCGCCAGGATCTCCCACGGGATGCGGCCGTTGCCGTCCACCAGCGCGCCGATGCTCCACACCAGCACGCTGAAGCCCACCGCCACGAACAGCACCGCGATGCCGAACTTGCGCGGGATCGACGGGTTCATGCCGCGCGCCTCCAGCTTGGGCCAGGCCCAGGCGAACACCGGCGCCAGCGCGATGATGAACACCGGGTTGGCCGACTGGAACAGCGTGAAGTCGAACGGCGTGTTGACGTGGTCCTTGGCGAAGAAGTTCAGCGACGAACCCGCCTGCTCGAACATGCCCCAGAACAGGATCTTGGCCAGGAACAGCAGCAGCATGGCGATGTAGCGGTGCAGCTGCACCTTGTCGCCGCTGCGCACGCCCGCCACGATGAAGTAAACCGTCAGCACCAGGAACATGCCGCCCAGCAGCCAGGCCACCAGCGACTTCTGGCTCAGCAGCAGGTACACCAGCGGCACCGCCACCAGCGCGCCCAGCACCACCACCAGCACGCGCGCCGCGCCGTTGCCGTCGGCCGGCGCCTGCCCGATCGAACCCATGCGCGCGATGCGCCACTGGAACACTGCCAGGCCGATCAGCATGCCGATGCCCGCGGTGAAGAAGCCCCACTCGTAGCCGAACCGCGAACCCACCAGCCAGCCGCACACCAGCGGCGCCAGCGCACCGCCGGCATTGATGCCCATGTAGAACCAGGTGAAGCCCGAATCGCGCCGCACGTCATCGGGCGCATAAAGCCGGCCCACCATCGTGGAGATGTTGGGCTTGAACAGCCCGTTGCCCACCACGATCAGCGACAGCCCCAGCAGGAACCAGCGCAGGTCCTTGATCAGCAGCAGGAACAGGCCCGCCGCCATCAGCAGGCCGCCGATCACGATCGCGCGCCGGTAGCCGATGTAGCGGTCGGCGATGAAGCCGCCGAAGATGCCGGTGGCGTAGATCAGCGCCGTGTAGGCACCGTACGTCAGCGCGGCCTCGGCCTTGGCTTCGCCCTCGGGCAGCAGGCCGAAGAAGGTGCTGGCCACGTACACCGCCAGCAGCGCGCGCATGCCGTAATAGGCGAAGCGCTCCCAGAACTCCGAGTGCACCAGCTGCCACAGCGCGGTCGGATGCCCGAAGGTGTCGCCGCCCGGCGGCGGCACGAAGGGAGCGTTGGAAGTCGCAGGTGCGGCCATGTCGTGTTTCCCGGTTCTTGAAATGACGCGGCCCGGAATCCCGGGCCGCGTGGTGGCTTCAGGATCGAAGCGCGATTACTTCACGCCGTGCATCAGCTTGTTGATCAGTGGCGCCGCCAGGAAGAACAGTATGGCGATCACGATGCCCAGGATGAACAGCTGGTTGAAGGTGCTGGCGTACTGCAGCAGCGAGCTGGCGCTTTCGCCCTCGGCGTTGCCGCCCGAGGCGATGGCGGCGATGCGGCCGGCCACGAAGTTCGCCATCGCGATGGACAGGAACCAGCCGCCCATGGCCAGGCCGGTTTCCTTGGGCATGGCCAGCTTGGTCACCATGGCCAGGCCGATCGGCGACAGGCACAGCTCGCCCATCGTGTGGATCAGGTAGGTCAGGGCCAGCCACACCCAGCTGATCTTGCCGCCTGCGTCCACGAAGTTCTGGATGGCGAACACCAGCACGTAGAAGCCCAGCGCCGCGCCGGCCATGCCGTAGGCGAACTTGCGCGGGATGGACGGGTTCCAGTCGGCCTTGTCGAGCTTGATCCACAGCGTGGCGAAGATCGGCGCCAGCAGGATGATGAACACCGGGTTCACCGACTGGAACACCTCGAAGGTGGGGGTCCAGCCGAAGATGGACACGTCGGGCATCTTGACGAAGTCCTGCGCCAGGAAGTTCAGCGACGAACCCGCCTGCTCGAACAGCGCCCAGAACAGGATGTTGGCCAGGAACAGGATCAGCATGGCGATGTAGCGGTGCAGCTGCACCTTGTCGCCGCTGCGCACGCCGCTGTAGACGAAGTACACCACCAGCGCCAGCATCATGCCGATCAGCAGCACGCCCAGGATGTCGCTCTTGCTGAGCAGGTAGTACACCGGGATGACCATCACGGCCGCGGCCAGCAGCACCTGGATCACCGGCGCGAAGCCCTTCTTGCCTTCGGGCGCGGTGCCCACGTGGCCCAGCCAGCCCTTGAGCAGCTGGAACACCATCAGGCCCAGGATCATGCCGATGCCGGCCGAGAAGAAGCCCCAGCGGTAGCCGTAGGTCTGGCCGATCCAGGAAGCGCACACCAGCGGCGCGAACAGCGCGCCGGCGTTGATGCCCATGTAGAAGATGGTGAAGCCCGAATCGCGGCGCACGTCACCCGGCGCGTAAAGCTTGCCGACCATCGTGGAGATGTTGGGCTTGAACAGGCCGTTGCCCACCACGATCACGGCCAGGCCGATCACGAAGGTGGTGAGGTCGGGCGCCATCAGCATGAAGCTGCCCACGGCCATCAGCGCGCCGCCGAGCATGATCGAGCGCTGGTAGCCCAGGATGCGGTCGGCGACGAAGCCACCGGCGATGCCGGTCATGTACACCAGCGACGTGAAGCCGCCGTAGGTCAGGCTGGCCTGCGCCCGGGCACCGTCGCCCAGGTGGCTGAAGAACGCGGCCGCCACGTGCACCGCCAGCATGGCGCGCATGCCGTAGTACATGAAGCGTTCCCAGAACTCGCTGGCGAACAGGTTCCAGAGGGCGTTGGGATGGCCCAGGAATTCGCCGGGCGGCGGCGGATTGAAGTCTTCGGGCTTGTTGCTGACGGCGCCGCTCATGCGGTCTCTCCCCTGGTGGATTCTTGTGGTTTTGGTGCCGGCAGGCCGGGCCCCGAAACGGCCGGGCCGGGTCGGAAGGCGGTGAAGGTGTAACGGGTTTGCCCTGCAGGCGTCAAACGGCCCCGGTTTTGCCGGGGCCGTTCAGGTACCGGGGAAGGGGCCTGGAGGCCTCAGCCGGCCGGCACGTATTCGTAGCTCGAACCCACGCCCAGCGGGATGTCGAGCGCCCAGTAACCCAGCAGGAACGCCGTCCAGACCACCAGAAGGGTGATGGTGAAGGGCAGCATCAGTGCGATCAGGGTGCCGATGCCGCTGGACTTCACGTAGCGCTGGCAGAACACCACGATAAGCGGGAAGTACGGCATCAAGGGCGTGATGATGTTGGTGGACGAGTCGCCGACGCGGTAGGCGGCCTGGGTGAGGTCGGGCGAGACGCCCAACTCCATCAGCATCGGCACCATGATGGCGCCGATCAGCGCCCACTTGGCCGAGGCCGAGCCAATCAGCAGGTTCACGGCCGCGGTCAGCAGGATCATGCCGATCAGGGTCAGTTCGATCGGCAGGCCCAGCGCACGCAGCCCGGTGGCGCCTTCGATCGCCAGCAGCGCGCCCAGGTTGGACTGCCCGAAGGCGTAGATGAACTGCGCGCAGAAGAAGGCCAGCACGATGTAGTAGCCCATGCCGCTCATCGCCTTGGCCATGCCCTGCACGACGTCGCGATGCGTCTTCACCGTGCCCGCGACGACGCCGTACACCACGCCCGGCACCAGGAAGAAGATGAAGATCAGCGGCACGATCGAGCGCATCAGCGGCGCCGTGCCCACCAGCAGCGAGTTGCTGCCCTCGGGCACCTCGGCGGCCGGCGCACGCCAGGCCGAGCCCTCCGGCAACAGGCTGAACACGAACACCGACGCCGCCAGCACCATCGCCAGCGCCGCCATCAGCAGGCCGCGGCTCTCGGCCGACGTGAGCCGTTCGAGCGTGGGCATCTGCTCCCGGTCGCCGTCCACTTCCACCCGGCGCAGGCGCGGCTCGATCACGCGGTCGGTGAGGAACCAGCCCACCAGCACGATCAGCGCCGTGGAGCTGGTGGTGAAGAAGTAGTTGTTCAGCGGGCTGACCGTCACCGTCGGGTCGGTGAGCTGCGCCGCCGCCTGGCTCAGGCCCGACAGCAGCGGGTCCAGGCTCGACGGCAGCACGGTGGCGGAGAAACCGCCCGACACGCCGGCGAACGCCGCCGCGATGCCGGCCAGCGGGTGCCGCCCCGCCGCGTAGAAGATCACGCCACCCAGCGGGATCACCAGCACGTAGCCGGCGTCCACCGCGATGTGGCTGAAGATGCCCACGAAGATCACCGCGGGCGTTAGCAGCCAGTTCGGCGTCACCACCAGGGCCGAGCGCAGCGCCGCGCTGATGAAGCCGGTGTGCTCGGCCACGCCCAGGCCCAGCATCGCCACCAGCACCACGCCCAGCGGCGGGAACGAGACGAAGGTCTGCACCATCTGGGACATGAACCCGGTGAAGCTGGCGCCCGACAGCAGGTTGTTGACCACGATCGGGCTGCCGTTGCGCGGATCGATGGCCTCGAAGGTCACTCCCGACAGCGCCCACGACACCGCCCATACCAGCAGCATCAACAGCAGGAACAGCACGGCCGGGTCGGGCAGCTTGTTGCCCACGCGCTCGACCACGTCGAGCGAGCGGACGATCCAGCCGCGCGGCGCGGCGACGTCGGAGGTGGCGGCGGTCATGCGGGCTCCTGTCGAAATCCTTGGAAGCCCCGAATCGTACCAGCGGTCCCGCCGGGATCGGTCAGTCCGGCTGACCCAGCACCGTGCGCACCTCGAACAGCTCCGGGAAGAACGTCAGCTCCAGCGCCTGCTTCAGGAAGCCCACGCCCGAGCTGCCGCCGGTGCCGCGCCGGAAGCCGATGATCCGCTCCACCGTCTTCATGTGCCTGAACCGCCAAAGCTGGAAGCTGACCTCCACGTCCACCATCTGCTCGCAGGTGGCGTAGGCCTCCCAGTGGGTGTCGGTGTCTTCGTAGATGCGCTTGAACACCGGGATCAGCCCCGGCTCGCGGGCGTGCGGCTTCGACCAGTCGCGCTCGATGCAGCCGGCCGGGATGGCGTGGCCGCGGCGGTGCAGGTGGCGCAGGAACTCGTCATACAGGCTCGGGGCCTGCAGGGCGGCCTGCAGCTCGGCCTGCGCGGCCGGGTCGTGGCTGAACACCTTCACCATGTCGGCGTTCTTGTTGCCCAGCAGGAACTCCAGCAGCCGGTACTGCAGCGACTGGAAGCCCGAGGCCGGGCCCAGCACGTGGCGGAACTGCAGGTAGTCGGCCGGGGTGAGGGTCTCGAGCACCGACCACTGCTCGGTGAGCTGGCGCTGGACCTGCTTCACCCGGGCCAGGATCTTCTGCAGCGGGTCCAGGTGGTCTTCCTGCAGGCAGCGGATGGCGGCCCGCAGCTCGTGGATCACCAGCTTCATCCACAGCTCGGCCACGTGGTGCTGGACGATGAACAGCATCTCGTCGTGGTGGGGCGGGCTGGACAGGGGCTTCTGGGCTGCCAGCAGGGTGTCGAGCTGCAGGTAGCCGCCGTAGGTCAGCCGGTCCCTGAGGTCGGTGGTGATGCCCTGCTCCAGGGCGCGTTGGTTGGGGGGCTGGGTCATGGTCGGGGGGCCGGAGGGCGTGTGAAGGCCAAATTCTGTCATGTAAAAGCACCAATCTCCGATATAAACTCCGCGCTCGTCATGCTCCGGCGGGGGGCCCTCTGGGCATCCGGGCGCGATGGCGACACCCACATACCCTTGAGGCCATCGCCAATGCGCCACTGCACGCGCTTGCACGTCGTTCTTGCGTCACTCCTTCTCAGCGCCCTACCCCTGGCGGCTTCGGCCCAGGTGGTCGTCAGCCAGGCCTACGGCGGCGGCGGCAACTCCGGCGCCACTTTCACCAACGACTTCGTCGAGCTGTTCAACCGCGGCACGGCTCCGGTGGCGCTGGGCGGCAAGTCGATCCAGTACGCCAGCTCCACCGGCAACTTCAACGGCGTCTACGTCCTGCCCTCCGTCACGCTGCAGCCGGGCCAGTACTACCTGGTGCAACTGGCGGGCGGCGCCACGGGCGTGGCCCTGCCGGTGGTTGCGGACGCCTCCAGCGCCAACCCCAACCTCTCGGGCACGGCCGGCAAGGTCGCCGTCGTGGACGGCACCACGGCCCTGGGCTGCGGCGGCACCACGCTGGCCTGCACCACCGGCCAGGCGGCCCAGATCATCGACCTGCTGGGCTACGGCAGCGTCAACCTCTCCGAAGGTGACGTCGACGGCCCGGGCCTGAACAACACCACCTCGGCCCGCCGCAAGAGCGGCGGCTGCACCGACACCGACAACAACGGTGCCGACTTCGAGGCCATCACCCCGCCCGCCCCGCGCAACACCGCGAGCACGCTCAACGCCTGCGGCGCGCCCACCCCGACCAACCCGACGGCTGTCGGCGCGGCCTCGCCGGCGAGCGTGCTGCCGGGCGACACCACCCTGCTCACGGTCTCCGTGATCCCGGGCACCACTCCGACCAGCACCGGCCTTACCGTCAGCGCCGACCTCACCGCCATCGGCGGCACGGCGGCCCAGGCCTTCGTGGACGACGGCAGCAACGGCGACGCCGCCGCCGGTGACAACGTGTTCTCGCACCGCGCCACCGTGCCGGCGAGCACGCCGACCGGGGCCCTGTCGCTCACCGCCTCGGTCACCGACGCCCAGGCCCGTTCGGCCAGCGCCAGCATCGCGCTGTCGGTCGTCGGCAAGGTCCGCATCTCGGAAATCCAGGGCGCCGGCATCGGCTCGCCGCTGCCCGCGGGCACCGAGGTGATCACCGAAGGCATCGTCACCGCGCGCCGCGCCAACGGCTACTTCATCCAGAGCCGCAGCCAGGACGGCAACCCGGCCACGGCCGAGGGGCTGTTCGTGTTCACCAACGCGGCGCCGCCGGCCAACGCCGTGGTGGGCAACTTCGTGCGGGTCTCGGGCCGCGTGAGCCTGTTCAGCCGCACCCCGCACGGCTACCCGCTGACCCAGCTGTCCAACAGCAGCCTCACCGTGCTGTCGACCGGCAACAGCCTGCCCACCTCGTCGGGCATCGGCGGCTTCCTGGTGCCGGGCTTCCCGCTGGCCGAGCTGGGCCGCTTCCAGGGCATGCGCGTGCGCATCGCCACGGCCGACGTGGTCGGTCCGACCAACGGCTTCGGTGACTTCTACATCACCCGCTCCAACCTGCCCCGTCCCGCGCGCGAGCCCGGCATCGCCGCGCTCGACGCCGTGCCGCTGCCGGTCGGCAACACCATCCCGAGGTTCGACCGCAACCACGAGCGCCTGCGCGTGGAAAGCGTCGGCCTGGAGGGCGCCATCGCGCTGAACGTGGACAACGGCACGCGCCTGGAAAACCTCGAGGGCATCCTGTACTACGACCGCGGCGACTTCACCCTGCTGCTGGGCGACCGCACCAACCTGGTGGTCAGCGGCGGCGCCAACATCGCCGCCGTGCCCACCGCCGGTCCGGGCAGCCTGCGCATCGGCAGCTTCAACATCGAAAACCTCTCCGGCGGCGCGAACGTCAACCTGGCCCGCCTGTCCAAGCTCACCGAAGTGTTCTGCTCCTACCTGCGCACGCCGGACATCGTCGGCCTGGTCGAGATCGCCGACCTGGCCACTGCCCAGCGCGTGGCCCAGGCCATCAACGACAACGAGTTCGGCACCTGCCCCAACAGCCCGCAGTACGTGGCGCAGCTGCTGGCCACGTCCGGCTCGCAGCGCCTGGGTTTCCTGATCAGCACGGCGCCCGCGCCGGGCGGCAGCGGCCCGCGCGTGCAGGTGCTGTCGATCCAGGAGCGTTTCCTGGGCGAGACGCTGACCAACCCGGCCAACGCCGCCGACGGCGTTCTGTTCGACCGTCCGCCGCTGCACCTGGAGGCGCGCGTCACGGGTGAGAACGGCTCGAGCTACGACGTGGACGTGCTGCTCAACCACACGCTGTCGCTGCTGGACGTCAACGACCTCACCCCGCGTGCGGTCTGGGGCACCAACGGCGACCGCTCGCGCAACAAGCGCCTGCAGCAGGCCGTGCGCCTGTCGCAGCTGGTCGAACAGATCCAGCAGGCCGACCCGACCCAGCCGCTGGTGCTGATCGGCGACTACAACGCCTTCGAGTTCAGCGACGGCTACGCCGACGTGATGGGCATCATCTCGGGCCGCCCGGCGGCCCTGGGTACGGTGCTGGTGCACGCCGGCAGCGCGGTCACGGTTCCGCTCACCAACATGATCGGCACCAAGCCGCTGGCCCAGCGCTACTCGTACGTGTTCGAGGGCAACATCCAGACGCTCGACCACGCCCTGGTGAACGACGCGGTGCTCGACACGACCGAGGCGACGCTCTACCACGCCCGCGTCAACGCTGACTTCGCCACCGACAACGCGGCCGACCCGCAGGTGCCGCTGCGCACGTCCGACCACGACCCGCTGGTGCTGGCCCTGACGGTGCCCAGCTTCCTCGACGCCGACCTGGCCGTGACCGCCACGCCGCGCCGTGCCAGCGTGCAGGCCCCGTACATCGCCAACTTCGACGTCATCGTCGCCAACGACGGCCCGATGCGGGCGATCCGCCCCGAGATCACCTTCCTGTTCGACGTGCCGCCGGCGCGCGTCACCCGGGTGCGTGCGCTCAAGTGGACCTGCTCGGCGCCGATCGCCGACCCGGTCGGCAGCCGCGTCTTCTGCGGCCGCAACGTGGACATGGACGGCAGCGTTTCCGACGCGTTCCTGGTCCAGCTGACCACGGCGCAGGAAGCGTCCGTGTCGGTGCAGGCGCAGGTGCAGACGCGCAGCGTGGACACTGACGCCACCGACAACACCGCCGGTGCGGTGACCGCGGTGACGCAGCCGCCGCAGCCGCTCTGATCCACGCGGTTTGCAACCAAGGAAAGGGCGCCCCAGGGCGGCCTTTTTCTTTGCGCGACTATTGCGACTGTCATTTCCCACCGCCTTGGCTAGACTGGCGGCCAGCCATGCCGCGCCCCTTCCCTCCGGAGCGGGCCCAAGACCCCGGGGAAGTACGACGTGTTCCGAATCCGACTGGCCGCACCGGCCCTGCTCAGCGTGGCCCTGTTCGCCGCCATGCCCGTGCACGCCGCCAAGCCCGTGGACCGCGCCGAGTCCGTGGCCGCCCCCATCCACGCCATCCAGGGCAGCGGCCTGGCCTCGCCGCTGACGGGCAGTACGGTGGTCACCGAAGGCATCGTCACCGCGCGAACCGTCGATGGTTATTTCATCCAGGCGCCCGACGGCACCGGCGACGACCTGGCCGAGACGTCCGAAGGCCTGTTCGTGTACCTGGGCAGCCCCCCGGGCGCCGCGGCCACGGTGGGCAACCAGCTGCGGGTCACCGGCACGGTGGCGGAGTTCCGCCCGGCGCTTCAGCCGCACCAGCTGCCGCTCACGCGGCTCGAAGCGGTCACCGCCCAGATCGTGCTGGCGACGGCACAGCCGCTGCCGGCGCCCCGGGTGCTGCCGCCTGATTCGCTGACCCCGGAATCGGATGTCGCCGCGCTCGAACGGCTCGAGGGCATGCGCGTGAGCGTGGCCGAACTGGTGGTGGTGGGCGCGGCCGGCGCGGTGATCGACGAAACCACGCTCACGGCGCAAAGCGACGGCGTGGTGCACGCCATCCTCGGCAGCGACGTGGACGCCCGCAACCTGCCGCTGCGCGAGCCGGGCCTGCCCCTGCTCGACGCCGGCACGCCGCCCGCCGGCAAGACGCTGCCGGTGTTCGACGGCAATCCGCAGGTGCTGCGCGTGGACAGCCGCGCCCAGCCCGGCGCGCCGCTGCTGGACCTGGGCTACGACGACCGCATCATCAACGCGGTGGGCGTGCTCGGCCAGGCCGGCGGCCGCTATTCGCTGCTGATCGATCCGGTGTCACCGATGCAGTTGGCCAACGGCTACCGCGGCGAAGGCGCCTTCAGCCAGCGCCCCGGCGAAGTCAAACTGCTTTGGCTCGACCTGGGCCGCCTGTTCGACGCCAGCGACGATCCCACGCGCGCCGAGCCCGTGCCCAGCCCCGCCGGTTACCAGGCGCGCCTGGCCAAGCTCGCCAAGGGCCTGTGCACGTTCCTGGCCAACCCCGAGATCATCGCGGTCTCGGGCGCCGAGAACGTACAGGTGCTGCGCGACCTGGCCGCCGCCGTCGAAACCAACCCCACCACGTATTGCCCGGCGCCGGCCCAGTACCAGGCCGTGCTCGTGGAAGGCCAGGACCCCAGCGGCCTGGACATCGGCTTCCTGCTGATGGGCGCGCTGGCCGACGGCGTGCGCCCGCGCGTGGAGCGGCTGGAGACCGAACAGATCGCCGCCGGCGACACCAGCGAGGACAAGGCGATGATCGGCAACGTGCTCAGATTGTTGTCGGAGCGAATGGTCTCGGCGAATTCGAAGCCGTTCATGTCCGGCATTTCGATGTCGGTCAGCACCACGTCGAAGGCCTGGTTCGATCGCAGCGCGGCGAGGCCTTCCTGCGCGTTGACCGCGGTCCGCACCTTGTAGCCGGCGGCCTTCAGCACCGGGGCCAGCATGTTGCGGAAGAACGCCGAGTCGTCCACCAGCAGCACCGATTGCGCCGTCGACGAGACCCGCATCTCCTTGCGCGAGAACCAGTCGGCGAACGCCATCGGCAGGAAGTGGCCGACGTCGATCACCTCGGTGGCCTGGCCCTTGATCACGGCGGAGCCGAGGATGCCGTCGGCCTGGCCGGCGACTTCGATGTGCAGCCGCTCCTCGACGATGTCGATGATCTCGTCGACCACGAGCCCCATCGAGCGGCCGTCGTCGGCGAACACCAGGATCGGCTGCGAGCCTGATGTCTGGACCGTGACCCCGACCATCTGCACCAACGGCATCAGCTGGTCACGGTACTGCACCATGTAGCGGCCGTTTGAGAGCTCGATCTTGTCGGTGGCGATCTCCTCCAGCCGGGTGACGAGGCCGAGCGGCACCGCCTTGGGCTGCTCGGAGCCGGCGCGGAACACCAGCAGCGAAGTGAGTTGTTCGCCGGACATCGCGTGCGAGGCAGCGTTCTCGTCCGAGATCTCGTGGCTGGATTGGCCGGCGGCGCCGAGCGCCTTGGCGATGCCGTTGGGGTCGATGATCATGATCACGGCGCCGTCGCCCAGGATG
>FSSH01000442.1_pt1 | contig 14301 bp, 10 predicted proteins | sample 1166101 | NCBI WGS metagenome assembly FSSH01 (sample SAMEA32972668, study PRJEB13176) | freshwater metagenome | biome: Drinking water system; feature: Biomass in drinking water that filtered by 0.45 um membrane; material: drinking water | place: USA | collected 2012-12-20 | depth 0 m | reverse complement strand
TTCAGATCCTTGGCGCCCGACTGCATCTGCGTTGCCTGGGTTTCCATGGTGGACACGGCCTTGTGGGCCTGCTGAACGAAGGTGTCGAAGGCTTTCTTCGCCTGGTCAACACTCTTTTCCGCCATTTCGCGGACCTGAGGGGGGATTTCCATTTGCGGCATCTGAGCGGCCATGTCTGTGTTCCTTGAGCGTGTGGGGCGGGCGACAGCCGCCCGGTACCGCTTCTGATATCAATGTTTATTGTGCAGTGCAACATATTTTTTGCATTGCACGATACTTTATTAAAAACGCTAGCAAGATGCGTAGGTTAACACTAACTTAACGCGGTGATGGACCGCGCGTGCCGGGCGCGCTATCTACATTGAACGAGATGGAGAGGCGCTGGCAGGTCGAAATTGCCGGTCGCCACAGGACGGTTGGTGAGCATGAGCCCGACTGACGGCATGGAGGAGCAAGACCTGCCGCGGGAGCTTGAAGGCTTCGCGCGCGGCCCTCATCCGTGCTTTGCCTTCGATCATGACGGCCGGCTGATTTATGCCAATGATGCCGCAGCCCTTTATTGGGGCACTGCCGATCGCGCCGCGCTTCGTGCCATCGACTGGCCAAAGCACGTCGTCGCGCCGGCGTTGCGTCGCCTGTTTCGCAGTCTGGCGAGCGACGCATCGCGGCTTGAGCGTCTTCCCCTGCAGCCCTTTGGGCAATTGCGCCCGTTTATCGCCAGGGTGACGCGGCTGACCTTGGCCGGCGGAACGCGGGTGCTTGTGGTGAGGAGCAGCGAGCCCATGGCCACCAGGCGGCCGGCTGGGCTTGCGAAAGCCCTCGGCCCGGTGGCAGGCGGGAGCAGTGCCGATACGAAACCGCCCGCACCTGGCGCTGAGCGTGTGCCGGCAGCCGCTGACGCTGGTGTCGATACGCCCTCGATGGCCGCAGATGCGCTTCCAGAACCGGTTACGGTTTGCGAACAGCAGGATGTCATCACCACCACGGCGCCGGACAACAGCGCCGCCGGGTTGCCAACGCCAGATGACGTTGTGGCTGTTGCGGCAGACGAGGATATGGCCGAGCCAGCAGCGTTGATCGACGCACGCGCCGACACCATGGGCGCGCCGGGCACTGCGGCGCCGTCGCCCATCCTGTCACCGCGGGCACAGCGTATCGTTGACCGTCATGAGACGGCGTTACGATTCGTGTGGGAGACTGATGGCGATGGCATTCTCACCTATGTCTCCCGCGATTTCGTAAGCGCGGTTGGCGCCGGCGCCATGCCGATCGACGATGAGACGTTTGCCGCTTTCGCCCGGCGCATCAACATGACCGGCCATGAGGAGCTGGCGCAAGCCCTGTCGCGGCGTCACGCCTGGTCCGACCTCAACCTCGGCTGGCCGCTTGATGACGGTCCGCAGCGCCTTGATGTCGACTTGTCGGCAGCGCCCGCCGAGAATGGCGGCTTTCGCGGGTTTGGTACAGGTCGCGGCCTGATTGAAGACGTGCTGGATAATCGGCAAAAGGACGATCCACCGGCAAGCGACATGGCGGCGGCTGACAGCACCATTGTGGCGCGCGATATCGAGCCGGCCGGATTGGTTGGGGTAGACGAAGCGCCAATGCCTGACGCCGCAGCAGGCGATGAGCAGGCGCCTGGCACGCAGAGCGCTGCGATTGCACCCGCGCGCGAGGATAATCGCGCTGACGAGCAGCTGCCGAGCAATGTCGTCAGCTTCCCCGTCACCCTGACGCCGCACGCGCCTGATCGTCGGCTCGAACCATCCGAATCGGCGGCTCTGCGGACCATTGCGCGCGTTCTTGGCGGCCCGATCGGTCTGCCGCGCGCATCCGCCAACGACCTCAAGGCCTTTCTCCCGACGCCACCTCCGGTTCCAACGAGCGAGATGGAGATTGGCGACGTCACGAAAGCCGACGATCGAGGCGCGGAGGCGATGTCAACCGCCGAAGCACCAGCCCACGCCCCGGCGCTGCCCGTCGCGGCTGAACCACCAGCAGCCTCAGCACGGGAGCAGGCCGTCGACAGCGACGACACCGCACGGCTTCTGCGGGAAGCAAGGCTGCGCGAAGCCGAGCTGCGCGCCATCCTCGATACCGCGACAGACGGGATCATCATCCTGTCCGGCCAGGGTCGCATCCTGTCGCTCAATCGCGCCGCCGAGGCGCTTTTCGGTTTTGACAGCGCCGATGTCACCGACCATCCGTTCATGCGCCTGCTGGCGCCGGCGAGCCACCGCATCGCCGGCGATTATCTGGACGGTCTGGCGCGCAACGGTGTGGCAAGCGTGCTCAATGACGGCCGCGAGGTGATGGGCATCGAGCGCAAAGGCGGGCTCATTCCGCTCTTCATGACCATTGGCCGCGTCTCGCTCACGGGCGATGAGGACAAGTTCTGCGCTGTCCTGCGCGATATCACACCGTGGAAAACAGCCGAGGAAGGTCTCGTTGCCGCCAGGCGCCAGGCGGAGGCGGCCTCGCTGCAGAAATCCGATTTTCTGGCCAAGATCAGCCATGAAATCCGCACCCCCCTTAACGCCATCATCGGTTTTTCCGAGGTCATGCGGGAAGAGCGCTATGGTGCCATCGGCAATGAACGCTACCGCGAATATGTCAGCGATGTGCATGCCGCCGGCCAGCATATTCTCGGCCTCGTCAATGATCTGCTTGATCTGGCAAAGATCGAGGCGGGCAAGATCGACCTCAGCTTCGCCTCGGTGAAGCTTGCCGATGTGGTCCAGCAGGCCGTGTCGACGATGCAGGCACAGGCCAATCGCCAGAGCGTGATCCTGCGCAGCGCCCTGCCCAAGGTGCCGCCGATCGTTGCCGACCAGCGCTCGCTGCGCCAGATTCTGTTCAACCTGCTGTCGAACGCGATTAAATTCTCGCGGGCCGGCAGCCAGGTGATCGTTTCCATCGGCCTGACGGATGAGGGCGAAGTCACCATCCGGGTGCGTGACAGCGGGCGGGGAATGTCGGGCACCGACATCGAAACCGCGCTGCAACCGTTTGGACGGATTGCGTCTGGCGAGGGCCGGCAAAGCGAGGGAACAGGTCTCGGCCTGCCGCTCACCAAGGCGCTCGCGGAAGCGAACCGCGCCAGTTTCCATATCGACAGCACGCCAGGCGTCGGCACCATGGTGCAGATCACATTCCCTTCGACCCGCGTGCTGGCGGAATAAGCGCCCGTCAGGCGAGGCGGCGCGGATATCCTCATTTCTATCGTCAAAGAAAAACCCGCCGCGCGGACGCGGCGGGTTTGATCATTGTCACGCCCGATACGGCTGCGCTTACATCTTCGTGTCTTCAGCGTAGATGTCGCGATCCTTGGTTTCCGGCAGGAAGAGCATGCCGATGACAAAGGTCATCAGCGCAAAGCCCACCGGGTACCACAGGCCGGCATAAATATCACCCGTTGAGGCCACGATGGCAAAGGCCGTTGCCGGCAGCAGGCCGCCAAACCAGCCATTGCCGATGTGATAGGGCAGCGACATGGAGGTGTAGCGGATACGCGTCGGGAACAACTCAACGAGGGCTGCCGCGATCGGCCCATACACCATGGTGACGAAGATCACCAGGACGAACAGGATGCCGATGATGGTCGCTGGCTGGGCGCGGAAGATGTCGAAGGGATGCGTCATCTTGACGATGCCCGGATCGCCCGGCTTGGGGTAGCCTGCGGCCTGATAGGCTGCGGTCACAGCAGCGCGTGATTCAGCCACTTTGGTTGCATCAAACACGATCTCCGTTGTTCCGACCTTGACTTTCACCGGCTGACCGGCAGGTCCGCTCTCAGTGGTGTATTTGACCGAGCTTTGCGTCAGGAAGGCGCGCGCCAGATCACATGGAGCGGTGAAGACGCGGGTGCCGACGGGATTGAACAAATCGCCGCAACCAGCCGGATCGGAAACCACCGTCACCTTGACGTTCTCGAGGGCCTTGGCGAGAGCGGGGTTGCCCACTTCCGTCAGCATGCGGAAGAGCGAAAAGAAGCTCAACGCCGCAATCAGACAGCCCGCCATGATGATCGGCTTGCGGCCGATCTTGTCCGACAGCCAGCCGAAGACGATGAAGAAGCCAGTTCCCAGCAGGAGCGACCAGGCAATCAGCAAATTGGCGGTGTAGCCATCGACCTTGAGGATCGATTGCAGGAAGAAGAGGGCATAGAACTGGCCTGTGTACCACACCACACCCTGGCCGGCGACCATGCCGAGAAGCGCCAGAAGGGCGATCTTGGCATTGCTCCATTTGCCGAAGGATTCGGTCAATGGCGCTTTTGATCCGGTTCCTTCTTCTTTCATTTTCTGGAAGGCCGGCGACTCATTGAGCTGCAGGCGAATCCAGATCGAAATGAGCAGCAGGAAGAAGGAGATAAGGAAGGGGACACGCCAGCCCCACTCAGCGAAATCCTTTTCACCGACAATCGTGCGGGTGAACAGAATGACAAGAAGTGACATGAAAAGACCGAGTGTCGCTGTCGTCTGGATCCACGAAGTGTAGAAACCGCGACGGCCCTGTGGCGCATGCTCAGCAACGTAAGTTGCCGCTCCGCCATATTCACCACCGAGCGCCAGGCCCTGCAGCAGACGCAAGACAATCAGGATGATGGGTGCGGCGATGCCGATGGTGCTGGCGCTTGGCAGCAGGCCGACGATGAAGGTCGACAGACCCATGATGGCGATGGTGACGAGGAAGGTATATTTGCGCCCGACAAGATCGCCGACGCGTCCGAAAACAAGGGCGCCGAAGGGGCGCACCAGGAAGCCGGCGGCAAAGGCGAGGAGCGCGAAAATATCGCGCGTCGCCGGCGGAAACTGGCTGAAGAACTGCGCGCCAATGATCGCGGCAAGCGACCCGTAGAGATAGAAATCATACCATTCGAAAACGGTGCCGAGCGAGGAGGCGAAGATCACCTTCTTCTCTTCGGCCGTCATGGGCCGATTTTTATCGACCATCATATTATTGGCGGACGCCATGGACATGTCCTGTGTTTCCTTCCTGTTTGTCTTCATGCCTGTTTTGTCTTCTTGACGGTTTGCGTTCTTGAGACGAAACCCCGCCCTGTGGAAAGCACGTCACATCCCGTCACCGACGACAGCAACACTCATTCCCACGGGTAAAAGGCAGAGCCTTATCCGTCATTGCGTTGATACAGCTGCTGTCGAACTCGCCTCCCCCAACTTGCCCACCCGACCGGTCTTCTTGCGGACCGGCGCGTCATGGCTCGCGGCGAATTCACCTGTTGCCCTGTCAGCCCTCGACAGAAGCATCCGGTTGCCCGCGCGCGTCATTAGAATAGCATTGATGGCACGACAGTCGATGCCTGTCGTCTCGCACCTTCGCTTTAAGACTTCAGTCGAATATGAGGGCTTAAATCAGCTGGCTGGCATTCTTATCGTGCGGATAATCGCCTCGATATCGGGACGCATGGTATCAAGATCATTCGTCAGGACATTGCAGTTGATCGAATAGCGCCGGCCGATGGCCTCAAAGAACGTCAGATAGGTTGTTGTGTCAGGCGAATAGGCGTTGCCGGGATTGATCACCTGCACGGAGATTCCGGAAAATCCGCTATTGGTGAGGCGTTTGAGGTCAACCAATTTACGATTGCCCTGCGCCACGTTCTTGCGGATGTTGGCGACATTCTGCTCGTTATGAATGGCCTTGTTGAGTTGATCCTGGCTGATGTTGGGCGGCTGCCTGGCCTTGATGACGACAATGCCGCAGGCCGGCGCCGGCTGGCCGGGTCCATCAAGGATCATGCGCGAAATTTCGCCGTCAGATGATTCGGGCGCTTCCAGCAGGAGCCAGCCTGCCGGCACGGTCAGCGCCACACCGGAGCGTTGATCGACAAAGTCGCGGGCCCCGAAGAGCGGCACCTCGGCCCCGCCCGGCGGGGGAATGCGGGTTGCAATGGTTGGCCCGACCGATTTAGCGGCAGCGGCAGGCGCTTTCGGCTTTGCCGGCGCCTTGTTTGCCGGCGGCTTGGCTGGTGCTTCTGGCGGTGTCTGTGCGCCGGCCATGCCGCCAGCCATGAGAACAGCGGCGAGCGCCAGCGGCGCCAGTGCCAGACGAAAAGAGTGCAAGGTCATCATCAATCCCAATTTCATGCAGCACGGCCGAACATTCATCGTTCCAACGATGCCGGCATGCTTGTGACAGACTAAGGCGCCACTTTCAACCAAGGGGCCCGCCGGCGCGGAGCGGTCAGGCGCGCGGCATGTGGTTCAAACCGCGCTTCAACGGCAAAATTCAGGCATGGGCGCGTTGGTGAGCGCCTTATTTATTTGCTGAGCTCGGGTAAATTGCTGTAGAGCGCCAGCGCTTCCGGATTTGCCAGAGCTTCCTGATTTTTGACGGTGCGGCCATGGACGATGTCGCGAACCGCGAGCTCGGTGATCTTGCCCGATTTGGTGCGCGGGATGTCAGCAACGGCGATAATCCGTGCTGGCACATGGCGGGGTGAGGCGCCGACGCGGATCTGCTGCTTGATGGTTTTGACAAGGGTATCGTCGAGCGCAGCCCCCTTGGCAAGACGCACGAAGAGCACGACACGGACATCATTATCCCAATCCTGGCCGATGGCCAGCGCTTCCACGACCTCGGGAATACGTTCAACCTGCGCGTAGATTTCAGCCGTCCCGATACGCACGCCGCCGGGGTTCAGAGTGGCGTCGGAGCGGCCGTGAATGATGATGCCGCCATGCTCGGTCCATTCAGCAAAATCGCCATGACACCAGATGTTGTCGAAGCGCTCGAAATAGGCGCTGTGATATTTGGCGCCTCCGGGATCGTTCCAGAACATCACCGGCATGCTGGGAAACGGCTTGACGCAGACAAGCTCGCCCTTCTGCCCAGGGCCAACCGGCTTGCCGTCATCATCCCATACCTCGACCGCCATACCGAGCGCCGGCGCCTGGATTTCACCTTTCCATACCGCGCCGGTCGGGTCGCCGGCAACGAAGCAGGCGCAAATATCCGTGCCGCCCGACATCGAGGCCAGATGCATATCCGGCTTGATCGACTGATAGACAAAATCGAAGCTTTCGGGCGCAAGCGGCGAACCGGTCGACGTCATCAGCCGCACGCTTGACAGATCATGGGTTGATTTAGGCTCCCAGCCTGTCTTGCGGATGCCGTCGATATATTTCGCGGACGTGCCGAACACGTTCATCTTTTCTGCAACCGCAAAATCAAACAATATCTCATTGGTGTGGAAGGGTGAGCCATCGTAAAGCAGCAGTGTGGCGCGGGCGGCAAGGCCGCCAATCAGCCAGTTCCACATCATCCAGCCGCAGGTCGTGAAGTAAAAGACGCGCTCGCCCGGGCGCACATCACACAGCAGGCGATGTTCCTTGACGAGTTGCAGAAGGACACCGCCCGTGCCGTGGACAATGCATTTGGGGATGCCGGTGGTGCCGGATGAAAAGAGAATAAAAGCCGGATGAGCGAACGGAACGGCGACGAATTCGAGCGGCTTTGGCGGAAAAGCTGTGATGACGTCAGACAAGGGAACGGCGCGCGGGAGAGCAGCGGCGAAGCCTGGATCATTGCCGGCATAGGGCACAACCACAACCGCCTTGAGGGTCGGCAAACCGGCAATGATCGACGCCACCTTGTCGGCAACATCGATGCGCTTGCCGCCATACCAATAGCCATCGCAGACAAAGAGCACCTTGGGCTCGATCTGGCCGAAGCGGTCAAGAACGCCACGATCGCCGAAATCAGGCGAGCAGGAGGAAAAGACCGCGCCAAGCGAGGTGGCGGCCAGCATGGCGGCAATGGTTTCGGGCATGTTGGGCATCATCGCCGCCACGCGGTCTCCCAGGCCCACACCGGAGGCCCGCAATTGCTGCTGGAGGCTTGATACGAGCGCCCGCAATTGCCGCCAGCTCAGTTTACGCCGTTCCTTATCCTCTCCCCAGAAAACCAGCGCGTCGCTGTCATCATCAAGCGGCAGCAGGTTTTCAGCGAAGTTGACGCGGCTTTCTGGAAAAAACTGCGCACCGGGCATCTTATCGCCGTCGCGCAGCACTTCGTTGGCCTGGCCAGTGCCCTTGATCCCGGCAAAGTCCCACAGGGCGGACCAGAAATATTCGGGCTGTTCCACCGAAAAACGATGAAGATCGCGGTAGGTGCGAAGGGTCAGTCCGTGTTTCGCGTTCAACTGGGCGCAGATTTCACTGATCTGCGACCGCGAAATCCGCTCCGCGGATGGTGTCCATAGAGGCTTGTCAGTTGCATGCGACATGGTTGCGAACGCTCCCCGAACGACAGCTCATCAGATAGGCTATACCATCAATGGCGTTCCACGCTGCGGCGAGGCGCTCTTGACGGTTGCGACATTTCCGTTCTGATGCCACGAATTTCTCAGACCACCAACGGTAGAACGCATCATCTTCACCAGGGGCAAAGGAGACTTTCCTGACAATAGAGGCAAACACAGGCCGGGCGACATCAGGAGTATTCCGCTTGGCAAAGTTTGCCGGCGTCGGGATCGCTGTTGTCGGCGGACTGTTCATTGCCGGCATGTTTCTGCCAACCGATGCCGTGAGGCGGGCTGTGGCTGTGCATATCTCCGCCATTTCCGGCCAGACCGTCACCGTTAACGGTCCGGCGCGGCTCTCGCTTCTGCCTGCGCCTTCTGTCAGCGTCAGCAAAGTGGAGGTCGGCGGCGCCAATGGCGGCGCCAACGTCCTTGAAGCGGAACGGATCACCGCGCGGCTGTCGCTCATCGGCCTGATGCTCGGGCGCATTGAAATCACCGGACTTAAATTCACCCAGCCACGGTTTGCCTTGCTGGTCGACGTCGATGGCCGGGCCAACTGGCGCAGCGGCGCCTCGCTTCTGTCGCTGTTCGTGCCGGGTGATGACGCCGAGACCAGCCCGCGCCTTGGTGATGTCGCCATCGATGGCGGCCAGTTGATCTACCGCGACGAGCGGGCAAGACGGCGCGGCGAGATCAATGATATCGACGTCGATGTCACATGGCCCCTCATCGGTTCGAGCCTGTCGGCAGGCGGCACATTCCGTTTGCGGGGCGAAACGATCAGCTTTGGCGGCAAGCTCGAGCGACCAGCCGCGCTGTTTCGAAAAGACATCAGCCCGTTCGCTCTCACGCTTGATACCAAGGCCATTCGTGCCAAGCTGACGGGTAATGCGCTGGCGGGACGAGACGTGCAGTTTGAAAGTCAGCTGACGTTCTCCTCGCCCTCGCTGAAGCTGCTGGCGGGCTGGCTTGCGCCTGAGGTGGAAAACGTCCCCGATTTCGGCCCGGTGGACGGCACGTCGCGGATCACTGTCGTTGACCGGCTGATGACGCTTGACAAGGCCAACATCAAAATTGCCGGTTCGCGCGGCGAAGGAACGGTGTCGTTTGGCTTTGGCGCCACCCGCACCAGCCTGCAGGGGACGATGGATTTCGACACAGTGGAAGCACAGCCTCTACTGAATTTGCAGATTCCGACGGTGGAAACTGGCGCCGGCAGCCATTTTAACGGGGCGCGGCTGGGCCCGCTTGATGTCGATATGCGGCTGTCGGTTGCAAACCTCAAGGCAGGCGCGATCACCGTCCAGAAGGCGGCGCTGTCATTCTTTGCCCGTGAAGGCAGGGTCGAGGCCAGCATCGCCGATGGCACGATTTTCGGGGGACGGATCAGCGGACGCCTCGCCATCACCGCTCTGGGCGACAAGCAGGCGCGCGCGCAGGCGATCATCGCACTTGCCAACATTCAGGTGGATGACGCGCAGCGGGCGATCCTTGGTACGGCCCGCCTGACGGGCGTTGGTTCGTTAAACCTCGATCTTACGGGCGAGGGTGGCGACAACGGCGAGATATTGCGATCTCTCAAGGGGGATGGAAAGCTGCGCCTGTTGTCCGGCGTCGTCCAGGGATTTGACCTGACATCGCTCGCCAGGCGACCCGATCGGAGCGCTGGAGAGGTTTTGGCGGATAGCCGCGGCGGGCGCACATCGATTGAAAGTGCGACAGCGTCCTTCCGTATCGCCAACGGCGTGGCGGCAACGGACGATGCGCTGATCCGCGGGACGGGTTATCGGGTTGCCTTGCGCGGCGAGGTTGATCCGGGCAAGCGGACAATAAATTTCGACGGCGCCATCAGCCCGCAGATCGGCAATGACCTTGTGCGTGCACTTGAATTACCTTTTTCAGTGCGCGGCCCCTGGTTTGAACCGGTTTTTTCCTTTGGCAGCGAGGGTTTTGTACGCCGGCCTGCCCCGCCGCCGCCCGCGCCATGATCACCGGATCACGGCTTGTCGTTGCCGTCCGGCCGGACGCTGGCGGCAAGCCGCCAGCTGAGCAGCAGCGCCAGCGCCACGGCGGCGATCATGATGGCGCTGACAGCATTGATTTCAGGGCTGACGCCAAGCCGGACGGATGAATAAATGCGCATCGGCAACGTCGTTGCGCCCGGCCCCGTGGTGAAACTCGCCACCACCAGCTCATCGAGCGAGAGCGTGAAGGCAAGCAGCCAAGCGGCGATGATCGCCGGCAGGTTCAGCGGCAGCGTGATCACCATAAACACCCGCCACGGCGGGCAACCAAGGTCACTGGCCGCCTCCTCCAGTCGCTGGTCAAAGCGCGCCAGGCGGGAGCGGATGAGGATGCTGGCAAAGGCTGCACCGATGCTCGCGTGAGCAATCGTCACCGTCACGAAACCACGCGGTATATCCAGGGCAACGAACAGAAGCAAAAAGGCAAGGCCGAGGATGATCTCGGGAAGTACAAGGGGGGCGCTGCTGGTCAATTCCAGCAGGGAATGAGCTGCGTTGCGGCGATGGCGGGTCAGAACGATTGCCGACAACGTCGCGACAAGTGTTGCAAGCGTGGCGCTGGTGGCGGCCACTTCAAGGGAAAGGATCGCCGCCTCGATCAGCTGGCGGTCGGCGGCGAGCGCCTTGTACCAGGTGAGCGAGAAGCCTCCCCATACGGTCACAAGCCGCGAGGCGTTGAATGAATAGAGGACCAGAATGAGCATGGGCAGATAGAGAAACGCCAGCCCCAGCGCCAGAACGAGCCGGTCAAACGGCGACAGGCCGTGGCGCGTCATGGTGTTTTGTGCCGCCGCAGCACGGTCGCAGCGACCACAGGCAGGCAGACAAGCGCAAGCAAAACGAGCGCCAGCGCGGCGGCAAGGGGCCAATCGCGATTGGCAAAAAACTCCACCCACAACACATGCCCGATCATCAGCGTATCAGGGCCGCCGAGCAGATCGGGGATAACGAATTCGCCGGTTGCGGGAATAAAGACGAGGAGCATCCCGGCGAAAATGCCGGGGAGAGAAAGCGGCAGTGTGACCTCCACAAAAGCCCGCCAGGGCGGCGCGCCGAGATCGCCCGCGGCTTCCAGCAATCGCGGGTCGATACGTTCAAGGGTGGTATAGATCGGCAGCACCATGAATGGCAGATAGGAATAGACAATGCCAAGAATGACCGCTTCCTCGCGATTGATGAGATCAAGGGGTACTGCGGCAAGGCCCAGCGCCAACAGAGCAGTGTTCAGCAGGCCCTCCGGCTTCAGGATCACCAGCCAGGCATAAACACGGATGAGAAACGACGTCCAGAAGGGGACCATCACCAGGAGAAGCAGCAGGCCTTGCGTGCGCCGCCTTGCCCTGGCGATCGCATAGCCAAGCGGATAGGCGACAAGCAGGGTGAGGAGCGTGGCGATGGCAGCGATCCGCAGCGATGAGATGACCACCGACAGATAGAGGTCGTCACTGGCAAGCAGCCTGTAATTATCGAGCGTGAGCGCACTCAGAAATTCCGGCCATCGCGCGATCCCTTCAAAGAGTGGACGATAGGGTGGCTGCGCCTGCGCTGCGCGTGACAGAGACAGGCGGGCGATGATTGCCAACGGCACCACGCACACGATGATGCCCCACAGGAGTGGCAAGGCGAGAATGAGCCGGCGCCATCCGCGCCCGCTCGAGGCTGGCGCGCCCCTGCCCATGGTAGCCTGTGAAGGCTGATCAATGATCATACGCGCCCCTGATCACGCGGAACGACAGCAATGGCGTCGGCATCAACGGCAATCTCGACGGTTGTGCCAACGTTGAGCGAGCGCGTCGTCAAGCCTGAATTGAGGCGTGTGAGTTTCATCGGGCCCCAGCCGGCCACCGCGATGTCACAGGCAATGGTATCGCCCAAAAAATGACGGGCGGTGATGATCCCCTTGCGTATCGTTTGCCGAGGCGAAGGCGCGATTGCGTCTGCCAGCAATATCCGCTCCGGCCTGATCACGGCGTACACATCCGTGCCGGTGCCGCAGGCAGCGCTGGCTCTGACATCGAGCGGTGTTCCATCATCCAGAACCAGGCGGGCGATGGCGCCCTCAGTGCTGGCGATGCGGCCCGGCAGCAGATTTGCTTCACCAAAGAAACCCGCAACGACCCGGTCAACCGGGGCGGCATAAAGCTCGTCAGGCGTGGCGCATTGCAGGATACGGCCACCTGCCATCACGGCGATGCGGTCCGCCAGCCGCATGGCTTCGTCCTGATCGTGCGTCACCAGGATGAAAGTCGTCTTCAATTCGCGCTGGATGCGCTTCAACTCGTTCTGCATCTCCTCCCGCAATTGCCGGTCGAGCGCGGCCATCGGCTCATCCAGCAGCAGCACGGCAGGGCGTTTCACCAGCGCGCGCGCCAGCGCCACGCGCTGCTGCTGACCGCCCGACAATTGTTGAGGGCGACGATGCGCGGCGTCGCCCATGCGGACCAGATCGAGAATGTCGGCAACCCGCCGCCGGCGCTCGGCCGCCGGGACCCCGTCCTGGCGCAGACCGAAGGCGATATTGGCGCCGACATCCATATGGGGAAAGAGCGCGTAGGATTGAAACACCAGATTGAGCGGGCGCCGATGTGCCGGCCATGTCGTGATGTTCATCCCCTCAAGGCAGACCGCGCCGGTATCGGGGCTTTCAAGGCCGGCGATGAGACGCAGCAATGTGGTCTTGCCGCATCCCGACGGGCCGAGGAGAGCAAAAAATTCTCCCCGCCGAACGACCAGGTCGACCGGATGCAGGGCACGTGTGGTCCCGAAACTCTTGCCAAGATGGCGCAGCTCCAGAAGCGCCCGCTCATCAGTCATCGACCGGGCGCCCGTTCATGCGCTGACGGGTGGACATCATCAGCGATTGCTCTTGATGCGGGTGAAGAGGCGATTGACCAGGCGCTGCGTTGCCTCGTCATAGGGGGTGATGGTGTAGAGCCTCGCAAAGGTCACCGGCGGGGGGAAAATACCGGCATCGTCGAGCACCGATTTGTCGATGAATTTCTGCGAGGCGAGATTGGAATTGGCATACTGGATGAAGTTCGAGTTGAGCGCCGCGTTCTGCGGGCGATTGACGAAATCGATGAAGCGGTGGGCTGCCTGCGGATTGGCGGCATCGCGCGGAATGACAAAGTTATCAAACCACATCAACGCCCCTTCCCTCGGGATCACATAGGCGATGTCAACGAGCGGCTTGCCGGTCTGCTCAGCAGCCTCGCGGGCACGTTTGCGTGCCTGAAGGACATCGCCGGAATAACCGATCGCCAGACATATGTCCCCGCCTGCGAGCGCGTTGATATATTCCGAGGAATGGTACTTCTTCACGAACGGGCGAACGGCCTGAAGCAGCTCGGCCGCCCGGCGCAGATCAGCCTCACTCTTCGAATCGGGATCGAGGCTCAGATAACGCAGCGCGGCAGGGAACAATTCCTCGGTGGCGTCCAGCATATAGACCCCGCAATCACGCAATTTTCGCAAGATCGCCGGATCAAAAACCAGCTCCCAGGAGTCAAGAGGGGCGTCCGCGCCCAGACGCTGGCGCACTTTGGCAACATTATACCCGATGCCCGTCGTGCCCCACATATAGTTGACGGCAAAGCGGTTGCCGGGGTCATAACGGCCAAGCCTTGAGGTCACCTCATCCCAGGCATTGGCGAGGTTGGCGAGCTGGCTTTTATCGAGCGGCAGATAAAGATTGAGCGGAATCTGGCGTGGCAGGAACGAGGCGGTGACGACCACCAGATCATAACCCGTCTTGCCGGCCAGCAGCTTGCTTTCGACAATATCCATCTGATCGAAGGTATCGTAGATGACCTTGACACCCGTTTCCTGTTCGAAAGCGGTGATCACCAGCGGATTGACGTAATCAGACCAGTTATAAATGCGCAGCTCTTCACTGCGCGCTGGTATCAGAAGGGAGAGCAGGACGCCCAGAATGACCATCGTTCCAGATTTCAACATCACCGTTACCTCGTGCAAACCCCGGCAAAACCTAGGGTCCAGACCCATTCA
>FSSH01002042.1_pt1 | contig 14311 bp, 14 predicted proteins | sample 1166101 | NCBI WGS metagenome assembly FSSH01 (sample SAMEA32972668, study PRJEB13176) | freshwater metagenome | biome: Drinking water system; feature: Biomass in drinking water that filtered by 0.45 um membrane; material: drinking water | place: USA | collected 2012-12-20 | depth 0 m | reverse complement strand
GCTTCGTCGGAATACGCACCGACAGGAGCCTCTGCTTCTCATTCATCGCAACCGTGCCTCCCTCCGATCCGGAATGGATAATATGCATATAATCCACACAAAGGAAAGAAAGCATATTTATGTTTGCGCATGCAAGTCCGAAAAGTCGTAGGTGACCAGTCAGCATCGATCGTGCGCGCACGGGTACGCCTCAGCCCGGGTGCTCCATCATCTCCCAGGAAATCATCGATTTTTCACGACCAGGATCTGTGGCGATGAAGAGAGATGCTTTCCTCGGGCGATATTAGGCCGCGGGCGCGATACTCTCGGCCCGTGGAATGCAGGCTGCCCAGTACACGACGACCGCTCAAGTCATGCAAACTGACCGCCCAATCCGACCTACTGCACGTTGAGGGATTTCATGACGTTCTGAGCGACCTCGGCAGCCCGGTGCATGAGGCGCTTAGGGTTGCGGAAATCCTTGCCGACATGGTCGAACACGCGTGCAGAGCGATTTCAGAGAACGCGTCCTTTCGCGTTAAATTCGATATTGACGCAGCCATGGGAAAGAGAAAGGCAGCTCTGTTCGGCCTCCCTTTTGCCCATCTGAGCGCTGTCCTGATGCACGGACTGGTCCGCCGGGACGGTGTGCTCTCCAGTATGGCCTCACGCCTGACGGCCTCCCGGTTCCGATAAGTCCAACGCAAAAGACGAGGCGAGGCATCATGGATCTGAACACACTGGACTTCATTCTTATCGAGCTGCTCCTCATCGAGCGTTGCGCAAAGCAGCTCCATTCCTAACCGGTGCGGTGCTCGATCTCGCCCTCCAGTTGTCTGTTAAGCTTCTCGTCGATCGCTTCTGCACGAGCGACGGCGGAGCGGGTCTGGAAACGCTCGACGTAACGCAGCAATTCGAGGTTCGGCGGCACGAGTTTGGCGTTCAAGGTCCAGCCCAGCGCTGTCGCCCATAAGACGTCCGCAGCCGTAATTTTCTTGCCAAACAGGTAGGGCCCCTTGCGAAGCTGCGCTTTCAGCATGTCCATCACCGTGTCGTAGCTGCCATACGGCGACATCGCTTGAGGTCCCGGATCGCGCTTCATGGCTCGATCGACGATCGCTGGCTCGAAGGAGGAACCGTGGAAGGCGAGCCAGCGCAGGTAGGGACCGCGCAGCGTGTCGTCGAGCGCGGGGGCGAGGTTGGCCTCTGGGTAAAGGTCGGCAAGATAGATGAAGATCGCCGCCTGCTCGGTCACGATCACGCCGCCGTGCACGATCGCCGGTACCTTCCCGAGCGGATTGATCGACAGGAATGCGGGCGCGCGATGCTCACCCGCCTTCAGATCGAGCGTACGGACCTCATAATCCGCGCCGAGTTCCTCCAGCAGGGTCAGGACCCCCGACGAGCGGGTGCGCGGCGCGTGGTAGAGTGTGACACGGCGGGAACTCGTCACGAACAGCTCCATCGATTGATCGGACATTTTCGAGCATGGCACGATGCAGCTCGGGGACGTCCTAGACCCAAGTCGGACCTTCGATCAGTAGCCTAGGTCGTTCGAAACCGCATCTTTCTGCGTGGTCGGACGCTAAGGGTGAATGCCCGCCCTCGGACACGAACGGCAGGCGACGGCTCGTACGCATAAAGGAGGGACGGCAGCGATTTAGCTCAACTGCCCGCTCAGCGTAACGCGAGCCGAAACGAGAAACGCCAAGTCCCATACGATTGTGCCGCCAACCGCTCTATGCTCCTCGCCGAGGCGTTCCGCCAGAGTGTCGAGGCCTAACTCAACTGCGCTTGCGACGCCACACTCGACGATGCGGGGGAGCATGGCCTGGGCAAGCGTCGGTAGGAAGGACGGCTCGCCGGCCTGCAAGAGCACCCCCTCGCTTCGAACCACCTCGATGCCATGCCCCGCCGCCCGCATCAGGTCCACCAGACACAGTGCGAGCTTGGTATCGCCGCCCTCCGCCCTGATTGTGTCCCATAACCAATCGTAGAGCCGACGGTGCAGCGATAAGTCGCCGAGCCCTGCGGGAAGTCCGGCACGCCCATGCTCCTGGAACGCCATAATCGTCCCGGGCTTCGCAAAGGCACCGAGACGCGCGAGTGTCGCAGTGGCGTCGGGCAAATACATCAGCACGCGGCGCCCCACGATTGCATCGAAGCGGCCCAGATCAGGGAGCGCGTCCGCTAGGTCTGCCTGCCGGTAGTGGATGGGCGCCGAGTGCGGACCCACATCTGCAGCGTGGCTCGTCGCCATCGCCTCCGCGCTTCGGTCAAGAGCAATAACCTCGCCCGCCGGTCCCACTAATTGAGCGACGAAGCGGCTCAGGTCTCCGTTTCCGCAGCCAACGTCGAGCACGCGCATGCCGGGGGCGATGCCGATCTCAGCGAAGAAACGAGCACTTGGTCCGTTGGCGGGGTTGGGTGCTACCTGCGTCAGGAAGGGAGTCGATACGGGACTCGTAACAGTCGAGACGGTAGGGGACATGGCCTCACTCGTGGGTTCATTGAGAGTTTACGCCAAGTCGCTCGTCCGAGCGCAGTCACAGGTTCCAGCAATTTTCTTCTTCGCTGCGACTGTCGGCCTTCGCTCCCGGTAGGGAACGGGCTGCTTTCCAGCCCTCCCAGTCCTGGACTGGGGTGGCAGCACTCGACCCTTGACGGATCTTCGTTGCGTCCGCTTTGGGCAGTATGATAAAACGGACTCGTATGCCGGAACGGCTAGTTTTAGGCGATTCGTCTTCAAGCGAACGATTTTCCTGTTCTAATATTGGTTTTCGTTCATAATTTTACAAGAGTATTTATTCGCGATAAGCGGCAGCGAAGTCAGATAGGCGGCATTATGAAGGCAGATAAATATTTGTCGATATTCATAATCGTAGACAATATGAAGTAATATCAGCCCCATGAAGCCTCATCGAACCATCGCTGTCTTGGTTGCTTTATTGATGCCAAGCATATTACCGCCGGTGGCATCGCATTGTATCAAGTCCTAGCTATAATGGTCGACGGATCGCGAGGCCGCGGCTCTGCTGAAAGCTCGCTCATCCGAAAATGGTGCAAGGCTTGCGTAAGCAATCGTCTTTAGCTCTGTATGCGAGAAAGCCGATTTTTTAAAGCTAGGTCTTAAGCTGAGGATCAAGATTGTTGGTTTTGTCTGTCGAGAATGAAAGTGAGCGTGTAGCGGCACTCCACCGCTTACAGGTGCTCGGTACCCCACCCGAGCCAGCCTTCGATCGTATCACCAAGTTGGCGCAGAAGCTGTTCGGAGTGCCAATTGCCATCATTTCTCTGATGGACGAGGAGCAGCAATGGTTCAAAGCTAAGTGCGGCGTCGACATCGCCGGCACGCCTCGCGAGCACGCCTTCTGCAATTACACCATCATGCACGACTCCGTTTTCGTCGTCCCGGACGCAGCAGCTAACCCGACCTTTGCGGCCAATCCATTTGTCACCGGCGACCCCTATATACGCTTCTATGCCGGAGCGCCTTTGACGATCGAGCGAGGCATCAGGCTGGGGTCGCTGTGTGTCATCGACACTCAACCGCGTGAGTTTGATGCCGCCGACAGTGCTCGACTGACTGGGCTGGCGCAAATGGTGGTTGGAGAACTCTGGCTACGCGACCAGTTCAGAGAAAGCAGTCATCATGAAGTTATCGAGCAAGAACGGCACCTAAATACGCAGTTTGACTTCGAGATTGATTCATTTCTATTTGGCCCTCAGGTGCGCGCCGCGCGCGGGTTGCTGAATTGGTCCATAAGCGATCTCTCCGCCGCTGCAAATGTCTCAGCAAATACAATAAAGAGAGTAGAATCAAGTAATGGTAATATTTCAATGCGTCATTCTACCGTAACCGCCATTCGTAATGCATTTCTAATACAAAATATATCTTTTACGGGATATAATAAAAACACGGCCGGAGTTCGCGTTTGCAATACTAACAAATGATATCCTGCGCGCAAGCAGCCGCATTAACGATAAATTAAAGTGTTTTGGGCTCAATTGGCCACTGATGGTCGCCGGTCCGGTGCAGCATCGCAATAGATGTCGGCTGGGTCCTCCCAAGCCACACGTTCAAGGGTGGACGATGATCTTTTCTCGCCGGAATTCCTGCGCCACATCAGAGGCGCTGGATCGCTCATTGGCTATGATCGAGTTCAAGCCTGACGGTACGATCCTGACGGCGAACTCGAACTTTCTGGCCACCGTTGGCTATACGCTAGCTGAAGTTGTTGGGCAGCATCATGGCCTATTTGTCGATTCAACCGAGCGGCACGGACAGGCTTACCGCGACTTCTGGGCAGCACTTGCCCGTGGTGAGTTTAAGCGTGCGGAGTTCAAGCGCATCGGCAAAGGCGGGGCAAAGATCTGGCTTCAGGCCACGTATAATCCTGTCCTGAATCGCAAAGGGCAGGTCATCAAGGTGGTCAAGATCGCCACAGATGTTACGCAACAGAAGCTCCTGAGCGTTGATCACGACGGACAATTGGCGGCAATCCATCGCTCACGAGCCGCCATCGAGTTTGCGCTCGATGGCACGATCCTGACGGCAAACTCCAACTTCTTGGATGCGGTCGGCTACACGCTTTCTGAAGTTGAAGGACGGCATCACAGCCTATTTGTCGATCCAGTCGAGCGGAATGGACTGGCTTACCGCGACTTTTGGGCAGCGCTTGCCCGCGGTGAGTTCCAGCGTGCCGAGTTCAAGCGCTTCGGCAAAGGTGGGAGAGAAATCTGGCTCAACGCCATCTACAATCCGATCCACGACCTCGATGGCAAGCCCTTCAAGGTGGTGAAATTCGCGAGCGATATTACAGTAGAAAAACTGCGCACTGCCGACGTCATGGGCCAGATTGCGGCGATCAATCGCTCGCAGGGCGTGATCCATTTCGACCTGGAAGGCATAGTCCTGGATGCTAACGAGAACTTTCTTCGCGTCCTCGGTTACAGCCTCGACGAGGTTCGCGGCAAGCATCACCGCACCTTTGTAGATCCAGCACATGCGGAATCGGCTGATTATCATTCCCTTTGGGAAGGTTTGCGCCGTGGCGAGTACCAGACGAACGTGTTCAAGCGGGTTGGCAAGGGGGGCAAGGAGGTCTGGATCCAAGCCTCGTACAACCCGATCTTCGATATGAATGGCAGACCATTTAAGGTGGTGAAGTACGCCACCGACATCACGGCCAAGATGGCTGCGCAGATCGATGCCTCCAGCGCATCGGAGCAGACGCTGACGAGCGTCCAGACCGTTGCCTCATCAGCCGAGGAGCTGAGTGCGTCGATCGGAGAGATTTCTCAGAGCTTGGCGCGGTCCAAGGCTGAGGTCGATGCGATCCACGAGCGCGCACAAGCGGCGGATGCTTCGACCGCACTGCTTAAGGATGCTGCAGCCTCAATGAATGGCGTCGTCCAGCTCATTTGCGGAGTCGGCGAGCAGATCAATCTTCTGGCCCTGAACGCCACGATCGAAGCCGCTCGCGCTGGCGAAGCGGGGCGCGGCTTTGCCGTCGTCGCAAGTGAGGTCAAGAACCTGTCGAGCCAAGTGACGACGGCAACGGGGCGAATCTCGCAAGACATTAAGGCCATGCAGGGGGTCTCGGGCGACGTCGCCGCGTCCCTAGGGACGATTGCCGGGTCGATCACCTCGGTCCGCGACTTTGTCACCGGGATTGCCTCGGCGGTCGAAGAGCAGAGCGCCGTCACGCAGGAGATCTCGACCAGCATGCAGACGGCCGCACGTGGCATGGTGGGCATCAACCATTGCCTCCTGGCTCTCAGAGGCTAGGGATCGTCCCCTTCAAGGCCACGTCAGCCGAGCAGATTGTTCAGCTAATTGCTCGGCATTTGAAAAATTATGATCGCCACTGTATTGTCAAAAAAGATCCGACGATGAGTTATTGTCAGATGAGCTCGCTCCTGCCGGCCTGAAAGCAAATTCAGGCGAAGAAGTCATTTAAGACTCTTCGATGACGACCTGAAGCCATCTCGGAAGGGAAGTGGCTTATTTCTCCGAGTTCAGTGCAAAACGGACAATCTTCCGTCGCGTTGATGCGCCGGGACTTGAGCACATGATTAAGGTGGGAGACTCGCAGTCCCTGTGTACTGCAACCACATCCTCTGGGGCCGCCTACCTATATTGATACGGGATATATCAAAGGTACAGCTTGCGCGCGAAATGCCGATTGCCTCTGCGGTGCCGATCGGCTCGCATATTGCTCCATCGCATCCCCCCGGGCCGGCGGCCGGACCTGGGGGGGCTTGCGTCATGTGCGAGTCGAGTATCTCGTCCCACAGAGCTGAAGACGCGAAGATTTTGCTCAGAAAGGTAAGAAGGACCTTCACGTTCGGGCTGCTGCGCCGACCTTTCGCCACAGCGCCATGATTGTGCGAGGACGAGCGCCGGATCTGCGCGAGCTTATTTGTCTTCGCTCGTTGCTGTGATGACCTCTTTCCAAACTGTCATCTCGCGTTGAAAGAGCGCCCGATGAGCTTCCGGTGTCCGCTCAGCCTCCGGATATGAATTCGTGCCGACGTCTGCGAAACGGGCGCTGATCTGGGCATCGGCAAGGGCGACGCCGAGAGCTCGGTTCAGGGCTTCGATGACTGGCTGCGGCGTTCCAGCCGGGGCATAAAGGCCGTGCCAAATTGTGAACTCAAATCCGGAAAGTCCGGCCTCGATGAGAGTTGGCAACTCTTTGAGCACGCCGAGACGTTTCCCAGAAGTAACGGCGAAGCCTTTCACTGTACCGCTTGAGACCTGGGGCACGGCAGTGGTGGATTGGTCGCACAAGAGGTCGACTTGACCGCTTACGAGATCGTTCATCGCGGGGCCCGTGCCACGATAGGCGACCTGAGTGAAAGATACTTTGAGCGCTCGACTGAGCAACAGGCCACAAAGATGGGAGTTGGAACCCACGCCCGCATGAGCGAGGGTGGACTTCATTGCATCACCGCCCTGGCCGCGCAGGCGCGCGAGCAGCGCGGGTGCGTCGGCCGCAGGATCGTTCTTGCGAGCCAGCAGCACCATGGGACCAGCGTTGATGAGGCCGAGCATCTCGAACGCCGTCGCGGTGTCGTAGGACAGGTTCTTGTAGAGCGAAGCCCCCGCTGGGAGAGCGACGTGATGAATGAGAAGGGTATGTCCGTCGGTCTCCGCTTTTGAGACTCGCGCCGCGCCGAGCGTGCCACCGGCACCGGCAACGTTTTCGATCACAACGGAGCCATTCAGCGTCTTGCTCATCGATTGAGCGATCAGACGAGCGATGGTGTCGCTAGGACCTCCGGCCGCGAACGGCACGACAAGGGTGATCGGTCTCGTCGGAAAGGTCTGTGCCTCGGCACCTCTAAGAAAAATGCCGGTAAGGACGCTTACGACAAGCGCGGTGTGACGGGCAAAAGGCGGCATGGATCGTTGCCTTGATCGAGGCCAGGAGAAACGCAGCTTGCCGGGCCTCACCGGTCGTCAGCCACGTAGCGAGCCGATGCGCTGCTCAAGCGTCGCGCGCTCTTGCCGAGGAACACTTGCCGAAGAAGCAGATGGGCGACCTAGCCGTGGAGAAGCACTGCCACGTCTGTCATGGACATATCTGCTCGAACAGCATGAGAGCTCATTTTTATATCTTACATAAGACTGCGGGGTCAATGATCGTTCAATGAGAGACGATAAGGCGTTATGTCGATCGGGACGGGAGGCATCCTCCAACGCAGTTGACCATCGAAATTTGTATGTCTTATATAAGACTCGTCGTCTCGGGAAGGCGACGGCGCTGATAGAGGAATCCTGGAATGAGCAGTCACGCCACGCCCGGCGAGAACAGGACGAAGCCGCACCTTCTCGCCCACAGCCCGCGTGACAACGTCGCCGTGGCCGTGATCGAGGGATTGAGTGCAGATACCGCAGCCTTTGGGGTGATTACGGAGGACGACTCGACCTTCGAAGTTCACGTGCGCCACGACATTCCGATCGGCCACAAGGTGGCGCTCGTCGACCTCAAGGCCGGGGATACGGCGATCAAGTACGGCCAGGACATCGGCAAGATCGTGAAGGACGTCGCTCGTGGCGAGCACGTCCATGTCCAGAACCTCAAGACCAAGCGCTGGTAGCGGCCCGATTTCAGGAGAGAACGCGATGACGTCCCAAGAGATGGCCTCCCCCTTGGTCGGCGGAGCCCCAGACCAGTTCACCACTGCGGCGCTGGGTGCGACGCGCGCCTCGGCCGACACGAAGAGCGCTACCTTCATGGGCTGGCGCCGGGAGAACGGCCGCGTCGGCGTGCGCAACCACGTCGTGCTGCTGCCACTCGACGACCTTTCCAATGCCGCCTGCGAAGCGGTGGCCAATACCATCAAGGGCACGATGGCCTTGCCCCACGCCTACGGGCGGCTGCAATTCGGCGAGGACCTGAACGTCTTCTTCCGCACGCTCATTGGTATCGGCTCGAACCCGAACGTCGCCGCGGTGGTGGTGATCGGCATCGAGGATCAATGGACGAACCGAATCGTCGAGGGGATTGCCAAGACCGGCAAGCCGGTTGTTGGCTTCGGCATCGAGGGCCACGGCGATATCGCGACGATTGCCAAGGCGAGCTACCAGGCCAAGCGCTTCGTCCAGTGGGCGACCGAGTTGCCGCGGGAGGAATGCCCGATCTCGGATCTCTGGATCTCGACCAAGTGCGGCGAGTCCGACACGACGACCGGCCTGTCGTCCTGTCCCACGGTGGGCAACCTCTACGACAAGCTGATCCCGCAGGGCATCTACGGCGTCTTCGGCGAGACCTCCGAGATCACCGGTGCCGAGCACCTCTGCCGCGAGCGCGCCGCGACGCCCGAGGTTGCCGACAAGTGGTACAAGATGTGGAAGGCCTATCAGGACGACGTGATCGAAGCTCACAAGACCGACGACCTCTCCGACTCGCAGCCGACCAAGGGCAACATCCTCGGCGGTCTCAGCACGATCGAAGAGAAGGCGCTCGGGAATCTCGAAAAGATCGGCCACGACAGCCACTACATCGACGCGCTCGAGCCGGCCGAAGCGCCTGCCAAAGGTCCGGGCCTCTACTACATGGATACCTCGTCCGCGGCGGCCGAGTGCGTGACGCTGATGGCGGCTGCTGGCTACGTGGTCCACACGTTTCCGACGGGCCAGGGCAACGTGATCGGCAACCCGATCGTGCCCGTCATCAAGATCACCGGCAATCCGCGTACCGTGCGCACCATGGGCGAGCATATCGACGTCGACGTTTCGGGGGTGCTGACCCGTGAGATGACGATCCCGCAGGCCGGCGACGCCCTGATCGACATGGTGGTGCGCACTGCCAATGGCCGGCTCACGGCGGCCGAGTCCCTCGGCCACCGCGAGTTCGTGATGACCAAGCTCTATCGCAGCGCCTGAATCCGGCACCGCCGGCCCTGCCCGTAGGGCGTGGCTGGCGGTGACGCAAATGCCCAAGAGGATTGGCGTATGTCCAGGATCGTCATCAGTGAGTTCATGGACGAGGACGCGATCCGCGACGAGCTGTCCGGCTTCGACACCCTCTACGACCCCTCTCTCGTCGAACGTCCGGACGCTCTGGCGGCCGCCGTCGCGGGTGCCGACGCCGTCATCGTCCGGAACAGGACCCAGCTCCGCGGTGCGCTGCTCGCCGGAGCGCGTGACCTCAAGGTCGTCGGCCGTCTCGGCGTCGGGCTTGACAACATCGACGTCGAGGCTTGCGAAAGCCGCGGCATAGCCGTGTATCCAGCTACCGGAGCCAACGACGTGGCGGTGGCCGAATATGTGATCGCGACGGCGCTTCTGCTCCTGCGCGGGGCTTATGGGGCGACAGCGGAGGTCGCCGCCGGAGCGTGGCCGCGCAACGCCCTCATGGGCCGGGAGGTCATGGGCAAGCGCCTCGGCCTCGTCGGCTTCGGTGCGATCGCCCGCGAGACCGCTCGCCGCGCTGCCGCGTTCGGGATGCGACTGTCCGCCTACGACCCTTTCCTGGCGGTAGACGATCCGGCATGGCGGCCTGAAGAGTACGAGGTCGAGCGATCGTCCCTCGACGATCTCATCGCGAGAAGCGACGTGCTGTCCCTGCACGTCCCGCTGACGCCAGAGACACGGGGCATGGTCGATGCCCAGGCGATCGCCCGGATGCCGGAGGGCGCCATCCTCATCAACGCCGCCCGCGGTGGTGTCGTCGACGAGGCGGCCCTGGCTGAAGCGCTGAGGGATCGCCGTCTCGGCGGGGCGGCCCTCGACGTGTACGTGCGCGAACCCGTCGATGCGGCCGCCGGTGCCGTCTTCATGAACGTGCCGAACCTGATCCTGACCCCGCACATCGCGGGGGTGACGCAGGAGTCGAACGTGCGCGTTTCGGCAGTGACGGCACGCGCGGTACGCCGCCACCTGCGCGGAGGCTAAGGACATGGCAAACCTCAGCCTCGATGCCGCCCAGGCGCTCACCGTCGGTGCCCTCGTCCGCTGCGGCACCGGAGAGGAGGCCGCCGCGAGTGTCGCCCGCGCCCTCGTCGGCGCCGAGGCTGACGGGCTCAAGGGCCACGGTCTTTCGCGAGTCCCGGGTTACGCGGCGCAGGTGCGCGTCGGCAAAGTCGCTGGTCATGCCATCGTTTCCTGCGAGCGCCCGCGGCCCGGCCTGCTTGGCATCGACGCCGGTCACGGCTTCGCCTATCCGGCGCTCGATGCTGCAGTAGAGCTGCTACCGACGATCGCGAAGAGCCAGGGCGTGGCGGTCGCCGGCATCCGCCGCTCGCATCATTGCGGCGCGGCCGGCCGACCGGTCGAAGCTCTTGCCGAGCGGGGTGTCGTCGCGATCCTGTTCGCCAACACGCCTGCCGCAATGGCACCCTGGGGCGCGGCTAAACCGGTCTTCGGCACCAATCCGATCGCCTTCGCCTGCCCATTGCCGGGGCGCCCACCGATCGTCATCGACCTTTCGCTCTCGAAAGTGGCGCGTGGCCCGATCATGGCGGCCAAGCAGCGGGGCGAGGCGATCCCCGAGGGCTGGGCCCTCGATGCGGACGGCAACCCGACCACGGATCCGGCCCTGGCTCTGAGAGGCACCATGGTGCCGTTGGGAGAGGCCAAGGGCACGGCGCTCGCCCTCATGGTCGAGTTGCTCGCCGCCGGACTGACCGGCGGGCGTTTCGCGGCCGAAGCAACCTCGTTCCTCGACGCCGAGGGCGAACCGCCGGGCACAGGCCAACTCATCCTCGCCATCGATGCCGAGGCGTTCGACACCGAGGCGCCATCGCGTTTTGCGGAGCTCGCGGGTTCGATCGAAGCGCAGGATGGAGCAAGGCTGCCGGGCACTCGCCGCTTGGCCCTTCGCCGTCGTGCCGCCGAAGAGGGATTGACGATACCGGACCCGCTCGTCGTCGAGATCGAGGCGCTTTGAGTCCGGAGGCGAAACCATCGGGCGGCGTGCCGGACCGGGCCGTTTCGATCCGTCCCGTCTCTCCCGCCCTGCGGCAGCCCATCGTGGGTTTGCTGGAAGGCCGACAGGACATTATTGACGGGAGGGACGACGTGCTGGGATCACCTTTCGACGTCCGACTCCTGAGCGGTGAGCAGCGTCGGCACAACATGGAACGCTCGGACGGCGGTTCGGCACGTGCCGACGGGGTGGGTTTTCGGCCCCTTTACAGGCAGGTCTACGACACGTTGCTGCGCCGCCTCGCCGACGCCGTCTGGCAGCCTGGACAGATCTTGCCGAGCGAGGGCCACTTGGCGGCTGAGCTCGGTGTCAGTCAAGGCACCGTGCGCAAGGCACTGGATGCGCTGACCGCCGACAGCCTCCTCGTTCGTCGGCAGGGTCGCGGCACCTTCGTCGCCGAGCACGATGACAAGCAGAGCGTTTTCCGTTTCTTCAAGTTGCGGCCAGACGAGACTGGGGCGGGAACGCCCCAGAGTCGCGTGATCTCGATCGCGGAAGTGGCGGCCAGCGTCGATGAACGGGATCGCTTGGCTCTCGTGCGCGCCTCCCGGGTGGTACGGATCGAGCGTCTTCGATCCGTCGACGGCCGGCTTTGCGTGGTCGAGACGATCTCGGTTCCGACAGCCCTTTTCCCCGGCATCGCCGAGATGGAGCTGCCGAACACCCTCTACAGCCTTTACGCGACCCGATTCGGCATAACGATCGCGACGGCCAATGAGCGCCTGAAGGCGATCTTGTTGCCTGGCGCCAAGGCCTGTCTCCTCAACGTACTCGCTGGCGCTCCTGCCCTCGAGATCGACCGCGTCGCCGTCGATCTCGAAGACCGCCCCGTCGAATGGCGGTTGTCCACCTGCCTCACAGAGGAGCTGCACTACCTGTCGGTCCTGCGTTGAGGCCACGGCATCCGCCGCGATCAGCTCTTACCACCCGAACAATCCGCGAGACCGTATGGGCGATACGACGCGGCGATGCGCGATGAAGCGAGGAAAGCAGGGAGACAATGACCCGCGGCTCAGCGAAGCGGCAAAGCCTGCGCGATGGTGACCACCGGCTCAGCGGTGGACGCTGTTTGGCTCGCTGCCTGAGGGGCAGTTGCATGGTCGCCGACATAGACACGGCCAGCGAGCAAAACCAGAGCAACGGCCCAGAACATCACGACGGCCGCCAAGCGGTTACCACGCCGGCGAGGCTCGCCAATTTCGAGGCGTACGGACTCGATCGGTTCTCCAAAAGGATCGAACGTCGACGAGGGCATGGCGGAGCGCGTCTTCATATCCTGCAATGTCGCGTTTGGCCCCCTCACGATCAATGGACGCGTCTTCCGAAGATTCTCACGCTGAGGGAAAAGCCTTCTCCTTCCGACGCGTTAGGTGGAAGAATCGTGTTCTACGCCGTGACGAGAGCCGCATGACCTCGATACGCCCCATCGAGAAGTCTTCCGAGCGGGGGGCAGTGGCGATCCTCAGCGGCCTGCATCTTCTGCCGGGCATCATCCTCTGCCTGTTCATCACGGCCCTGGCGATTGGTGTGCAGGCCATGGAGGAGCGCAGTTTCGGCCATCCCTATATCGAGGCGCTGGTCGTCGCCATCCTCGTCGGCATCGCCGTTCGTACGGCCTGGGAACCGGGGGATCGGTTTCGGGTCGGCATCGCGTTCAGCGCGAAGCAACTTCTCGAAGTCGCCGTGACTCTGCTCGGTGCCTCGGTCAGCCTCGGGGCGATCGCAGCGTCTGGGCCGGCCCTGCTGACTGGCATCATGGCTACGGTGATCCTAGCGATCGGAGTGAGCTACGGCATCTGTCGGCTTCTCGGCCTGCCGGTACGAATGGCGATCCTCGTCGCGTGCGGAAACGCCATTTGTGGGAATTCCGCCATCGCCGCCGTGGCGCCGGTGATCGGCGCACAGGCCCGGGACGTCGCGGCCGCGATCGCCTTCACCGCCGTGCTCGGCGTCTTGGTGGTGCTCGGCCTGCCCCTGTTCGTTCCACTCGCGGGACTCACCGAGCACCAGTACGGTGTGCTCGCCGGATTGACAATCTACGCCGTGCCGCAGGTTCTTGCCGCGACCGTGCCGGTAGGCGTGCTGAGTACCCAGGTCGGCACATTGGTCAAACTCGTCCGCGTCCTCATGCTTGGGCCGGTGGTCGTGGCGTGTTCACTTCTCAGCCACCGGCTTCCGCAGGACGGCTCTGCCGCCGCGGTGAAGTCCCGGAGGCCCGGCCTTTCCAAGCTCGTGCCCTGGTTCATCCTGGGCTTCCTGCTGCTGTCGGCGCTGCGCTCGCTGGGGCTGATCCCGGATGTGGCCGTCAAGCCGATCCGGCAGGTCGCCGGATTCCTCACGATCGTCTCGATGGCCGCCCTCGGTCTTGGCGTGGATGTCCGCGTGCTCGCCCGAGTCGGTGTCCGCGTCACCCTGGCGGTGACGGCCTCGCTCGCCGTGCTGATCGTCATCAGCCTCGTCCTCATCCGGGGACTCGCCATCAGCTGAGGGGCTCATCGAATGCAGGACGCCAAAAAAAGCAGGACGGGCCTCGGCTCGGTCGATTGCCGCATTCAGGGAGGAACAAGCGCAATGAACACGCAAGGCCGCATCGAACGTTCGCTCGACGAACTGTACAGCGACGACCACGAACGGGCGGACGCCCTCTTGCACGGCCGCCGCACCGGCGCGAGCCGCCGCGGCTTCCTGAACGGCGCTGGGCTTGCCGCGATGAGCGCCACGGTGGGCGCAGCGATCCCGTTCGCAGGCGACATGCCGGCCGGCCTTCTTCCCGCCGCCCACGCCCAAGGAGCGCCACCCGTGCCGGCGCCTGCCACGAAGGGTCCGCAGCCTCTCGACTTCCCCGGAAAGGACAAGGGCCTCGTCGTGCTCGGCGACCGCCCGCTGGTCGC
>FSSH01000255.1_pt1 | contig 14333 bp, 12 predicted proteins | sample 1166101 | NCBI WGS metagenome assembly FSSH01 (sample SAMEA32972668, study PRJEB13176) | freshwater metagenome | biome: Drinking water system; feature: Biomass in drinking water that filtered by 0.45 um membrane; material: drinking water | place: USA | collected 2012-12-20 | depth 0 m | reverse complement strand
TGCGCATCGAGCGGGTTTCGTCTTTGTTGGCGTCGTACAGGCGAGTTTCCTGGACGACTTTGCCGCCGCCTTCAATTACATCGATTTGCCGCTCGATTTCGTGATTGATGGCTTTCTCGACGAATTTAAACGAGTTGATATTCTTGATTTCGGCGCGGGTGCCAAACTCTTTTTGGCCTTTCGGGCGCACCGAGACGTTGGCGTCGCACCGGAACGAGCCTTCCTGCATGTTGCCGTCGCAGATTTCCAGGTAACGCACTAATTCATGCAGCTTGCGCATGTAAGCCACGGCTTCCTTGGCGGAACGCATGTCTGGTTCTGAAACGATTTCGAGCAGAGGTGTGCCGGCGCGGTTCAAATCGATACCAGTGAGGCCGTGGAAGTCTTCATGTAGCGATTTGCCCGCGTCTTCTTCGAGATGGGCGCGGGTGATGCCAATGCGTTTTTCGACACCGTCCACTTCAATGTCCAAATGGCCGTTGCCGACGATGGGCAGCTCGAACTGGCTGATCTGATAGCCTTTCGGTAAGTCGGGGTAGAAGTAGTTTTTGCGGGCGAAAATCGAGTGGGGGGCAATCTCGGCGTCAATGGCTAAACCGAAGGTCACCGCTTTGCGGACCGCGTCTTTGTTCAACACCGGCAATACACCGGGCAGGCCTAAATCCACTGCGCACGCCTGAGTATTCGGCTCGGCGCCATAAGCGGTGGCCGCCCCGGAGAAGATTTTGGATTTGGTCGAGAGTTGGGTGTGGATTTCCAAGCCGATAACGGCTTCCCATTGTGAGTTCATTCTTGGTTCCTTTAAAGCTTATTCGGCAAAAACGTCGTTCAAGTCGATTTGCAGGTCGGGGAATAAATGCGGGGTTGCAATTTCGTTGCCGGGATACAAACCGCGCAATTGGTATTTGCCCTGCTCGTCCAGCACAAATTGCTGCACGATCTGCTCGTAGGGGAATACCAGCCAGTATTCGCTGACACCGCTTTCTTCGTATAAATCGTATTTCAGGCGAACTTCTTTGCCGCTATTGCCCGGGGATAGCACTTCAATGATCCAATCGGGTGCGCCGTCGCAGCCTTGCTCGGTCAGTTTGTCCTTATCGCAAATCAAGCACAGGTCGGGTTGCACGACACTAAACGCTTCGCCATTTTTGAGCAGCGATTTCCGGCGGTCGTATAGTTTGACGTCGAAGGGGGCAATAAAGACTTCACAATTTTTGTGCAAGAAGTAGTTGTCAATTGGCCGCAGTAACTTAAGCGCAATCCTTTGATGCTTGACATTTGGCGCAGGCGACATCGCCATGATCTTACCCTTGATTAGCTCGACAGATTCTTCGAGCTGCCAAGTCAAATAGTCGGCGTAGCTGTAGATGCCGTTGGGGTCTAATTGCGATAATTGCGTGATTGGCGCCATTTTGCCTCCCGTGTTATTCGAAGCCCTTGGGTACTTGCAAATGCCAGTCGGTAACTTGCTGGTAGCGATGGCCGACATTCAGCAGTCTGGCTTCGCTGAAATAGTTGCCGATCACATGCAATCCCACCGGTTTGCCGTCAATGAAGCCGGCCGGAATCGACATGGCTGGCAGTCCGGCCAGGTTGATGGCTATTGTGTAAATGTCTTCGAGATACATCTGAATCGGGTCGCTGGTTTTTTCGCCGATGCGGAATGCGGTACTGGGTGTAACCGGGCCCATCAATACATCGACTTCGCTCAAAGCGCGCTTGAAGTCTTCGCTGATCAAGCGGCGCACTTGTTGCGCTTTTAGATAATAAGCATCGTAATAACCCGCCGACAGCGCGTATGCGCCCATCAGAATCCGGCGTTTTACTTCGGCACCGAAAGCCTCGCCGCGTGAACGGGTATAAAGGTCGGTCAAGTCTGCCGGGTTTTGACAGCGATAACCAAAACGCACCCCATCGTAACGGGAGAGGTTGGACGAGCATTCGGCCGAAGCAATGACGTAATAGGCCGGAATTGCCAAATTGAGGCTGGGCATATCCACCTCTTTGACTTCCGCGCCGAGTTTTTGATATTCGCCGATGGCGGCCTGGATGGAGGCGGCCATCTGGCTGTCGAGTTCGGCGCTAAAAAACTGTTTTGGTAGACCGATCTTCAAACCTTGCAGACTATCGTTCAGGCCGGCGCTATAGTCTGGCACCGCTTGATTCATGCTGGTGGAGTCTTTAGGATCGAAGCCGGCCATGACTTGCATCAACAGGGCGGCATCTTCGGCGCTCCGGGTCATCGGTCCGCCCTGATCCAGACTGGAAGCGTAAGCGATCATGCCGTAGCGCGACACCCGGCCGTAAGTCGGTTTTAAACCAGTGATGCCGCACAATGCCGCTGGCTGTCGAATCGAGCCGCCGGTATCGGTGCCTGTCACAGCCGGCGCCAGGCGTGCCGCTACGGCTGCTGCTGAGCCACCGGACGAGCCGCCGGGCACGCAATCGGTTGCCCAAGGGGTGCGCACCGGGCCATAGAAACTGGTTTCGTTTGACGAACCCATGGCAAATTCGTCCATGTTCAATTTGCCCAGCATGACTGCACCGGCGCTGTTGAAGTGATCAACAACGGTGGCGTTGTAGGGTGCGATAAAATTGTCCAACATTTTCGAGCCGCAGCTGGTTTTAGTGCCTAGCGTGCAGAAAATGTCTTTTTGGGCGATGGGGATGCCGGTCAGCGGTCCGGCGTTGCCGGCTGCAAGCAATTGATCAGCGGCCTGAGCTTGTTGCAAGGCGCTTTCTGCGCTAACGGTGATAAACGCATTTAGATCTTGGTGCTGGCTTATGCGGTCCAAGAAGAATTGGGTGAGCTCAACGCTGGAAAATTCTTTACTGCGCAGCCCGGCTGCCAGTTCGCTGAGGGTTTTTTTGTGCATAATCGTCCTTAATCGATGACTTTGGGAACTAGGTACAATCCGGCTTCGGTTTGCGGGGCGATGGTTTGGAAATGGTCACGCTGGTCGGTCTCAGTGACGGCGTCTTCGCGCAGTCGCTGCATTTGATCCAGCGGGTGGGCCATTGGTGTCACACCGGCGGTATTTAATTGGCCCATCTGGGTCATTAATTCCAGTACGCCAGATAGGTCTTTTGCATAGTGTTCGACATCTTGTTCAGCAATGCCCAGCCTTGCCAGGTGAGCGATTTTTTTAACGTCATTCGCCGTTAACGACATTCTGCTAACTCCAGGTTTTCTTAGTAAAACTATGATACTTTATATCTTGCTCAAATACCTGCTTGATTGTTAAAGTAGTCGGATTTTCCGTGTGCGCTTAGGGTACTGCATAAAATGTTTAAAAGAATTCGTGGCCTCTTTTCCAATGATTTGTCGATCGATTTAGGGACGGCAAATACGTTAATTTATGTTCCAGGCCAGGGAATCGTACTCAACGAGCCTTCCGTGGTGGCGATTAAAGAAGACAAAATCCGCGGTCAAAAAACTATCGCCGCCATCGGCGCTGATGCGAAAAGCATGCTAGGCCGCACGCCAGGCAATATCACCGCAATCCGGCCGCTAAAAGACGGTGTCATTGCCGACTTCGCCGTCACCGAACGCATGCTGCGATTTTTTATCAAAAAAGTGCATGAAAACAAACTATTACGCCCCAGTCCGCGGATTTTGATCTGCGTACCATGCGGTTCTACCCAAGTGGAGCGTCGGGCGATACGCGAATCGGCGGCCATGGCGGGTGCTAGAGAAGTGTATCTGATCGAAGAACCGATGTCGGCTGCGGTAGGGGCCGGTTTGCCGGTGGATACAGCACATGGTTCCATGGTTTTGGACATAGGCGGCGGTACTTCAGAAGTGGCGGTGATTTCCTTGAATGGTATTGTTTATTCCGCCTCAGTCCGAATCGGCGGCGACCGCTTTGACGATGCCATCATTAGCTATGTGCGCCGTAATTACGGTACCTTGATCGGTGAAGCGACAGCCGAAAAAATTAAACACCAAATCGGTGCGGCTTATCCCGGCAGTGAAGTGCGGGAAATGCAAGTTACCGGTCGCAATCTGGCCGAGGGCGTGCCACGTAGTTTTTCGCTGAACAGCAACGAAATTTTGGAAGCCTTGCAAGAGCCATTATCCGGTATTGTCAGCGCGGTGAAAGTCGCGCTGGAGCAAACTCCACCCGAGCTAGGAGCTGATGTAGCTAGCCGGGGTATTGTCTTGACTGGCGGTGGCGCGTTGTTAAAAGATATCGACCGCTTGATTTCCGAAGAAACTGGTCTGCCGGTCTATATCGCTGACGATCCGTTGACCTGCGTTGCGCGCGGCGGCGGTATGGTGCTGGAAATGTTGGACTCTAAAGGTGCTTCGGCGTTTTCCTTGGAATAAGCGCCGCACCGAGCTATCTCTGGAAGGCCGCTGTAGCCGCGCAAAGTGGCTACAGCGGCCTTTTCTATGAAATTTATGCCGCTCCGCACATGCTGTGCCAGCCAGCGGAGGTTGATTGTTCTTGCTTTCGCGTCGATAGGTGTCGGTCTTGCTTGTCGCGTTTTGATTGTTAGAGGTTTGCCATAAAACTCTTATTTGCCAAAGGCCCTTCACTTAACACCCGTTTACTGGTGGCATTACTGGTATCAGTTTCCATGCTAGTGATCGATTACCGTACTGAACGTTTGGATCGGGTGCGCTCCTTGTTGTCGGTGTTAACTTATCCTCTACAGTCGCTTGCCAGTCTGCCGGTGGATTTTTACCAGACCTTGTCCGGAACGATTATTTCTTTTGTCGAGTTGCAAAAAGAAAATCGCCGCTTGAAAGAAGCTCAGTTCGTCAACGATGCAAAATTACTGAAATTCGCGGCCTTGGAAAAAGAAAACACTCGACTGCGGATGCTGTTGGAAAACTCTTTTCAGCTTGGCGAGCAAGTACTGGTTGCTGAGTTGGTTTCCGTAAAGTTGGCGCCCTATGAACATACGGTAGTGGTCAACAAGGGCTCACGTTTTGGTGTGCATCCGGAACAACCGGTATTGGATGCCAACGGTATAGTTGGGCAGGTGGTGCGAGCACTGCCGTCAAGCTCTGAAGTGATGCTGATCACCGATCCCGATCATGCCATACCGGTGCAGGTCAACCGGAACGGTTTACGTACTATCGCTTTTGGGACAGGCCAACCCAATCGGCTGCATTTACCGTTTCTTGCCAATAACGCCGACATTGTGCCAGGCGATTTACTGGTTACTTCCGGGCTAGGCGGCGTGTTTCCGGCTGGTTACCCGGTGGCGGTGGTCGATAAGTTCGAAGCCAGACCGGACAAATCTTTCGCCAATATATACGCCACACCCAAAGCAGAACTGGATAGAAGTCACGAGTTTCTGATTGTCTGGAGTCATTCCACGCCGGTTGTGTTAGGTGAGCCAGCTAAAGTGCCGGCAGAGCCCAAGGAAGCCAATAATGTCGCGCCTTGATTTTGCCGCTACCGCTTACTTCTTTCTTACCGTCGGCGCTGCGATGGTCTTGCGGGTGATGTCGCTGTTTCCCAGTATGGATGTTTTTAATCCCGACTGGATCGTCCTGGTGTTGATTTATTGGTCGATTGCGTTGCCGGAGCGATTTGGGGTGTTTAGCGCTTGGTGGATCGGTTTGTTCACCGATGTGTTAACCGGTCGGTTACTCGGTCAGTACGCCTTGATCTATGCGTTGATCTGCTATTTGAGTATCAACGAGCATCGGCGTTTGCGGCAATTTCCAATGCTGCAGCAATGCTTGTTTGTGTTTTTCAGTTTGTTTGCATCGCAGAGCATTATTTTCGGTATGGAAAGCATGCAAACCGGTAATCGCCTGCCTGTGGCGTTCTGGTACCCGGTGCTGTCCGGCACGTTGGTGTGGCCGCTGGTGTTTGTGGTGCTGCGCTATATTCGGGTAATGGCGCGCATCGTTTAACGGGGCATGGATAGAAAATTCGCCATCAAAGACCCGCTCGCCGAAAGCCGCTTGTTTTTAAGTCGCATCGTCGCGGCATTCATCTTGATTCTGTTCTTGATTGCCGGTTTGGTGATCCGGTTGGTGTATTTGCAGGTGGTCGGTCATGAGCACTATGCGACGCTATCCAAGGATAATCGCATCAAGATTTCGCCGCTGCCGCCCACTCGCGGGGTGATTTACGACCGCAAAGGTCGGATGCTGGCGGAAAACGTGCCCACCTACAGTTTGGAACTGATTCCGGAACAAATCGAAAATCTCGACGACACCTTGGGCAGACTGCAAAAGCTGTTGGATATTTCCGAAGAAAAAATCGATCTGTTTCAAAAGCAGCGCAAACGTAACAAAGCCTTCACCAGCACGCCGTTGTTGCAAAATCTTAGTGATGAGGACGTGGCTAAATTTGCCGTGGTCAGGCCGTACTTCCCCGGTGTCGATGTCTATGCGCGTTTGGTGCGGCATTATCCTTACGGCGATTTGGCTTCCCATGTGGTGGGCTATGTGGGCCGGATCAATGAGAAGGAAATGCAAACCTTGCCGCTGGCGAAGTATCGCGGTACCAACCACATTGGTAAAACAGGTATTGAGAAAACCTATGAAGAGCATCTGTTAGGCACCGCCGGTTACGAAGAGATAGAAACCAACGCTCAGGCCAGGGCAGTCAACACCGTGGCGACGGTGGAGCCGGTATCCGGTTCTAACATCTACCTAACCTTGGATGTCGATTTACAGAGAATCGCCTACGAGGCCTTATCCGAATACAACGGTGCGGCGGTCGCCATTGAAATCAAGACTGGTGGCGTACTGGTTTTCGCCAGCCGGCCCGGTTTCGACCCCAATCCGTTTGTTTCGGGTATTTCCGGCAAAGAATACAAGGCCTTGCAGGATTCGCCGGATCAGCCGCTCTATAACCGGGCCTTGCGCGGCCAGTATCCGCCCGGTTCGACCGTCAAACCGTTTTTGGCCTTGGCTGGACTGGAATATGGCGTTACCGAGTTCAACCACCGCTTATTCTGTCCCGGCTATTACAAATTGCCGAATGTCGATCACAAGTATCGCGACTGGAAAAAGGGGGGGCACGGTATGGTCGACATGAACGATGCAATCACTCAATCCTGCGACGTGTTTTTTTACGATTTGGCTCTGGCATTGGGTATCGATAAGATGCATGCGTTTATGGATAAATTCAGTTTCGGTCGGAAAACCGGTATTGACTTGGTCGGTGAAGTCGACGGTTTGATGCCGTCCAAGGATTGGAAAAGACATTACCGCAGTCAGGCCTGGTTTCCCGGCGAAACATTGATTACCGGCATCGGGCAGGGTTACACACAAGCCACCCCCTTGCAGTTGGCGCATGCCACGGCGACTCTGGCCAGCTATGGCAAGGTGATCACGCCGCATTTGGTTCACAGCATTATCAGCGCTGATTATGCCGATATGATCGGCGGCAAGGCCGATGCTGTGATTCCCTTGAAGACCCAAAATGTCGAGAATATCATCAAGAGTATGACTAACGTCGTCCACGGTTCCCGCGGGACTGCCGGACGGTTGGCCAAAGCTATCTCCTATCAAATTGCCGGCAAGACAGGTACTGCGCAGGTGTTTACTATCAAGCAGGAGGAGAAATACAACGAAGACGCTATCGACTTTAAGATGCGCGATCATGCTTTGTTCATTGCCTTCGCGCCGGTCCACGATCCGCAAATCGCGGTGGCAATTATCGCCGAACACGGCGGTCACGGCGGCTCGGTCGCGGCACCGATAGCGGGTGAAATTATCGATGCTTATCTCAATCAGAAAAAGGATGCCCAGCCATGAGAACCGAAATGCGCAACGAGCATTTCCAGCCGCCTTCAATGCTCGGCAATTTGCTCCGAAAGCTGCATATCGACATTCCGCTGTTTATCGGCTTACTCCTGATTTGCGCCACCAGTTTTGTGGTTTTATACAGCGCCGGCGGCCAAGAACTGCCCCTGTTGATTCGCCACGCCACGCGGATGGGCTTCGCTGTTTTACTGATGATCGTGTTGGCGCATATCAATCCGCGCCGTTTCCAAAGTTTTTCGGTAGCCTTGTTCAGCGTTTGTGTGCTGCTCTTGCTGGCGGTAGCGGTGATGGGGCAGATCAGTATGGGCGCGCAGCGCTGGCTGGATTTGGGCTTCTTTCGTTTTCAGCCTTCTGAATTCACTAAAATTAGCGCACCGATGATGGTGGCCTGGTATCTCTCGGAACGCGCGCTACCGCCCAAGCCCAAGCACGTGTTGGGTGCGGCGATTTTGTTGATGGTGCCGGTTTTGCTGATTGCCAAACAGCCGGATTTGGGTACCTCGCTACTGGTGGCGAGCTCCGGGGCGGCAGTGCTGTTTTTCGCCGGTTTATCCTGGTGGTTCATGCTAGGGATAGTGGCCCTTTTGGCGTCACTGACGCCGGTGCTCTGGCATTTTATGCGCGAATATCAGCGCAATCGAGTGTTGACATTTATCAATCCGGAAGCCGATCCGATGGGGGCTGGTTATCATATTATCCAGTCGAAGATCGCCATCGGTTCTGGCGGTATCAACGGTAAGGGCTGGTTGGGCAGTAGTCAGGCAGAACTGGACTTTCTGCCGGAAAGCTCCACGGACTTTATCTTTGCGGTATTCGCCGAGGAGTTTGGCTTGTTCGGCTGCGTCGGCCTGTTGGTTTTGTATCTGCTAGTCATTAGTCGGTGTTTTTATATTGCCGTGCAAGCCCAGGATACTTATTCGCGGCTGCTGGCCGGCAGTCTAGCATTTACTTTTTTTGTCTACGTCTTTGTGAATATCGGCATGGTGATCGGCGTGTTGCCGGTGGTCGGTGTGCCGCTACCGCTGGTGAGTTACGGCGGCACTTCGATGGTGACCTTGATGGCTGGCTTCGGCATTCTGATGTCCATTCATACTCACCGTAAATTACTACCCGTCTAATTGGTTTATGCACATGAAAATGAAACTATCCGCCTGGCTGTTAGCTGCCATCCTACTTGGCGCGGGTTCGGCGTCCGCTGAGGTCGCAGAAACCGACAGCTTCAAACAATTTATCCATAACCTGGTCAAGCAGCAGCATTTTAACGAAGCGGAATTGCGCAACCTGTTCAAGTCCGTGCAAATCCAGCAGCCTATTCTAGATGCGATGTCCAAACCTGCCGAAGGCAAGCCCTGGTTTCAGTACCGTGAGATATTCATGACCGAAGCCCGGATCGCCGGCGGCGTGCAGTTTTGGCAGGACAACGAAGCGGCTCTGAAAGCCGTGGAAAGCCAATATGGTGTGCCGGCGGAAATCATCATCGCCATCATCGGCGTAGAAACCAAATACGGCGCGCATACCGGCAAATATCGGGTGATCGACGCGCTGGCGACTTTGGGTTTTGCCTATCCGCCACGCAGCGAGTTTTTTTTGAAAGAGCTGGAGCAATTCCTGGTTCTGGCGCGGGAAGAGCACATGGACCCGCTGCAGCCCATGGGATCTTACGCCGGCGCGATGGGTTTGCCGCAATTTATGCCCAGCAGTTTTCGCGGCTACGCCAAGGATTTTGACCTGGACGGTAAACGGAACATCTGGACTAACAGCGCTGATGCCATAGCTAGCGTGGCGAATTATTTCGTGCGTAACCAATGGCGACCTGGCGGAGCAGTGGCTTACCCGGTCAGCGCGCGCGGCGACGCCTATCGGCAGGCATTGAGCAAGGGCGTTAAGCCCGACACGACTGTGGGCGAGTTGCGCCGTTTAGGGGTGGATATTCCTACGCAGTTGGCCGCTAGCGAAACGGTCAAGCTGTTGGCTTATCAACAACAGGTGGGTGAAGATTTATGGGTGGGCCTGCATAATTTTTATGTTATCACCCGCTACAACCATAGCCCCTTGTATGCGATGGCAGTCTATCAACTCAGCCAGGCCATTGCCGCGCGCAAGGTACCGTAAGCATGACTGCCATAGTTGGGCTATGCTTGCCCAGCACCGGCAAACCCAAACCTGCTGGTGCTTACTCCTGATTTTACTGGGCCGACATTATCGGTCCAGTCTCACTTGGCAGCCGGCCCATGCAATTTGATTCGTTTTTATTTCTAGTTTTTTGGCTAGGCGTTTTAGCCCTGTATTACTCGATACCGAATTGGCGCGCGCAAAAAATCGTCCTGTTAATCGCTAGTTATTTGTTTTACGCGGCCTGGAATCCGCCCTTCGTCGTGCTGCTCTGGATTTCCACCACAGTGGACTTTGTATTGGCTAAATCCATGGCCGCGGCAAAAAGCCAGGAACGACGTAAGGGTTTATTAACCATCAGCCTCTTGGTTAATCTGGGTTTTCTCGGGTTTTTTAAATACGCCGATTTTCTCAATCAAAGCTGTGCGGGTTTGCTAACCTGGCTTGGCATCGCTTATCAACCGCAGCCTTTGGGTATCGTGTTGCCGATCGGCATTTCCTTTTATACCTTCCAGACCTTGTCCTATACCTTGGACGTATATCATCGCAAGATACCCGCCGAGGCGAGTTTTCTGGATTTTTGCTTGTTTGTTACCTTTTTCCCGCAATTGGTGGCTGGCCCTATCGTTCGCGCGCCGCAGTTTTTGCCCCAATGTAAAACCCCGCAGAAAGCTAGCAGCGAACAATTCATCTGGGGGCTGACACTATTTTTATTCGGAATTTTCGCTAAGGCCATTTTGGCGGACACTGCCTTGGCGCCGGTAGTCGATCAAATTTACGCTGCGCCCACCACCTATGCTGGCCTTGATGTCTGGTTGGGCGTGTTGGCATTTTCCGGGCAAATCTTTTTCGATTTCGCCGGTTATTCCTTATGTGCCATCGGTGCAGCCCTAACTTTGGGATTTAGTTTGCCGGATAATTTTCATTGTCCTTATGGCGCGCTGGGGTTCTCGGATTTTTGGAAACGCTGGCATATTTCGCTGTCCAGTTGGTTGCGGGATTATCTGTATTTTAGTTTGGGCGGTAGTCGGGGTAAACCGATCAGGACCGCGTTTAATCTCGTACTCGTGATGATCTTGGGCGGCTTATGGCATGGAGCAGCTTGGACTTTTGCGGTCTGGGGCTGTTTGCATGGCTTGTTTCTAATCGTTGAACACGGCATCAAACAACTGACGGCTTATCGTCCGACAGGGTTGGCGGCGAAGTTGGTTTTGATCTTGCTGACATTTGTAATCGTGTCCTTAACCTGGATTCCGTTTCGGGCGCAAGGCTTCGATAATTTAGCGGCAACGCTAGGGTCGCTGACCAATGCGGCTGGTAGTAGCGAATTAGCCATGCTCAGCAGGATTGTGGTCGTGGTGGTAATGGCAACAACCCTGGTCTGGCACATTGCCAGCAGGGACATCAGGCTGGAACAACGATTCGACAATTTCTCACCTATGGTCAAAACCAGCGTTATTGCCGTGTTGATGGTTTGTGTGGGTATTTTTTCTACGGGTGACAGTCGTGCATTCATCTATTTCCAATTCTAGCGACCGTTTGCCGCAGCAAGCCCTGAAACGCACCTTTCTGGTCGGGATGGCGATTGCTGTGCTGTTGTTAATGGTTGTCGAGCTGAGGTTACGGCAAATCGGCTTCGAGCCCACGGTGCAAGACAGCAAGGAGTTATGGGCTACTGAGCGCAGCAAAGCCACTTTGCTGGGTAAGCAGGCCTTAATTTTGGTCGGCGACTCGCGCATGCAACTGGATATGGACCTGGATGTGTTGGCCGCTACAACCGGTTTAACGCCGGTACAGCTGGCGATAGACGGTTCGGAGTTTTTACCGGTGTTGGCTGACTTAGCCGCTGATGAGAGTATCACCGGCACCGTGCTGGTGTCCGGCGATGTCTGGAAGTTGGTAGAAAAGCCGCATACCGACCGTGCTAACGAATGGATAGATTTTTATCACCGAGAATACCAAGCCTTGGTGGCACCTAAGCTGGAAACGCTATTGAAAAGCCAAGTACAGCAATGGTCGGCGTTATACGCCAGCGGCATGCCAGCCAGCGACCTGCTAATCCGCTTGATCACTCCCGGTAAGGTTAGGCCGCTTTATCTCAGTACTAAACCCAATCGGCAACGTGACGCCGATTATCAATTGGTCGAGCAACCGCTGTTTTATATTCAGCGGGTATTGCGCAATCTTGGGCAAGCGGTCGATCTCACTAAAGTGGCTTCTGAAGCGGAATTCGAACGCTTGGTGATCGACGCCTTGCAGCGATCGGCACCGACTCGTTACACGCCGGAGCAGTTTTTCTACGTTAACCGCCTAAGCGACCGGATTTTGGACCGTGGCGGCAAAATTGCCTTTATCAGTTTCCCGATGACGGGATTGATTTTCGCTATCGATGAGCACCGCAGCCCGCGCCAATTTGGTTGGGATGTGTTTGCGGCTCATAGTCGAGCAATTACCTTGAATGCTCAGGATTATCCGGCGTTACACTTTGCATTGCCGGACGGTTCGCATTTGGATGTTCGGGATAAACAGGCTTTTACCGAACGGCTGGTTTCCGGATTGAAAGCCAAAGCGGTTTTTTGATTTCCACACTGGAAGAATAGTGATTAATCTGCTTAATCAGCAAACACCAGACTAAGCCGAGATGACAGTGTGGCGCGAACAAGCTAGCGATGAGGCAAGTTGATGGCAGACGATAAAACCGTTTTCATGGGGCTAGGTCCGTTTAAAGCGGCGGAAACCGATGTTGATCGGACCGTATTGGCCAGGCCGGAAACCCTGCTAGTGGATTTGCTGAATAGCGGCGGCCAAGTCATCGCTAATTATGCTTTCGAAAACAGTTTCAGTGTTGGTCGCGCCCAAGAGAACGCAGTTGTGGTTAACGATCAATCGATTAGCCGCCATCACATGGAAATCAAACGCGAGCCGGATGGTTGGTGGCTGGTTGATTTAAACAGTATCCACGGCGTCTATCTGGATACACAGCGGCTGGCTGTTAAAACCAAATTGCAATTGCCGGTGTTGTTGGGTCTAGGCGTTTCCCCGTTTCAGCTACAAATCGCCTCGGCGAACATAAAAATCCAGATACCTAAACCAAAAGACGATGCGACCTTATTCGCCGCCGCGCAAACCCCGGTTTTAAGTCAAGCGATAGCGCCGCCTGGGTCGAAACCCCAGCAGAATTTATCGGCTGATGCGATTAAAAACCGTCTGTTGTCCGAAGAAGAATCGGCGGATATGGGCGACTACACGCGCATGGTGCGGCGGGTGATTCGTGAGGATAGAACGGTCAGAACCAAAAACTACAAAAAGCTGATTTGGTCTTTGGGGATTTTGTTTCTGATCTCCGCCGGTTTAGTCACGTATCAATACCTGGCGCTGGATAATGCCCGCAAACTGGCGATCAATATGTTTTACGACGTCAAAACCTTGGAAGTCAGCTTGTCGCAAGCCGACATGCGGCTGGCCGAGAATGTCGAGTCACTCGCTAAAGCCTTTGAAGAAGTAAAAGATGAAAAACTAAAAGTCTCTCAAGAGCGCATCAAAGCCGAGCAGGCCAAAATTTTGGAAGAAAAAAAGCGCTTGGCCGAAGAACGGCAAAAGCTGAAATTGATGAAAGCCAAATATCAGGAGTATCTGCAAGAAATCGATTTTCTGCGGCTGAATTTCCCGACCGACGAACAATACGAGCGCGAGTTGATCACTCGCGTGGTCAGAGGCTTTGGTGAAAGCGAATTGGAATTGCCGGACGAGTTTGTCACGCAAGTGCGGCAATACATCAAAAAATGGCGAGATACTGCGCGCTTGCGCATCGCCATTAAAAACATGCAAGACAACCACTATGGCACCCTGGTGCTGGATGCCTTGGATAAAGAAGGGCTGCCGGCTTATTTTATGTATTTGCCGCTGCAGGAAAGTAATTACGACAGCAAAGCAATCGGGCCCGAAACCCGCTTTGGTATTGCCAAGGGTGCTTGGCAATTCTTAGCGACCACCGGTCAGGAATACGGCCTGCCGCCCGGGCCGCTGGCCAATGTCAGAGAGTACGACGAGCAGGACGCTCGTTTTGATTTTGCGCAGGCCACTCAAGCCGGTGCTAAATATTTGAAGTATATCTACAGCAAGCAAGCCCAAGCATCGGGATTGTTAGTAATGGCCAGTTATAACTACGGGCATAACAAAGTGCGGGGTATGGTCGAAAAAATGCCGGATAACCCCCGTGAGCGAAACTTCTGGAAATTCAGCCAACAATACGAAATTCCGGTGGAAACTTACGATTACGTGTTTTACATCGTCGCAGCAGCGGTGATAGGCGAAGACCCTAAGCATTTTGGTTTTGATTTCAATCCGCCGCTGTTGCAAATAACTAACCCGATTAATTGAATTTCTTGGTTTCAAAAAGCCCCGTTTATTTGCCTGGCAAAGCCACCGGGTGCATTAATAGCTATGGGCCTGCTGCTGCTTAACAGGCTGTTGATTT
>FSSH01000570.1_pt1 | contig 14343 bp, 8 predicted proteins | sample 1166101 | NCBI WGS metagenome assembly FSSH01 (sample SAMEA32972668, study PRJEB13176) | freshwater metagenome | biome: Drinking water system; feature: Biomass in drinking water that filtered by 0.45 um membrane; material: drinking water | place: USA | collected 2012-12-20 | depth 0 m | reverse complement strand
TGGTGCGGCCTTCCTGCGTTGTCAGTCTGCCAGACCTCAGGGGACGACCCGGCCGACAGCGGTCTGCGGGCGGCTGAACGATGCGATCGGCATGTCGCAGAAGCAGCGGGCACCGAGTGGACGCGGACCGGGCAAGGGGCAGGAGAACGGCTGCAGGCCGCTGATCCCCGATTGCACGGCGTCGCAGTTCAACCCGGTGGATCGTCCGGGCGGCGGGCCGCGTCGGACGCGGTCGTCCGCGTAAGGACGGCGCGGCGGCGGCCGATCATCGTAATCGTCGTAGTAGCTTGGCGGCGGACGGTCGTAGCCGCCATAATACTGCGCGCTGGCGCCGTGTGATCCCATCGCACCGGCGAGGATCAGGGCGCTGAGGCCGATTCGGTAGGCAAGGCGCATGGCTCTTTTCGCCCTCGGGACATCCTGGCCGGACCGCGCACCATGCGCGTGGCCGTCGGCGGCGGTAGGACGTGCTCGTGCCGGAAACAAGGCAGCCGAGCGCGCAGACATCGCCGTGCAAAAGAAAACGGCCCGCCACGAGAGCGGGCCGTGTCAGATGGCTCTCTCGGAAGTTCAGTTGGTGGCGTTGTGGGCGGCCTGCTGGGCGTTGTCGCCGGCCTGACGTGCCGCCTCGGTGCCCTGCTCCATCGCCTGACGGGCCTGGTCGGCGCCCTGCTGCATCGCAGACTTCGCCTTCTCGGCGCTCTGCTGCATCACCGACTGAGCAAGGCCTCCAAACTCCTTGGCCTGAGCCTGGATCGCGGCGAATTGATTGCGTACGAATTCGGCCTGATGCTGCATCGCCTCCTGGACGTCGCGCGAGCGGACGAGCTTCTGCGCGAGATCGAAGGCGGCATTCACGTTCTGCTCGGCGAATTCGAAGCCGCGGGCCGACATGTCCTGGGCACTGGTCCGCGCAGTCTCGGCCGAGCCATGAACAGTCTCGGCGGTCTTGCGGGCGGCGCCAATGAACGAATCGAACGCCTTGCGAGCCTGATCGACGCTCTTCTCCGCGAAATCGCGCATCTCGGCAGGGACTTCGTAGGATGGAATGTTGCTCATGTTCGTCTCCTCAGACTTGCTTGTTGATGCATCGTTGTGCGCTGCACAATAACACGCCCGTCAGCCTATGACACCAGGGTCGGACGCATTAAGGTTGATATCTCGTAAACGTGTGTCGGCGCCTTTTGGTGTCCACATCCCCCCCGGCGATGCCCTATTAGAGTTCGCAGACCGCATCGGTGTGACGCGAAACAGGTTTGAATGTCCAATCGGGAGTTTGATCAAGGCTCGGACGAACGGGATAGCGCCTTCGCGGCGGTCCTTCGGCGATGGTCGAGCGATGCTCGTGTCGGCCGTCTGCTACAGGCTGTCGACGCCCAGTTGCTCATTCTGGACAACGCCGCGGCAACATTGCTTTACGCATCTCCCGCGGCAGCCGCGCTTCGCGCAGCCATTGCTTCACGTGACGGAAGTATCGACCCTGCGCTCTCGATAGGGACTTCTCTTCGTCATGCCGCTTTAGGTTCGGAGCAGGCTTCCCTTACGCGGATCCAGTTCGATCGGCGGCGAGTCCAGGCACCGGTGACATGTCTCGTCGCCCGGGCGATGTGCGACGGCGAGGCGGTGATCGCGCTTTTTCTGACGAGTCTCGCCCCTCGCCTGCGTCCCTTCGTCGAAAGCCTACCGTCCCTCGATGCCGCACCGCTGTCTCCCGGACCGTTTCAGGCGCCCCCTGCCCTGCCGCAGGTTGATCAGGACGCAGAGTTCCCGGCCGATGCCGACCGGCCACTTCGGTTCACTTGGCGGAGTGGCGCGGATGACCAGATCGAGAGTATCGCGGGTCCTGCCGGCGGCATCGTGCGCTCGGTCATGACGGGACGATCGTGGCAGGCCCTCGCCGAAACGCGCGTCCTTACAGACGCGGAAGGAATGCTTGCGGCGCTATCCAACCGGCGAACTTTCAGGGCCATCTCCCTGGTTCTGCGCAGACCGGGATCGACGGTGCCCCTCGAACTCGAATTGTCCGGCGCACCCCTCGGGCGAGCCGGACAGACGTTCTCCGGATATGGCGGATTCGGGCTGGTGCGCAGGATGGAGGCGGGCGATCCGGGCTACGACCTCGTGCCCGCCGAGGATACTCTTGTTGCCGAGCCTTCCGCCCTTGTGTCGATCGCCGACGTCGATCGCCCCCTCCCGTCGGTCCATCCACCCTCTCAGGATGCGGCCGACAGCGATCTGACCGGCGACGAGCACGATGCCTTTCGCGAGATCGCGAGAGCCTTGGGCGTACGATTCGCCGGCGACGTCGCGGCAAGGGAAGATAAGACGCGTGCAGGGCCCGGCGGCGACGTCATGCCGTTTCCCGGGCCGATCGCGAGGCCGCCGGAAACCGCGACGGCGGCATCCATTGAGCCGACATGGCCGTACGGCCAAGCCATGGCCCTCCTCGAACTGTTGCCCGCCGGCGTTGTGATCGTGCGCGATGGGGTGGTCCTCTTCGCCAACCCGCACTTCCTTGCCGTGGCCCGATATGACGATGCGGGCGAAATAGCCGCAGCGGGCGGGTTCTCGCGTCTGTTCCACGGCCTCGCTTCCACCGAGCTCAGCCGTTCCGATCGGCCGGTACTCCTCTCCAGGGGCCAAGGCGGCAGCCTTCCGGTCTCCGTCACGAGGGCCGAAATCGAATGGGAGGGATCGCCGGCGGAGCTACTGCTTGTGAACGACGCTTCGGCCGAACTTGCGGACGGCAGCGTCGCCGCTGCGGGTTTTGCCCATGATTTTGCCGTCAGACGAGCCGCCGCAACCGTCGCGATCCTCGACAGCCTGGACGACGCCGTCGTCACCCTCGATGCGGGTGGACGGGTCCTTAGTCTGAACCGTCGCGCGGCCAGCCTTTTCGCCCTCGATCCGCGAGAAGTCGTCGGCTGCGGGGTCACTGCCCTGTTCGCGCCCGAGAGCGCGGAGACCATCCTCGCGGCGCTATCGGCGCCCCTCTCGTCAGGCAGCCGACAGCAGGTGGTCCATCTCAGGGGTGCCCAACGTTCGCCCGTCCTCACGATGCGCCTGAATCCGCTCGACCACGGCGACGGGGACGGCGCGGTTCTGGTCCTTCGCGAGGTGCGGAACGCCGGCGAGATTGGCGGCGCCGACATTCTCAAAACCGCCATGGCCGCGAGCGCGCTCCGCTCCGAGGTGCTGGGTAAGATCAGCCACGAGCTCCGCACGCCTCTGAACGGCATCCTCGGCTTCACCGACGCGATGCTCTCGGAGCAGTTCGGACCGTTTGAGAACGAACGATATCGCGAGTGCCTGCACGATATCCGGGCTTCCGGGGAACACGTCCTCGGCGTCATCGACGACCTCGTCGAGATCGCCGGGATCGAGGCTGGGCGACGCGACCTCGCCTTCACCGAGGTTCCGCTCAACGAGATCGTCTCGAACTGCGTCGCGATGTTGCAGCCGCAGGCCTCCCGCGATCGCATCGTGATCCGGACGAGCTTCTCGGACAACCTCACCCGGCTCGTGGCCGACGAACGCTCGGTGCGTCAGGCCGCCCTCAACGTGATCACCAACGCCCTGCGCTTCACCGAAGCCGGCGGCCAGGTCATCGTTTCCACCACCATGGCCGATCGCGGCGAGATCGCCCTGAGGGTGCGCGATACCGGCAGTGGCATGACGCCGGACGAAGTCGAAGTCGCGCTCAAGCCATACAGCATCTCGGCGATGAACCCGGCCAAGGGTGGAACCGGCCTCGGGCTTCCCCTTACGAAGGCCCTCGTCGAGGCCAATCGCGGCCGTTTGCGCATCATGAGCCGAAAGCACGAGGGCACCCTCGTCGAGATGCTGTTTCCCACCACCGAGGCTCTGAGCGCCTGATCGGTGCGAAAATAGGTAGGCCTAGGGAGTCAGGCTTATGCCTGCATTCATTGATCATTCCCGCTTGCCGGCACGCGGCGACCACGCCTAGAACGACCGATGAAGCCCGGCTGCGCGGGATCGCGATACGATCGGGCACCAAGGATAGGAAACGACGCCAATGGACGAGAAGGTCGTGGACGTCAGCTCGGCATGGAGCGATGGCGCGCATGTCGACAACGCCAAGTATCTGGCGATGTACGAGGCCTCGGTGAAGGACCCCGAGGCGTTCTGGGGCGAGCAGGGCAAGCGCATCGACTGGTCGACACCGTATTCGACCGTCAAGAACACCAGTTTCGCTCCCGGAAATGTCTCGATCAAGTGGTTCGAGGATGGGCGCACCAATGTCGCCCTGAACTGCATCGACCGCCATCTCGCGACTCGTGGCGATCAGGTCGCGATCATCTGGGAAGGCGACGACCCGAACGAATCCAAGCACATCACCTATCGGCAGCTTCATGCGGAAGTCTGCCGGATGGCGAACGTCCTGCGCAACCGCGGCGTCGGCAAGGGTGATCGCGTCACCCTCTACCTTCCGATGATCCCGGAAGCCGCCTACGCGATGCTCGCTTGCGCACGTCTCGGCGCGATCCATTCGATCGTCTTCGGCGGGTTCTCTCCCGATTCCCTCGCTGGCCGCATCGAGGGCTGCGCCTCCAGGCTCGTCATCACCGCCGACGAAGGATTGCGCGGTGGCCGCAAGGTGCCGCTCAAGACCAATGTCGACGCAGCGCTCGCCCGACTCGGGCCGGACGCCGTCGACCACGTTGTCGTCGTACGCCGCACCGGCACGAGCGTGCCGATGGAGGCCGGCCGCGACGTCTATTACGACGAGGCCGCTGCGCTGGTCACGGACGAATGCCCGGCCGAGCCCGTCGAGGCCGAGCACCCGCTCTTCATTCTCTATACGTCCGGCTCGACCGGCCAGCCTAAGGGCGTGGTCCACACCACCGGTGGCTACCTCGTCTACGCCGCGATGACGCACCAATACGTCTTCGATTACCGCGAGGGCGAGGTCTATTGGTGCACGGCCGATGTCGGCTGGGTCACGGGTCACAGCTACATCGTCTACGGGCCGCTCGCGAACGGCGCCACGACGCTGATGTTCGAGGGCATCCCGACCTACCCGTCGAATTCCCGGTTCTGGGATGTCGTCGACAAGCACAAGGTCAACATCTTCTACACCGCGCCGACCGCGATCCGCTCGCTGATGGGCGGCGGCGAGGGCCCGGTGAAGAAGACATCCCGCGCCAGCCTGCGCGTGCTCGGCTCGGTCGGCGAGCCGATCAACCCTGAAGCCTGGGACTGGTACTATCGCGTGGTCGGAGACAGCCGCTGCCCGATCGTCGACACATGGTGGCAGACCGAGACCGGCGGCATCCTGATCACACCGCTGCCGGGCGCGACGAAGCTCAAGCCCGGCTCGGCGACGCGACCGTTCTTCGGCGTCCAGCCCCTGATCGTCGATGCCGAGGGCAAGACGCTGGAGGGGCCCTGCGAGGGGAACCTCTGCATCAAGGACAGCTGGCCGGGCCAGATGCGCACGGTCTACGGCGACCACGAGCGCTTCGAGCAGACCTACTTCTCGACCTACTCGAACCTCTACTTCACCGGCGACGGCTGCCGGCGCGACGCCGACGGCTATTACTGGATCACCGGGCGCGTCGACGACGTCATCAACGTGTCGGGCCACCGCATGGGTACGGCGGAAGTCGAGTCCTCTCTCGTGGCCCACCCCAAGGTCTCGGAAGCAGCGGTTGTCGGCTATCCGCACAACCTCAAGGGCCAGGGCATCTACGCCTACGTCACCTTGATGGAGGGCGAAGAGGGCTCGGACGAACTGCGCAAGGAGCTCGTGACCTGGGTGCGCAAGGATATCGGCCCGATCGCCTCGCCCGATCTGATCCAGTTCGCGCCCGGGCTGCCGAAGACCCGCTCGGGCAAGATCATGCGTCGTATCCTGCGCAAGATCGCCGAGGATGAGTTCTCATCGCTTGGCGACACCTCGACGCTTGCCGAACCGGCGGTGGTCGACGACTTAATCGAAAACCGACAGAACCGGTCCCGATAGACCCGACGGCGTGCGGAGACGGCTCGGATACGCTGCCGGCCCGTCTCCGCGGTGCAAAACTGTTACAAATTGTTTTGTGTCGCCTACAAATTTCTCTTTACCTGTTGGGCCAATTCATGGCCTGCAGTATCGTGTCGCTCGCGAGTTCGTGTTGATGAACCGGCTATGGGTCCAGCTGGCTCGGGTCTTCGAGGCTCGCAGGTTTCGCGGTTGACAAACCACGCCGGTCAAGGCGCGGCATAACTAAAGACAACAAAAGATCATTGGAGGAATGGGACGATGGCTGGGGCAACTGCTGTACCTGTTGCGGAGGAGGCGGCGCGACCGATGAGCGCCGGGGAAAAGAAGGTTATCCTGGCCTCGTCGCTGGGGACCGTCTTCGAATGGTACGATTTTTATCTTTACGGATCGCTCGCTGCGATCATCGGCGCTCAGTTCTTCTCCGCCTACCCTGAAGCCACCCGCAACGTCTTCGCCCTTCTCGCCTTCGCCGCCGGCTTCCTCGTCCGACCCTTCGGCGCGCTGGTGTTCGGCCGCCTCGGCGATCTGGTCGGTCGCAAGTACACCTTCCTCATCACCATCCTGATCATGGGTATCTCGACCTTCGTGGTCGGCTTGCTCCCCTCCTACGCGACGATGAATGAGTACGGCGTCGGCTGGGTCGCACCGGTGGCGCTCCTCGCCCTCCGCATGCTCCAGGGTCTGGCCCTCGGCGGCGAGTACGGCGGCGCGGCGGTCTACGTGGCCGAGCACGCTCCCCGTGGCCGTCGCGGCTTCTACACCGCCTTCATCCAGACGACGGCAACCCTCGGCTTGCTGCTCTCGCTCATGGTGATCCTGTTCACGCAGATCTACGTGAACGCGAACTATGCTCCGGTACCGACGACGCTTGCCGACGGCTCCGCCGGCACGATCACGCCCTTCGCCGCTTGGGGCTGGCGCATTCCGTTCCTGGTCTCGATCGTGCTGCTCGGCATCTCGGTCTGGATCCGGCTGCAGATGCAGGAAAGCCCGGCCTTCAAGAAGATGAAGGAAGAGGGCACCGGCTCGAAAGCCCCTCTCTCTGAGGCGTTCGGCCAGTGGCGCAATGCCAAGTGGGCGCTCCTCGCCCTGCTCGGCCTCACCGCCGGCCAGGCCGTCGTGTGGTACACTGGTCAGTTCTACGCGCTGTTCTTCCTCCAGACGATCCTGAAGGTCGACCAGTTCACGGCGAACGTCCTCATCGCCTGGTCGCTCATCCTCGGCACCGGCGGGTTCCTGTTCTTCGGCTCGCTGTCCGACAAGATCGGCCGCAAGCCGATCATCCTCGGCGGATGCGTCATTGCGGCGCTGACATTCTTCCCGCTGTTCAAGGCACTGACCGCGGCTGCCAATCCGGCACTGCACGCGGCCCAGCAGAACACGCAGGTTGTGGTCAAGGCCGACCCGGCGGATTGCTCCTTCCAGTTCAATCCGGTGGGAACTGCCAAGTTCACCAACTCGTGCGACATCGCCAAGGCGCTGCTCGCCCGCTCCGCGGTGAACTACAGCACCGAGTCGGTCGCTCCGGGCACCAAGGCCACCGTGACGATCGCCGGCAAGGAGTTCGCCGCTTCCGATCCAGCCTTCGCCAAGGACGTCGGTGCGGCGCTCACTGCTGCCGGCTATCCCGCTGCGAACAACCCGGGCATCGTCAAGATCGCCATCGACCCGAAGGACGGCCTCTCCAACTTCGCCAAGGTGATCGACATCTTCTCGGCACAGAAGCTGACCATCATCGGCATCCTGACGATCCTCGTCCTCTACGTGACGATGGTGTACGGGCCGATCGCGGCGGCGCTGGTAGAGCTCTTCCCGACCCGCATCCGCTACACCTCGATGTCGCTGCCATACCATATCGGCAACGGCTGGTTCGGCGGACTGCTGCCCGCCACCGCCTTCGCGATGGTGGCTCAGACCGGCGACATCTACTACGGGCTCTGGTACCCGATCGTCATCGCCGTCGCGACCGCGATCATCGGTGCTCTGTTCATCCCGGAGACCAAGGATCGCGACATCTTCACCTACGACGAGGCGCCCACCCGTTAAGCGGACCGGCCAGTTAAAGTGAGAAAGGCCCCGTCTTGAGACGGGGCCTTTTTTGTTTGAGCTCTGACCTTTGCGAGGAAGTTCGCTGAGGACCCTTCGGTCAGTCGTCGCGCGCCACGAGGGCAGCGTGGTCGTCCTGGGTTTGCGTCGCATATCTCCAGGCGAAGCAGGCGATCGCCTCGTCGAAGACGTCGTCTTCTCCCAGGTAACCGGCGATCGTGGCCGCGTCGCCGGAGCGGGCATGGGCCCGGGCAAGGGTGCGTCCGCACAGGCGGGCGTAGCGCCTCGGCTCGTCCTTCGACATCAGGCCGGCCACGTCGGACAGCTTGTGGTTCTTCAATTGCCGTACGTAGTAGGAACGGCCGCTCGTAGGGGACCGTGCGGTGCCCAGGAAGAGGTCGCTGGCGGCCTGCATGATTCGTTGTCCCTGGACGATCCGCTGGCCGTCGTCGATCGAGGACGGCAGCTGACCGAGCACCAGGGGTGCGAGCACCGATGGCCGCGCCTCCTTGATCTGGAGGAAGAGCGGCGCTCCGTCCGCATCAGTGTAGAGGCCGACGGCGCAGACCCGGCCGACGGAGCCGATACCCACGACCTTGAAGGCGACGTCCCGCAAGCCGTAGCGCGCGACGAGCGCTCGCCGCTCAGGCGACAGGCTATTCGGATAAGCCAGAAGGCCAATCCGAGCGTCGCGAACCGGCGTGTCGTCTCCATCAGCCAAGGCATGGAAGACCTTCTTGCCGTCGTCGGCGATCCGCCACGTCGCGGGCGGGCCGTCCTTCGTCTCGGGGGCGAGACCCGGCACGTCGGCACTCTGAAGCGCGTCGCTCAAACCCGCCTCGAGCCCGGCCCTGACCTCGTGGCGAGAGGGGTCGTCGTCGATATGGGAGATCTCGTGGTCGAGGTCGATGCTGGAGCGCCAACAGGCCAGTGGCTCCATCTGTGCGAGCCGATGCATGTGCTCGCGATAGGCGCGGACGCTCGCGCGGGCCGCCTCCCGGGCGGTCTCGGCATCGAACTCGGCTTCGGCAAGGGCTTCCACGGCGACGCTGGCAGCCAGGCGCTTGATGTCCACGGTGAAATCGACATCCGGCATCGTCTCGTCGAAGTCGTTGATGTCGAATACCGCCCGGCCTTCCGGGCTCGGAAAGACGCCGAAATTGCCGATGTGACAATCGCCGCAGGCTTGGACCGGAATGCCGGCCATAGGCCGTCCGATCAGATCGGCGGCCATCACGGCAGCCGCGCCGCGCAGGAAGGTGAAGGAGTTCTTGCGCATCTTCTTATAGCGCCTCGGCACCAGGTCGGGCAAACGGCCGGCGTCGCTCTCGGCCAGGATCGCAAGGGGATCCCGTCCCGGCGCCGGTTGCCAGTCGGCATGGTCTTGGCGCGAGATCACCTTGCGGAGAGCTTCGCCTTCGGATTCGCGTATTGCGCGCTTCCGGTGAGCCGACGCATCGCTCATGGAATGGACCTCCGCCGGAGTACCGGATCGATCTAGAGACTGGCGAAGGGGAACGCCCGCTTCGGCAATCGGATGATGGAAGTCGTTGGCCGAACCGCCAAGCAGCCGAGCCCAGGAAATCCGCGAAGGTGTTTCGGGTTGCGCATCAGTGCCGGAAGTGTCGGTGCCCGGTGAAGACCATGGCGAGGCCGGCCGCATTGGCAGCCTCGATGATCTCGGCATCGCGCATGGAGCCGCCGGGCTGGATCACTGCCGTAGCGCCCGCCTCGGCTGCGGCCATCAATCCGTCGGCGAAGGGGAAGAAGGCGTCCGAGGCGACGACTGCGCCCTTGGCGAGGCTATCGGCGGCGCCGGTCCGTGCGGCGGCCTCGGCAGCCTTCCAGGCGGCGATTCGCGAGGAATCAACCCGGGACATCTGCCCGGCGCCGATTCCGACCGTGGCACCATCCCTGGCATAGACGATGGCATTCGATTTCACGTGCTTCGCCACGCGGAACGCGAAGATCATGTCGGCGAGTTCGCGCTCGCTCGGAGCCCGCTTGGTGACGACCCGCAGCGCCATGTCGTCGACGACGGCGTTGTCTCGGCCCTGCACCAGGAGACCGCCCGAGAGCGTCTTCACGGTCTCTCCCGGCGCCCTCGGGTCCGGTACGGTGCCGGCGAGAAGCAGGCGCAGGTTCTTCTTGGCGGCCACGATGGCGATCGCCTCCTCGGAAGCGTCCGGAGCGATGATGACCTCCGTGAAGATATCGACGATCCGACGCGCCGCCTCGGCATCGAGGGAGCGATTGAGCGCGACGATGCCGCCAAAAGCCGAGGTCGGGTCGCAGGCTAACGCCCGCTCGTAGGCCTCCGCGAGGCTCACGCCCGTTGCGACGCCGCACGGGTTGGCGTGCTTGATGATGGCCACCGCAGCCGCCGTGGGCGGATCGAATTCGGCGACGCATTCATAGGCCGCGTCGGTGTCGTTGAAATTGTTGTAGGAGAGCTCCTTGCCCTGGAGCTGCCGTGCCGTCGCGACACCCGCCCGCACCTTGCCCGGGCCACGGTAGAAGGAGGCCGCCTGATGCGGGTTCTCGCCGTAGCGCAGGGCCTGGGCGAGGCTGCCGCCGAAGGCGCGGAAGGGCGACGGACCCGAGCCTTCGGCCCGCTCGGCCAGCCAGTTTGCGATGGCTGCATCGTAGGCAGCGGTACGGGCGAAGGCGCGGGCAGCGAGGCGCCGCCTCGTGGCCAGGCTCAAGACGCCGGAACGCGCGTTCAGCTCCTCGACGAGCGCAGCGTAATCCCCCACATCCGTCACCACAGCGACGTCCGTGTGATTCTTGGCAGCTGCGCGAATCATCGCCGGGCCGCCGACATCGATGTTCTCGATGGCGTCGTCGTCCGGGCAATTCTTCGCGATAGCGGCCTCGAACGGATAGAGGTTGACCACGAGGAGGTCGATTGGGCGGATTCCATGAGCAGCGAGGGCTGCCTGATGCTCGGGGTTGCAGCGGATCGCCAGCAACCCGCCATGGATCGCCGGGTGCAGGGTCTTGACCCGTCCATCCATCATTTCGGGCGATCCGGTGACGTCGGCGACCTCCATCACCGGAAGGCCCGCCTCTCTCAGGGCCCGATGGGTACCGCCGGTCGAGACGAGTTCGACGCCGTGCGTGACGAGTGCGCGTGCGAAATCCACAAGGCCGGTCTTATCGGATACGGAAAGGAGTGCGCGGGTCACCCGCACAGGATCGGACGGCATCGAAAACCCGTTCTCGCCAGGAATTAAGTAGCGGGCCGGTAGCATGAATCCTGCCCACCGGACCAGCCGGCAGCGCGATCAGTGAGGCGTGGCTTCGACCCGTTCGAAGCGCCAGCGCAGCCGGGCCCCGCTTCCGACCGTAAGATAGACCACGATCTGGTCGGTACGCCGCGCTCCCGTCAGCCCGGCGAAATAAACGCTCTCCTCGATCGCGACGTCGACGGCATTGTCGTCGGATTCGACGCCGAACTGCCAGACTTCGCCCTGCGGCGTCGCGAGTTCGAGCCCATCGCCGGAACGCCCCCGTACGGCGATGCCTGGGTGGAGGTGGAACCTGACCGCGACCTCATGCTCACGCTGGCGCCCTTTCTCCTTGCGTCCCTCGCGAACGAACGCATCCTCGCCTTGGAGGGTTTGCCCGTCGGTGAGGAGCCGCCAGCGCCGCTCGTGGACGAGCCCGAAGCCGCTCACGTAGCCGTCATGCCGTGCGGCGAGCACCTCTGCGTCGGCGCCGCGGGTGCGCTCCGAGCGGACGTTGCGCGGTCCCGACAGAATGACCGGGCCGATGCGCTGCGCGAGCCAGTCGATGGCGCGCGCTTCGCCCCACCAGGCCCCGCCCGCGAGGAAATGGCACGACGATGTGTCGGCGACGCCCGCGGTCGAATGCGCCGCCGTGCTCCGTGCGACCCGGCGCAGCTCCGGTCCGCTCGCCGGAAGCCCGCAATTGACGACGATCCGCTGAGGTCCGCTCGACATCTCGAAGGACAGGCAGCCGGCCCCGGCCTGCGCAGAGGCGACCATCGGCGGCGGTGCGCCGACATCGGCGATCAGGACGATCCGGCCCGCCTCCAGTCGCTCATAGCCCGAACGCGGCGCATGCATCATCGGCTTGCCCTGCGCGCCATCGTAGATGAGCAGGGTCGCGAGGTGATCGGCAGCGGTGGCGCCCATGCCGTTGAAATGGCTCAATGAGGCATCGCCGTGCCGGAGCAGTCGCAGCAGAGGCAGCATCCGGTCGATGGCGCGCAGGAGCGCCTCGGGAGGGTCGACGCCGCGGCTGAGGAAGCTCTGCCGCAGCGGGAGCAAGTCAAGGAGAAGCTCCATGGCGAAGCGCGGGTCACGGCTGAGATGGCCGCCGTCGGCCAGGATCTGGCGGTCGAGTTCTCGCGAGAGGACGCGCGTTGAGCGCTTGAGGATCGCCTCGATGCCCTCGCAGCAAAGGCCGGCATAGGTCAGTGCCATGGCCGCGATCAGCCGCGTTTGCGGCACGCCGGTGCGGCGCAGGTCGCGCTCGAGGTCCCGTGCGGCGCGACCGAGCGACTTGAGGAAGGTCTCGTAGAAAGCGTGGTCGGCCCCTTCCAGGAGCAACGGCGATTGGCAGAGGAAGGAAATCAGCCGTCGCGCTGCCACAGGGGTCGGACGGGCGAAGGCATCCTCGCCGCGTCCCGCGATGAAATCGGCGACGAACGCGCGGGCGTTTGCTCGTGCCAGCGCCGTATCCGCGGCACGCAGATGCCGCAGCCATCCGAAGCCGTAGAGTTCGCCGGCCCATTCAGGCGAAGGCGGCGCATAATCGAAGGGCGAACGCCCATTCACCGACAGCGAGCGCCCAGCGAAGACGAAGAGCCCGGCATAGATATCGTCGGCGAAGGTAGCGTCGCTTGTGCGAAGGTCCTGTGGCGCGATGACGAGCCCGGTGACGCGGGCGCGCGCGAGGATGTCCGGCCGTGCGCCGACCCGGGCGAGGCCGCCGCGCACCGCACGCAGGGCCTCACTCCCGATCAGCCGATACAGGCGCCATCGCTCAGCCCCCCAGCCCACGTGGTCTCCTCGTCCGGCGACGCATCGCCGATGGGCGCTGCAGCATGGTCCCGTCCGAGGGTAGGGTTCCTCGGCTTAACCAACGGTTAAGCATACAAAATTCGCCGGCTTATCGCTCCCGTCTGAGCCGCGCCGCGAAGAAGCCGTCGAGTCCGCCTTGGGTCGATGAAGTCTCGCCGTCGAGCTGCGACGGCAGAGTGCGCAGGTCGCCGTTCGGATCGATCGCCTCGCTCAGCCCCCCTATCTCCTCGGGACGGACCGAAACGCGTGCGAAACCTGAATTGCGGGCGAGGAATCGCTCCATCTGTACCTCGCCTTCTTCCGGTTCCAGGGAGCAGGTACAATAGACGAGGCGGCCGCCGGGCTTCACCAGGGTGGCGGCCCGGTCGATGAGTCGGGACTGAAGTCCCGCGAGGCGACCGAGATCGGCCTCCGTCTTGATCCAGGCGACCTCGGGGTGACGCCGGATCGTGCCCGTGGCCGAGCACGGCGCATCGAGGAGGACGGCGTCGAAGGTCTCGTCGTTGCCGAGCGCCAATGCGTCGCCGACGCGGATCTCGGCCTCGAGCCTGAGGCGTGCCAGGTTCTCGGACAGGCGCTCCATGCGCGGAGCCGAGCGGTCGACGGCCGTCACTACGGCGCCTGCTGCGGCAAGCTGCGCGGTCTTGCCGCCGGGCGCCGCACAGAGATCGACGACGCGCTCGCCCGGTTCGACCGCAAGAAGTCTCGCCGGAAGCGCCGCGGCCGCGTCCTGGACCCACCAAGCGCCCTCGTCATAGCCAGGCAGTTCCGAGACGGCGGAATGGACGTCGTGAAGCCGGATACTACCGGTCGGCAGAAGCACGCCGCCGAGGCGCGCCGCCCAGGTCTCCGGTGCGTCCTTCACGGTGACATCGAGGGGAGCGCCCCGCAGATGGGCGACGGCGATAGCGCGCGCCGTCGTCGCGCCGTAGCGGCTCTCCCAACGGGCGCCGATCCAGTCCGGAGTATTGTCGCCGAGGGGATCGGTGCTGGCCGCGAAGATCGCGTCCCGCTCGCGCACCACACGCCGCATCACCGCGTTCACGAGGCCGGCAAGATGCTGGAGCTGAGGGTCGCCTTTGGCGATCCTCACCGCGAGGTCGACGGCGGCGTGGTCCGGCACGTTGAGATCGAGAATCTGGGCGGCGCCGGTGGCGAGGAGTGCCACGAGCCGCGGCTGGTCCTCCGGAAGTCCCTGCGCCATGCGTTCGTGCAGGGCGCAGCGGAGAAAACCGAGGC
>FSSH01001766.1_pt1 | contig 14351 bp, 13 predicted proteins | sample 1166101 | NCBI WGS metagenome assembly FSSH01 (sample SAMEA32972668, study PRJEB13176) | freshwater metagenome | biome: Drinking water system; feature: Biomass in drinking water that filtered by 0.45 um membrane; material: drinking water | place: USA | collected 2012-12-20 | depth 0 m | reverse complement strand
ACATGGCGGCGGACGATTTCCACGACGATAGCGTCGAAATCGTCGCGATGCTTGCCCATCACCTTGATAGGGAACTGGCAGGGAAATTCCAGTAAGCTTTCGGTTTCGCTCATGACAATGATTTTTTGTAAGCTTGCAGTAAGTCGTCCATGCGTTTCCAGACCGGGCCGGGCTTGCCGTCACCGACTTGCTCACCATCCAGTTCTATCACCGGCACGATCTCGCGGGTGGAACTGGCGACCCAGATTTCGCTGGCATTGTGCAGCGCTTCCAGCGCGATGATGTCTTCCTGATAAGGGATGTTATGCGCGGCTGCCAGTTCCAGAATTACGTCGCGGGTAATGCCGGGCAGGATTTCATGGCTTTTCGGCGGTGTGATCAATTCGCCATCCAATACCGCAAACAGATTGCTGGCTGCGCCTTCGACGACGTAACCGTTGCGTACCAGTATCGCTTCCGCGCAGCCTTGATCCAGCGCTTCCTGTCTGAGCAGAATGTTGCCCAGCAAAGTGATGGCTTTGATGTTGCAGAGCTGCCAGCGGGTGTCGTCCAGCGTAATCGCCTTGATGCCGTCGACCCGGCCGGCGAAAGGCTTGATGTCCGCACTCATCGCAAATATCGTCGGTACGACTTGCTCGGGAAAGCCGTGATCGCGCTTCGGCGCATAGCCGCGGGTGACTTGCAGGTAAATGTATTGATCCCTGTCATCCGCCAGCAGCGGCCGGAAAATCGCTTCCCAATCCGCGACGCTGTGCGGCAGCGGCAAACGGATGCCGTCCAGGCTATTGTTGAGCCGGGTAATATGATCTTCCAGTCTGAACAGCCGGCCCTTATAAGCCGGAATCACTTCGTAGACGCCGTCGCCGAATAGAAAGCCGCGGTCCAGCACCGACACCTTGGCGTCGGCTAGCGGTAGATAAGCGCCGTTCAGATAGACTTGCTCGGTCATTCTTTCTCCAACAGGCCGATAGCGGCATCGTACAGGCGGCGGAAAATGCCGCCTTCGGCGACCGCATCCAAGGCCACCAGCGGTTTGCTGAGTATGGATTCGCCCGCCAGAGAGATGTTCAGGTTGCCGACCGTGTCGCCCTTATTCAACGGGGCGAACACGCCTTTGTCTATCTGGGTTTCGGCTTTCAATTCATTAAAGTGTTTGCGCGGGGCAGTGACATACAGGTCTTCCGGTAAACCGACCGGGACTTTGGACGTGACACCTTTTCTGACCCGAGCTTCGCCCAGCGGTTTATTGCCTTCGTAAAGGCGATGAGTTTCGAAGAAGCGGAAACCGTAATTTAACAAGGACTGGCTCTCGTTGGAACGAGCCCCGGCGCTGGCGGTACCCATGACCACCGAAATCAGCCGCATGTCTTCGCGTTTGGCCGAAGCCACCATGCAGTAGCCGGCGTCATCGGTAAAACCGGTTTTCAAACCGTCAACCGACGGATCGCGCCACAGCAGCAGGTTGCGGTTTTGCTGGGTGATGCCGTTGTAAGTAAATTCCTTTTGCTTGTCCCAGCGATAGTATTCCGGGAACTCTTTAATCACCGCTCGGGCTAAGGTAGCCAGATCATGCGCCGAACTGTAGTGATTGGGGCTGGGCAGGCCGGTGGCGTTTTCGAAGTTGCTGTTGGTCATGCCCAGACGGCCGGCCTGTTCGTTCATCATCGTCGCGAAGGTTTGTTCGCTACCGGCGACGTGTTCGGCCAAGGCTACGCTGGCATCGTTGCCGGATTGAATGATCATGCCTTGCAGCAAGTCTTCCACCCCAACTTGTTTGTTAACTTCCACAAACATCTTCGAGCCGCCGGTTTCCCAAGCGTTCTGGCTAATGGTGACTTTTTCGTCCAGCGTCAAGTGACCGGCTTTCAGCTCGCGGAACACCACGTAGGCCGTCATGATTTTGGTCAAGCTGGCAGGGGATACGCGCTTATCGGCATCCTTTTCGGCCAATACCCGGCCGCTGTCGAAGTCCAACAGGAAGAAGCTGGAGGCCGCGACGCTAGGGGCGGCAGGGGTAAAAATCGGGCTGGCGGCTTGCAGCGAGAAGGCGGTTAACAATAACAGCAGCCCGCTAAACAGGCTGATTGTCGTACGGAAAGGTTGGCTCATGGTCGCAATTCAAAAAAGTCATTCTGGAAGCGGTCATTGTAACACCGAGAGCCGCTGCTTAGAAAAACCCTCGTATTGTGCTAAGCGGCTTGAGCCAAAAGCCGGAGATTGTTGCAACTGTTTGGATTAGTTGGCAAGTTGGCTCACGCGCCTGCGTTGCAGATTTTGAATTTGCAGGCGCAATCCTGTAAGGCCATACAAGCGGTTTGCTCGATGGGTTTGTCCAACAAAGTGGACATCAGCGCGCGGTCGAATTCGCACAACTCCGGGTATTGCTGGGCCAGATCGTGATAAACGCAATTAACGGCTTTGATGGTCGGCTGCACTTGTTCGGTATCCATTTCGGCGTGATACCCCAGCGATTGCATCAATTCCACCAGCGCGCTTTGCTTTTGCACTGGGTCTTTGCCGCTGAATTGCGGGGCCAGCGATTGCGCCAGATTGACGCCCATGCGCCACAGCATTTGCCGTAAAGCCTTTTCGCCGAGCTCCTCTTTCAACTCGCCCAGCAACAAGTTGCAAAACCAGGGATATTGCTTGGGCAGGCGGTTACGGCCTTGTTCGGTCAGTGTGTAATTGCGCGAAGGCCGGCCGCCGGTGCTGTTCAAAGCCGCTTCCCGGACCAACTGATCTTTTTCCAAGCCGGTGAGGTGCTGTTTCACGGCATTTCTGGAAATCTCCAACCGCGCGGCCAGCTCGTCGATACTCATGCCGTCGGTGCTGGACAGCAGTAATTTTAAGATTTGCTCTTGGCGCGAGCCGGTAAGTTTGACCATGTGTATGTCGGGCGGTCGAAAATAAGTGATGCGGCATTCTACGCCGGATCAACTAACAGGCAAAGCACTGCGAGCCTATTTTTGTCATATAAATAACTTTTATAATAAAAATATTGCAAAAGTAGTTTTTTTGGCTTACTCTGCACTCGGCTTTGAAAAGCCGCATTTTTTAATTTTGCAACGAAAGGCAGACCATCATGAGCGAAACCACGGCAACTCTTTACGAACAACTGGGCGGCGAAGCGGCCGTTAATGCAGCCGTCGATATTTTTTATCGCAAAGTCTTGAGCGATCACCGTATCAACCGCTTTTTCGATAACACCGATATGGACAAACAGGCAGCCAAACAAAAATCCTTTTTAACCATGGCTTTTGGCGGTCCCAATAACTATTCCGGCGCCGATATGCGTCAGGCCCATGCTCATCTGGTAAAGAAAATGGGTTTGGACGATTCGCACTTTGACGCGGTAGTCGAAAATCTGGCCGCTACCTTGCAGGAACTGAACGTGCCGCAGAATTTGATCAATCAAGTCGCGGCTATCGCCGAAAGCACGCGTAACGACGTGTTGGATCGCTAGGCGCTGGAGTAGGGGATGAGCTTGCATAAAATCAGCGTGAACGACCGCGAAATTGTTTGCGAGTCTGGCGAAACTGTGCTGGATGCGTGTCTGCGCGAAAACGTCGACATCCCCTACGGCTGTCGGCAGGGCGCCTGTCAAAGCTGCATGGTGCGCAGCTTGCAGGGCCCGCCGCCGTTGGCGGCGCAAGACGGTTTAAAAGACGTGTTGCGCCATCAAAACCATTTCCTAGCCTGTCTGTGTTATCCGCAGCAGGATATGGCGATCAGCATTAGTTCGCCGGCCGAATTTTTTACCGAAGCGACGGTGATAGAAAAAAGTTTGCTGAATGCGGAAACGCTGCAACTCACCTTGCAATGCAAGGAGACGATGGATTATTACGCCGGCCAATTCGTGAATCTGAAACGCGCCGACGGATTGACCCGCAGTTATTCGATCGCCAACAATCGTTTGCACGCGAACAAGCTCAGCTTTCATATCCGCCGATTGGCCGGTGGCCGCTTTAGCGAATGGGCGCACCAGGAACTGAATGTTGGCGACAAGCTAGAGGTGTCCGATCCGCAAGGGCTGTGCTATTACCTGCCCACTCAACAGGAGAATAATCTATTACTGGTCGGCACCGGTAGCGGCCTGGCGCCCTTGGCCGGGATTGTCAGCGAAGCTTTGCATCACGGCCACAAGGGGGCGATCCATCTGTTTCATGGTAGCCGCGAGATGGAAGGTTTGTATTGGATAGCGGAAATGCAGGCACTTGCCGCCCAGTTCCCTAACTTTCACTATACGCCGTGTATATCACGTGGGGATGCGCCGGATGGCGTGGCCAAGGGCCGAGCCAACGACGTGGCGATGACCCTGTTGCCCAGTTTGAAAGGCTGGCGGCTGTATCTATGCGGCCATCCGGACATGGTCCATCAAACCAAACGCCAGGCGTTTTTGCATGGTGCGGCCTTGCAGGACATCCATGCCGATGCGTTTCATGTGGCGTCGGCAACACTGGATTGAAGGGGAAGCGCGTAAACCTTTTGCCGCTCCAGTATCGCTAGGGCGCGGATCTGTTCCAGCACCTGTTGTAAAACCGGCGCATCGCTATCGCGCTGCGACACCATATAGGCCGGTAATTTGAATTGCGGGCTGTCTGCGACCGGAAACAGTTTGCCGGCTTGCAGCAACGGTTCGGCGAGGCGCTCCGGCAGGAAACTGGAGCCACGGCCTTGCGCCAGAATAAGCTGTATCGCCATCCAGCCGATATTGACCACCTGCGCCGGCCGTTCCAGATTGGGGTAGCTGTTGCTGTGCTGCGCGTAAAACCCCGGCGCCCAATCGACATAAATGTAATCGTCATTCGGCCAGGGTTGCTTGGGGTCGGTAGTCAGCAGCACTAATGTCTCGTCGAACAAATGTTCGATTTGCAGGCCGGGGCTGTGCTGAGGTGTGTACATCAAGCCTATATCCAATGAGCCTGCCACCAGGCTGCGCATCAAGTCGTCTTCAAAGCCGATGTCGTTACGGATGGAAATATCCGGCATAGCCTGCCGTATCTCGCTGATCCATTCCGGCAACAAGGTTTCGCACAAGGCAATCCGCGCACCGATGCTGATGCTGCCGCGAAACCGGCTGGGCAGGCCTATATCGTGCCGGGCTTGTTCCAGTGTTAATAGCAAGGATTTGGCATGCCGTAAAAAACGCCGACCCGGTAAAGTCAAGGTCGCGCCGGAGCGGTTGCGCACGAACAGTGTCACGCCCAAATACGCTTCCAGGCGCTGGATACGGGTGCTGACGGTGGATTGCGTCACGTATAGGCGATTGGCGGCTTCCAGAAAACTGCCGTTGGCCGCGACGCTTAAAAAGGTTCGGATTTGATCGATGTCCATGGTTTTAATATTGCATTTGTCGATATTAAAGTCCAATAAATATCGCTTGTCTTATATCAAAGCGGTTTTTATAGTGACTGCCCAGTAATGTATCGATTCGATGGTATTCATTGGCGCGGAGGAAATCATGAAAACTTCAAGATGTTTGTTTATCAGGCTATTTGCCGACCATAAAAAAGTCCTGCTGGGCTTGGCTTTGCCGTGTTTGTTGGCGGCCTGCGCAGCGCCAAGTATTAAGCCTGCCGCGTCGCAAATCGACCGGTTGCACAGTTTTTTGATTGTGCCGGTGCAAGCGCCGCCGCTGGAAGTAATACCTGACTTGATCGAGCGGCGCGATCCTGCTTATCGACATGCCCAAAATATGGCCTTGGGTTTTGCCCTGCCCACCGAACTGTATCAAACCGCTGGCGGCATCGTCATCGCGGGCATGGTCAGCGACAGTCAAGCGGCTGATGTGGATGCGATGACCAAGGCGGCGCCGACGGCCGCGGGCGGCTCTGTGAATGCCGATTTGGTTTGGACGCCCGCTAGGGCGGCGGCGCAGAAACTGCTTAGTTTACTGGCGGCGGAAAACCGCAAAGGTGAATTGAGCCGCGAGTATTATCAGTTGCCTACGGCGGGCGACGCCAGTTTGCAGCATTGGCATCAGGCTATCCAAACCTGGTACGGTCAGAACACTACGCCAATCGATTATGCGGCGATGGGCCGCTACGATGCGGTGATAGAGATCGGTATCGGCAGGTACCGAATTTTCGAGGGGCAAACGTCATTGCAGCTATTAATCAAGCTCATCGATCCGGTGTCGCGTAAGGTCATCGCCCGCACGCTTTCGGAGAGTTTTAAGGTTGACGAGCAGGCGCTCGCCTCCCTGGATAACGGCGGCGAAGCGTTTAAGCAACTGATCGGCGATATGGCGGTGCCGCTGTTGCGGCAAAGTTTGGGCGACATCGGTCTACGCATACCGCCGCAAGCCGACGAAACTTAGCGTGCTGACAAGGCGAATAAGCGGATGAGCGTGGTCTATCAAAAACGTCTGCGCGGCTGGCGTTTTACGCTGTTTAATTTCTCTCTGGGGTTTGGGCATGCGCTGGTGATTTTCAATGCCGGCGCTTATATCGCCATGCTGCCCAGAGTGGCCGGCGGCTTGGGTGTGCCGCCCAGCTTTGCGACCTGGACCCAGACCGATTACATGATAGCCCTGGCGCTGGCGTTTCCGGTGGGCGGCTGGTTGGCGCGGCGCTTTGGTGAATATCGGCCCTTCGTCGCTGCCTTCCTGGTTTTTACCTTAGCCTCTTTAATTTGCGCGTATTGCACCGCTTTTTACAGCTATCTGGCCGGCCGCATTTTGCTGGGATTTGCCGGCGGTTTGACGCTGCCCTTGGGCCAGGCCTTGCTGCTTAAGGAATATCCGGATAGACGTAAATCGCTCGGTATCGGGGTTTGGAGCATATTCACGCTGACGCCGTTCACCTTCGGCCCGCCCTTAGGCGGCTGGATAGCCGATAACCTCGGTTGGCGCTGGCTGTTTTGGCTCAACATCCCAGCGGCATTGGCGATTGCCGGCATCGTTGGCGCGCTGCTATATCGGCGCGGTCACCGGCGGTCCTGGCAGCGCTTCGATAGCATCGGCTTTCTGTTGTTGGTGATGCTGGTGTTTGCCTTGCAGACGCTGTTGAATCAAGGCAACGATTGGGACTGGACTCATTCGGCTTATATCAATGGCTTAATCGCGTTGATAGGCGCTACGCTGATTTACTGGGTGGTCTGGGAATTGAATGTGCGCCGGCCGTTCCTGGATATTCGCCTGTTTACCCATCGCAATTTTGCGATTGGCGTATTCATTTTATTCACCGGCTTTCTGTGCTTTCAAGGCTTGCTTTCCCTGTTAATCGTGCAGTTACAACTGGCTTTCGGTTATTCGTCCTGGGAAGCCGGGTTGGTATTTCTGCCGATGGCCATCTGCGCCAAGCCGATGGCCAGCGTCTTTCACGAGATCGTCAAACGCTGCGATGCCCGGCTGTTAGTCAGCGCCAATTTACTGGGGTTTGCCGCCACCTATTTCTGGTTGAGCCGCTTTGACGATCCGGACTCGTTTGCGCAATTGTTCTGGCCGAAATTGCTGGAAGGCGCCTGCCTGGGCAGTTTTTTCGTTCCGATGACCGCATTGCTGCTGCACGGCCTGCCGGCCGAGCGGCAATGGCGGGCACTGGAGCTGGCGAATCTGTTGCGGATAGCCGCCGGGGCAATCGGCATTGCCGTACAAGGTATTGTCTTGTATCGGCGGGTGCCGCAGCATCTGACGCGCTTTGCCGAAAATCATGGCGCGTTCGAACTGACCGATCATCCTGCGCTGGCCGCACTGAATTCGTTGGGGTTCGTCGAGCCGGCGGCTTTGGCCAAATATGCCAAGCTGGCCGGCCGCGATGCGGTGCTGCACGGTATGAACGATGCGTTCTGGATGGCCGGTTGCCTGTTTGTCGGCATGGCGGCGCTGGTCTGGTTTGCGCATCCAACCCGCACGCCGGTTAGAGTCAGTGCCGAGCAGGAGTTGCGGCGGGAAACTCAGGAATTGCTCGCGGAGGAAGCCTGATGTCCGCTCGCCGACTGATTGCGCTGGCTTTGGCCGTGGGCTTTTCGGCGGGCTGCGCCCGGTTCGGCGACGAAGAGAGTACACGCGCCAGTCTGTTACCGATGCCCGAAATGACAAACACCATCACGGCTGCTCAGAACCAGTTCGCAACTAACAATGCTTGGCCGTCGAAGACCTGGTGGACCCAATTCGCCAGCCCGGAATTGCAGCGCTTGATAACCACCGCGCTAGCCGACAATCCGGATTTCAAGGCCACCGCAGCAAGGTTGCGGCAGTCGCAGGCGATGGTCGATGCGCAGGCCGCCGAGTTGTATCCGACTATTGACGCCAATGTCAGCTTCTCGGCGCAACGCTTCTCGGCAAATAGCGTGCAAGCCAAACTGGCCGGGGAAAACTTTCGGCACATGCTGATTAATCCCTTGATCTTGCGTTACCACCTGGACTTTTGGGGGCGCGACGCGGCGGCCTTGCAAAGCGCGGTCGGTCGGTCGCTGGCGGTCGCGGCTGAACTGGCCGATGCGCGGCTATTGTTGGCGTCTAGCGTGGCCAAGGCCTATTTCGAGTTGCTGGCCGCCAGCGAAAAGCAGGACATCGCCGCGCGTATCGTCGCTGAGCGCCAGGCCTTGTTGAGGTTCGAACAAACGCGACTGGCGACAGGTTTGGCCACCGATGCACCAATATTGCAGGCCCGAATAGCCCTTGCTAACGCCGAGCAAGGTTTGGCTGCGGCGCATAGCGATGTGGAATTGAATAAAAACCTGTTGGCGGCGCTGGCCGGGAAGGGTGCGGATTGGGGCTCAGCCATCGTCATCGAACAAGACCAGGTTGAGCAAGCGTTAACACTGCCGGTTGATTTGCCGTTGCATTTGTTGGCACATCGTCCGGATATTAGCGCGGCGCGGCTGCATGCCGAGGCAGCGGCCGAGGAAATCAAGGTGGCCGAGACGGCGTTCTACCCGGACGTCAATCTGGTGGCCTTCACCGGTCTGCATAGCGTCAGCTTGAGCGACGTTTTGTTGCAAGGTTCCAGCCTGGCTTATGCGGTGGGGCCGTCCATCGAGTTTCCGATTTTCGAAGGCGGCCGCTTGCGCGCCAATCTGGATTATCAGCAATCTGCTTATGATGCGGCGGTCGAGCGCTATAACCGCAGCTTGGTACATGCGGTGCAGGAAGTAGCTGATGCGCTGAGCCGCTGGCGCGAGCTTGATGCGCGCCTGACGGCACAGCGGCAAAGTCTGGCCGACGCATTAGCCGCTGAACAGCTGGCTGACAGTGTACATCGCCACGGCTTGTCGGATCGGGCCGCGCCGAGCTTGGCCAAGCTGGATGTCTATCAGCAACAGTTTCGTTTGGCTGCTCTGGTTGGCGAACAGCACAAAGCAAACATCAATATCATCAAGGCGCTGGGCGGCGGCTACAGCGACGCTAAACCCGAAAAGCAATGACTTCAAGCATGCAAAGAAAAATTCGTCCACGGGAAATTTTGCGCCAACGCCGGCGCCGTTTACAAGGCGTCACTTTGGCGTTGTTGTTGGCTGGCTTGGTTTATCTGGCGTATTGGTGGTTGGTGCATCGCGACTGGATCGCCACCGATGACGCGTTCGTGGCCGGGCATTTAATCACGTTGAAAACGCAGACTGACGGTACTGTGGTGGAAGTGCTGACCGAAAACACGTTGTGCGTGGAAAAAGGCCAGCTATTGGTGCGGCTGGATGGGGTGCATGCTGGCATTGCTTTGCAGCAGACGCAAGCCGAATTGGCGGAGGCGGTACGGAATATTGTCAGCTTGCGCGCCAAATCAGAGACCTTGACGCAGCGGGTGCTGGTGAAACAAGCCTTACTGGAACAAGTCAATCACGATCTGGCGCGCTTCAATGCGGCGGCCAAGGATGGCGCGGTTTCCGATCAGCAACTGCAAACCGCGCAGGACAAAATCCGCGAGCTGGATGCGGCGATTAAAGAAATTCGCGCCGAACAAAGCGGTGTCGATGCGCAATTGCTGGATTCGGGTGTCGATAATCATCCAGCCGTGGAAAAAGCCAAGAGCCGCTTGCGTCAGGCTTATCTGGACTATCAGCGGCGTAATCTGCTGGCACCGGTGTCGGGTTGCGTGGCCAAGCGCAAGGTTGAAGTGGGCGATACTCTAAAAGCCGGCGCGCCGCTGCTGGCTATCGTGCCGCTGGACGATCTGTGGATAGAAGCCAACTTTCTGGAAAGCCAGATCGCCGGGGTTAGGCCGGGGCAGGCGGCGGAAATTCGTGTCGCCGCGTATGGTGACGACCGGGTTTATCACGGCCGGGTACAAGGCATTAATCCGGGTACCGGCAGTATCTTTGCACTGTTGCCGACCGATAATGCCACCGGTAACTTCATTCATATCGCCGAACGTATGCAGGTACGCGTCGCGTTGGATGCCGCGGAACTCAAGGCCAATCCTTTGCAGCCCGGACTCTCGACATTAACCCGTATCAAAATAGCGAACACGGATGATTCGGTGACGGCGCCCAAGGTGGTGCTGAACGGTGAGGCTTATCATACCGACATTTATGACCGGGAGCTGGAAGGTGCTGAACAGTTGATCGAGGGCATCGTGTTAGCCAATCGGCTGCGCTAAGGTAGCTTTTTCCAAGCGGCGATCCGTGAATTTCCACAAAATTGCTGCAATAAAACGCCGCTACGTGTATCTTTGCCTTCCGGTAAACGTGACCGAAACCAATAGACTAAACCGGTGTTCGCAGTTGCGTGCGCGCCGCTTCTAAAAATTTAAATGACGGATTAACCATGTGTTTTAGTGCCAATATGTCGCTGGGATTGGGCGTCGCCGGCCTGGTCGCATCGAGTGTGACTTTTCTGGATAAAGACGAGACTTTTTGGGTCAGGCTAGCCCGTGCCTATGCCATCTTCCATTTTTCCTTGATGGAATTCATTCAGTATTTCGGCTATCCGGTGGCCGATCAATGCGGTTACGGCACCAATTTATTGTTGAGCGAACTGTCCACTTACCATATTAGCTTGCAGGCTTTTGCGATCATGCCGGCTTTGGCGACGTATTCCTCCGATCCGCAGGCTTTAAAGAAAGCGTTTATGCTTGGCTCGACCTTGAGCGGCCTGTTTATTATCTGCTCGTTTTTGCCCAGAGAATGGCAGTTGTTTGGTATCGAACCCAATTTCATCGGCAATATGATGTCGTGTTTGTACATGGGCATTTATCACATCGGCTATGCGATCTCCAGCGCCTTTGGCTTGTTTGTGACTCATGGTTCGCTGTTTGCGCTGGCCTGGAGCGGTTTTATCTGGAAGAACAATTGGCGCATCGCTTCTTACCATTTTGTGATGGCTGTGATGACCTTGTTCATGCCGCAATGGTTGTTCGGGGTTAGTACCGGTGAAGCGGCGGCGATGTATTGTTTTTATTCGATTCCGATCACCGCCAGCTTCATGCCGCAATTTAAAAAGTTTTTCTCCGCCCAATCCGGTGATTGGTCAGACGGTATTCCGGCCAGGCAGCAGTCTTGATGGCTGCGGTAGAGATGCAAGATGTGCGTCTCTACTGTCTCCACGCTTCAATAAATCCTTGATAGAACGCCGGGTCGGTGACGGTAGCGCCGCGTCGTCCGACTAGCGCCGATGCAAAATCCTGTGCCCGTTTTAGAGTCAGAGCCATCGGCCAGTTTTCGGCAATCCCCAGCAACAAAACCGCTGCAAACGCGTCGCCGGCGCCGACGGTGTCGACTATGTCGATGTTGCCGTCGGGGGCGATGCTGAATAATTCCCCCGACGAGTCCAGCGCCAGCGCGCCTTGTCTACCGCGGGTAACGACCACGCCGTTTAAATGATAAGTCTGCTGCAATAAGTGCATCTTGTTGCTTATGCTCTGCTCGCCGGGCAGCAGCAATTCCAACTCTTCGTCGTTCAGTTTCAACCAATCCGCGCCAGCGATCCATGTCAATACCTCATCCGCTTGCCACCAGGGCGCGCGCAGATTTACATCCAGAAATACCGGGCCGCTCCAGCTCTGTTGCAAATCGAGCAAGGTTTGCCTGGAGACCGGGTTTCGTAAGGCCAGGCTGCCGTGATAGAGCAAGCCCTGCTGCGGTTGGTGCTGCAACGCCTCCAAATTGATGTAGTCGTAAGCTTGTTGGTCGAGAATCCGATAGCAGGGCTGCCCATCTGTTATGCTGATGGCTACGCTGCCGGTCGGGTGTACAGCGTCGATTTGCATGGCGGATCGAGTCATTCCGACACTCCGCATGGCCGCGAGGATCTCGCGGCCGGCTTCATCTTCTCCCACCCGGCTGATAAACAGGGCTTGCCGGCCAAAGCTTTGCAGATGCCAAGCGACGTTAAATGGTGCGCCGCCCAGTATCCGGCTACCGTCCGGAAAGTTGTCGAATAGCACTTCGCCGAAGATGGTTAAAAAAGCTGTATGCATCAGTCTGGCCTCGCCGCAATTGCTGATTGAGGCCGGCAACAATAATCAAAGCGCACGGAAATGACAATCGGCTTTTAGCCGCTTTGTTCGTTTTCAGGGCACTTGTCGGTGAGTGTTGCACTGATGTGGTGCGTAATCTAATTTGGGCGGCCAAGCGGCGATTTAACTTTTTGATAAATAGGCATTAATAAGATTGGCATGTGGATTGCTGAAGGATGGTCATGAACATAAATACTTTTTTCGATGAAATGCGTACGTCAACCGGTAGCGTGCGGCGCCTGTATCAACCGTTCTCAGAGTGGCTGAGCGGTACCGATCACGCCCAGTTGATGCAGAAGTCCCGCGAAGCGGAAATGCTGTTCCGGCGGGTGGGAATTACTTTCAATGTCTACGGCGACGAGGCCGGCGCCGAACGGCTGATTCCGTTTGATGTCGTGCCGCGCATTCTGGCCGCCACGGAATGGCGGGTATTGTCGGCGGGCGTGATTCAGCGAGTCACGGCGCTGAATGCGTTTTTGAACGACCTGTATCACGATCAGGAAATCATCAAAGCCGGTATCGTCCCCGCCAGTATTCTGGAAAACGAGATGTATCGGCCGGAAATGCAGGGCGTGGACGTGCCGGGTGGTATTTACGCGCATATCGCCGGCGTCGATATTGTGCGTACCGCCGAGAATGAGTTTTATGTGCTGGAAGACAATCTGCGCACGCCGTCCGGTGTCTCCTATATGCTGGAAGACCGCAAGATGATGATGCGTCTGTTCCCGGAACTGTTTCGCCGCTACGCGGTAGCGCCGGTCGAACATTACCCGCAGGTGTTGTTGAATAATCTGCGTGCGGTAGCGCAACCGGGTGTTTACGACCCGACTGTGGTGTTGTTGACCCCAGGCGCCTATAACAGCGCGTATTTCGAGCACGCGTTTCTGGCACAACAAATGGGTATCGAATTGGTGGAAGGCCAGGATTTGTTCTGTAAAGATAATGCGGTGTTCATGCGCACCACCGAAGGCCCAAAGCGCATTGATGTGATTTATCGGCGCATCGACGACGATTTCCTCGATCCTTTGTCTTTCCGGGAAGATTCGATGTTGGGCGTGCCGGGCTTGGTTTCGGTGTATCGCAATGGTGGCGTAACGCTGGCCAATGCGATTGGCACCGGGGTGGCGGATGACAAAGCTACCTACACCTATGTGCCCGACATGGTGCGTTTTTATCTGGGCGAGGAACCTATTCTGTCCAATGTGCCCACGTACAAGTTGGAGAACTCTGACGATTTGAAATATGTACTAGAGCATCTGGAGGAACTGGTGGTTAAGGAGGTGCAGGGGTCCGGCGGCTATGGCATGTTGGTTGGCCCGACTTCATCCAAACAGCAGATCGAGGAGTTTCGGGCGCGGATTTTGGCCGAACCTGACAACTACATCGCTCAGCCTACCTTGGCTTTGTCGACTTGTCCGACTTTAGTCGAACAAGGTGTGGCGCCTCGCCATGTGGATTTGCGGCCCTTTGTGTTGTCTGGCAAGTCCACGACGCTGGTACCGGGCGGCTTGTGCCGAGTGGCGATGCGGGAAGGTTCGTTGGTAGTCAATTCCTCGCAAGGCGGCGGCACTAAGGACACTTGGGTATTGACTGGAGACGCGCCATGCTGAGCCGTACCGCTGATCATCTGTATTGGATGGCGCGTTATATCGAGCGCGCCGAGAACATGGCGCGGGTGCTGGATGTGACTTATCGGATGTCACTGGTCGCCAATAGCGCCTACGACGAAACGGCGCGCTGGAAACCGCCGGTGCAGATTGCCGATGATATCGAGGCTTTCGAGAAAAACTATTCCGGTTATACCGCCGTTAATGTGATTCGCTTTATGGCCCTGGATGAACGCAATCCGTCCAGCATCGTCAGCGCGCTGAACTCTGCGCGGGAGAATGCGCGGGCGGTAAGGGTGGCGATGTCATCGGAAATGTGGGAGACGGTCAACGCCTTGTGGTTGGAGCT
>FSSH01000102.1_pt1 | contig 14364 bp, 18 predicted proteins | sample 1166101 | NCBI WGS metagenome assembly FSSH01 (sample SAMEA32972668, study PRJEB13176) | freshwater metagenome | biome: Drinking water system; feature: Biomass in drinking water that filtered by 0.45 um membrane; material: drinking water | place: USA | collected 2012-12-20 | depth 0 m | reverse complement strand
CTGTTCCGCCAGGCCGACGTGGACCGGACCGGTCTCGCCGACGGTGTGAGGATCCGATCCCTGGTGCTGATGCCGGAGACGAAGGTCATCCTCCAGGTGCCGGCGGCCGCGGAGGCCGTTCGGCGGATGCTGTCCTCCGTGTCCCTCTGCATGGAGGCGGCTGCCGAGGAGGGAGGCGTGAAGCTGCGCCCTCACGAGAAGGAGATGGCCGGCACGCTGGCCGCGCTTCTCGGCGGAGGCGGATGGTCCTCGGTGAAGATCGCCCTGGTGGAGGACGATTGGGAATCCCTGGTCCTGGTGGTTCCGTCGGAGCTGCGCACGCCTCTGGCGCGGCTGATGCCGCGCCCCGTCCTGGCGGGTTGAACGGCCACGCTCGCCGAGCGTTGTTCCGGAAATCCGGAGGCTCTGCGATGCGGTTAAAGGCGGTCATGGTCGTTGCGTCCCTTCTCGCCGCGTTCGCGCCGGCGACCGCGCGCGAGGTCGGAGGTCCGGGCGGCGATCTGGAGAAGTTCGGCCGCTGGGTCGACTCGAAGCGCTACGGCGAGGTCTGGGTCCCGAAGGTCGGCATCGGCTGGTCGCCGACCAGCAACGGGACCTACCGTCAGGCGGATTCGGGCGAGTGGTTCTGGGTCTCGAAGGATCCGTTCTGGAGCGAGACGTCCAGAGGCGGCCGCTGGCTGAAGGATCGCGGCGACAAGTGGGTCTGGAAGCCGGGCCTCCCGCCGGAGCCGGCCGGAGAAGGACTGGGCGGCGGCATCGTCGCGATCGGCGGCTTCCCGGGTCCCGCCCTGCCTCCCGGCGTGGCGAGGGCGCGCGAGGCGCACTACGAAAGGACCGTGCGGAACCTCCCGCCCGTCTCGGCGCCTCTGCCGCTTCCGCCCCTCCCGCCGCGCGGCCGGGGCGGGTACTGACGGCCGTCGATCAGCGGTAGGACGGGCCCGACCAGGTCGACTGGGTGCCGTAGGCCTGGATGCGCATCACGTCGAGCGCCTGATCGTGGTCGATGTGGGCGACCCCCGAGCGTCCGAACGCGGAGGCGACGTCCGGGCCTTGGCCGGAGACCAAAGTCACGCCGATGCCCGTCGCGATCGCCAGCGCCGCGGCGACGCGAAGGATCTTGGAGGTTTCCGGGGCGGTGCTCGAGGGCATGTACGTCGTGATCGGGGTGCGTGCATAGCGCGCGGCGAAGACGGAATCTTTCACGGGAGCCTCCTGCGTACCTTCGAAGGCTCGTACCGGGCGACGAAAATCGCAATGGGCCGGAGGCGCAGGTGCCGGACTGCGCCTCGACAGCTTTCATTCCTTCGGCTACCTCCGGTAGGCACCCGGGGAATTCAGCTTTGCGTCTTCTATTCCTTCTGGCAGCTCTCGTCGCCGCCGCCCCCGCCTCGGCGCAGACGCCGGTGCGCGTCTGGCACGTGCTCTCGGGTCCGTCCCGAACCGCGCTGGAGACGATGGCGACGGCATTCAACACCGCGAATCCAGACTACGCGATCAAGCCGGTGGCGATGACGCAGTCCTCGACGGTGATGTCGCGTATCGACGAGGAGACGAGGCGCGCCAAGCCCGAGTACCCACCTCTGGTCATCGTCTCGGAGTCCGCCTCCGGCGACATCGGCGCCCCGGGTGGCCTCGCCTATCCGGTGTCGAGCCTGCTGACTGACATGGCCGAGCCCTACGATCCCGACGCCTTCATGCCGGCCGTGCGGGCGAGCTACTCCGATCGGAACGGCGCGCTCCTGGCGATCCCGTTCCTCCTGACGACGCCGGTGCTGTACGTCGACGCCAAATCCGTCCAGGCGGCCGGGTTCGATCCCGTGAAGGACCTGAAGACCTGGAGCGGCTTCGAGGCCGTGGCGGCGAAGCTGTCGGCCGCCGGCGGCGGCTCGTGCGCGGCGGCGATGCAGGCTCCCTCGTGGATCGCCGTTGAGAACCTGCTGGCGATGCACGACCGCCCGTTCGCCTCGTTCGACAACGGCCGTGGCGGCGATGCCCGCATCGCGGCCGACGTGGACTTCCTGTCCCGCCATCTCACGCGTCTGGTCGACATGGCGCGCGGAGGCGCCCTGAGACCCCGCACCGCCGGCGTCGAGCCCGTCGCCGCCTTCATCGGGCGAGCCTGTCCCATGCTGCTCGGCACGTCGGGCCTTCTGGCGCACGTCAGGGCGCGGGCGCCGTTCGAGGTCGCCGTCCTGCCCCTGCCCTTCCTGGACGACGTGACGAACCCGCCGAAGCCCTCGTTGCCCGGTGGGTTCGCGGTATGGGCGCTGCGCGGCCGCCCGCCGGCGGAGATCAAGGGTGCCGCCAAATTCGCGGCCTTCCTCGCCACGCCGGAGGCGCAAGCTTGGCTCGCCCGGGAGATCCGGTCGATCCCGTCCACCTTCGAGGGCTGGAAGCGCACCCAGGCGGACGGGATCGTCAACGCCGAACCGGGGCTCGCCGTCGCGGCCTCGGAACTCGCGGGCCAATTGCCGACCGCGGCGTCGAAGAGCCCCCGCCTGCAGGGCAAGGCCGAGATCGACGGCTTCTTCGACGCCGCCTTCGACTTCGCCTTCCAGGGGCTGAAGCAGCCCCGCCCGGCCCTGGTGGACGCGGTGCAGCGCTCGGACATGCTTCTGCGCCAGAGGCGCGAGGGCGACCGCTAGGCGGGTCTCAGGACATGCGGGGCGAGTACGCCTCGGACGGAGGCTCGAGGTCGACAAAGAGCGACTGGGACCGGACCACCTCTGGATCGCAGCCGGACGACCACGGGAACAGCCCCTCCTCGTCCGGCCAGACGACCTGGAGCGCGTGGAACTGTTGCGGATCGCGGTTGGCCGCCTCGAGGGCGTAGAGGCCGGCCCGCTCGACCGGCAGCGAGCGGAACATGACGTTCCGGTCCGCGATCCGGGTGGAGAGATCTCCGTCGACGACGCCGGCCCTGTCGAGAACGTCGTGCGCGGCGTTCATCAGGATGGCGCGCCCACGGGCTTGATCGAGACCGGAGACGAGCAGTTCGGGCAGACCCCGGTCGATCATGCCGACGGTGTGGGACCAAAGCTCGTCGCGGTTCTGGAAGGACCGGACGACCACGGGGCTGTGCTTTTCGGGGCTTCGATCTGTCATGGCGCCCTCCTGGTATGGCGGCTTGCGTCGCGTCGGGACATGATGTCCAGTTCGGCGAGCCGTTCCTTCGGATATGTAGCAGATGACGTTGGATTTTTCGAGGCTCCTGCCACCCGAGGTCGCCGCGAGGCTCGAACGCTCGAAGGTGCGGGTCGACCGCCTCTACGGCCTCCCCGACCGCTGGCTCGGCCGCGAGCTCGCGGGCATCGCCCGACGGATCCGGGCTTCGGTGCCCGAGTTCGCCTCGCCGGCGTCCGAAGGCGACGGCTATTCGAAGCACGTGCTCTGGGACGTGGTCCCCGAGATCGCCCGACGCCTCGGGGAGCCGCTGCTGCCGAACGAGTCCTCCGACGCCGGTCTGCGCAGGGCCGGCGAAGCCGAGCTGCGCCGGGACGTCTCCAACTGCATGTACAATCTCTCGTCGATCCGTCTAATGCAGGTCGTGCCGGAGGAACTGCAGGACGATCTCCACATGCTCCTGCTCGACGCCGCGAACGGGAATCCCGTCGTCGTCGCCCTGGACCGGATCGCGCCGCCCGGGCCGGACGCGGACGATCGGCTCGCACGACACCTCCGGGAGGTCTCCCGGGCTCGGGGGCACGTTCCCACCTCCTCGTGGAACCCGGACCTCCAGCACCCGCCCGAACCGGACCCGTCGACTGCTCCTTCCCCGAGGTTCTGAACGTCGATCCGCTCCTTCCTAGCGGTCCGAATGCGGTCTATGTCCGAAGGAGCGGTGCGTTCCGCCGGAGTAGCCGATGCATTACCTCGCCGCCTTGCTCCTCGCGATGGTCCCCCTCCCCGCCATGGCCGCCGCCAGCGCGGGCGAGAGCGCGGCGATCATCCTCCGGACCGTCGGCGCGGCGGTCCAGCTCGTGGGCTTCCTGACCGTCGCGACGGCGCTCTGGCGCATCGCCCTGCCCTCCGCCGAGACCGAGCGGCGCGTGTCGAAGATGATCGCGCTGCTGCTCATCGGCGTGGTGATGGTAGGCGGCCCGGAATCCGCCGGCATGGGCATGTTCAGCCGTACGACCGCGGACGTTCCGGACACCGCGCGGCCGGCGGAGGCGACGGCGAGTTCTCCGATCGGGACGTCGGTCGATCCGACCGCACCGACCATCCTGGACGACGTGGGCTTTTGGGGATCGCTCAACAAGCCCGTCGGCGGCGTCGCGGCCGAAGGCATCGCGCGGATCTCTCTCCTCCAGATCATCCTCACCCTTCTCACGATCCTCGCGGTCGTGATCCTCGCGGCGGCGTTGCGGGCGCGCGAGGACGAGAACGAGACCTCCGGTCCCGCGGCCGGGCGGCGTGCCGGTACGGCCCGCGCCAGGACACCGGGCGGAGGCGGGCTGCACTCCGGCATGGGACAGGGCGACGCCTCGCTGATCGCCCTGATCCTGAAGCTGCGGGACTGGCTCGTCCACTGGTACGGGCTCGCCAGGGACGCGGCAGTCGAGGCCAAGCGCCGGATCGAGATTTTCGCCCGCCGGTTCGGCATCGTCACGAGGACCGAGGGCGGAACGGCCGCGGTCTCGATGGTCGTGTCCGAGGTCCGTGCCGGCGGCGGCGACGTGCTGGCGCGCCTTGAAGGCTTCTTCGAGAAGGCCTCGGAGAAGAGGCTGTCGAGCGGCGGTGCCTCGGCCAAGGCCGTGGTCAACGCCAGCTGGATCCTCCGAAGCCAGGGCCTGCCGGCCGGACGGACGGCGGTGGTCGATCTCGCAGGACGCATCGGCGCCATCCTCGGCGAGAAGGCCGACCCCGAGCAGGTCGCGGCGCGTCTGGCGGCGGTCCTCGACGTCGAGGAGCTCGGAGCCCCGGAGATCTGGGTCGAGCGCGTCGGCGACCGCTACTACGTCGCCGCCCCGGAGGACGTCGCCGCGGGGATCGCCAACCTCAGGCGCGTCGACGCTTCCAAGGTCGATTGGATCGAGAGCGCCACGTCCTGGTGCCTGAGACCCTCCGGGCGTCGCGAGATCCGTCCGCTGACCGCACGGCCCGCTCCCCAGCACGAAGGAACGACGCCCTCGACAACCCTCCGGATCCGATCAATGGTTCGTGATCTCAAAGGAAAGATCGCACAGTGACGCAACGGGTGTTCGACCGCGCTTCGAGAGTGCTCCTCAGCGAAGGAGACGCGGGAACGGCGCAGACCGTATTCCAGGTCCGCAGCTTCGCCATCCGGTTCCTCGTCATCTTCTGCCTTACGAGCTTCACCTGCGGTTTCGCGGCGTTCCTTCTGCTTCAGGCCTTCTCGGCGTCCGGCTCCCTTCAGACCGCCAACATCCTCCTGCTGGTGGTCTCGTCCGTCTCGACAGGCGTCGTTCTGGGAATCCTGCTCTGCTTCCTCTTCATGGCCTGCTGGCTCGCCGGCCACGCCGACGAGGTGAAGTCGAACGGAAAAGTGGCAGCCGAGCTCTCCTACTGGATCCCGATGATCCTCGCGGCGGCGGCCGCCTTCCCCTCGTCGGCCCTCGGCTTCTGCTACGGCGTCGGCCTCAATCTGCTCTACTCGGTCTACCACGGCGCCGAGTGGCCCACCTTCGCCGAGGCCGGGCCTCCCGTAATCCTCAACGTCATCCTGTCCCTGGTGCTCTACAAGCTGTGGTCCTCGTTCCGCGACCGCGTCTGAGCTCCCTCCCCGCCTCCTCGTCGTGCCCGCCCAGCAGATCAGGCCGATGGCCGGCGCCGAACGCCGGCTGATCCTCAAGGGGCTCCGCCGCTGCCGCTGGCAGCGCTTCGCGGCCTTGCGGGACCTCGCCGCGGTGGCGGCCGTCGCCGCCGCCTGCACGTACGTGCTCGCCCCCTCCGCCGTCGCGGTGGTCCAGGCAGCAGACGACGGAAACGCGGCGGGCGCGGACGTCTTCAAGATCGTCCTCAGCTGCGCGGTCCTGATCGCGCTTTGGGGAACGTCGTGCCGGCTGAGGACGCGCATGACGGTGCTGGGCCGGGAGGCGCGCACGTTCCGGCACGACCTTCGGGCGGGGCTGGTCGAGGAGACGGACCACCGTACGACGCGGGCGCTGCTGATCGGATCGGAGGCCGACGGGTGGCTCGCTGCGTTCCTGGAGGACGAGGATCGCAACACGCTGTTCGTCGAAGCCGTGCCGCCGGGTCATTCCGGCTCCGCCCTCCTCGAACGGTTTCCGCCGGCGGCGGTCAGGTTCGAGACCGGTCTCCACTCCGGCTTCGCACTGATGGAGACCAGGGAGGGCCCCTTCGAAGGTCCCATGGAGGCCGTGACGTTGACCGGACGGCCGCGCGACCTTCCCCGGCATGGGACGGTGATCGGGGAACCCTTGGACAAGGTGGGTCTCCGCATCCTCCGCGGGGCCGGTCTCTGAGGTCGGCTTGCTCCTTTCGCCGCCGGGCGCGACAGTGAGCGCGATCCTCCCGGGTGAAGAGAATGACGCCGACCGACCTCCTCCACCGCTGCGGCTTCCTCCGCGCCGAGAACCACGGCCTCTCGACCGCCGGATCGAAGTCGATCGACCCGGTGGAGATCATGACGTTCCGCCCGTCCTGGGGACACGAGACCGCGACGGTCGAACTCGCGATCGCCCCCCGTCTCGGAAGAGCCTTCTACGAGGCGACGATCGACGGCGTGGACGGAGGCCCCTTCGTTCTGGGAACCGAGGATCCGCGGGACCTTGCCGTGCTCGCGCTGGCCCTGCGGGATTCCGGCGGTCCGGACATGCCTTCCGACCCCGCGCTACGCATGGTCGGGCCGACGGGCCCGGTCGCCAACCCGTTCGCGTTCGAGGACGGTTCCTGGAGCTTCGCGACACGCGCCGACGGGCGTCGTCATCTCGACGATCCGGCCTCGCGCTGGGGCGATGCGTACACGGACCACAAGAGGACGGTCGCAGCGCGCTTCGAAGACCGTCCGCTCGAGGCGGCGCCCGCCGAATACCTCGCCGCCGCCGGCTTCTCGGAATCGGGAGGTGCGCTCCGTCTCGTGCTCCACCCGATGGCGGAGTTCGAGGCCGAGACCGAGGAGACGCGGCGCACGCCCCTCTCGATCACCGTCGTCGACGGCGACCGCGGCGGCGTTCCCGACCAGACCACGTCGAGCTTCGAAGTGCGCGCCACGGATTCCGACGGGGACATCCTGGACGTCGTCTACAGGGCGGGGGACGTGCGCGACGTGCTCGCCTTCGTCGACGCAGCCGGCAACGCGGTCGTCACCGGACACGGCTATTTCGCGCCCGAGGGCCGCACGTTCGGCCACGTCTGGTCGGGCATGGCCATCCACAATCCCTTCGCCGAGGGCAGCTACGGCGACTGGAACGTCGTCGAGAAGACGGCGGGACAGATCGTCGTCGCCGATCCGTGGACGGTCTGGGGCCACGAGTACTTCGCTTGGCGTGACGAGCGGTCGGCCGCCGTCCTCTCGAGGGCCTCGCCCGGCGCGCCCGGCCCGGGTGCTCGCGCCTAGCGACCTCCGGCCGCGGTTTTCCACCGCTATCCGGATGGCGAACGGCGAACCGGCCCGAGGGGCCAGGCGTTGAAGCGCATGGCCCAGAACGATGTAGACATCCGCTCGCCGGAGCATGCCGGCAGCGAGGACGCGAGTTCAGGCGTGCCCTCCGAGGGCGCGATGGATCAGGGCGCATTGGAGCCGCTGGGCACGCCAGGGCTTCGGCATTGGCGCCGCAGCACCATCACGGACCCGGACCTCGACGACCGGGGCGGCGTCTTCTTCGCCGCCGTCGAGATGACGCGCATGCCGATGATCCTGGCCGATCCTCGGCAGCACGACGTGCCGATCGTCTTCGCGAACAACGCCTTCCTGGACCTCACCGGCTACGAGGAGGAGGAGGTGCTCGGCCGCAACTGCCGGTTCCTTCAGGGATCAGGCACCGACCCCGAGACGGTGGCCCAGCTTAGGGGCGCCCTCGACAGGCGGGAGGCGATCGCGGTCGAGATCCTGAACTACCGTCGCAACGGAGCGCCGTTCTGGAACGCGGTGTTCATGGGCCCGGTGTTCGATACGGAAGGGACGCTGCTCTACTACTTCGCGAGCCAGCTCGACGTCAGCCAGCGTCGCGAGAGCGAGCAGCAGTTCCGCCAGGCCCAGAAGATGGAGGCCATCGGGCAGCTCACGGCCGGCATGGCCCACGACTTCAACAACCTGCTCCACGTGATCAACGGCAGTCTGGAACGGATCGCTGCGAAACGGCACGACGACCGCACCTTCGAACGGTACATGACCGCCGCCACCAAGGCCGCCGATCGCGGGGCGAAGCTGACGCAGCAGCTGCTGGCGTTCGCCCGACGCGGTCGTCTCGAGCCCAAGGGCACGGATCTCAGCGAGCTCGTGTACTCCGTCGCGGAGCTGCTCGAGACGTCGGTCGGCACCAAGGCGACGCTTCATCTCAACCTGCAGCGGCGCCTGTCCCGGGTAAAGGTCGACCCGACCCATCTTGAGATGGCGCTCCTCAACATCGTGGTGAACGCCCGGGACGCGTCGCCGAACGGCGGTTCGATCACGGTTGCCACCAAGGAGATCCATCTCAACGGCGACGCCGCGGCGCGTCACCTCGAACCCGGCGACTACGTCGTGCTGTGCATCACCGACGCGGGCATGGGCATGCCGGCACACGTCGCGGCCCGCGCGACCGAGCCGTTCTTCACCACCAAGCCCAGGGGCGAAGGAACGGGGCTCGGCCTCGCCATGGCGCACGGGTTCGTTCAGCAGTCCGGCGGACGGCTCGAGATCGACACCGCGCCCGGCAGGGGGACCACGATCCGCATGCTGTTTCCGTGCATGCAGGAGGAAGCGGGGGACGCTTCCGGCCGGGAGACCGGCTACCAGGCGCGCCCCATCGAGGATTCGACGGCGCCGCCGATGATCCTGGTGGTGGACGATCTGGAAGTGGCCGCGGCGATCGCGGCCGACGCCCTGAAGGACGTCGGCTACCGGGTGGTGGTCGCCAACAGCGCGGAGGAGGCGCTCCAGCGCTTCGAAGAAGCGGCCCGGACCGAGGATCCGTTCAAGCTCGTCTTCTCGGACGTGCTTATGCCCGGCGGCGCGAACGGCCTCGTCCTCGCGGAGTGGATCCGCGAACGCGATGCCGAAGTGCCGATCCTGCTCACGACGGGCTACAACGACGAAATGTCCATCAAGGGTCCGCAGAAGGATGGCATGGACGTGCTCGGCAAGCCCTACAGGCGGAGCGAGCTCATCGACCGGATCCAGTCGGCGTTGCGTCGCGGCGCCAGGACCGGCCCCGGCCGCATGACCTCCGAGTTCGGGCACGCCCGGGCCTGACCGGCGGGCGGGCGCCGCGTCCGGCGGTCCGCCTGCACGGCGCACGAAGCGCGAGTCGACCCGATCTCGACGGCGCTTTGCGATTTTCGTGCTCCTCCGACAGCCTTCGGGTAGTCCGAGGGCCACGCCGATGACGCCGAACGAAATCCTCCATCTCTGCGGTTTCCGGCGGACCGGGCGCCGCGACCGCGACACGGTCCAGTACGTCTACAAGCCCCCGGGCATGTCCCCGGAGGTGCGTCGCACCGATCTCCGCGTCGACGTCGTAGGCTCGGCCGGCGGCGGGACCGCCTACCGGGCGACCGTGTCGACGAAGACCCGCAATTTGATCTTCGACACCGTCGACATCCGCGACGTCGCCGCGCTCGGCGTGGCCTACCGCAACTGGCTCGAGGCACCGCACGTCGTGGCGCGCGATCCCGCACGTTCGATGCCGATACCGGGCGGTCTCGTGTCGATGCCGTTCCATTCCGGGGACGGCTCCTGGGTGGCGAGCGTCGGCGCCGACGGCTTCGAGCGGATCCGGAACCCGGCGGCCCGCTGGGGCGCGCACTACGAAGCCCATCGGGAGGCGTGGTACCGGGCCTGCGTCGGCACCCCGCTCCAGGCCTCGCCGGAAGCCTATCTCAGGGCCGCCGGCTTCGTCCGGGAGGACGACGGCTTCCGTCTGACGAGCTATCCCGCCCAGGACCGGCCCGGTGCCACGGAAGCCGCACGGCTGCGCCCCCTCGTCTTCGATCTCGCCACCGTCGAGAACGCGGACGGCGCCCCCTTCTACCTCGTGGAGTCGTCCGACACCCTCGGCGCCGGCGGCAGGCTGCGTCTCGGGTGCTCCGACGTCCGCGACGTGCTGGCCTTCGTCGTGGCCGCGGAGAACTGGATATTCGACGAGACCGGACCGCAGGCCCTCGCCTGCGAACGGGCGTTGGACCTGCCCGGCAACGCGCTCGACGTGCGCAATCCCTTCGGCCACCCCGGGGACGACAGGACTTGGCGCGGTTGGTTCGACGCGGTGACGCTGCAGCTCGCCCATCCTTCGGAGACCCTGGGGCATTCCTACGTTCTCTGGCGCGACCGGTGGGCCGCCGACGTCCTGGCGCATGGAGCGCCCGTGCCGTGCTCCCGCTCGTCGGACAACCTCAACACCGACGTTCCCGCCATGGCGGCTGATCGGGTTCGGCTCGCGGGTACGACGAGCGGCGTCTGCACCTTCGAGGGCGGCGACGAGCAGATCGTGGCCGTGTTCGAGACCGAGGACCCGGATTCGCCCATCCTGATGGGACGCGGGATCCTGCGGACGCGGATCGATGCCCTCACCGCCGTCGAGCAGGCGCTGGCTGCCGCGGAGATGCCTCTTCCCAAGACGCCCGCCGCCGGTTGGGAGCTCGAGGCGATGGAGGCCATCGCGGATCACGATCTCCGTCTCGCGCCCATGCCTGCCTTCCGGTGATCGATCCGTGAGCGGGGACTTCTTCGAGGACGACGACTACGACGGCGCGAGGGACCGCTATCTGGGCGGCGGGTGCCACGCCCTGGCGCTCGCCGTCCACGAGCGGACGGGGTGGGATCTCGCCGTCGTGTGGGTTGCCCGGGGACGTCGGACCGAGCTCGCCCACGCCCTCGCGATCGCCCCCGGAGAGGACGAGCTCTACCTGGACGTCGGCGGCGTAAGGGGGCTGCCGGAGATCCTCGACGACCTCGGGATCGACCCGGAGGACGAGGAGGCGACCGTCGAGGAGCCCGTCGACGCCTCGCGGATCCTGGCGCTCACCCGCGGAAGCCATGCCCATCGCCGTTTCGCTCCGATCGGTCCGGACCTCGAGGCGGATGCGGCTTCGATCGCGGAGCGGCTGCTGACGGCCCTCCAGATCGAATGCCGCGCCTTGGAAGGACCGCGCCCCTGAAGGCTCGATCGGTGTCGGGCGGCGATGCAGGGTTCGTTCACCATCGCGCAAGCAACACCGGTCCGTTCCTTCAAATCCGATCCCGGGCATGGCAACGTCGGCATGACGACGCCGGCTCGATGCTCATCGCCCGCTACGGCCGAACCTGCGGTCCCGACCGTCGATCCGCGAAACCGAACCTGGAGAGGTGCATGAAGCTCTATCGCGTCGCTGTCATTCTGACGCCGGCCGGCGGAAGCCGGTGGCATACCGGCGAATCCTATCTCGCCGTCGGCGAGACGCCGGCCGAAGCAGGGCGCCGCGCCATGGAGACCTACGCGGCGGGCAATCCCCATGGTCTGGCTCCCGTCGGTGCGGCGGCCGAGGAGATCGAAGGGATGGCGCACGCCCTGGCGATGGACGTCCAGGCGATCCAGCTGCCCGAACTGAGGAAGCTCGCGAAGAATCCCGGTTGGGTCGCCTACGATGCGCCTTCGTCGGCGCCTCGCCCGTAGGCGTCGATCAGCCGGGACAGCGTGTGAAGGTTCGGCCGTAGAGGTGCCGCAGCGGCGAACGGGACCGCCCCTGGTAGGTGCCCGGCGCGCCGTTGGTCAGGGTCACGATCCCGGGGCGCCCGTCGGCGTTGATGTTGAGCGCCGTCTCGTCGAACGGATCGGAGACCTTGCCGCGATCCTCGGGCCGCCGGACGAGCGAGGCGGAGAACTCGGTCCTGGGATCGGTCGGCGGCGCGATCGCGCAGTCCACGGCGCAGAAACTCTCGATGAAGAGGACGCGTCGGCCCGCCCCCTGGAGGATCTCGACGCGATCACCGGAGAGGACGATCCTGACGGCATCGGGTGCCGTGCACCGGCCGCCGGCGGCGTAGGTGCCGCCTTGGTCCGCCCGGAGCACGTGAGGCGCCGCCGATGCCGGGCCCGGGGTCGCGGCCAGGGCGGCGAGGAGAACGAGTGGGATGCGCACGCTGCCGCCCTCAGTATGGTTTCAGGGTGCAGCCGGGCTTGAGCTTGATGTCCTTCGCCGGATAGGCGCCCATTTTGTAGACGACGTAGCCCCGAACGCCCTCGTCTACCTCCCAGCCAGTGAAGTCCTCGACGTCGCCCTTCTCGCGCGGGTAGGCGCACATGCCTTCGGCTGCTCCCATCTTGCACGAGCGGCGGATGAAGGTGCCCGTGCAGTCCCGGGCCGAGGCCGCGACGGTCGTGAGGACGAGGACGACGGCGAAGGCTGCGGAAAGTCTCGTGTTCATGGCTATGCGGGCCTCATCCGGCTCGGAACGATCGCAACACGCTCGGCTCGAACTGGTCAACGATCGGTGCACGTCGACGGCGTGAAAGCTTCGAGCGGAGCCGAACCGACCTTCGAGGTTAACGAAGCCGCTCCGCGGGCGCGTGCCGCTCCTTTCCGACCGACACCGCGGATCAGGGGCGCGGCGCCGGCGCGTGCGCGGCGACGTCCTGGGGCGACGACCACCCCTGCCCCGGCGTCCACCGACGCTCCGGAGCGTCTGCGCGCGCCATGGCGGCGATCTCCATGACGAAGGGTCGGATCTCGTCGATCACCTCGCCGAAGGTCGCCGGGTCCTTGATCTGCTGCTTGCGAAGGAACGACGTCCACCCCCTCTGGCCGTCTGTCACGGCGAAGGCGGGGTCGAACGCCGCCGGCTCGCCGGTGGGGATCGCGGTGCCGCGGTTGCCGAACGTGTTGCGGAACGCCGCCGCGGCCACGCCGCCGTCGAACTCGAGCTTTCTGGCGAGCTGCCGGACGTCGAAGAAGTCCTTGAACCGGGAGATGTGCGTGCCGAGCGACACGATGGCCTCGAACTTCTCCGCCAGCATCGTCTCCTTGCTGTAGACGAGGATCTTGGGGGAGGTCATGCCGCCGAGGACCGTCGGGTAGTCCATCAGGACGGCGCCGGGGGTCATCGCCTGCCCGTGGCTGATCTCGATCTTGAGGGGGATGCGCGCGTTGCCGATGCGTGCTTCGCCCAGGATGCGCGTCCCAGGCTCGTCGGAAGCCTCGTTGATCACCGAAGCCTGGAAGCTCGAAGGAACGAACTCGACGGCGTCGTCCTGCTCCGGCTTCATGGAAGCGACGTGACGGATCAGGGACAGCGCCTCCTCCATGGACAGCGGCTTGATGCCGAGCATGTCCATGTCCTTCGTCGGCCGGTTAAACGTGTCGGTCACGGCGATCAGGGCCATCGCTCCCTTCAGGACGAGATCGTCCCGATGGCCTGAACTTGCGAGCCGGTCGAGGAAACGCTCGAACACGTAGCGACGCATGACGAGCTCGTTCGAGATGCCGAGCTTGTTGGCCTGGTTCTGGAGGAGGGACCGGCGGCTCGCGGACAGGTTCGACATGGGTCAGGCTCCGGGTGACGGGCTGGGGGGAATGGCCTCGAGGACCTCTTCGGCGAACCTGAGGAACGGCTCCACCGAACGCCTGCAGCCCAGCTCGTCGGCGACGTCCCAGAGCTGGTTGACCGGACCGTGGCGGTCCCGCAGGTAGTCGGTCAGCGCCTTCGTGCCCGGCTCGTCGCCGAGCTTGCCCCGATAGCGCAGCAGGTCGACCACCGTCCGGGCCGGCCCCGTGATCCGGATGTCGACGCCCATCACGCTGCGGACCTCGACGCCGGGCGACAGGAGGTCCGCCGGCCAGAAGACCGTGGTCACGGGAACGGACGGTCCGACCTTGAGCTGGCGTTTGACCCTGTTCCGATCCACGGCGTACCAGACGGCGGACGGATCCTCGTTGGAGAGGTTGTGCACCTGTGCGGCGCTGCCCAGGCAGACGACGCCGCCTGGATGGGCCATCGACACCGCCGCCAGGCCGACGTGCTCGACCGCGTCGTCCCAGCTCCGGAAGTAGATGCCGTGGCCGTACTGCACCAGCGTTTCGGCGGCGACCGCCCTCGTCAGGTAGACGGGGGCGACACCGGCCTCCACGAACTCCGAGGCGTGGTGCAGGTTTCCGTCCCGGACGATGTCGGCGATCCGCTCGGCGGGCTTGATCATGACGGCATCCATTGTTCGCGGATGCGGGCAGATTCAGCAGATTGCCCGCATCCGCGAACATATCGCT
>FSSH01000482.1_pt1 | contig 14369 bp, 9 predicted proteins | sample 1166101 | NCBI WGS metagenome assembly FSSH01 (sample SAMEA32972668, study PRJEB13176) | freshwater metagenome | biome: Drinking water system; feature: Biomass in drinking water that filtered by 0.45 um membrane; material: drinking water | place: USA | collected 2012-12-20 | depth 0 m | reverse complement strand
CGGTCGAGGATGAAGCCGATGATGCCGACATAGACGAGGGCGACGATGATCTCGGAGATGTGCGAGGAGTTCCACGCATCCCAGATGAAGAACCCGATGCCGACGCCCCCGATCAGCATCTCCGCCGCCACGATGGCGAGCCAGGACAGGCCGACGCCGATGCGGAGCCCCGTGAAGATGTAGGGGGCGGCCGAAGGCAGCATGATCTTGGTGAAGAACTCGATCGGGTTGAGCTGCAGCACCGCCGAGACGTTGCGGTAATCCTGCGGGATGTTGCGGATGCCGACCGCCGTGTTGATGATGATTGGCCAGATCGAGGTGATGAAGATCACGAAGATCGCGCTAGGCTGACCATCGCGGAAGGCGGCCAGGGAGAGTGGCAGCCAGGCGAGCGGCGGGATCGTGCGCAGCACCTGGAAGATCGGGTCGAGCCCGCGCATCGCCCAGTCCGACTGGCCGATCAGCGTCCCGACGAGGATGCCCACGACGGTGGCGAGGGCGAAGCCGAAGGCGACGCGCTGGATGCTCGCCGCGATGTGCCAGAACAGGCCCTTGTCGGTGCCGCCGTTGTCGTAGAACGGGTGGGCGATGATGTCCCAGGCCTCGGTGACAACGCGCGAGGGCGGCGGCAGGCCGGCGCCGGGACGCGAGCACAGCAGCTCCCAGATCACCAGGAAGGCGAGCATCACCACCACGGGCGGTATCAGGTTCGCGGCGATCTGGCGGATCGTCGCCATGGTCACGAGGGGCGCGCGGTGCTTCGGCGCCGACGCGGCCTTTACGACCGCGGGGCCGGTGACGCCGAGGGAGGAGGTGTTGGCCATTAGGCGATCCTCTTGATGCCGAGGCTGGCGAGGTAGGCGGCGGGATCGGCGGGATCGAAGACCTTGCCGTCGAAGAACGTTTCCTTGCCGCGCGAGGTCGAGGCCGAGATCGCGGAGACGCCGAGCGCCTTGGCCGCCTCGCGCCAGAGGTCCTCGCGGTTGACCTTGGCGACGAGCGCCTTGGTGTCGGTCTGCGCGTCGAACTTGCCCCAGCGGATGTCCTCGGTGAGGAACCAGAGGTCGTGGGACTGATAGGGATAGGAGGCGTTGTCGGCGAAGAACTTCATCACGAACGGGCTGTTCTCGACGACGCGGCCATCGCCGTAATCGATCGTGCCCTTCATGCGTCCGGCGACATCGCCGACCGGAATGTTGATCCACTGGCGCTTGGCGACGATGGCGGCGAACTCGTCCCGGTTCTCGGGCTTGTCGCACCACATCTGGGCCTCGATAACCGCCATGAGCAGCGCCTTGGTGGCATTCGGGTACTTCTCGACCCAGCTCGCCCGCATCGCGAACGCCTTCTCGGGATGGTCCTTCCAGAGCTCGCCGGTGGTGAGGGCCGTGTAGCCGAGGCCCTGCTGCACGAGCTGCGCGTTCCACGGCTCGCCGACGCAGAAGCAATCCATCGTGCCGACCTTCATGTTCGCCACCATCTGGGGCGGGGGCACGACGATGGTCTCGATGTCTTTGTCGGGGTCGATGCCGCCGGCCGCCATCCAGTAGCGGATCCAGAGGTCGTGGGTGCCGCCCGGGAAGGTCATGGCGGCCTTCACCGACTTGCCGGCGGCCTTCTTCTTCTCGACGGCGGCCTTGAAGACCTTGGCGTCCAGCGCGACCTTCTGGTCGAGGTACTCCTTGGCCACCGAGATGCACTGGCCGTTGGTGTTGAGCCGGGCCAGGATCTGCATCGGTACGGGCACGTTGTTCTGCGTCACGCGGCCGGCGGTGATGAGGTAGGGCATCGGCGTCAGGATGTGCGCGCCGTCGATGCCGTTGCCCTCCGAGCCCAGGACGAGGTTGTCGCGGGTGGTGCCCCAGGAGGCCTGCTTCAGCACCTCGACGTCGGGCATGCCGTGCTTGGCAAAGAAGCCTTTCTCCTTGGCAACGAAGAGCGGGCCGGCATCGGTCAGCGCGATGAAGCCGAGCTTGGCGCCCTTGACCTCGGGGCCGGCGCTCTGCGCGAAGGCTCCGCCGGGCAGCGCGACGCGGGCGGCGGCTGCGACCGAGAGCGCGGCGGCCGCACCCTTGAGAAGATCGCGCCGGCTATTGTGGAAAGCGTCACCCATCGAACCGCTGACTCCTCATCGTGAGACCGATCAAACAAAAACCGCTGCCCAGCGCCGATCGTCGGCAGCTGCGGATGCGCGCCAACGGAAGACTTGGGTCAGCGGCTCTGCCGACGGATTCGCCCGTCGCCTTTGACGAGCGGAAGGGGCGTTGCAGGTCGCGTGCCAACTCCATGTGGAGGTTTGCGGACGCCCTACCCTCTCTCAAACCCGATGCCGGCAGGTAAGGCTGGGATCGGAGACTGCCGCTGCGCTGCACAAGAGTCGGGCAGTTTGCCGTTGTGCCGTGCAAAAAGGCATCGTCGGCGTCGGGAAGTGCTCAGACGAGGCCGTCGAGGGCGGCTGAGAAGAGATCGGGCCGGTAGATCGCCGCGGCTGCATCGCGAAGGCTCTGGGTGACATCGATTTGTCCCGCCCGCTGCATCGCATCGAGGCACCAGCCCGCATGGGCTGGATCGGGGCGTTCTGCATCTGCGCCGAACACGATGAATCGGGGATCGGTACGCTTCGATCCCTCCAGCCCGGAAAGGGGCGTCCCGTCGAGGGCTTGCCGAACCAGTCCCGCATCGACGCCGAGATAATCCGGTTGCGACAGGATGCCGGCGAGCTCGCCGCGGTTCGCCGGATCCTGACACCAGGCACCAGCGCGATGAAGCGCGCGGACTAGCGGAAGGCTCGCGGCCGTCTCGCTGGCAGGCAAGGCCAGCACCTTTTCCGGGCATTCGGGGATCAGTTGGCTGCCGAGGACGGCGATGCGGCCGTAGCCTTCCGCGACGGCAACGCTGTTCCACGGGCTGCCGACGCAGAAACCATCGATCAGCTTGCGCTCCAGAGCCTCGGCGATCTGGGGCGGGGGGATCACCACCAGGTGGACGCCGTCGTCGAGTTCGAGCCCGCCGAGTTCTCCGAAGCGCCTGAGCTGGTAGGTGTGGCTCGAGAACGGATGCACCGTGCCGATGACGAGGGGGCGGCTCGCACCCGCCCGGCGACGGGCGACCGCCGCGAAGGCCCGGGCGACGATGGCGACATCCTCGTCGCCCGCGAGCTCCATCGCCTCCCAGATGGGGAGCGAGACGGTGATGGCGTTGCCGTTGAGGTTGAGCGCGATCGGAACGATCAGGGGCGTCTCCAGGCCGCTGATCCCGAGCACGCTCGCCACGGCCAGGGGCGCCAGCATATGCGCGCCGTCGAGATGGCCGAGGGCGAGCCGGTCGCGCAATGTCGCCCAGGAGGGCTCTGCCACGAGATCGAGGCTCAGCCCCTCCTCGGCGGCAAAGCCCCGCTCGACAGCGGCGACCAGCGCGGCGGCATCGAGGAGCGGGACGTATCCGATCCGGAGCCTCATCCGAGCATGTCCGCGGCGGTGACGATGGCGAGCGCGATATCCGCGATCCGGCGCTTCTCGTTCATGGCTTTGCGCCGCATCATCTTGTAGGCCTCCTCCTCGCTCAGCCCTCGTGCGCTCATCAGGATGCCCTTGGCGCGCTCGATGAGCTTGCGGTCGGCCAGCTCTTCGCGGGCCTCGGACAATTCGCGTTGCAGCCGCGCGAAGGCGTTGAAGCGCAGGATCGCGATGTCGAGGATCGAGCGGATCCTCTGCGGCTGCAGGCCGTCGACGACGTAGGCCGAGATCCCGGCATCCACCGCCGCCTGCATCATCGGCACGTCCGAGCGGTCGACGAACATCGCCACCGGCCGCTCGACGTGGCGCGACAGGCCCGACATCTGTTCGAGAATGTCCCGGCTCGGGCTCTCCAGATGGATCACCACGACGTCGGGCTTCAAGGCCGCGACCTTGGCCGGTAGGTCGGCCCCGTCCGGGATGATGACGACGTGCTCGACTCCCGCCGCCCGCAAGCCCTCTTCGAGGATCGCGGCGCGGGCGTGGCTCGGGTCGATCACGGCGACGGTGAGCGTGATGTCGGTCATCGCTGCCCATCAGGGGCGGTTGAAGCATATGCGGCCGGAAACCAGCCCTCGCTGCAATCCGAGCAAGCCATGTGCCTGGACGACGGTACGAGAACCGGTCCCTAACCGACACCGTTACGGTCGCGCAAGGAAACGGCCCCGCTTCCGCCGCAAACGATGCCCTATGTGCGCTTTAGGCGCCACCAACGCGGGAGCAGGTCAAGATGGCTGCAAAAAGCCGGTTATGCTCCGAACCCGATGATTTTGCCGGCGCTTCGACGGCAGGCGCAGCCTTGCCTTTCCTGCCGACCCTCGCTTTCGCCGCCATCCTCGGGCTCGGCGCCGTATGCTGGGAAACCGCAGCTCCGCTTCGGGAACCTTCCGCCACGGCCTCCGCGGCGGTCGCGGCTTCGGCCCCGATGCCGCGAATGGCCCGCGCGGACACCGAAGTGGCAAACTCGACGGCGAAACCGGCCTTTGCGGGCGAGGTGACGCATCGCCCGCCCGCCGCGATCGTCTTCGCGCACCAATTTCCGCTCTCCGCCGATACCGTTATTTTGGCGAAGGCACCTGTGACGCGTCCCCTTCACCGGGTCGCACGCAGCGCGCCGTCCTGCACCGGATCTCGCTGCACCGAACCTTCGCAGACGGCATCGGCGGTGCTGCGCCGGCCCCATCCTCTGGCTGCAGCCCCGTCCTCCACGACGCCGGACGATCCCTTCGCGTCGTCGAGACAGGTGGAGAGGGCCGAGGCATCCGTCACTGAGGGTTCCGCGCCGGATCAGGCGCTGCCCTTCGCCCCCGCCATCCGCGCGGTCGGCCAGACAGTCGGCGTTATCGGGTCGCGCGCCGCGATCCTGCGCGGCGAGGCCGTCGCCCTCGGCGGGGTCGTCACCGATCTACTCGACGGCCTCCGCTGAGCGCCCGGCAATCCATCCCGGCCTGACCTGGCTTCGCCCTGGACCGTACCTCGATCGCGACCTAGGTGGAGCGTCGAAGTGGTAACCCGCTCTGGAGCGGGCGGCACCGGGTTTTCTGAATGGCTGGACGGATCGAGGATTACGCCCTCGTCGGCGATGGCCGCACCGCGGCACTGATCGGTCGCGACGGAAGCGTCGACTGGCTGTGCTGGCCGCGTTTCGACTCGTCCGCCTGCTTCGCCTCCCTGCTGGGCACAGAGGATCACGGCTTCTGGAAGCTATCGCCGGCCGGTGAAGCCACCATCCTGCGGCGCTATCGCGGAGGCAGCCTCGTTCTCGAGACCTGCTACGAGACCGCGTCGGGCGAAGTCCGCGTGACCGACTACATGCCGGTCAATGACGGATCGCATCTCGTTCGCATCGTCGAGGGCCTGCACGGGTCGGTGTCGATGCGGATGCGACTCGCCGTGCGGTTCGATTACGGCCTCGCCGTCCCCTGGGTCTCGCGTAACGAGCTCGGCGACCTGCGCGCCATCTCCGGGCCCCACAAGGTAGTGCTGCGGACCCCGGCACCGCTTCACGGCGAGGGCCAGACCACCCTCTCGGACTTCACGGTGTCAGCGGGAGAAAGCGTCGCCTTCACGTTGAGCTACGGCCCGTCCCACGAGGACGATCCGCCTCCGATCGAGCCGCGCAAGGTGCTGTACGAGACCGACCGCTACTGGCGCGACTGGTCGGGGCGATGCGCCCGCCAGACGGCCTGGGACGAGATCCTGCAGCGCTCGCTCCTGACCCTCAAGGCCCTGATCTACCAGCCCACCGGGGGCATCGTCGCGGCTCCCACCACGTCGTTGCCCGAGCAACTCGGCGGCGTGCGCAATTGGGACTACCGCTATTGCTGGCTTCGCGATTCGACCTTCACGCTGATCGCCCTGATGGATGGCGGCTACATCGACGAGGCGCGGGCCTGGCGCGACTGGCTGATCCGAGCGGTGGCCGGCAACCCGGAGCAGGCCCACATCCTCTACGGCATCGGCGGGGAGCGACTGCTGCCGGAGATCGAGCTCGACTGGCTGCCAGGCTACGAGGGCGCCAAGCCGGTCAGGATCGGCAATGCGGCGATCGGACAGTTCCAGCTCGACATCTATGGCGAGATCTTCGACGCGCTCTATCAGGCCCGCCAGCGCGGGCTACTCGGCGACAGCGACGGCTGGCGGGTCGGCCTCGCGCTCCTCGGCCATCTCGAACGAGTCTGGCGCGAGCCCGACGAGGGCATCTGGGAGGTGCGAGGCGGCCGGCGCCACTTCGTCCATTCGAAGGTCATGGCATGGGTCGCCTTCGACCGGGCGATCCGCTCCTTCGAGGAAGGCGCCGCGCCGCCCGTTCCGGTTGATCGCTGGCGCGCCATCCGCGACGAGATCCATACCGAGGTCTGCGAGAAGGGATTCGATCCTGAGCTCGACAGCTTCGTCCAGTCCTACGAGTCGAAGCGCCTCGATGCGAGTGTCCTCCTCATCGCCCATATGGGTTTCCTGCCCCAGGACGACCCACGTGTGGTCGGCACCGTCGCGGCGATCGGCCGATGCCTGATTCGCGACGGCCTGGTGCTGCGCTACGACACCGAGGACCAGGCGACCGATGGCTTGCCGAGCGGCGAAGGCGCTTTCCTGCCCTGCAGCTTCTGGTACGCCGACAACCTCATCGGCCTCGGCCGCCGCGACGAGGCACGGGCGATGATCGACCGCCTCGTCGGGCTCTGCACCGATCTGGGATTGCTGTCGGAGGAATACGATGTCGGAGCCAAGCGCCTCGTCGGGAATTTCCCTCAGGCGTTCAGTCACGTCACGCTGGTGAACACCATCTTGAACTATGCGCGCGCTGAAGGACCTGCCAAGGAGCGCAGCGACGGCGCGTGCATCGCGTCCGCGTCGGGCGGCATTCCGGCGAGGGACCTCGCCATACGAGAGATAGCGGCCGGCGTATCGCGGGCGTGATCCGTTTCGACGGACCGTCGCGGGGCCTCTGACCGGACAACAGGAAGACGAGCATGAGCGGAGCCGATACCAGCCCCAAGGGCACCCTGAGCGAGATCGACAAGCTCTCGATCGACACGATCCGGACCCTGGCGATCGATGCGGTGCAGAAGGCGAATTCCGGCCATGCCGGCGCGCCGATGGCGCTCGCGCCTGTCGCCTACACCCTGTGGAACCGGTATCTCCGCTACGATCCGGCCCATCCACATTGGCCCAACCGCGACCGCTTCGTGCTCTCGGCCGGCCACGCCTCGATGCTGCTCTACGCCTTGATCCACCTCGCAGGCGTCGCCCAGACCGACGGCGGCAACGAGGCGGCGGTGACGATTGACGACATCAAGAGCTTTCGCCAGCTCGACTCGAAGACGCCGGGCCACCCCGAATACCACTTCACCACCGGCGTCGAGACCACCACCGGCCCCCTCGGCCAGGGCGTCGCCAACTCGGTCGGCATGGCGATGGGCGCGCGCTTCCTCGGCGAGACCCTGAACCGGAGCGAGGTGCCGCTCTTCGACTTCAACGTCTATGCGATCTGCTCGGACGGCGACCTCATGGAGGGCGTCGCCGCCGAGGCCGCCTCGATGGCGGGCCACCTGCGCCTGTCGAACCTGTGCTGGATCTACGACAACAACACCATCACCATCGAGGGCCATACCGAGCTCGCCTTCTCGGAGGAGGTGGCGACGCGCTTCCTCGCCTATGGCTGGCAGGTGCTGCGGGTTGCCGACGCCAACGACGTCCATGCGATCTCGGGAGCCCTCGAGACCTTCCTCCAGTCGAGCGACCGCCCGACCCTGATCATCGTCAACTCGATCATCGGGTTCGGCGCGCCGAACAAGCAGAACACCTCGAAGGCCCATTCCGACCCCCTCGGCGATGACGAGGTCAAGGGCGCCAAGCGCGCCTATGGCTGGCCGGAGGATGCGCAGTTCCTCGTCCCGGACGGGGTGCGCGAGAACTTCCAGGCCGGCATCGGCGAGCGGGGTGCCGCCCTCTTCGCCGATTGGGAGAAGGCTCTCGCCGAGGCCAAGGCCTCCGATCCGGCACTCGCCGAGGAGATCGCCGCGTTCCTCGATGGCGGCCTGCCCGAGGGCTGGGACAGGGACATCCCGGTCTTCCCGGCCGATGCAAAGGGCATGGCCACCCGCGAATCCTCCGGCAAGGTCCTCAACGCCATTGCGAAGAACCTGCCGCATCTCCTTGGCGGATCGGCCGATCTCGCGCCCTCGAACAAGACCAAGCTGGAATTCGAGGGCGCCGGCACGCTCTCGCCCTTCGAGCCGGGCGGGCGCAACATCCATTTCGGCGTGCGCGAGCATGCCATGGGCTCGATCGTCAACGGCCTCGGCCTCGTCGGGCTCAGGGCCTACGGCGCCACCTTCCTCGTCTTCGCCGATTACATGCGTCCTCCGATCCGCCTCGCGGCCCTGATGGAGCTGCCGGTCTTCCATGTCTTCACGCATGATTCGATCGGCGTCGGCGAGGACGGCCCGACCCACCAGCCTGTGGAACAGCTCCTGTCGCTCCGCTGCATCCCCGGCCTCGTCACCCTGCGGCCGGCCGACGCCAACGAGGTGGCGGAGGCCTACCGCGTGATTTTGTCGCTCAAGGACCAGCCGGCGGTACTGGCGCTGAGCCGCCAGCCGCTTCCGACCCTCGACCGCTCGAAGTTCGCGAGCGCGGCCGGCGTCGCCAAGGGCGCCTACGTGCTGGCCGGCGGCGACGAGACCCCGGAGGTGATCCTGATCGGAACGGGGAGCGAAGTGCAGCTCTGCCTCGGCGCCTACGAGGCGCTGACGGGCGAGGGCGTCAAGGCGCGGGTCGTCTCGATGCCGTCCTGGGACCTGTTCGAGCGCCAGGACGAAGCCTACCGGAATTCCGTGCTGCCGCCGCAGGTGCTCGCCCGCGTAGCCGTCGAGCAGGGCTCGGTGATCGGCTGGGACCGTTATGCCGGTTCTTCGGGCACGATCATCGGTATGCACACCTTCGGTTCGTCGGCGCCGATCAAGGACCTCCAGACCAAATTCGGGTTCACCCCCGAGAAGGTGCTGCAAGCGGCTCGCGATCAGATCGCGAAACACAAGGGATGATTACGTATTGCTGATCCCACCCTCCGCCTCATCCTGAGGTGCCGAAGCGCAGCGACGGCCTCGAAGGAGGCCTCCATCTCGCTCGGAGGGTTCTGGAGACCTCCTTCGACGCCCGCCGGTGCGGGCACCTCAGGATGAGGTTTCCGTTTTTGGACGACGGAAGACAGACTCGGAGACCGGCATGAACCCGCTCAAGGCACTTTTCCCCGAACAGGGCCAGGCCGTTTGGCTCGACTTCGTGGCGCGCGGCTTCATCGCGCAGGGCAAGCTGAAGGCCCTGGTCGACGAGGACGGCCTGCGCGGCGTCACCTCCAACCCGTCGATCTTCGAGAAGGCGATCGGCGATTCGACCGAGTACGACGGCGCCCTCAAGAGCGTGATGGAGGCCGGGGATGCTCGGGTCATCGACCTCTACGAGGGCCTCGCCATCAATGACATCCGGAACGCGGCCGACGTGCTCAGGCCCGTCTATGACGGGAGCGACGGCGCCGACGGTTACGTCAGCCTCGAAGTCTCGCCCTACCTCGCGCTCAGCACGGAGGACACGCTCGAAGAGGCGAGGCGCCTGCACAAGGCGGTGGCTCGCGACAACCTGATGGTGAAGGTGCCGGCGACGCCCGCCGGCATCCCGGCGATCCAGGCGCTGACGGCGGACGGCATCAGCATCAACGTCACCCTGCTGTTCGGCCAGGATGCCTACGAGGAGGTCGCCCGCGCCTTCATCGCCGGGCTCGAGGAATTCGGCGCCAAGGGCGGCGACGTCTCGAAGGTGGCTAGTGTCGCGAGCTTCTTCATCAGCCGCATCGACGTCGCCGTCGACAAGGCGCTCGACGCCAAGATCGCCGCGGCCAACGACCCCGACGAGAAGGCGGCTCTCGAAGCCCTCAAGGGCAAGGTCGCGATCGCCAACGCCAAGCTCGCCTACCAGCGCTACAGGCGCATCTTCGCGGAAGACAAGTGGCAGGCGCTCGCGGCCAAGGGCGCGAAGGCGCAGCGCCTCCTCTGGGCCTCCACCGGCACCAAGAACAAGGCCTATTCCGACGTGCTCTACGTCGAGGAGCTGATCGGGCCCGACACCGTCAACACCATGCCGCCGGCCACCATGGACGCGTTTCGCGATCACGGCACCGTCCGAGCGGCGATCGAGGAGAATCTCGGCGACGCCGAGGCCGTGATGGCACGCCTCGCCAAGGCCGGCATCGACATCGATGCCATCGCCGAGACTCTCGTCGACGAGGGCGTGCAGCTCTTCGTCGACGCCGCCGACAAGCTGCTCGGCGCGGTGGCGGGCAAGCGCGCCGACCTCCTCGGGGCGAGGCTCAACGGGCAGACTCTGGTGCTCGACGAGGCGCTCGGCAGCCAGGCGAAGAAGGCGGTGGAGGCTTGGCGTGCCTCCGGCTCGATCCGCCGCCTCTGGGCCCGCGACAAGACCCTCTGGACCGGCACCGACGAGGACAAGTGGCTGGCTTGGCTGCGCATCGTCGAAGACGAGCTTGAGCATGTGGCCGATTACGAGGCCTTCGCCGAGGAGGTCCGCCAGGGAGGCTTCACCGATGTCGTCGTGCTCGGCATGGGCGGGTCGAGCCTCGGGCCGGAGGTGCTGGCTGAAACCTACGGTGCGCGCGAGGGGTTCCCGAAGCTGCGCATCCTCGATTCCACGGACCCCGATCAGGTCCGCGCCGTCGAGGCGGCGGTGACACTGGAGACGACGCTGTTCATCGTGGCGAGCAAATCCGGCTCGACCCTCGAGCCCAACGTCTTTCGCGACTACTTTCTCGGCCGGATGAAGGATGTCGTCGGGGAGCGCGCCGGCCAGCATTTCGTCGCCGTGACCGATCCCGGATCGGCGATGGAGGCGGCGGCCAGGGCCGACGGCTTCCGTAAAATCTTCCACGGCGTCAAGGAGATCGGTGGGCGCTACTCCGTGCTCTCGGCCTTCGGCCTCGTGCCGGCGGCGGCCTCAGGCATCGACGTGAAGGCGTTCCTCGATACGGCGCGGATCATGGTGCGCTCCTGCGGGCCGGCGGTGCCACCGGCGCAAAACCCGGGCGTGCTCCTCGGTACCGCCATGGCGGCCGCGGCACTGAACGGTGGGCGGGACAAGGTCACCTTCATCGCCTCGCCGGGAATCGAGACCTTCGGCGGCTGGGCCGAGCAGCTCATCGCCGAATCCACCGGCAAGCAGGGCAAAGGCCTGATCCCGGTCGATGGAGAGACGATCGACGTGCCGGCGGTGTATGACCACCACCGCTTCTTCGTCTATCTGCGCCTCGACGGCCGCGCCGACCCGCGTCAGGACGAGGCGGTACGCAACCTCGAACGCGAGGGGCACCCGGTGGTGCACATCACCCTCGCGAGAGCCGAGCAGCTTCCGCAGGAATTCTTCCGCTTCGAGATCGCCACGGCGGTGGCCGGTGCGCTTCTCGGCATCAATCCCTTCGATCAGCCCGATGTCGAGGCGAGCAAGATCGAAACGAAAAAGCTGTTCGAGGCGGCCGAGCGAGACGGCGCCCTTCCCTCCGAGGCGCCGCTGTTCTCCGACGACACCATCGGGCTCTACGCTGATCCGGCGAATGCCGAAGCCCTGCCCCAGGCGTCGGAGGGGCTCGAGGCCGCGCTGAAGGCCCATCTCGCCCGGGCAAAGGACGGCGATTACGTCGCCCTGCTCGCCTATGTCGCCCGCAACGAGGTTCACCACGCGATTCTGCAGAGTCCCCGCATTGCGCTCCGCGACGCCCGGAAGGTCGCGACATGCCTCGAATTCGGGCCTCGCTTCCTTCACTCGACGGGCCAAGCCTATAAGGGCGGCCCGAACACGGGCGTGTTCCTGCAGATCACCGCCGATCCGTCGCAGGATCTGGCGATCCCCGGCCGCAAGCTCGGCTTCGGCACGGTGGTTGCAGCCCAGGCGCGGGGCGATTTCGCCGTCCTGGCCGAGCGCGGCCGCAAGGCGTTGCGGGTGCATATCAAGGGCGGCGGCGTCGAAGCCGGCTTGAAGCGCATCGCTGCTGCGATCAAAGCGGCGATTTAGCGCCTCTCCTCCCCGCAAGGGGGAGGGAAACGCGAGGGAGACCCCGATGCAACTCGGAATGATAGGCCTGGGCCGAATGGGCGGCAACATCGTCCGGCGGCTCCTCAGGGGCGGCCATACGGCGGTGGTGTTCGACCAGAACCCGGACGCCGTCGCGGCCCTCGTGGCCGAGGGTGCCGTGGGAGCGGAGAGTCTCGAAGACTTCGTCGCCAAGCTCGATGTTCCCCGCTCTGCCTGGGTGATGCTGCCGGCCGGCGCGATCACCGAAGGGACCGTCACGAAGCTCGGCGGCCTGATGGCGGCGGACGACATCGTCATCGACGGCGGTAATTCCTTCTACAAGGACGACATCCGCCGCGCGGCCGAGCTCAAGCCCAAGTGCATTCACTACGTCGATGTCGGCACTTCGGGCGGCGTCTGGGGGATCGACCGGGGCTATTGCATGATGATCGGCGGCGACAAGGCCGCCGTTGAGCGGCTCGACCCGATCTTTCGCACCCTCGCGCCGGGGGAAGGCGCGATCCCCAAGACCCCCGGCCGCGAGGGTCGCGATCCCCGCGCCGAGCAGGGCTACATCCATGCCGGCCCGAGCGGGGCCGGACACTTCGTCAAGATGGTCCATAACGGCATCGAGTACGGGCTGATGCAGGCCTATGCCGAGGGCTTCGACATCCTCAAACACGCGAATTCCGAGGACCTTCCAGAGGCGCAGCGCTTCGAGCTCAATATCGGCGACATCGCCGAGGTCTGGCGCCGCGGCAGCGTGGTCTCGTCCTGGCTCCTCGACCTCACCGCGAGCGCGCTGGCCGGCGACGAAAAGCTCGAAGCCTTCTCCGGTTTCGTCGCCGATTCCGGCGAGGGCCGCTGGACCCTCAATGCCGCGATCGAGGAATCGGTGCCCGCCAACGTGCTCTCGGCTGCCCTCTATGCCCGCTTCCGCTCGCGCGAGGATGCGAGCTACGCCGACAAGCTGCTCTCGGCCATGCGCAAAGGCTTCGGCGGCCACCAGGAGCCGAAATAGGCCAGCCGCGTTCGGACAGGCACGAGGAGAGGCCGATGATCCCGTTGCCCGACAAGTCCCGTCTCCTCCGCGACGGCGAGGCCGTGGCCGAGGCGGCGGCGGAGCATCTGCGGAAGCTTTGCGCCGACGCGCCGAACGAGCGGATCGCCGTCTGCCTCTCGGGCGGCTCGACCCCCAAGCGCCTGTATGAGCGCCTTGCGGGTCCGGACTGTGCCGACCTGCCCTGGCCGCGCCTGCACTGGTTCTTCGGCGACGACAGGGCGGTGCCGTGGGACGATCCTTTGAGCAATGTCCGCATGGTCCGCCAGGCCTTCGGCACGACGACCCGGATTCCGTCCGAAAACTTCCACCCGATGCCGACGCAGGACGGTCCCGATGAGGGAGCGCGCCGCTACGAGGCTTTGCTGAAGCGCTATTATGGGGCCGAAACCCTCGACCCGGCCCGGCCCCTCTTCGACCTCGTCCTTCTCGGGCTCGGCGAGGACGGCCACGTCGCCTCGCTGTTCCCCGGCAAGCCCGCCGTCGACGAGGAACAGGCCTGGGTCGTCGGCGTGCCGGAGGCCGGGATGACGCCCTTCGTGCCCCGCATCAGCCTGACCTTCCCGGCCCTTGCGTCGGCCCGCTCGGTGCTCTTCCTGATCAGCGGCGCGGGCAAGCAGGACCCTCTCTCCCGCCTCGCGGAGGGGGAGGACCTGCCGGTCGGGCGCGTCCGTGGCACGAAGCTCTGGCTCATCGACGAGGCCGCCGCCGGGCGCTGAGACGACCGGCACGGCTGCCTTCAATCCCGCTTCGGCAGGACTCGGCTTAAGGCAAGTGCATTCGCCCTGGCCGGCTCGCTGGTCAGGCGAAGTGCTTGGACAGCTTGAGGCCCTGAGCCTGGTAGTTCGATCCCGCCCCGGCCCCGTAGAGGGTCGCCGGCACCTCGGCCATGCGCTCGTAGACGAGGCGGCCGACGACCTGCCCGTCCTCGAGCAGGAACGGCACGTCGCGCGAGCGGACTTCAAGGACGGCCCGCGCCCCTGCCCCGCCGGCACTCTCATGGCCGAAGCCGGGATCGAAGAAGCCGGCATAATGGACCCGGAACTCGCCGACGAGGGGATCGAACGGCACCATCTCGGCTGCGAAATCCGGCGGCACCTGCACCGCTTCCTTGGATGCGAGAATGTAGAACTCGCCGGGATCGAGGATCAGGCTGCGATCCGGCCGCGCGCGGATCGGCTCCCAGAATTCACCCACCGTGTACCCGGCGCGGC
>FSSH01000320.1_pt1 | contig 14399 bp, 20 predicted proteins | sample 1166101 | NCBI WGS metagenome assembly FSSH01 (sample SAMEA32972668, study PRJEB13176) | freshwater metagenome | biome: Drinking water system; feature: Biomass in drinking water that filtered by 0.45 um membrane; material: drinking water | place: USA | collected 2012-12-20 | depth 0 m | reverse complement strand
GCGCGACGCGCCGGGTTGAGGTTCGACCTCTTGCGCGATGTTGCCAGTTTGTTCCATTTGAGGTCGTGGAAACCGATCGAATGCGAGTCGCAAGGTGCGAAACAGTCGACGACGTCGACCGCGAGCGGCTCGCTGTGTCGATCATGTGCAAGGGCTGCCGCCGCAAGATCATCGTGCCCCCGCGCCCGTTGCTCGCGCTCGCGGTGCTGCGCGGATGGCGTCGCCACATGATGGCGATCGGCAAGCATCTGCGCTGCCGTTCATGCGGCACGCGCTTCCCGGAGGTAAAGGCCACGTCGATGCCGGTCGACAGTGACCCGATCGGACCCGCCGACGACGCCGCCTTCAAGCGGGAGCAGCGCCGCCTGCGCGGTTAGCCGCCGGACGCGGGGATCATCCCCGCGTCCGGCGAACCGGCGTCATCCGCCGGCGATGTCGAAGTTGGCGATCAGCAGCTCGTTGACCCGCTCGCGGCCGGTACCGCCGCCCACTTGGTACCGCGTCGTTACCTCGGTCATGGCGAACGCTCCGAAGACATCACGCACGCCAGGCCGATCGTTGATCGAGAGCAGGAACTTGCCCTCGATGCTCGCCAGCTGCGCGGCGAGAACCTCGAAGTCGGCGCGGCCAAACACGTCCTGGCCGTAATCGGTCTCGCACCTCCAATAGGGCGGATCGAGATAGAACAGCATGCCCGCATGGTCATATCGCCGGATGAACTCACCATAGGGCAGCTGCTCGATCACCACCGGCTCAAGCCGCTCGTGGATCTCTGCCAGCATCGGCTCGAGGCGCGACACGTTGAACCGAGCGCCCTTGCGCGCATCGACGCCAAAGTGCCGCCCCTCCACCTTCCCGCCAAACGCGAGCCGCTGCAGGTACAAAAACCGCACCGCGCGCTCCAGGTCGGTCAATCGCTCCGGCGGCAACGCCCGCAGCCGTTCGAACTCGGCCCGGCTCGCCACCCGAAAGCGCAGCATGTCGATCATGTACGGATAATGCCGCTGCAGCACCCGGAAGAACGTCGCCACATCGCCCGAGATATCGTTGATCGCCTCGGTGCGCGGGCGCCGGGTGCGGCGCAGAAAAATCCCGCCCATGCCAACGAACGGCTCGGCATATCCATCATGCGGCGTCCGATCGATGATCGGCACGATCGTCGTGGCCAGGTTACGCTTGCCGCCGATATAGCCCGCCACGGGCTGCACGGGCTGCACTTCAGTCATCGTTAACGGCTTCATCATCATTTCTCGCTCAAACAAACCCCGCCCGTGGCCCGGGTGCGGGGCGGCCCAGCTTGGCCGGTTGTGTCGTGGCGAGTGTACGCTCGTCGGTTGGCCGGGTTGCCGCCCGGTCACCCCCGCCGGCCAACGCCGTGGCGCTGCCCGGCGGGTATGATTATGAAGCGGGTGCTGCCCCCGCCTGTCGTTCGTAAGGCCGGAACGCGACGGCCGGCACGCCGAGCCAATCGTTCACCTCAAGCATGCGCAGCTGCAGCGGCTCGATCTCGGCGAAGTGGAACACGTCCGCTGCTTTCGCGACATCGCCAAAGCCGCCCGTGTTCTGGGGCACCACGCCGAGCAGCACCGGCGGCACGCGGTGCGCTGCCAATATGTCATCCCGCGTCGTGTTCTTGATGCCGAGGAATTCATCCTTCGCCGCGGCTTCGCCGACCGGGATCACCTGGACGCCCTTTTCCTTGCCATCGGGGATGTGGAGATAGACGTTGCGGAAATTCCCCGGCCCTTTGGCCGCGATCACCGCCTCCTCGAGCGCTTTGCTGTCTTCCGCGTCGAATTTCGCGTCGCTGATGTAGAGGATGTACCCGGCATGGCTGCCGTTGATGTAATATCGCCGGCGAAAGATCGTCGCCGCCTCGTTGAGCAGGCCCGACTGCAGCGCTGAGAGATATTCGGGGATCCCGTACAGCTCCTGGATCAGGTCCGGCTCCCAAAGGTGAAAGACGTATCCGGCCCGGAAAGCGGTCTCGCGCTGCCATCCTTCGGTCCACCAATAAACGCCGTCACGCGCCCGCCGCGTATAAGCCGCCATCGAATTGACCAACGTCATCGGTCGCCCGGCGAGATTGTCACGCCGCTCGAAGTAACCATTGCCCATCATCAGGAAGTTGAGGACGAACTCCCCGAAATCTTTGCGGCTCAACCAGCGTGAAGGTTCGAAGAACCGCAGCAGCTGGTTGCGCTTGTACAGCATCGCCGATCGGTGATGCGCGCTCATGTTGTACGTGCGGGCCAGCGCCAGCGGCGGGATTGGCGGCTCGTACCAGCGGCCAGTCCACAACGATTCCGTCTGCATCAGGAAGTCGCGGCGATCGAGCACCGGCTCCGGATCGCCAAAGCGGAACATCGATGGGCGCGATACTGCGACCGAGCTGCCCGTTACCTCGGGCGCCGCGTCCGCCACCGCTTGCTGGGCTGTCGTCATTTGCTGCTCCATTGGAAATCCTCATGCGTGATCGGCGGGTGCCCGCGCCGACGGGGTCGAGTGGCTCGTTGTAAAGTGCGTGCATGATCGCCCAGGCCAGATCGGCATGGCCGGTGTCGCCTGCGCGGCTCACGCGATAGGTGATTTGGCGCTGGCTGGGTGTCAGTTCGGCGCGGATCGCCATGAAGCTGTTGACGATGTCGATCGCGCCGGCGTCGAACTCGAGCCGACCGGCGCTGATCACGTTCTTCGCCTTCAGCACCATCTCGGTCTTCAGCTGCACCGAATAATCAAAGCGCTTGGTAAACGGGAATTTCGCCGCGACCAGCTTCCACACCGATGATCCGACGCCCGTGGAATCAATGCCGATGAAGCGCACGTTATAGCGATCGAGCTGTTTCAGGATCAGCTCGGCCTGCGCCTGGAAGTCGAGCCCCTTCATCCGGTGCTTTTCGAGCACGCGGAACTTGCCTTTCGGGTCGCTGGGCGGCGCGATGATCACCATGGCAGCGTCGTCGCCGGCGGCGCTCTCGGCCGGGTCGTATCCGATCCACACCTCGCCATCGCCGAACGGGCGCAGCGCATAAGGATCGAAATCCTTGATCCACTTGTCCCACGCATCGACGCGGCAACGCTGCATGACGTTGAATGGGAACATCGAGCTGCTGTCGTCGACGAACTTGCACAGGAACAGATTGTCGAAAATGTCGGGCGAATAGCGCATGCGCAGCCGCTCGATGTCGAACAGGTCGCAGCCACCGGCCTCGGCGTCCAGGATGGTCACCACCTGCCGCCACACGCCATCGGGCCCGGTCACGCCGGCGCGCAGCTGCTCCTCGCTGAAGCTGAAGTCGCCACGTTCATTCTTCGCCCGGTGCTCGTTGAACCGCTCGCCGCTCCACAACCGGTGCGCCTGATGCGCGATCGTCGACGGCGTCGAGAAATAGGTGATGCGATAGCGCTTATGGCTCGCCATCGCCGCCGCCACGTCGTCGATCTGCTCAAAGCCATAGATCCAGAATGCCTCGTCGACATAGACATCGCCGTGATAGCCCTGCGCCGTGCGATAGTTCGTGCCGAGAAAATACAGCTTCACCGGCTCGCCCATCGGCCCCTCGACGCCCTCCAGATCAAGGATGATCGGGTCGCCCTCCAGCTTCACGCCGGTCACCTCGGCGACGAAGGCAGTGATATACTGGCGGAAGATATGCGCCTGCGCGCGGCTGGCCGAAATGAAGATCTGGTTATTGCCGGTATCCATCGCGCGGATCAGCGCTTCGCGGGCGAAATAGAAGGTCGCACCGATCTGGCGGCTTTTCAGGATGAACCGGGTGACGTTCGCGGTGCTCGAAAGCAGATCGGGCTGGATCGGGGTCACCTTGCCATCGGCATCGCGGCCCGGGGTCACTGCCGCCTGCTCGGGCGATCGCCATTTCAGCTGATAATCGAACAGCCCGGTCTTGAACTCGGTACGCAGCTTGGCCTGGTCATCGACTGACAGGAAGTTCTTCTTCGCCTTCTTCTTCTCGCCGGCGTTCCGGTTTGCGACCTTCGGGTTCAAATCGCCTTCATGCCCGCCCGGCGCTTCGTATCGCCGTACCCGCGCGGTGCGCTCGAGCTGGCGGCCGAGCAGATCAATCTCCTTGAAGTCGCGCCCGGTCTTTTCCTCCTTCGCGATCAGCACCTGCAGTCGCGCATCGAGCGATTCCTCGACCCGCGCCAGCGGGGCAAAATCATCCCATTTGTCGCGCCCTTTCCAGCTGCGTACCGTCGCCGCGTTCAACCCGAGGATCTCGGCGATGTCGCCCAGCTCGTATCCCGCCCAGTAATAGGCACGCGCCCGGCGTCGGGCGGTAAAGGGGATGGTTCCGGCTGGCGGTTCGGCCTTCATGACGCCGGCGACGCTAGCCGCGCCCCCGCCGACGAACGCCCGCCGCTTGTTGTGACGCGCGGCGTCACAACAACGCCGCGTTGCGAAATTCACAGCTTCCAGCGCCTGTTGCGCGGCGAAAGCGGTGCCCGCGCAATCGGTGCCCCGCGGGTCAAGGATCAGGGAGCGCCAGCGCCGTCATGGGTACCAAGAGCAAATTGTTCCGCGCTTTCGTCGAAGGCAACACGATCAGTGACGGTCGGCAGATCACGGCGGAAATGATCAACGACATTGTCGCCACCTTCAATCTCGACACCTACACGCCACGCATCAATATCGAACATATCAGCGGCTACAGCCCCGAACCGCCGTTTAACGGCTATGGTGACGTGATTGCGGTCGAAGCACGCGACGATGATATCGTGATCGACGGCAAATCGCAGAAGCGCCGCGCGCTCTACGTCCAGGTCGAAGGCAATGATCAGCTCACCGCCCTCGCCGAACGCGGCCAGAAGCCGTTCGCCTCGGTCGAAATTACCGATAGCTATGCCGGTTGCGGCAAAACCGGGCTGATCGGCCTCGCCTTCACCGATATCCCGGCCAGCATCGGCACGCAAAAGCTGCACTTCTCGCGCCGCGCCCCCGGCACGCTTTTCAGCACCGGCATGGAAACCGCGATCGAGTTCGATGCCGTGTCGGCCCCCGCCGGTGAAGCCACCGGCCTGATCGCCGCGATGACGACGTTCTTCAAGCAATTCGCTGCCGGCACCGGCCAGCAACCCGAACCCGTCACGCCGCCAAAGCCCGCCAAGGATGAACCTGCCAACGATAACGACGCGCGCTTCGCGCAGATCGGCGAAGGCCTGGTCAAGATGGCTGCGGTGCTCGAATCGATGAACACTGGCTTCACCGCCCAGATCGGTGCGCTCAAGACTGATTTCGCCGCGGTCAAACAATCGATCGATACCACCGAAAAGCCCGGCCAGCATTCGCGCCAGCCCGCCAGCGGTGGCGACGGACGTCCGCGCGCCGACTGCTGATCCGCCCCATCCGCCCCATCCGCTGCAACCCGCCACCCCGACCTGACATCATCGCTGCCCGAGGATCCTCACGATGAAGAACACCACCCGCCTGCTCTTTTCGGCCTATGTCTCGCAGATCGCGCTGATCAACGGCATCGAGCCAGCGCACGCCGACAAGCATTTCGCGGTCGCGCCCGCCGTTGAGCAGAAGCTCGAAGAGCGGATGAAGCATTCGAGTGAATTCTTGCAGCTCATCAACATCATCGGCGTCGATGCCCAGGAAGGCGACAAGGTCGGGATCAGCGTCACCCGCACGATGGCCGGCCGCACCAACACCGGCGCAGGCACCCGCCGCAACCCTACCAACCCGGCCGATACCGGCGATCTTGGTCGCTATCGCTGCGAACTCACCGAATTCGATTATGCCTGGCCGTACAGCCTGCTCGATGCCTGGGCGCACAAACCCGAATTCGAAATGCTGATGACCAATGCGGTGCGCGCGCAGGAAGGCCGCGATCACATCATGATCGGCTGGAACGGCACGTCGGCTGCTGCGCAGACTGATCGCGGGGCCAATCCGCTGCTCCAGGACGTGAACAAGGGCTGGCTGTACAAGATCCGCACCTTCGCGCCCGAACGCGTGCTCGACGATGGCGCGCTGACGGTGAAGACCGATGGCACCAACAACGCGGCACTCAAGAAAATCTACGTCGCTGACGGCGTGCTCTTCAACGAAGCTGCCGCCAATGCGACAACGGCGGAGGCAGATTACGCCAACCTCGATGCGCTGGTCTATGATGCGGTGCAGCTGCTCCCCGAATATCGCCGCACCGATACCGATCTGGTGGCGATCATCGGCGCAGATTTGCTCCATGAGAAATTCCTCTCGGTGGTGCAGGAAGCCGGCAGCACCGCGACCGAGATGGAGGCGCGCGATCGCATCCTCACCCTGCCCAAAATGGTTGGTGGCAAGCGCGCGATCGTCGTTCCGTTCTTCCCCGCCAACGCGGTGCTCGTCACCACGCTCGCCAACCTGTCGATCTATCTCCAGAACGGCACCCGCCGCCGCATGCTGAAGGAAGAGCCCGCGCTTAGCCGCGTGGAAAACTACGAGAGCGTCAACGTTGCCTATGTCGTTGAGGATTACGAAGTCGCCGCCCTGGTCGAGAACATCGTGCTCGGCAAGTCGCCTGCGCGCGTCGCGCCATAACCCCGGGGAACTGATCGATGAGCCTCGCCCGCCGCCACCGTGAACGCATGCTCGCCGAGCGCGGCGCCATCCAGGTGGCGTCGGGCGAGGTGCGTTCCGGCCCCGCCGCCACTGAATATGAGCTTATGCGTGCTCGCCTCGGCGTCGATCTGCGGCGGCTGAAGGAAATCCAGTCGATCGAAAAGAAGATCGATCTGAAGCGCGAGCTGCTCCCTGCCTATTCGGACTGGGTGCTCGGCGTGCTCACGGCGAACAGCGGCGCGCAGGACGACATCCTCGTGCAGACGATGATCTGGCGGCTCGATATCGGCGACTTCAAGCAGGCGCTCGTGCAGGCCGCGTACGTTCTCCACTACAAGCTCGCACTCCCCGAGCGCTTCGATCGCACCGCCGGGACGCTGATCGCCGAGGAAATCGCCGAGGCCGCGCTCAAGGAGAACGGCCAGGGTGGCGAGTTCGACCCGGTAATCCTCGATCAGGTCGACCGGCTTACCGAAGACGAAGACATGCCCGATCAGGTTCGCGCCAAGCTGTTCAAGGCCCGCGCGATCTTTGCCGATCGCGCCGCCACCGCTATCGATCCCGCCGCCGATGGCCCTGCCGGCCAGCGCCAGGCCGGGTTCGCCAACGCGCTTGATCTGTATCGCCGCGCCTACGGCCTCGACAAGTCGATCGGCGTCAAAAAGGACATGGACCGGATGGAGCGCGAGCTGAAGAAGCTCGCCCCGCCGGTCAATTAATTCGGGCACCTGCCCGCCACCTGCTCGCCCCGCGGCGCTCGGGGGGCGGTGATCGACGGAACGGCCGGCGTTCGCGCTCAAGCCGCCCGCCGCCCACCTCACCCCCCGTAAACTTCCGGGCCAGTCAACGGATACCGGAATGACCTTCGTCGCTGCCCCTCCTGCCCCGGCCCCGGCCATCGCCGATGCAATCGCGGGCGATGGCTGGTGGCCGGCGCTGTCGATCGCCGCCTTTCGCGATTCGATCCGCCTCGGCACCCTCGTTTCGGATGGCCGCGCCCGTGATGCCCTGATCGGCGGCGTCATCAGCGCCGATACCCAGCTGCGCGACTGGCGAGCCACCCACGAAGCGAACAATATCGCTAGCCTGGCCGATGTGCCCGGTCCCGAGATCGGCGGCGTCAATCGCGCGGTCATCCTCTGGCAACGCGCTGTCTATGCCTATGCCGCCGCCGATCTGGCAGAAACGCACAACAACATCACTGCGACAGATCGCGGCCGCGCCGTTACCGAAGAACGCGCGACCTCTGCGGATGATCACCGCCGGAACGCGACCGTCGCCATCCGCGATCTACTCGGCAAGACGCGCAGCAGGAGCGCGCTTCTGTGATCGTCAACGCTCTCCAGGGCGAAAGCCTCGACGCGTTGGTCTGGCGCAGCACAGGTCGCGATTCCGGCGTGGTGGAAGCGGTCCTGGACGCCAATCGCGGAATCGCCGTCACCGCTGCCGCGCTGGGCGAAGGCACGCCGGTGTTGATCCCGGCCAACATCATCACCCTCGCCGCGAGCCCGCTCGTGATCGACACCGTCCAGCTCTGGGATTGAACCGCGTGGATAAACTCACTCACCAACTGATCGACGCGCTTATCAGCCTGCTGATCGGCCTCACCCCCGCCGCGCTCGGCGCCGGCGTCAGCCTGATGTACGAAAAGGGTCTGACGTGGGGCGATCGCTTCGCGCGCCTTGCCGTGGGCGTTACCGTCAGCTGGTTCACCAGCCGCGCGGTGGGCGCGCTCTGGCCGTGGCAGCCGATCGATCCGTTCGTTCTCCAGGGCATCACCTTCACGCTCGGCATGATCGCCTACAAAGCGACGCCCCCCTTCATTTCCAGCGCGAGCACCATCGTTGCGGGCCTCCCGTCGGCGATCGCCAAGCGATTCCTGCCCGTGAAGAAAGACGAACCGGAGGACGAAAAATGAGCTGGGTCTGGGATCAATCCGCCGGGGCGCTTTACCGCAACGGCAAGCTCGTCTCCCGCGGCTATGCCGGTAAGGGCCGGGGCCGCAACAACCCGACCCTGCAGGGCCTGCGCGCCGTCGGCCCCATCCCGCGCGGGCGCTATGCGATCAAAGGCGTGGCCAACAGCCCGAACACTGGCCCGTTCACGATCACCGTCCACGCGATCGATGCAACCCCGAACGATGATCGCCACGATGAAACCGGCCGCAGCGCCTTTCGCATCCACGGTGATAACGCTCGCGGCGATTTCAGCGCGTCGTCGGGCTGCATCATCCTGCCACGTGCCATCCGCGAGCGCATCTGGCGCAGCGGCGATCGAACGCTGGAGGTGATCGAATGAACATCCTCGCAAAGCTTGGCCTGAAGGCCGCATTCGGCTGGATCACCGGCAACAGCCAGTTTCTCGTGCTGCTCGCACTGGGCGCTGTCGCCGCCTATTTCTATGCCGATGGCGCCGCTGTCCGCCGCGATCGCGAACGGATCACCGCATCGGCCGAACAGATCTGCAGCGCCGCCGGCGTCGATTTCGCCGCCAGCGCGAGCATTGGGACCAGCACCAAAGGCAAGCGCGTCATCATCCCCCATCACCGCGGCCAGCTCTGCCTGCGCGAGGTGCGCAATCTCGCTGGCTTCAAGGCCGATACCACGCGCGTGACCGCTGAAACCCTCACCGCAGCGATGAACGATCGCGAAGCCAAATCCGGCCGCGACGCCGCCCGCGCAGCCACCGACGCGCGGGCCGCGCGTGCCGCCACTGAACGCATGGAGAAAGCCGATGGCCAGATTGACGATACGAACCGTGTTGATCGCCGGTGGTTTGGCGCTTTCAACGATGTTGCCGGGTTGCGCAAAAACGATTGAAGTACCGGTCGAAAAGCCGGTGCCCGTCGCTGTCGTGGTGAAGGATCGCCCGCCTGCCGAATTACTTCGCTGCGCCGATCGCGGCCGCGCTTTGCCCGAGGATGACGCGACGACGGCGGTGATGCCCGCCGACGTCCGATCCGCGCTGATCGAGATCGCGCGTGCCTTCGGTGCCAACGCGTCCCAGCTCGATCGCCTGGTCAACTGGTTTGCACCGGACAGCTGCCCCGCCTCGCCAGCGGGTCCGGTCAAATGAGCGTCGAGCATCTCATCCTGTTCACGATGCTCGGGCTCTGGGCAGGATCTGCGCTCGGCTATCTTGCTGCGACCCCTTACCCCGATGAAATGTGGGAATCGCTGGTCTGGCTGCCGGCGACGATCATCGTCGTGATCATATTCTGCATCATTGCCATCGTGCGGTTGCCGTATTTGCTCGCGATCGAGCTGTACGAGCGCATCCGTGACCGCTTCCGTTGATCAAGCCCGAAAGCCTGCGGACCGCCCTGGTTGCCGCGCTGCCCGAATTTCAGACGGATGGCGATCGGCTGTCGATCTTCGTCGATAAGGGACGGGTGGTCTCGCGGCTCACCCCCGGCCTCGGCTATGAATATCGTTATCGTCTACGGCTGTTCGTCGAGGCGTTTACCGGCGCGCCGGATACCATCATGGTTCCGCTCCTCCTTTGGCTGCGCGTCAATCAGCCCGAGCTGTTCCTGCGGTTCGGCCGTGATGACGACACGCTGATTTTCGAAGCCGATATCCTTGATCAGGGCAGCTGGGATATCGCGATCAGCTTCGACTTGACGGAGGCCGTGCAGCTCGTGGCGCGACCCGACGCGAGCGGATGGGATATCACCTATCTGCCGGAGCCGCAGCCCGACGATGTGCCGATCGGCGAGACGCTTACGCTGCTCGATACGATCTGGTGGCGCGATGAACGCATCCTTCCGGGTCCACCGCTGCCCGATCCGACCGCCTGATCGATGAGCGAATTTGCCGATTTTGCGCCGCTCACCGATGCGATCGACGATCTCACCGGCGCGCTTGAGCCCGGCGAACGCCGCAAGCTCGCCAGTCGGGTCGGAACCCGCCTTCGCAGTGCCAACGCCAAGCGCATCAAGGCCAATATCACGCCCGATGGCGAGCCGATGGCGCCCCGCAAGGAAAAGCCGAAGCGAAAGCGGCGGGGCGGCGTGCGTGAGAGCAAACCGCCGCGCATGTTTCAATCCGCCGGCACGCCCCGTTTCCTCCGCAAGCAAGCCTCGGCCGATCAGATTGAGGTCGGCTTTGCAGGCGCGATGGCGCGAATCATGCGCGTTCATCAATTCGGGCTGCGCGACTCGGTAACGCGCGATCCCGCCTCGCCCACCGTCACCTATGAAGCACGCCCGACCATCGGGCTCACGCCCGATGACCGGCTTGATCTGCTCGGCCAGGTCACCGATCACCTCGCCACGCGCTGATCGAGCTTCATTGCGGCCTGTTGTGACGCGCGGCGTCACAACAGCAATGTCTGGCACCCCCCGGATAGCGCCGACGATATGGCCGGCATGGCCGATACCTTCACCGCCGTTGATCTGTCGCGCCTGCCCGCGCCCTCGATCGTTGAGACGTTGGATTTCGAAGCGGTCTATGCAGAAATGCTGGCCTCGCTGCAGGCGTTCGTGCCGGATTTTGATGCAACCGTGGAATCGGACCCGGCGGTCAAGATCCTGCAGGTTGCCGCGTATCGCGAGCTACTGATCCGTGCGCGGGTGAACGATGCGGCGCGCCAGCTGATGGTCGCGTTCGCCACCGATACCAATCTCGATCATCTGGCGGCGCTGTTCGGGGTGACGCGGCTGCTGATCACGCCGGCGGATCCCGACAATGATATCGCTGCCGTGTATGAAAGCGATGACGAGCTGCGCAGCCGCGTCGTGATCGCCCCGGAAGCGTTATCGGTCGCCGGGCCGGAGGGCGCCTATATCTTTCACGCCCGCTCGGCCGACGGCGATGTGCTCGATGCCAGCGCGATCAGCCCGGAGCCCGGCGACGTGCTCGTCACGATCCTGTCGCGCGCAATCGGTGGCGTGGCGTCCGCCGGACTGATCGACACGGTGCGCGCCTATCTTTCCAGCGAAACGCGCCGCCCGATGACGGACAACGTCACCGTCCAGTCGGCCGAGATCGTCGATTTCGTCGTCACCGCCACCGTCACCACATTATCCGGTCCCGATAGTGCGATCGTGCTCACGGCATCGCGCGCCCGCCTCGATGAGTATCTTGCCCGCAGCTATCGGCTCGGCCGTGACATCACACGCGCCGGCATCATCGCCGCGCTCGGTGCGGTGGAAGGCGTGCAGAACGTCATCCTCACCGCACCCGCCGCCGATATCGTGCTCGATCGAACCCAGGCTGGGCGCTGCACCGCGATCGTGGTGACGCATGGCGGCGTCACCGAATGAGCCTGCTGCCGCCCAACGCATCGGTGCTTGAGCACGGGCTTGAACTCGCGACCGAGCGCGCCAGCGCCGTCACCGTGAATTTTGCACCGCTCTGGGATCCCGAGACCTGCCCGCTTAACTTGCTGCCCTATCTGGCCTGGGCGCTGTCGATCGACGGATGGAACCCCGAATGGCCGGAGGCCGTGCGGCGGGCGAGCGTCGTGCAGTCGATTGCCCTTCACCGCCGAAAGGGAACCGTGTCGTCGGTGCGCGACGTCGTCACCGTTTTCGGGGCGCAGATCGCGATCAAGGAATGGTGGCAGCTCGATCCGCCCGGCACGCCCCACACATTCGATATCGTGTTGAACCTGCCCGGCGAGGCCGCTGCCTATCCGGTTGATTACGTCGCCGACATCATCGACGAAATCGGCCGCACCAAACCGGTTCGCTCGCACTTTACCTTTTCGCTGGCGATCGCCGGCCAGGCGACGCTGTCGGCGGCCGCTGGCGCCCGCACCTCGATCTTCCGCCGCATCGCAGCGGGAATCGCCCCGCTCGAACTCGTGGCATCACTCGCCACTGTCGCGGGCGTTCGCCCTGCCTCGCTTCGCCGCCTTGCGATGATCGCCCCATGAACCCGCTGGAGTATTGACCCATGGCGTTTGATATCATCATCACCGACGCGGGACGCACCGCGCTGATCAACGCGGCCGGGACGGGCACCGATGCACTCGTGATCGACCGGGTTGGCGTTACCGCCACCGCGTTCGCGGCCACCACGGCAACCGCCGCCATCCCCGACGAGATCAAGCGGATCGCCACGATCGGCGGCGAAGCCGTTGCCCCGGATGTCATCCACCTGCTCGTGCGCGACGAGGGAAATGATGCTTACACGGTTCGCGGGTTCGGCCTCTACCTCGACGATGATACGCTGTTCGCGGTGTACAGCCAGATCGATCCGGTCATCGACAAGGCGGCGGTATCGATCTTGCTGCTCGCCCTCGATATCACCCTGGTCAATGCAGATAGCGCGCTGATCACGTTCGGCGATACCAACTTCATCAACCCGCCCGCCACCGAAACGGTGCGCGGCGTGATCGAGCTGGCCACCGGCGCAGAAACTCTGACGGGCGTCGATGATGAGCGCGGCATCACCCCGAAAAAGCTGAAAGACACGATCATTGCGTGGTTCGGCCGCATCGCCACATACTGGGGGCCGGATAATGACGGCGCGGGTTCCGGGCTCGACGCCGATCTGCTCGACGGACTCGACAGCGGCCATTTTGCGCCGATCAACAATCCTGCCTTCACCTCGGGTGCGTCGTTTCAGGGTGATATCACGATCAACGTCCCCAACCCGCAGATCATCCTGAACGCCGGTGGCCCCCGTATCGCGACGATCAGTGCCAACCGGCTGGCATTCTTCACCGATGGCTTCACGTTCGAACGCCTGACGCTCCGCCAGGGCGGCAAGGTTCATGTGGGCGGCGTCCGCAACCTCCCCCCGGGCACTGACTTTGCCGGCAGCGGCAATTTTTCAGTTATCCCCGGCAGTGTGGGCGGCACTGCGATTTCGACCTATGACGATCTCAACTATACCGCGCAGGAATTCGTTCGCAGCGGTGTCGGCGGTCCGGCCGTAGTTGGCAGCATCTTTTGCACCGACAGCGGAACCAGCTACAACACCAGCTCCGATTACCGACTGAAGGAAAATGAAGTCCCGCTCGTCGGCGCGCTACAGCGCGTGCGGCGCATTCCCGTGTGGCGCTTCAATTTCAAATCCAATCCGGATCGCACGCTCGACGGCCTGTTTGCCCATGAGCTCGCAGTGGAGATCCCGGAGGCAGTAACAGGTGCCCATAACGGGATGATCGATATCGGCACCGCCACGACGTCGATCACGCTGCGGTTTGGCACCGCGACCGACAGCCTGGGCGTCACCCGCGTGACGGATGTACCCGAAGGTGCCACGCCCCCCGGATGGACGTGGGAATTCACCTATGAGGTGACACGCGATCTGGAAGAAACCGATATCCCTGAAAGTCAGGCGCCGCAGGGCTGGGTCTGGACGAAGACTGGCACCCGCCCCGTCTATCAGTCGATCGATCCCTCAAAGGCCGTTCCACTCCTCCTGGCGGCCGTGCAGGAACTCGCAGACGCCAATGACGCACTCACCGCGCAGGTGCAGGCGCTGGGGAACCCATCATGAGCACCGATCAGCCATTGAACACCGTAACGATCGGTCGCCTCGATGCCGCCAGCGGTACCGTCACCGCCACGTTCACGCTGGCGGATGGGCAGATCTGGCAGCGCCGGGTGGTGGCCTTCATCGGTCCTGACGGGAAACACAACCGGCCCGCCACGCTCGCGCGCGCCGAATCGATGCTGCCCGGCATCCGCCGCAAGATCGCGAATGGCATGATCGAACCCGCCAGCACCTGATCCGCTTCAATCGCCCGGCTGTTGTGACGCGCGGCGTCACAACATCGCAAGCGTGCTTTCGCCAAACACCCGCGCCAGCACATCCCCATGCTGGACGAAGACCCATCCGATCGCATTGGTGAGCTGATCCGCTACGGCACGATC
>FSSH01003806.1_pt1 | contig 14416 bp, 19 predicted proteins | sample 1166101 | NCBI WGS metagenome assembly FSSH01 (sample SAMEA32972668, study PRJEB13176) | freshwater metagenome | biome: Drinking water system; feature: Biomass in drinking water that filtered by 0.45 um membrane; material: drinking water | place: USA | collected 2012-12-20 | depth 0 m | reverse complement strand
GATGTATTCTACGGGCGTAGCGCCGAAACCGGGGTGGACAGCAAAGAAGTCGGCGCCGCCGATATGGACGGCTGAGCGGGCGGACTCCATCTGAAGATCAATGCCGATCAGCCTCAGATGTTCGATCGCGCGCGCGCCGCCTACGCCGCCGTAACCGACAGCGGTGAATGGCTTGCGGACCCATTCCTTGTACGCCTGATCGAGCGCGTTCTTAAAAACGCCCTTGATCGAGTGATTGTATTCCGCGGTGACGAAGATGAAGCCGTCGAAACGGGCGATGGTTTCCTGCCAGCGGATCGCCTTGGGGTTTTGGCTCGGCATCCACATGTTGGAGGCGATCTCGTCGAAGAAGGGCAACGGGTGGTCCCGAAGGTCGACCAGCTCGACCTCCATGTCGCCGCGCGCCCGGGCCTGTTTGAGGATCCACTGAGCCGGAACATCGGCGAATCGGGTAGGTCGCGTGGAGCCGACGATCACAGCAATCCGAGGGGTGGAAGTCATGGTGTTCTCACATCTAATGGTTTCTTGGAGTAATCTGCTTACGAGGCGTAAGCATGAGCGATCAAGAAAGCACTAGCTTGAAACCAGGGTCCATGAGGATACCGCCCGGTGCGAGCAGATCAGCCGGTTGCTGGCGCGCATCACCGACAAATGGACCCTGTTGGTGGTTCGGGTGCTCGGACATGGGCCGCGCCGCTTCAATGCGCTGCGGCGTGAAGTCGGCGAGGTCAGCCAGAAGGTTCTGGCCTGGACATTGCGGGATCTGGACCAGAACGGCTTCGTATCGCGCACCGTCACCCCGGTAGCCCCGCCGCAGGTCGAACACGCCCTAACGCCGCTGCGGCGAGAGTTTCTGCAGCCGGTTCAGGCCCTGGCGGAATGGGTCCTCGACAACTCGCCACGCATGATTGCGGCTCTCGCCGCCTATGCCGACCGGCACGCTCTGTCGTAGGGCGATCGCCTCCTCCATCCTTTCAGATTTCGAGAGTGCGGGTCTCGAATTGATCGCATTATCTCGGATGTGGAGAGGGGCTACATCTCGGCTCAGAAAGGAGATTCCCATGAACAACACTCGTTTCAACAAGAACTTGGAGGCCCTGGCGGCACTTTCGCCGGAGCAATATCGAGTGACACAGGAAAATGGCACGGAACGCCCGTTCGCCAACGCATACTGGGACAACAAGGAAGCCGGCATCTATGTCGATGTCGTTTCCGGTGAACCGCTTTTCGCCTCGGTCAACAAATTCGACAGCGCGTCGGGCTGGCCCAGTTTCACCAGACCCATAGAAGGGGCGAAGGTCGTCGAGCATTTTGACGAAAGCCATGGCATGCGGCGGATCGAAGTCCGGTCGGGTCATGGCGACAGTCATCTCGGTCACCTTTTTCCGGACGGTCCGGCAGCGGAGGGCGGGATGCGTTACTGTATCAACTCGGCGTCGCTGCGCTTCATTCATCTCAATGAGCTCGAGGCCGAGGGCTACGGTGAATACCGACGGCTGTTCGAGAGCGAAGGAAAGGCTTGAGCCATGTCAGACAAGACTCAACGCGCCGTTCTTGCGGGCGGCTGTTTCTGGGGCATGCAGGATTTGATCCGCAAGCAACCGGGAGTGGTCGGCACACGTGTCGGCTATTCAGGCGGCGACGTACCCAACGCCACCTATCGCAACCATGGCGCCCATGCCGAGGCCATCGAGATCATTTTCGATGGTGACCGGACGAGTTATCGCAGGGTTCTCGAATTTTTCTTCCAGATCCACGATCCGACCACGGTGAACCGGCAAGGCAACGATCGCGGCACGAGCTATCGTTCCGCGATCTTCTACGCGGATGATGCGCAGAAAGCGGTGGCGGAAGAGACGATCGCCGATGTGGAGGCTTCAGGTCTATGGCCAGGCAAGGTCGTCACCGAGGTCTCGCCGCTTGGGGAATTCTGGGAGGCCGAGCCCGAGCATCAGGACTATCTGGAGCGGATCCCGAACGGCTATACCTGCCATTTCATCCGCCCTGACTGGAAGCTGCCGCGTCGCATCGATGCGACCTGAGACTTAAGGCAACGCTGGATTAAAGGATGAGAGACAGCGCCGGGAGTCTGTTAGGGGCTTCCGGCGCTCTGCTGCGGTTGTCGATCACCATCCGCAGGGTCGCCGTCAGAAAATGACGGCGAGTGACGGCGGGGCGCCGGCGACGGCGAATTGGGGAGCGGTTCATCAGCAGCAGGACTCTCTGATTAAACGCGGGAGCCAAAGGGCTCACATCAGCCTTCATGCCTTTCCACTCCTCCCGGCCGGGATCATAAGTGGAAAAATCTACCTCAAATCGGTCCAGTTTCCCGGGGGCGCCTCACGCTTACTAACCTCGCGCGTCAGCCCGACGAACGCCTTGAGCGCTGCAGAGGGATTGCGGCGACTTGGATAATAGAGGCAAAGATCGCCCAATGGCGGGGTCCAATCCTCAAGCAGACGCGTGAGGCGTTTGGCCTCAATGTCCGGGCGCACGTCCTGTTCAAGGAAGTAGCCAATGCCCACACCGTCAAGGACGGCCGCCCGTAAAAGGCTTGCTTCGTCCAAGGTGAGCGGCCCCTTCACATCGATCTGCGCCATCTGACCGCGCTTTTCGAAATGCCAACGAAACAACGCCCCGTTTGGCAGGCGGACGCGAAGGCATTGGTGCGCGTAGAGATCCGAGGGCGTTTCCGGCTTTCCATGCGCTTTGAGATATCCCGGCGACGCTACGACCGCGTGGCGTTGGGGCCGTCCTACCGGGAGCGCGATCATGTCGGCAGGCACGAGGTCGGCGCGGCGCACACCTAAATCAAAGCCGTCGGCGACGATGTCCACCAGGCGCCCCTCGGTGACGAGGTCGACATGCACATCCGGATAACGGCGTAGAAATTCGAGCACGAGCCGAGACATGATCTCGCGCGCGCCCGCCGCGAACGCATTGATCCGCAACGTCCCTGACGGCGTTTGCTGCTGCGCGCGCACGCCCGCCATGGCGTCCTGGATGTCGCGCAAGGCGGGCGAAACGTGCTCGACAAACGCTCGCCCGGCATCACTCAAGGAGACACTGCGCGTCGTTCGATTGAAGAGCCGCGCGCCAAGATTGGTTTCGAGTTTTGCAATGGCATTGCTGAGCGCAGTCGTGGACATGCCCAGCGCAAGCGCGGCCCGGCGAAACGACCCCTCGCGTGCGATCGCGATCACGGCTTCAAGTTCGCCAAGGCCTGGTCGGTACATTATCCCGCATTTCGCAATGTATGATCCGCTTTTATCCCGATTATCGCGACGGATGTCGAGTCGTAAGTTGTCGCTTCCACGAACAGGAGACGACAGATGAAACTCCCATCCCCGATCCAAGCCTATTTCGACGCCGACAAGGAAGTTTCCGGCCCAGCGCCGACCGGTGCCTTCGCCATCGACGCCATCGTGAAGGACGAAGGCAAGACGCACATTGGCCACAAGGCGATCGCCGCATGGTGGCGCGCAGCCAAGGCGCAATACCGAAACACTGCAGCCCCGCGACAGATATCAGAGTCAGACGGGCGCATCACGGTGCACGCCGAAGTCAGCGGCGATTTTCCGGGCAGCCTGGCCATGTTGAGCTTCATCTTCACGCTGAAGGAAGACGCAATTGCGACCCTGGAGATTGGCGCGTGAGCGGGTTCATCGATCTTCAAGGCAAGAACGCGCTCATCACGTCGGGCACGCGCGGCGCGGGCGCGACGACAGTCGCCCTCTTCCGCGACCTTGGCGCGCGCGTGCTCACGACGGCGCGCCGGCGGCCGGCTGATCTTGCCGAGGCGATGTTCGTCCCTGCGGACCTCACCACGGCGGCGGGCTGTGAAAACCTGGCGCGCATTGCGCGCGAGCGTTTGGGCGAAATCGACATTTTGGTGCACATGCTTGGCGGGTCTTCAGCGCCCGCCGGCGGCTTTGTCGCCCTGACCGATGAACACTGGCGTCGAGAGCTCGATCTCAATCTCATGCCAGCTGTACGGCTCGACCGAGCGCTCGTCCCATCAATGGTCGCACAGGGGCGCGGCGTCGTCATTCACGTGACTTCGATCCAAAGCGCTCTGCCGCTCCCCGACGCGACAACCGCTTATGCAGCGGCGAAAGCGGCGCTCTCCACCTACAGCAAGAGCCTTTCAAAAGAAGCCTCGCCGAAAGGCGTCCGTGTCGTACGCATATCGCCCGGCTGGATCGAGACCGAGGCCGCCGTTCAAATGACGGATCGCATCGCCCAGGAAGCGGGCGTCGATCGCGAGGGCGGCAGACAGATCATCATGAACGCTTTGGGCGGCATTCCGCTTGGGCGTCCATCCACCCCTGACGAGGTGGCGAACCTCATTGCCTTTCTCGCCTCAGACCGCGCCGCATCGATCACCGGCGCCGAATACGTCATCGACGGCGGCACGATCCCGACCGTGTAATCGTCAGCTCAAAACTCAAGAGTTGCTCTTATGCCCCCGCCCGCCACATCGAGTCCGCTCGCGGCTCTGGCGTACCCAGACGAGCACCGCACACTACTTCTTCGACGACGCCAACAGATTGTCGCGCAATGTGATCAGATCGCGCTGCAGGCGCACGAACGTGCCTGGATCGAGTCCAGTCGCTTCTATCACGGATTCGCGTCCGCAGAACGCCTGCTCGAAAATGGCTTTGCCCTCGGGCGTGAGGCTGACGCGCACCTGCCGCTCATCTTCAGCGTCGCGCCGGCGCGTCACATACCCCGCCGCTTCAAGCCGCTTGAGCAAAGGCGTCAGCGTGCTCGATTCCAGGAAGAGCTTGTCGCCCAATTCACCCACCGTCTGATGGCCTGCCTCGTTCAGCGCAATGAGCGTGGCGTACTGGGGATAGGTGATCCCCAGCTCTTCGAAGAGCTGCTTGTAGGCGCGGTTGAATGCGAGGTTGGTCGAGTAGACGGCAAAGCAAAGGAAGTCGGCCAGGGATCCAGCCAAATCCTGCTTCGGCATTTTCGTTGGTTTTTTCATAACCTTAGATCTCGCCTCAGGCCTTTAGATAGATCGCACGCAATTTAATCGCAACCGATTGACAACATGTGAGTGTCAACTATATAGATCGTACGCGATTAGATCGCGTCCGATATACAGGAAGGTATCATGATGAAAAGTGCAGGCAAAATGTTGGTCGCGGCTGCAGCGGCGGCAATCCTGGCAAGTTGTGCGCAAGCGCAGACGGCGCAGACCATTCCAGACAACCAAACAGTGCGAAACGTAGTCCTCGTTCACGGCGCATTTGCCGACGGTTCAGGCTGGCGCGGCGTTTATGACGACCTCACCGCACGCGGCTATCGCGTCACCATCGTGCAAAATCCGCTCACCTCGTTGGAGGACGATGTCAGCGCAACGCGCCGCGCGCTGGCGCGTCAGCAAGGACCGAGCATTCTCGTTGGCCATTCCTATGGCGGCTCGGTGATTACTGAAGCTGGTGTCGATCCAAATGTTGCGGGTCTTGTCTATGTCTCCGCGCTTGCACCCGATGTTGGTGAGAGCACGGGCCAGCAATTTGCTCAAATTCCGGCGCCGCCAGAATTTGTCATAGAACCGGGACCGGATGGCTTTGGCTTCGTAAATATGGAAAAGTTTCGCGAGGGCTTTGCCGGCGATGTGAACGAAACCGACGCAGCTTTCCTGCGTGACGCGCAAGTGCCCATCAACATGGCGATCTTCGCAACGCCCCTGACACAAGCAGCCTGGCGCACGCGCCCGAACTGGGCGGTGGTGGCCACGCAAGACCGCGCTATCGATCCGCGGCTGTTGCGTCAACAGGCTGAGCGCATCAACGCGCAGATTGTTGAGGTGGAGGCAAGCCACGTGCCATTCATCACTCGCCCGCGCGAAGTCGCGGATGTGATCGATCAGGCTGCGCGCAGCGTCTCCCAGTCCGCAACGCGATCCAATTGACCTCGAAGCAAACCTCAAAAAGCAGGAGAAATCCAAATGGCTTATGTCACCACCAAGGACGGCGTTGAAATATTCTACAAGGATTGGGGCCCGAAGAACGCGCAAGCGCTCGTGTTTCACCACGGCTGGCCGCTAAGCTCCGATGATTGGGACGCGCAGCTCTTGTTCTTCGTCAATCAGGGCTACCGGGTCGTTGCTCACGATCGTCGCGGCCATGGCCGATCGGCGCAAGTTTCCGACGGCCACGACATGGATCACTATGCTGCAGACGTTGAGGCCGTGGTCGAGGCGCTTGATCTCAAGAACGCCGTCCATATCGGCCATTCAACCGGCGGCGGTGAAGTCGCGCACTATGTCGCCCACGCCAAGGCCGGGCGCGTGGCGAAAGCCGTGCTGATCGGGGCGGTGCCGCCCATCATGCTGAAGACACCGAACAATCCGGGCGGTCTGCCTATGGAAGTGTTCGATGGCTTCCGCGCTTCGCTCGCCGCTGATCGCTCGAGCTTCTATCGCGCGGTGGCGTCGGGCCCGTTCTACGGCTTCAATCGGCCAGACGTCGAAACCAAGTCTGCGGTCATCGACAATTGGTGGCGCCAAGGCATGATGGGCGGCGCAAAAGCGCACTATGACGGCATCAAGGCCTTCTCGGAGACCAATTTCACCGACGATCTCAAAGCCATGGACGTGCCTACCTTGCTAATGCACGGCGACGACGATCAAATCGTGCCCATCGATGACAGCGCCAATCTTGCTATCAAACTGCTGAGGAAGGGCGAACTCAAAGTCTATCCCGGCCTCTCCCACGGCATGGCGACCGTGAATGCGGATGCGATCAATACCGATCTATTGGCCTTCATCAGAAGCTGACGGAACAATGGCAAGCGAACGGCGGCTCTTCCACGGCCGCCGCTTTGCATCGCGCCCTGCAGGCCGAAAAAGTCCAACTTTCCGGTCGGCGCAGGGATGCTTCCAAATATGAAGTACGCAACGCCTGGCACCCGGAGCGGCAGCCTAGCACATCCCAGGCAAGACTGCGCTCGCGATGTCCCCTATTCGCCGCAGAAGGTCTCCGACGTCATCTGAAATATTCCCGAAGCGGATCCACCGCCCTCGAACGCCCGCAGAAAGTTCGGCATCTGGAACACGAATTTGACCGATATAACTAGGCTTGATAGGCTAAAGCCTGAAAAAAGAGGAGCCAACCTCCTGCAAAACCGCCCGAAAATCCGCCTTTGGGGCCTGACACGACGTTCGATACGCATTCACAAAGGGGAGCCATATCTCAAGACGCCCTGATTCGCCCATTTGAGCCGCTGTGAACCGGCGCGGAAAAAGGATCCCGTTTTCCAGGTGTTCGGTGTCCGAAAGGCGCCCCCCAGCACATGGGTCAACATTGGCTTCCTTTGGATTGGAGGCCGAGGTCGGGATGCTGGTGGTGGAGAGGATTGCGAAGATCCGTCGGGCTTATTTTGCACAAGGGCTGGGGATAAAGGCGATCTGCAGGGAGTTCGGCGTCTCGCGCAAGGTGGGGCGCAAGGTCATCCGCTCGGGCGCGAGTGAGTTTCACTACGAACGCAAAACTGNNAAACTCAGCGGCTGCCGAAGATCGGCCCGTGGCGTCAGGAGCTCGATCGGCTGCGGCTGGCGAATGAAGGCAAAGCGGCGCGCTAACGCCTGACGCTGATCCGGCTCTGCGAGACGCTGAAAGAGTTTGGCTACGCCGGCGGTTACGACGCCGTGCGGCGCTACGCCCGACGGTGGCGGCGGGAGCGAGGTCGAACGACGGCTGACGCCTTTGTTTCGCTCATCTTTGCGCCGGGCGCGGCGTTCCAGTTCGACTAGAGCCACGAGATCGTCGTCGTCAGCGGCGTCACGACGACGGTGAAGGTTGCGCATGTGCGGCTTTGCCACAGCCGGAACCCGCTTGCTCGCGCGAGACGCAAGGTCGATCGTAAACGATCGACGGTGTTCGACGCGCATGAGAAGGTATTCGCCTTCTTCCGGGGAACCTGCCGGGGCGGCATTTACGACAACATGAAGACGGCGGTCGAAGCGATTTTCGTCGACAAGGATCGCAAATTCAACCGCCGCTTTCTGCAGATGAGCGCGCACTATCTCTTCGAACCGACGGCCTGCACGCCGGCGGCTGGGTGGGAGAATGGCCAGGTCGAGAACCAGGTCGGTCCTGTCCGCGAAAGATTCTTCACGCCGCGCCTCAAGTTCAAATCGCTTGAGGAGATGAACGCCTGGCTCCTCGATAAATGCGTCGCTATGCGAAGGCTCATCCGCACCCGGAAGACAGTTCCCGCACCGTTTTCGAGGCGTTCAAGAATAAACGGCCCCGCCTTGTCGAGATCCGCGGCCCGTTTGACGGTTTCCACGCGACGCCCGCCTCAGTGTCGAAGACCTGCCTCATCCGCTTCGACACCAACAAATATTCGCTTCTGGCGGGGGCTGTCGGCCGTCCAGTCGAGGTCTTCGCCTATGCCGACGGCATCGTCATCAAACAGGACGGTGAGATCGTCGGGGAGCATCGCCGCCGCTTCGGCCGGGGTCAGATGATCTACAATCCCTGGCATTACGTGCCGGTGCTGGTCAGAATGCCCGGCGCGTTGCGCAACGGCGCGCGGTTCAAGGACTGGGCGCTCCCCGGCGCGCTCGGGAAAGTGCACGGCAGGCTCGCCGGCGTCGCCGACGGCGACCGCCAGCTGGTCGATTTTCTCACGGCCTTCTTGAGCGACGGATTGCCGGCAGTTGAGGCGGCTTGCGCCGAGGCGCTACTCGCCGGCGCCTTTAGCAACGACGTCATTCTCAACATCCTGACGCGCCGGCGCCAGCCCGAGCCGCCGCGCAACATCATGACGCCCGATGCGTTGCGCCTGCGCGCGCCGCCGACCGCCAATTGAGGCCTCTTTGACGCCTTGAGGAGGAAAGATGGAACGCCAGAACATTCACGACCTGATGGGGACGCTGGAGCTCTACGGCATGCGGTCGGCTTTCGATGAGATCATCGCAAACGGCCTCAAACGCCAGCACGACGTTCAAAAAATCCTCGCCGACCTTCTCAATGCCGAGATCGACGAGAAAGAGGCGCGCTCCATCAAAGACCAGATGACGATCGCCAAGCTGCAGCTCGCCAAGGATCTCACGCAGTTCGATTTCGCCGCCGCGCCGGTGACTGAAACGCTCGTTCGCGACCTCAGCACGGGCGCTTTCCTCGCCCAGCAACGCAATGTCGTCCTTGTCGGCGGCACAGGGACCGGCAAGACGCATCTGGCCATCGCCATCGCCAGGTCCTGCATCCGCGGCGGCGCGCGCGGCCGCTTTTTCAACGTCGTCGATCTCGTCAATCGGCTCGAAGCCGAGATCCGCGCCGAAAGGCAGGGACGCATCGCCGATCATCTGACGCGCCTCGATTTCGTCGTGCTCGATGAACTCGGCTATTTGCCTTTCGCGCTCGCCGGCATTCAGCGCCACTTTCACGTCAACAGCCGGCTTTACGAACGAACCTCGATCATCGTCACCACGAATCTCGCCTTCGGCGAATGGCCGAGCGTCTTCACCGATCCGAAAATGACGGCGGCGCTGCTCGACCGGCTCACCCGTCACTGCGACATCGTCGAGACCGACAACTCATCCTGGCGCTTCAAGAACCGCGAAGCCGCTTGACCGGGCATCCCGGTTTTCCCCAGATTTTTCCCCAAACCGCCGCCGACTTTTCCTCAACCCCCGACCGCAGGCGCCGCCGCCAGCGCGCATTCGCGCGGCGGCGCCTGCTCCACCGTATACGGATCAAAAACGAGGTGTCCTTTTTTGAAGCCGATCAGGGGTCCCGTTTCAACGCCGATTGACAGGCTGGCTCTGCAATGCTGCGCCAACTCGTCAGGCCCGGTACCGGCCAAATAGCTCCACCAGCTCATTGAATTTCCGGCGTTGCGCGGCTTCGTCGCCGTCACTGATCGCTTCCTCGACGCAGTGCGCGGCATGGTTTTTGAGAAGTTCGTCTTCGACTTTTTTGAGCGCCGCTTTCACGGCTTGCACCTGCGTCAGGATGTCGATGCAATAGCGCCCGTCCTCGACCATGGCGGCGACTCCGCGCACCTGACCCTCGATGCGGCGCAGTCGGGTGACAACCGGTTTCTTGCAGTCTTCGTGCATTTGACAGATACCCTTATGGGGTATATTTACGGCCCACGCTATGCCCCGTCAACGGGGTCATTCGCCAAATGGAGTTGAGCCTCGTCATGCGCCTTTTGATCGCCGCCGTTGCGTTCCTGTTCGCCTCGCCCGCCCTTGCCGATCATGGCCACGACGCCGGCGCGCCGACGGCAATAATGCAGCATGCCGATCATTGCGGACTGCCCGCTGGCGAAGGCGCGATCGCCGCGCTCGACGTCGCGAAGTCGCGGGTGACAATTTCGCATGAAGCGATCGAGGCGCTCGGCTGGGGCAAGGCCTCGACGGAAATCGCCGCCTCAAAGACCGTCGATCTCGCCGCCTTCGCCGCCGGCGAGAAGGTGCATTTCCTGATGGCGTCCGATAAGAAGGGAAAGCCCGCCGTCATCGTCTCGATGTGCGCCAAGGATTTCGAAGCCGCCGCGCATGCGGCCTGCATGGCGTCGATGCACAAAGCGGCGATGAAAGCCGCCTCCGCCGCCGGCAGCACGTGCGCCGCCAAGAAAGAAGAGGGCCATAGCGGCCATCATTGACGCTGAGGGGCGTCAGGAGCGCGCGCATGATCTCCCGCCGGAAAATTCTCTATGGCGGCGCGGGCTTCGCGCTCGGCGCGGGGCTTTTACCCGCCTGGGCGAAAAGCGCCGGCGCCGGCAATCGCGGAATCTTCGAACTCGCCGCCAGTGAATTCGACCTGACGGTCGGCCACGCCGCCGTCACGATCGGCGGCAAAACCGGCCATGCGATCGCCGTTAACGGCACGCTGCCCGGACCCCTGCTGCGGATGCGCGAGGGCGAGACCGTGACGCTCCGGGTACAGAACACGCTTGAAGAAGACACCTCGATCCACTGGCACGGGCTCCTCCTCCCCTTCACGATGGACGGCGTGCCGGGCGTCTCGTTCCCCGGCGTCAAACCGGGCGAGACGTTCGAGTATCGCTTCCCTCTGCGGCAGAACGGCACTTACTGGTATCACTCCCATTCCGGGCTGCAGGAGCAGATCGGCCATTTTGGTCCCCTCATCATCGATCCAGCCGACGCAGATCCCGTCGCGGCGGATCGCGAATACGTCCTCGTGCTCTCCGACTGGTCGTTCGAGCATGCGCACCAGGTGTTCGCGCGCCTGAAGAAGCGCAGCGCGTTCTATAATTTTCAGCAGCGCACGGTCGCCGACTTCGTGCGCGACACGCGCGAGAACGGGCTTGGCGCGACGATCGCCGACCGCGCCATGTGGGGGCGGATGCGCATGTCGGCGACCGACATCGCCGACGTGACAGGCGCCGTCTACACCTACCTCATCAACGGCCATGCGACGGGGGACAACTGGACCGCCCTGTTCGCCCCGGGCGAACGCGTGCGGCTGCGCATTATCAACGCCTCGGCGATGACGATATTCAACTTCCGTATTCCCGGCCTGCCGATGACGGTCGTCGCCGCGGACGGCCAATACGTGCGCCCTGTCGAAACCGACGAATTCCAGATCGGCGCCGCCGAGACCTATGACGTCGTCGTGACGCCATCGCGCGCGCGCGCTTTCGCGCTCGTCGCCGAGGCGATCGACCGTTCAGGACAGGCCGTCGCGACACTCGCGCCCGAACAGGGCCTTGTCGCGACAGCGCCGCTCCTGCGCGAGCGACCGATCCTCACCCATCGCGATATGGCGATGAACCATGGCGCGGTGCAGGCCGGCGCCGCGCCGCAGCGCCACGACCACAAAATGGGCGCCGCCGTCGATATGCTCGCCGAAAGGCCGGCGAGCCGTCTCGACGAACCGGGGCTCGGCCTCGAAAATGTCCCGCATCGGGCGCTGCGCTATGCTGAACTCCGCAGCCTCGCCCCCAATCCGGACACGCGCGCGCCCGGCCGTGAAATCGAGATTCACCTCACCGGCAACATGGAACGCTACATGTGGTCGTTCGACGGCGTGAAGTTCAGTCATGTTGACAAGCCGATCATCTTCCATGAAGGCGAGCGCGTGCGCGTCACGCTCGTCAATGATACGATGATGACGCACCCGATTCATTTGCACGGCATGTTCTTCGACCTCGTCGTCGACGAGAGCGACTTCAAGCCTAGGAAGCACACGGTCAATGTGAAACCCGGCGACAAACTTTCCTTCGACGTCACCGCCGATCATGTCGGCGACTGGGCGTTCCACTGNNTGTTCTTCGACCTCGTCGTCGATGACAGCGATCATAAGCCGCGCAAGCACACTGTGAACGTCAAGCCCGGCGACAAGCTGTCCTTCGATGTGACGGCCGACGCTGTCGGCGACTGGGCGTTTCATTGTCACCTGCTTTTTCACATGCACGCCGGCATGATGCAGGTCGTCTCGGTGACGCCGCGCGTTCCGGGCGCGATCAGCGAAGCAGCACCGGCCGCGGCAACCGCGCCGCAGCCGCGCCAGCACGAAGGCCATCATTGATGCGCGAGGCGGCGGCTTTTTCGATTGGCGCTGCGCTGTTTGCGTGGGCGGGTCCCGCCAACGCGCAAGCAGCCGGCGCCCAAACGCCCGGCGAAGCGGCTGACGCCTATTTCGGCCGCGCGGCGATGTCGGAGGCTCGCGCAGCGCTCAGAAATGAACATGGCGCCGGGACAAACTGGTTCCTCCTCGCCGATCGGCTCGAATACCAGACAGACGAAGGCGCGCCCGCTTTGCTGTTCGACGGGCAGGGCTGGTGGGGGACGGACGGCAACAAGCTGTGGGTGAAGTCCGAAGTCGCGCGTGACTTCGACGCCGGCCGTTTTGAGGAAGCCGAACTGCAAGCGCTATGGTCGCGGCCGGTCGCGCGCTTCTTCGACGTGCAGGCGGGCGTGCGTCATGATTTCGTGCGCGGCGCCCGCCGGACCTTCGGCGTTGTCGGCGTGCAGGGCCTTGCGCCTTACTGGTTCGAGATCGACGCGGCGGTCTTTGTCAGCGGTGAAGGAGACGTGTCGGCCAGGGTCGAGGCGGAGTACGACCTCCTCCTCACGCAGCGCCTGATCCTGCAGCCGCGGACGGAGCTGAACTTCGCCGTGCAGGATGTAGAAGAAGCCGGCGTCGGTTCAGGGCTTTCGACGGCGGAGCTGGGCTTGCGGCTGCGCTACGAGTTCCAGCGCCAGTTTGCGCCTTATGTCGGCGTCAACTGGGAGCGCGCCGTCGGCGAGACGGCGGATTTCGCGCGCGACAGCGGCGAGGACGCCAGCGCGGCCTCGTTCGTCGCCGGCGTCAAGCTTTGGTTCTGACATTGCTTTCGTCCACGCAACCGGCTTCAGCGCAGCTTTCAATAGACCGATGACGCCTGCGCAGCCCTTGCCCATCGACGAAGCGCTGCCGCGCCTTAGGGCGGCGCTTGCGAGCGGCGCGCGCCTTGTGCTCGCCGCGCCGCCGGGCGCGGGCAAGACAACGCGGGTCCCGCTGGCGCTGCTGGACGAGGGCTGGCTTGGCGAGCGCCGGATCATCATGCTGGAACCGCGCCGGATCGCGGCGCGGATGGCGGCCGAGCGCATGGCGGCGGTGCGCGGCGAACGCGTCGGCGAAACGGTCGGCCTGTCAACGCGCGTCGATCGCCGCGTCAGCGCGAAAACGCGCATAGAAGTCGTCACGGACGGGCTTTTCACGCGGCGCATATTGAACGAGCCCGACCTCCCCGGCGTCGGCGCCGTTCTCTTCGACGAGTTCCATGAGCGTTCGCTCGCCGCCGATCTTGGCCTTGCGCTCGCGCGCGACGCGCAAGGCGGCCTGCGCGAGGACCTGAGGCTCGTCTTGATGTCGGCGACGCTCGACGTCGCGCGCGTTGCAAGCGCGTTCGGCGCGGGCGTCGTCGAGAGCGAAGGCCGCGCTTACCCGGTCGAGACGATCTATCTCGGAAAATCGTCCGATCAGTTGGAAGATCAGGCCGCGCGCGCCGTCAGGCGAGCGCTGCGCGAGCAGCCGGGATCCGCGCTTGTCTTCCTGCCCGGCATGAAGGAGATCCTGCGAACGGCGGAGCGGCTTCAAGACTTAGGCGATGACGTTATTGTGGCGCCGCTTTACGGCGCCTTGTCTCCCGCGGAGCAAGACCGCGCAGTGGCGCCGGCGCCGGCCGGCAAGCGCAAAGTCGTCATCGCAACCGACATCGCGGAAAGCTCCCTGACGATTGAAGGCGTCAGCGTCGTCGTCGATGCGGGCCTTGCGCGGGTCGCGGAGTACGGACCCGAAGGCGGCGCGAGCCTTGTCACGCGGCGCGCGAGCCGCGCCAGCGTCGATCAACGGCGCGGCCGCGCCGGGCGCCTCGGCCCCGGCTTCTGCTACCGCCTGTGGGACGAGGAGGGCACGCGCGGCCTCGCTGCTGAACC
>FSSH01001553.1_pt1 | contig 14418 bp, 13 predicted proteins | sample 1166101 | NCBI WGS metagenome assembly FSSH01 (sample SAMEA32972668, study PRJEB13176) | freshwater metagenome | biome: Drinking water system; feature: Biomass in drinking water that filtered by 0.45 um membrane; material: drinking water | place: USA | collected 2012-12-20 | depth 0 m | reverse complement strand
TGCTTGGCATCCGCGCCAAGGCCGGCGCGCCCCGTCCTGCGCCAACGCCGCGCCCGCTCGCCACCGACCGCCACGTGCCGGGCGATGAAATCGCGCCCGGCCTGTTCTTCACCGAAGAACACATCGCCTGGCACGACACCCCGGCCGTGCTGGACGCCGCCTTCGCCAAGCTGGGTCCGATCGCGCGCGAGCGCCTGCTGCACTTCGACACCGAAACCACCGGCCTGGCCGGCGGCACCGGCACGCGCGCCTTCATGATCGGCGCCGCCGACTGGCGCGACGGCGGCCTGCGCCTGCGCCAGCTCACCACCACCACCATGGCGGCCGAAGCCGACATGCTGCGCACCTTCGCCGGCTGGCTGCCGCCGGGCACGGTGCTGGTGAGCTACAACGGCAAGTGCTACGACGCGCCGCTGCTCAACACGCGCTACCGCCTGGCGCGGCAGCCCAGCCCCATCATCGGCCTGCTGCACCTGGACCTGCTGCACCCCGCGCGCCGGCGCTGGAAGGGCCGCTGGGAAAACTGCCGGCTCGGCACGCTCGAGCGCCGCGTGCTGGACATCGTGCGCGACGACGACCTGCCGGGTTCGGAAGCCCCGCGAGCGTGGCTGGACTACCTGCGCGGCGGCTCGGCCCGCGACCTGCGCCGCGTGGCCGAACACAACGCCCAGGACCTGCGCAGCCTGGCCGGCCTGTGCCTGCACCTCTCGCAGCTCGATGGCGCCCAGGCCGACCCCGGTTAGTTGCGATATCCATCACGGAACCGCAAAGGGATCCGGCCATGCAAGCCGATAGTGCGAAGTACATCCCGAAGCAACGGGTAGGGTAAGGATAGAAAAGGAGGCGACTGAACCCTTACGCGGACTTTGTGCAATCGGGCCATACTCCAGAAGGCCGAAAATGAACTGCCTCCAGGCGAAAATAATGGTGAGCACACCCTTACCACCGGAGGACTTCGCCGCCCCGGGCGCGCAGGTCGCGCCCCTGCATGCCAGCAACACCGGCATCGAGATTTTCCAGGCCGACAGCATCCAGCTTGCGGCCCAGGCGCTGGTGTCGGCATTGGCCGATGCCGGCCTGTACGGCGTCTGCGTGGCTTGGACCCAGGACCAGCGGCTGGCCTGCCATCCCCACCGGGACGACAGCCCCGAGCATCAGGCATGGCTGCTCTCGGCCCTGGCACTAGCCAATGACACGGCGGCCGGTGGCCCGCGCGTGCTGTGCGACGACGCCGTGGATGCCGCTGCATTCCTGATCGACAGCGCCCGCAATCGGCTGCCCCGGCTGACGCCCGCCCAGGAAGCGCTGGTGACCATCGCCGAGCGGCGGATGCGCGAATTGTTTGCCTTCGAGCGTCTCTCCGCGTCGGTACGCCGGTTGGCTGAAGCCGAGAAGCTTCAGCGCGCTCTGTTCACGATCGCCGACATCGCCGGTTCCGACAAGGACATGCCGTCCATGCTCAGGAGCCTGCACGAAACCATCGGCCAGCTCATGTACGCGGAGAACTTCTACATCGCACTGCTAGACGAAGACGGGGCGAACCTTCAGTTTCTTTATTTCGCCGACACCATGGACGCCCTGCCCGAGCCGACCGAGCCGATCGCATCGATCGAAGGCGGCTTGACCTGGCATGTCATCAAGGACGGCGTGCCGCTGATGGGCACCATCGACCAGATACGACACCAAGTGTCTGGCCCGCTGAACGTCATCGGTGTATCGAGCGAAGACTGGCTGGGCGTGCCGATGCTCCGCGACGGCAAGGCCGTGGGCGCGCTGGTGGTGCAAAGCTACCTGCCGGGCATCGGCTATGCCGAAGCCGACCGCGCCGTCCTGACCTTCGTGGCCGAGCACGTGTTGACGGCACTGGAGCGCAAGCACTATCAGACGGGGCTTGAGCAGCGCGTGGCCATCCGCACCCGGCAGCTGGCCGAAGCCAACCACGACCTGGAACTGAGGATCGCAGAACGCGAGCGCGCGCAGCACCTACAGGAAACCCTGTACCGCATCGCCAAGCTGACCCACAGCGAGGAGGACGACAACAGCTTTTTCCAACAGATCCACGGTGCGGTGGCCGAGTTGATAAACGCCGAAAATTTCTACATCGCGCTGCTCTCCGACGACCGCAACCAGCTGCATTTTCCCTATCACCGCGACCAGGCGGACGGCATTCCAACCTCGCGCCCCGTGGGCCGTGGGCTGACCGAGTACGTCATCAACCATGGCGAGGCGCTGCTGGCGGACGGCGCCGTCGTGCGCCAGCTGGTGGCGGACGGCGTCCTGGAGCACGACCTGGCCCTGGGCACGCCGGCCATGTGCTGGCTGGGTGTCCCCCTGAAGGACAACGAGAAGGTCATTGGCGCCGTGGTAGTGCAAAGCTATCGCAGCGAGCTGAGCTACGGCGACAAGGACGCCGAGCTGCTGAAGTTCGTTTCCTACCAGATTGCCACCAGCCTGCAGCGGCGCAACCACGCTGATTCGCTGCGCCGGCTCAACGCCGAGCTTGAGAACCGCGTGCAGGAGCGCACCCATGAATTGAGCGAACAGATCACCGTTCGCAAGCAGGTGGAGGAGCGCCTCAAGCACGAGGTGATGCATGACCCGCTGACCGGCTTGCCCAACCGGGTTTACCTTCGCGACCGGCTGGAGCGGGCGATCGCCGCCCGGCGGCGCGACACTGGCCGTGGCTTCGCCCTGATGTACCTGGACATCGACCGTTTCAAGCTGTTCAACGACAGCCTCGGCCATCTGGCCGGTGACGACGTGCTGCGCGAGGTTGCGCGCCGGCTTGTCCAGTCAGTCCGCGACCCCGACGTCGTTTCGCGCCTTTCGGGAGACGAGTTCGCCATCCTGCTTGAGTCCGCGGACATGCCGCGCACCGCCTGCCAAGTGGCGCAGCGAATACTCGACAAGCTGCAACGGCCGATGATGATCGCGGGACGCCAGCTGCAGGCCTCGGCCAGCATCGGCATCGCGGTGGCCTCCGATGGCCACCAGAACACCGACGAGCTACTCCACGATGCAGACGTGGCGCTCTACCGGGCCAAGGAATCCGGCCGGCAGCGCTTTGTGCTGTTCGACGAATCGCTTCAGAAGAACGCCATGGACGTCCTGGACGTCGAACACCAGCTGCGTGCAAGCTTGCAAAACGGCGACTTCATCCCGTACTTCCAGCCCATCGTCAGGCTGGCCGACGGCGCCACGATGGGCTACGAGGCCCTCGCCCGCTGGCGGCACCCGCAGCGCGGCACGCTGGCGCCGGGCGAGTTCATGGGCATTGCCGAAGACAGCGGCCTGATCGAGTCCATCGACTGGCAGATCTACCGCGCCACCTGCTTGACGGGCGCCGCGCTCGTACGCGATGGCGGATACCTGACCATCAACCTTTCGGCGCGCCACTTCCAGAGCGACCAATTCGACGCCCGGCTGCTGGCGCTGGTGTCGGAAACAGGGCTCGACCCGCGAAAGCTGCGCATCGAGGTGACCGAGGGCACCTTGCTGGGCGACACCGAGGCCGTTGTGCGGATCCTCGGCCGCCTGCGAGACGGCGGGGTGGCGGTCGCGCTGGACGACTTCGGCACCGGCTATTCGTCTCTGGGCTACGTGCATCGCTTCCCGCTGGACATGATCAAGATCGACCGGTCCTTCATTTCGCCACTGGGCGAAAAGATCGGCGAACGCAGCTCGGCGATCGTCGGCGCGATCCTGGCGCTGGCGCAGTCCCTGAAGCTGGAAGTCGTGGCGGAGGGCATAGAGACCACGACCCAACGTGACGCCCTGCTGGCCATGGGCTGCACGCATGGCCAAGGATATTTGTTCAGCAGGCCACAGCCGGCCGCGCACTGGACGCAAGGGCCGCCGACCGGCGAAGCTTGATCCACGCAGGCCGAACCCCGCGCCCTGCGGTTGCTGCCCCAGGGGCCCGCCTTGGAGACGCGCAGCTGCCATACACGCGTACCGGCTGGCGCGCCAGCCCTGCGCCGATCAGGGCTCGACCGGCGCCTCACCAATGCGGGTGTAGTCGGCCTGCCCCGTGTCCAGGCCGTACAGGCCCTGGATAGTCAGCGCGTCGGCCGAGCAAGTGTAGGCGAAACCATTGGCCGCCACGGCCGGGCCTGAGTCGGGATTCGAGCGCGGCGGCAGGCCAACCGGGCCGATCTGCATGTCGTAGGTCCACACTACCGAATTCCCGGTATAGGTGGCCATGCCCGCACCCGGAGCCCGCACATCCCAAGTGAACTGCGTGCTGCCCCGGCGCGTCGCCGTCTGCACCATCTGGCCCCGGCTGTCGCCCGCACTGCAGCGATGGCCGAAGCCGCTCCAACGCACCTCGCCCTGGGCGCCGGGCGCGAAGCTCAGCACCCACGGCTCACCGACCGGTCCGCAGCTCATCGCCGCGCCGTGCGGCGCCAGCGCTGCGCTGCCCGTCTCCGCCACCATGGCGGCCTGCGATCGCACGGCCTCCGGCGTCGGCGCCCAGTCGCCAATCAGGCAGCCGGCGCGTTCATCCACCCGTTCGGGCTCCCTGGAGACAAACGTGTGGCGTGGCACCTCGCCCTCGGTAGCCAGCGTCATCACCGTGTAGAACTTGTCCTGGTTGCAGGCCAGCACGCGGGTGGGTGGATCGGTCCAGCGGCCGCCCTCGCCGAAGCGGCTGCGAAGCTCGCCGCTGGCGCCCTCGATGGCCAGGGTGTAGCGCCGGCCGCGATTGAACTTGAAGGTCTCGCGCGCCAGCACGTACGGGTCGGTGCTGCTTTCGTGCCGCTGCGCGCCGGCGAACACCACGGTGGCGCCGCCGTCCACGATCGAATCGATGCCGCTGCCGTCGGGCTTGCGGATGCGGCCGCCGAGATAGTCCTCGCCCAAGGCCAGCCATTCGGACATTGGCAGCGCCGCCTGCAGCGCCGCCAGCTGGGCCTCGCGCCCCGGCGACCGCGCCATCGCGCGCAGGAAGGAACCCACGCCCTCCGGCCCGCGCCGATGACCCAACCCAAGGAAGAACACCACCGCCGGATACGCCATGTCCAGCAGCGAGTCGTCGGGCGACTGCTGGTCGAAATCATTGATGAAACGCTGGCCTTCGCCGCTGCCGGGATTGGCCAGGTGGGCGAAGTACTCCGCCGAACCCTCCATCCACCAGTCCACTTCGGCGCCATCCTCGACCCGCGCGGCCCCGCTGGCCCGGTAAGTCTCCGGCAGGCTGCGCGCCTGGATGCAGTGGAACAGCTCATGGGAAAAGGTGAACAGGAACGTCTCCAACGACACCTCGCGTGCGGTCTTGTAGAAAACCACCTTGCATTCGTCAGGCCGGTCGAAGGTGCCGGCGTGGTAGCCGCGAAACTCCAGGTCGGACAGCAATACCGTCACCGGCGGCAGCTGCAGGCGGCCCATGGTGTCCATGGCTCGGCCCACGCGCCCGGCCAGTTCGTCCACGCGACGGGCGAACTCGTCGTGACCCGCGTCCAGCGCCGGCGTGGGTGTGTAATCCACGATCACCCGCATATCGGCCGCGCCACCGCGCCAGCGCACCTGGGTGGTGTGAATGACCCGGCAAGGCCGTGGGGTCAGCGAAGCATCGAACCCGGCCAGGTAGCCCGCATCGGTGCAGCGGCCGAAGGCCAGGGCGGGGTCGGCGGCGGCCAGGCCGCACAGCAACAGCACGCCGGCGGCGAAACGATTGAACATGGCGATGTCTCCAGGACCTGCACGGGACGCTCTTGGAAGTAACGGGTGGCGGCAAGCCGTTCGGACACTCCCGGCGCGCCACACGCTAGGCTGTGGCCATGCAAAACCACCGCCTCCGCGTCGGCACCGCCAGCTGGACCGACCCCAGCCTGATCCAGTGCAAGCGCTTCTACCCGCCCGGCTGCACCAGCGCCGAGGGCCGGCTGCGCTTCTACGCGGAGAAGTTCCCGCTGGTGGAAGTGGACAGCAGCTATTACGCCCTGCCCTCGGCGCGCAACGCCCACGCGTGGGTGGAGCGCACGCCGGACGACTTCGCCTTCAACATGAAGGCCTTCCGGCTGTTCACCGGCCACCAGACGCCGGCCAAGGCCCTGCCCAGGGACGTGCAGCAGGCGCTGGCCGGGCACTTCGCCGCGCACCGCAACCTTTACTACCGCGACACGCCCACCGAAATCCGCGACCTGCTGTGGCAGCGCTTCGAGAACGCCGTGCGCCCGCTGCGCGAGGCCGGCAAGCTGCGCGCGCTGCTGTTCCAGTTCGCGCCCTGGGTGCACCGCAGCGCCCGGGCGAAGGACCACATCCTGGAATGCGCCCACCGGCTGCCCGGCTACCACCTGGCGGTGGAGTTCCGCCACCGCACGTGGTTCGAAGGCGAGGCCTGCAACGACACCCTGGCCTTCGAGCGCGCGCATGACCTCACCCACGTGGTGGTGGACGAGCCGCAGGGCTTCGAGAATTCCATTCCCACCGTGTGGGCCGCCACGTCGGACAAGCTGGCCCTGCTGCGCCTGCACGGCCGCAACGCCGCCACCTGGAACATCGGCGGCGAGGCGGCGTCGGAGCGCTTCAACTACGACTACTCCGACGCCGAACTGGCGGACCTGGCCACGCCGCTCAAACACATGGCGGCCGAACTGGGCGGCGAAACCCACGCCATCTTCAACAACAACTACGGCGACCAGGGCCAGCGCAACGCCAGCACGCTGCAGGCGCTGCTGGCGGGCGGCTGACGGCGCTCAACCGGTCTTGGTGCAGTTCTCCAGCCACACCATGCGCTTGAAGTCGTCGTAGCGGTAGAACGAACCGGTGAACGTGACGCGGTCGCCCTTGCGCCAGGTCAGCACGTTGGCCAACTGGTTGGGACGGAACAGGCAGGCCACGCCCACCCGCGGCTCGCGGTCGCCGGGTACGCGCAGCAGCACGTCGCCCTGGTCGGGCACGTCGAAGGACACGTTGTAGTCCTCGCCGTCCTCCTGGATATAGTCGACGTTGCCCTTGAGCGCGTAGCTGCGGCCCTTGTGGCGGGCGCCCACGGCCACGGCGTTGCCCTTGGCCTCGCGCGCGATCTCGCGCGAGAACACGTACACGTCGCGCACGGTCACATCGTTGGCGTTCTGCACCTTGGCGCCCTGCGCGCCGGCCAGCCGGCCCGCCTCGCCGCCCTTCACCCGCGCCAGCAGGTCGCACATGTAGCCGCGGATGGCGTCGGCCCTGGCGAACTGGCCCTTTTCGGTCTTGACGGTCATCTGCACCGACGCCGCATCGCCGCTGGCGCTGACGTTGATCAGCGTGGGGATGGCGCGGGTGGTGCCCGTCGAGCGCTGCTCGACCAGCAAGACGCCACCGGCCGCGTCTTCGGTGATCACGTCCATTTTTTCCGAGACCATGATGCCGCGCATCTGCCCCAGGGCGTCGGCCACCGACAGCTGCGGCACGCTGACGCGGCTGGAGTAGTCCACGCCGGTGAAGGCGCTGCCGGACTTGGCGAAGTTGTCTTCGCATTCGCCGGCGTGCGCGGCGGCGCTGGCGCTGGCCAGCACGAGGGCAATCAGGGTCTTGTGGTGCATGCGGCGTCTCGGTCGGGGGAAGGAGCCCCGAGTGTCGGGGACGGACCGCCCAAGCTCAAGAGCCGGGCGGCCGGGTTCAGGCCTTTTCGTACAGCGACCGCACGAGGGCCGGCCCGTGCGCGCGCTCAAGCCGGCGCACGATGAAGTGGCCGCGGGCCATGTTCTGGAAGTGGCTGATGAACACCAGGTTCAAGGCCGCGCCGCTGGCCGCGCCGATCAACGGAGCGGCCTGGGCCAGCGCCTTCTGCGTCACCGGCACCGAGAAGCGGCTGGCGATGGCGTTGATGGCGCGCACCACCGTGGGCGCCGCACCGCTGCCCAGGCTGCTGGCCACGTAGCGCGAAGCCGCGGTGACCTGCTGCGCCAGCGCAGCCCGGCTGGCGAAATAGCCGGCCTCGGCCGCATCGTCGCCCTGGCTGCGGCCGCCCAGGGCCAGCACCTCGATGCAGGCCAGGCGCGTGCCCTCGTGGCCGGGCGACTCGCCCTCGCTGCGGGCGATGTCGGCGATCGAGCGCAGCATGGTGGCGGTGGTGATGGGCAGCTCCACCAGCAGGCCGGCCAGGCCGAAGAAGCCGCCCACCGCGCCGGTGCCGGCCACGGCCAGCTTGTGCAGGCGGTTGCTGGCGCGCGCGCCCACCGCGCCTTCGCGCATCGTGCCGGCGGCGGCGCGGTAGCCCGCCTCCACGGCGCGCCGCGCGGCGCGGTTCACCAGGGCACTGGCGCCGCCGGGCAGCTTCTTCGCCAGCAGGTATTCCATCGGCGCGCCGACGTAGTTCGACAGCTGGATCGCCAGGCCCGGCGATTCCAGCAGGGCCTTGGCGCGCGCCAGGTCGGCCAGGTCGGCCGGGCTGATGGCGCGCACGAGGGCGGTCATGGTCAGTACCCGCGAACGGGTTCGCGTTCGCGGTTGCGCAGCGTGGGGCGGGCCACGCCCGTGCGCTCGATCACGAACGGCACCAAGGCCTGGCCTTCCACCGGCTTGCCGCCCAGCTTCTGCGGCTCGAAGCGCCATTCCAGCAGCGCGCGCTTGGCGATGCGGCGGGCCTCGTCGGGTACGTCGCTCGAGTCGGAAAGGATCTCAACCGCGCTGCAGCGGCCCTTCACGGTCACGGTGCAGCTGGCCATCACGCGGCCGTCCCAGGCGCTGGCGCCGGCGGCCATGTCTTCGGTGAAGCGGGCCTGGGTCATGCGCAGCACGCGCGGCATGTCCACGATCTCGTCCACGGCCACCGAGCCGGTTTCCGGGGTCACCGTCAGGGTGACGCGCACGCCGGTCTCGAACGTGGCCGGCACGTCGCCGTCGAGCTTGGGGCTGGCCGGGCGCGCGGCGATGCGGTTGCGCAGGTTGTCCAGCAGCGCCGGGGCGTAGTCCTTGGCCTGGGGGAACTCCAGCGAGTCCAGCGCGCCGGTGGCGTCGTACTTGGCGTCGGCCCAGACCACCACTTCATACGGCGCGTCGGCGGCGCGCGCGGACATGGCGGCCACCAGCGACAGCGCCATCAGGGCCGGGAACAGCGGCGAAAAAAGCTTCATGCGGTGCTTCCTGTCGGGGGTGGCCCATGATGCCACGGGCGTGTGCGCGGCAACGACACACGGCGCGGCGCGGACCCGCCCGTGACCATCGGGCCCCGCACCATCGGCACGTGCGCCGCGCGCGCGCGGCCGCCACGCTGGGGCACCTTCCGTCACCGTGGCCCACGCGCACATGAGCACCGACAAATCCACCGGCCGCTGGTTCGGCGGCCTGCTTCTGCTGGCGATGGCGCTGGGCATCTGGAACAACTTCGGGCTCAGCAACCCGGTGTTCGGCGGCGAGGGTTACCTGCGCAACGGGGCGGGCATGCCGAACCTGTTTGGCGCCAGCGTGCTGATGGCGCTGTGCACCAGCGGGCTGGGCCTGGCCGCCACCGTGATCGCCTGGCCGCTTTTCCGCCGCACCAGCCCCGGGCTGGCGCTGGCCGGGCTGGTGATGACGGGCGTCGGCTTCGCCACCACCGTGGCCGAGCAGGCCAGCTTCCTGTCCATGCTGTCGCTGAGCCAGCAGTACGCGCAGCATCCCGGCGCCGACCCGCTGCAGTTCGAGCTGCTGCGCGGCGTGGTGTCGGCGGCGCGCAACGGGATCCACTACCTGGACAAGATCGTCGGCGGCGCCGGGCTGCTGCTCACCTACCTGCTGATGTACCGCGGGCGGCTGGTGCCGCGGCTGATCGCGGTGCTGGGCGTGCTGGCCACGCTGTCGCAGATGGGCGGCATTTCGCTGGAGCTGTTCTCGCGGGACCTGCCGATGCTGATGCTGCTGCCGCTGTTCGTGATGCAGCTGGCGCTGTGCCTGTGGCTGCTGGCGCGCGGCTTCGCCACGCCGGCGGCGAGGCCCGCCGCTTAGTCGATGCGCTCGCCGCGCAAGTCGAACCGGCGGCGGGTTTCCAGCACGCCGTCACCGTCGGCGTCGAAGTCTTCTTCGGCCAGCACGCCGGCCTTGTAGCGCAGCTGCTTCACCGCGCGGCCGCCGGGCAAGGTGAGCACGCCGTCGCTGAGCACGCCGCGCGAGTAGTCGTAGCGCCACTCGAAGTGGCCGTCGCCGTCGAAGTCCGACTCCAGCCAGTGGATCTGGTGATGGCGATAGGCGAATCGGGTTTCCAGGCGGCCGTCGAAGTCGTCGTCCTGGCTGCCGGTGGCGTCGGGCTGGCCGGGATACACCATGACCTGGTCGGGCGTGCCGTCTTCGTTGCGGTCGATGACGGTGCGGTACAGCATGTCGCCGCGCCACTCGAACGTGGTGTCGTCCACGCCGTTGCCGTCGCTGTCGGCCTGCTCGGCGTCGTGCGGCAGGCGCAGCTGGCCGTAGGCGATCACGCCGCCAATCACCGCACCCAGCGCCAGCACGCCCAGGAACCCCAGCAGGCCGGTGCCGTTGCCCCGCGGCATCGCCACGGCGGGCGCGTCGTCGGGCTCGGGCATCTCGGGCAGCGCCGCATCGGGCTCGGCGGCGGCGAGCACGGCCCGCGCGCGCGCTTCGTCCTCGTCCGCCACCCACACGTTCACCAGGCCAGCCATCGGCAGCTCGCCGGCGGCGCCGGCCAGGTAGCCGCCCAGCACCTTGGCGGTGATGCCCTCGAACGCCAGCCGGTCCACCGCGCGCTGGGCGTCGATGGCGTCGCTGGCGCCGTAGATGATCTTCATTCCCGGGGACTTCCTGCTGGGTGGGGGCCAAGGCCGTTCGGTGAGGGTCGGCCTGTCGTGGAAGCAGTCTGCCCAAAGCGGCGGCGGTGGCCAAGGCGAAAAACCCGCACGGCGGTCCGTGGGCGCGGGCCTTGCGATAACCTCCGCGCAGGCCCTCGCCATCAGGCAGCGACATGAGCACAAACGATCCGTCCACGCCCACCCTGCGCCGGGTCGGCATCCTGGTGTTCGACGACGTGGAGGTGCTGGACTTCGCCGGGCCGTTCGAAGTGTTCGCGGTGACGGCGGAACTGGCCGGCCAGCAGCATTTCAGGACGGTGCTGGTGGGCCAGCACGAGCGCGTCTACACCGCCGTCAACGGCCTGAAGGTGCTGCCCAACGACACCTTCGCCGACGGCCATGCCTACGACCTGCTGGTGGTGCCCGGCGGCTTCGGCACGCGCGCGCTGGTGCACCACGCGCAGGTGATGGCCTGGGTGAAAGCGCAGGCCGCCACTGCGGAGATCGTGATGTCGGTGTGCAGCGGCGCGCTGGTGCTGGCCACGGTGGGCCTGCTGGAGGGCCGCCGCGCCACCACCCACCGCGAGGTGCTGCACGAACTGGCCGCCGCCTCGCCCGGCATCGTGTGCGTGGACGACCAGCGCTACGTGGACGAAGGCCCGGTGATCACCTGCGGCGGCATCTCCGCCGGCATCGACGGCAGCCTGCACCTGGTGCGGCGCCTGCTGGGCGATGCGGCCGCGCAGAAGACCGCGGCGTACATGGAATACCGCGGCCGCTGGGACTCATTGGCGCCGTAGGCCAGAACCCCGGCTCACGACAGCGACGACGGCCTGATCGCCGAGAACGAACCCAACCCGAGCGAAGACACCAAGAGCGCGCATGCCAGGATCGCGACGACGTTGAACGCAGAAGCGAATCCCGGATTGACGGGTCCGATCACCGGCAGCGGCCCGGCCAGGAACACCAGGATCGGTACGAACACCAGCGAGCAAAGCCCCAACACGCCAGACCAGAAAGAGAGGCTTTGAACCCGCGTACCGCCCCGCCGCCCCTGCAGCAGGGCGAAGACGTGCGCCGCGATGGCCAGGGCGGGAACCAGCAACAGGGTCAGGAAACGCATCGTGTGCTCCGTTTGGGGATCGGCGACGAACACGTTGTATCGCGATTGCGCGGCGCGTGTATTCAATAGACGTTAAATCGCCCGTGTTTCACGCCGTGCGTCCGCCCACCGAAAACGCCTGCAGCATCGCCGCCGCCGTGGCCTGCAGCGCCTGCGCCAGGTCGGCCGCCGAACACGCGGCCTCGCCGTTCAGCCAGGCCACGATCGGAGAAAGCAGTGAGTCGGCGATGGCGTGCGCGGCCAGGCGCGGCGGAACGCGCAGCCGCGGACCGGGGTCGCGCTTCAGCTGGCGCTCCACCACGGCCACCATCGTCGCGCGCACCGGTCGGTTGCCCGCGCCCTGGAACAGCGTGCGGGCCAGGCTGCGGTTTTGCCAGAAGTGCTCAAGCAGCGCCTGCACGCGCGGCAGCGAGTGTTCGCCCAGCAGCCCGGCCAGGATCGAGAACGGCCCCTCGATGCTGGCGGCCAACAGCGCGTCCTTGCTGGCGAAATGTTCGTAGAAGGTGGAGCGGCTGACGCCGGCCTTGGCCAGCACGTCGGCGATGCGGATGTCGTGGTAGCGCCGGTCCACCACCAGCGCGCCGAAGGCCTGCAGCAGCGCTTCGCGCGTGCGGCGCTTGCGGGGGTCGACGGCGTCGTGGGCGGTGCTCATGGATCGGGATTGTCACACGCGGCCCGCCGGACAGTCGGCGCCCGATGTCCGGAAAGTGGCGCGGCCCGGCGGCTATCGTGGGCCCACTTCCCTCGAGGCCCCACCATGACCGATTCCCCGCACCCCCTCAGGATCGCCGGCGCCACCCTGGTCACCGCCAGCGCGCTGGCCGTGCTGGCCATGTCGCACCACCCCACCGCCCACGGCAGCACCGGCGCCGAATGGGTGAGCGAGATGGCGCGCGTGGGCAGCCTCAGCCGCGGCGTGCATGCGGCGATGATCGCCACGGTGGTGGCGATCTGGCTGGCGCTGGATGCGTGGTCGCAAGCACGCGGCGGCCGCGGCGCGGTGCGCGTGGCGAGCAAGATTTACGGGCTGGGCGCGCTGGCGATGATCGGCGCGGCCCTCATCAACGGCTTCGCGGTGGACAGCCTGGCGGCGCGCGCGCTGGCCGGCGGCCTGGAAGCCGTGGACGACGCCGTGCGCGTGGTTCCCCTGACCTGGGCGCTGAACCAGACGCTCGCCGGCTTCGGCGTGTTCGCGATGTGCGGCGGCATCGCCGCGTGGTCGCTGGACCTGTGGCGGGTGCCCGGCACGCTGGCGCGGCTGGCCGCGGGCTACGGCGTGCTGATGGCGCTGGTGACGTGCGGCGCCTTCGCGCTCGGCCTGTTCCAGCTGGACGTGAGGGGCATGGGCGCGGTCGTGATGGCGCACTGCGTTTGGTACGTGTCGGCGGGGCTGGTGATGTGGCGCCATCCAACGGCGCGATGACGGGCTCGCTGCCCAAGCTTGGCGCGCGTCATCGGTGATCCTCGTCCACACGACTTCCATGATGGTGCATCGCGCACAGAGGCCTGGATCGGATCGCCGGCAGCAAGGCAACTCCAGCCAATAAGCACCGGCGCACTAAAAGACAAAGCCCGGTGGATGCCGGGCTTGCCAGGAAGCGGGTATCAAACCGCCATCAGCCGCACTTGCTGTAGCCGCAATTCAGGCAAGTAGCACAGCCATCCATAATCACGGTGGCCTTGGTGTTGCACTTGAAGCACATCGTCGCGCTGGGCGGGAAAGAGGCGCCGTCGCCGGTGACCTGCACCGCCTCGTCAGCGCGGTTGGCGCTGTCGGTGCTGGCTCCGGCGACGTCGCCGCTCAGGGGGTTGGATTCAGACTTTTTTTTTGCGCGGTTCTCGAAGGCGGCGCGCTTGTCGGCGATCAGCTGGCGCTGGGCGTCGCTCAGCTCCGGGTCGATGATCATGCCGATGGACTTCAGGTGTTCCTCAACGACCGAGCCGATTTCGGCAACGATCGACGGCATGTACACGCCGCCGGCCTTGAAGTAGCCGCCGCGCGGGTCGAACACCGCCTTCATCTCGTCCACCAGGAAGGTGACGTCGCCGCCCTTGCGGAACACGGCGCTCATGATGCGGGTCAGGGCCACGATCCACTGGAAGTGGTCCATGTTCTTGGAGTTGATGAACACTTCGAACGGCCGGCGCAGTTCGTGTTCGGTGCCCGGGTTGAGCACGATGTCGTTGATGGTGACGTACATCGCGTGCTCGACCAGCGGCGACTTGATCTTGTAGGTGTTGCCGATCAGCACTTCGGGCCGCTCGACCTTCTCGTGCATCTGGATGATGTCGGCGCCGGCGAACTCGACGACGTTCACCACGGGCGCGGCGACGGGCGCGGCGGCTTCCTTGGCTTTGTCTTCGGGCTTCTGGACGCTGTAACCCTTGATTTTCTTGCTGATCTTGATGGCCATGCTTTTTTCTTTGTGCTTATCGGATTCGGAGGGGTTTCGCCCGGAGCCCCCCGCCGCACAGCGGCGGGGGGACGGGGTGTCACATCGGGACAGCCACAGGCTTTAGCGCTTCCTGGCAACCTTTCGGGCGGTCGTCTTGCGGGCCGCCGGCTTCTTGGCGACCTTCTTCGCG
>FSSH01009652.1_pt2 | contig 14458 bp, 7 predicted proteins | sample 1166101 | NCBI WGS metagenome assembly FSSH01 (sample SAMEA32972668, study PRJEB13176) | freshwater metagenome | biome: Drinking water system; feature: Biomass in drinking water that filtered by 0.45 um membrane; material: drinking water | place: USA | collected 2012-12-20 | depth 0 m | reverse complement strand
TGCCATATAGGGCAGGGCAAGTGTTTGCTCTTCCTTGCCGTTTACACTGAAAACTAGATTGAGGGGGCTGACCGGGCTTTCCAGATCAAGCAAGAGAGCTACCGGGTCGCTATCGGCTAAGTCAGGCAGAGAAAGACTGGTTTGTACGGGCTCTAAAAGGAGGTGTCTTGACCTGAAAAGTTCACGGTCGTTTAAGACGCAGAAAAAGGTGCAGAAGGCAGCGCTGCCGAAGACGCTCAGGGCTGCCAGGGTGGTCTTGAAAGGGCGCCCCGGGGCGGCGCCGCTGTAGTAAAGAAAGACAGCAAAAGCAATTATTGAACCTGCGCAAAGCAAGGCCGTTGTAAGCTCCAGGGCGCCGGTCTCCAGCACCGAGGGTGATGCCGTCAGGGAGGCCAGGCTGCGATAGTTGCTCAGGAAAAGTACAAGTAGCGCACTCAAACTGAGGAAGGTTGGTAGCTTCGCCATAGGGCCCAGGCGAAAGAGGCAGTAGCCGGCCAGAACGGCGAGAATGGGCACGGCCGTGTAGTTGTAGCGGGAAATTGGTTCAAAGGCGCAGTAACTCAGGTGGGCCGATAAGACCAGGGCGCAGAGCAGGGCGAAGCGAAATTGAGTTTTGTCTCTTGCCGCCAGGGTAAGCATCAGACCGGACAGTCCAAGCAGCAAGAGCAAGCGGTGCAGGAAGTCTTGCTGGTCGGTATCGAGCCCGAAGACCTTGTAGCGAAACTCATTCCAGGAGCCGGCCAGAAGTCGGGGCACTTTTCTTACTTCCATGGAAGCCACCGCCAGTGGTTCCTTCTTGACTGACTGGAGCAGGCGATTGATGGCATCGGCCGGCAGCGTCGGAATATCTTTCTGGAATGGATAAGCTCGCCAGCCGTCCCGTTCCAGATCAGAACCGAGGAAGAGATTGAATGCCGGCGATCGTGTCACGGTCAAAAGCGGCTTGCCGGCGATTGCCCTGGTAATGAAGAGCCAGGGGGCGAAGATTAATGAAAGCCCCAGGCAGAAGGGCAGGGCCCGGGAGAGCATGGCTTTAAGGCCCGCTCGAAATCCGTTTCGGTCTGTAAGCAGGTAAGCCAACGCCACTGCCGGCGGTAGTAAGTAGAAGAGTGGTTTGGATAGCATCAGGGCGGCCGTGAGAAAACCCAGGAAAATCATCTCGCCACTGAGGACGGCTTTGCATCGGCTCTCTTTCAAGCGGTCTATGAAGTAGAGCCAGAGCGGCATCAGCGCACTACAGAAAATCTCCGAATAGCAAGATTGTACATTCAGGCAGGCGGCCGGATAGAAGGCCATAAGGAGGGCGGAGAGAATCGCCGTTAGCCGTCCGAAAAAGCGCCTTGCCAGTAAGTAGGTGCAGACGCAGCTGAAACTGGAGACGATACTGATTATGGTGCCGAGGTTCCAGACATAGGCATTGAAGTCCTTCGACCCGGGCGGCACTCCCGCCAGGAGATTGACTATGGCCATATAGGTTGTGATGACGGGGCCGTCATTCATAAAGCGGTCCGCCAACTTGGCCGAAGACATAACCTGGGCATCGGTGGCGCCAACTTGACCAAGGGCCGTTAGCACGGCCTGAAAATCGGACATTTTGCCGGCCGCTAGATCGCTTGTAAATTTGAGAAGTTCGCTACCGCCCGACAAAAAGTAAAAGGCGTCGCCTTCCTGTACCACCAGATGTTCTATGCCGAATAAATAGGTGAGCCTGAGGGCAAGGGCCAGTAGAAAAATCAATGCCCCGTCTTTGATCACCTTGTCGGAAGACATTTCACCCTAATTTCTTTTCTCTTGCACGATTTTTGTGACCGGTTCGACCAAAAGTCTCTCTACGTATTTATGACCGCCTCGGGTCAGGTGCGCGGCATAGAACAGGTCGCACTGCTTATCGAGGCTAAAGGATTGCGCCGGGGTTAAGGCATCTACGCAGGCAATTTTGTTCTTGCGGCAGATTTCCTTCACCATTTCCACTTCGCCTTTGTAGTCGACGTTGAACAATGGTTTGTCCATGCCGCCAATCGGACTGAGGGTGGCGCGGGAGGGCAGGGCCAGTACCATGAGCCGGCCGCCTTGAGCTTTTAGGTCCTTATCCATGCGCAAATAGATGGCTTCCAGGGTGTCTTCCATGAGACCGATGAATTTTTCGGCGCCCTTGTCCCTCGGTAATGCGGTGGTGCCTTTCTGACCTTGCGGTTTAGTCGCAAGTTCAGGCTTTTCCTTTGACTCTTGCCCGGCCGCCTCAAGGGGTACTGCCGGAGCGGCGCTCTCAGGTTTTGCCCTGGCCGGGAAGACGGCTTTGACAGGTTGCTCAGGTTTTGGTGCCAGAGTTTTCAGACCTTCCTGATAGAGCGCGCGCAGGGTCTTGCCTGGTTGATTGATAAATTTGAGGCAGAACTTATAGAACGGGTCATGGAAACTGGCTTCGTTTTCATAGTAGGAGATTACTCCCCAGATGCGGCTATTGTTTCTGATGAAACTCATGGCATTCAAGATTTTGGCTCTGGGGGTGCGCATCCAGCATGTCACCGAGCCTGATTCCACCACCAGCTCATGACCGGGAATCTTTAAGGCCAGGGGGCGAACATTAGCCAGTACTTCGTCGGGCGCTGCCCAGTTTTCAAAAATGTCTCGGCTGTTGTATCCGACAATGACAAGGTCAGGTTGGTAAGCCAGAACTTGCTTCTCCAATTGCAAAAGCTCTTGCACGGTGGAATAGCCGGAGGTGCCGAAGTTCAAGACTTGCACCTGAGAAATGCCTGGAAGAGGGTTACGCTCAAGGGTGTCATTCAAGTGTTTGCCAAGGAGCCGACCAAAGGTTTCTTCGATTGGTACTTGCAAGCCTTCCACCATGGAATCTCCGAGCAAGGCAATACGGTAGACTGCCGCTGCTTTCTCCTTTTGCAGATTACCTTCGCGCAGACCGGCGCCGTCGAAATAAGAGCGCGAAAAGCCCTCTTTGCGCCAGGTGATGCTCTTATTGGTCATGTGTTTGGTGCCGAGCTCTTTGTCGAAGGCGAAAATTTCTTCTTCGCCAATGCCGGCCAGAGCAAACACTCCTTCAATCGACAAAATAGCCAGCACCAACCAGGCACAAGTTTGTAAGGCGGATTTGAGGAAACCGAACTTGGGTCGGGCGCCGGCCCGGCCGCAGGTTGGGGGCGGCGTCAGGTCTTCCTTTTCAGCTCTTGCAGCAACTGGCGCGGGCAAAGACAGCTTCCTTAAACTCAGTACTACCGGTGGTGCAACATCAGGCTACTCGACAAACTCGGTTGAGATTCGGTTCAACCGTTCACTCTTCCAGTGCTTAAGGGCAGGATATAGGGCGTGGAAGAATGGAGCCCGAGTTTTGAACTTCCATAGTATACAAGGGGCTCGGGGTGGAGTCTGGAAACCCCGTTAATCTGAAGAATTCAGTCAATAATTAAACAGCATTAATTACGAGATATTGACTATACAAAAGATACATTAGTACCATTTGAGCTATCAATCAGGCATCTCTGCCCAGGGTCTTTTTCGAGTGTCAAACTCCCGGGCGAAAGTCTAATTTTCGGCTAATTTAAGGGCAAAATAAAGCCTTTGCTTTGCTGTCAGTACTTTCCTTTTTTCCGGTCCATGAGAGAAATTTCCTGTACTTTGCTCATTAGTTAATCGCAGGGTCGAAGACACCTGTGTGAGGAGGATAAAGTGGCTGCTCCAATGAATCGTGAAGAGCTCAAGAAAAAGCGGGAGAAGTTCATAGTCCCCGGTGTCAAACACATGTATGTCGATCCGCCGCACTTCGTGAAGGGCAAAGGGCAGTATCTCTATGACGAGACCGGGCGGGAATATCTCGATATGTTCGCCGGCATCGTTACTGTTTCCGTCGGTCATTGCCACCCCAAGGTGACCCAGCGCACCGTCGAGCAGGTGCAAACCTTGCAGCACACTTCCACAATTTTCATGACCCAGCCCATGGTTGAATTGGCTGAGAAACTGGCTGAAATCACACCCGGTGATTTGAGCAAGACCTTTGTCACCAATTCCGGTACCGAGGCCAACGAATCCGCCGTGCGCTTCGCCCGTCTGGCTACCGGTCGTCACGAGATCATCGCCCTCGAGCATTCCTATCATGGCGAATCTCACCTGGCTTCCACCATCACCGGCAATCACAACTGGCGCCCCGACACCATGCCTGCCGCCGGTGTGGCTTATGCAGCCAATGCCTACTGCTACCGCTGCCCTTTCAAAAAGACACCGGAAAACTGCTCCCTTGAATGCGCCAAAGATGTGGAGCGCGTTATTCAAACCCAGACCAGCGGCAAGCCGGCCGTCATGATTGCCGAGCCTATTCAGGGTGTGGGCGGTGCCATCACCCCTCCCGATGATTATTTCAAGGAAGTGAAAAGCATCCTTGAAAAATACGGTGCCCTCTTCATTGCCGACGAAGTACAGACCGGCGTCGGTCGCACCGGTAAGCACTGGTTCGGTATCACCAACTGGGGTGTCACTCCCGACATGATCACCATGGCCAAAGGACTGGCTAACGGTTTGCCCATTGGTGCCGTGGTGGCTTCTCCCAGGGTTGTGGATGGTCTTGTGAAGCAGCAGATCAACACCTTCGGCGGCAATCCGGTTTCAACCGCCACCGCCTGTGCCGTGCTGGAAACCATCGAAGAAGAGAAACTCATGGAGAACGCCCGCGTGGTCGGCGACTATCTCATGGATGGGCTCAAAGATTTGCAAAAGCAATTCCCGGACATGATAGGCGATGTGCGAGGCAAAGGCTTGATGGTAGGTATGGAACTTGCCGACAAGAACAAGACTCCCCTTACGGCTGAGACCGCCAGAATTGTGGAAATGGCCAAGGACGAGGGCGTGGTAATCGGTAAGGGCGGACTGTGGGGCAGCACCATTCGCATCAAGCCGCCGCTTTCAATCACCAAAGAAAATGTAGATACCATGCTTAAGGTAGTTCGCAAATGTATCGAGGCCACCGTCAAGGTCGGCGCCAAGTAAAGCAAGAGGAGAGCAAATAATGTCTAATTCAGTGCGTTGTGGCTTGATTCAAACCAAGAATGAAGTCATATCGCCGGCAGGCGGTACCGACAAGAAGTTGTTGGAAGAGATCAAAGAGAAGATGCTCAACAAGCATCTCGAGTACACCAAGCAGGCCGCCGAGAAAGGCGTCAAGATTCTCTGCTATCAGGAGATTTTCAACGGTCCTTATTTCTGCGCCGAGCAACAAACCTGCTGGTACGAGACCGCGGAAGAGATTCCCAACGGCCCCACCATCAAGCTCATGCAAGAAACAGCCAAAAAGTACGGCATGGTTTTGATCGTACCTATTTATGAGAAAGAGCAGACCGGTGTCTACTATAATTCCGCCGCCGTTATTGACGCCGACGGCAAATACCTGGGCAAATACAGGAAGAATCATATTCCCCATGTAGCTCCCGGCTTCTGGGAAAAATTCTACTTCCGTCCGGGTAATCTGGGTTATCCTGTTTTCCAGACACAGTTTGCCACCATCGGAGTCTATATCTGCTACGACCGCCACTTCCCGGAAGGCGCTCGCGCCCTCGGTCTGGCCGGTGCGGAGATTGTCTTCAACCCTTCCGCCACCGTGGCCGGACTTTCCGAGTATCTCTGGAAGCTTGAGCAACCGGCTCATGCTGCCGCCAACGGCTATTTCGTTGGCGCCATCAACCGGGTCGGAACCGAGGCTCCCTGGAATATCGGCGAGTTCTACGGCTCCAGCTACTTCTGCAATCCGCGCGGTCAGATAATCGCGCAAGCCAGCCGTGACCAGGAAGAATTGCTCACCTGTGATCTCAATCTCGACGATATCAAAGAAGTTCGGCACACCTGGCAGTTCTTCCGCGATAGACGTCCTGAGACCTATGATCAGTTGGTCAAGCTTTAAATAGATCAACACGCCGCCCCCGAGTTCCCTTGAATGGTGGGGCGGCTATTTCTTTTTTTGAAACTTAGCGAGGTTCTAAATGGCAGAGCATTACAAACCGCACAAGTACAAGGCCTGGGAGATGACTCTGGAAGAGCGCTTCCAGGAAGTCTATCCACCCTTTTCGGAACGGGAAGCCACCCTTGAGGCGAACCGCTGCCTGTACTGTCATGATGCACCTTGCATGGTGGCATGTCCCACCCATATCGACATTCCTACCTTCATTCGCAAAATTGCCACCGGCAATGTCAAAGGTTCGGCTCGCACCATTCTCGAATCCAATTTGATGGGCGCCACCTGTGCTCGGGTCTGCCCGGTGGATGTACTCTGCGAGGGGGATTGCGTGCTCGGTGCCGACCACAAGCCCATTGCCATCGGCCGTCTGCAACGTTATGCCACCGACTATGCCAGTGAGCGCGGTATCAAGTTCTTCCAGAAAGGACAGCCGAACGGCAAAAAAGTTGCCGTAATAGGTTCAGGTCCGGCTGGACTGTCTTGCGCCGGTGAACTGGCTAAACAAGGTTTTGAAGTGACGGTCTTTGAGAAAAACGAGATGGCCGGCGGTCTTTCCACCTACGGCATCGTCGTCTTTCGTGAACCGGTGGAGGTCAGCCTGGCCGAGGTGAAGATGGTGCAAGACCTGGGTGTCACCGTCAAATGCGGTGTCACCGTCGGCAAGGACATCAAATTCGACGACCTGGTCAAAGACTATGACGCCGTTTTCATTGGTATCGGCCTCGGTAATGTGCCCATGATGGAAATACCCGGTGAAGACATTGGCGGCGTTCTGGACGGTCTGGATTTCATTGCCGAGACCAAGGTCAAGGATCTCAATAAGATTACCTATGGAAAGCGCATTTGCGTTATTGGTGCCGGTAATACCGCCATCGACTGTGCCACCATCGCCAGACGCCTTGGCGCAGAGCGGGTGACCATGATTTACCGCCGCTCGGAAGCGGAAATGCCGGCCTATCATTTTGAATATGAATTCGCCCTGAAAGAAGGGGTCAGCTTCATGTTCCTCACCCAACCGGTGGAAGTGATGGCAAAGGACGGCAAGGTTGACGGTCTCAAGTGCGTGCGTATGGACCTGGGCGAGCCTGATGCTTCCGGTCGTCGCAGCCCCTATCCCGTGGAAGGTTCCGAATTCGTGGTGCCCTGCGACATGGTCATCAAAGCCATAGGGCAAGTGAAGCCCGCTGCTTTTCTGTCTATGCTGGAGCCTTACGGCGTGGAGTCGGTGAAAGGCTATATCAAGGTAGATGAGCACAACCGCACCAGGCACGCCAAAATATTTGCCGGCGGTGACTGCGTCAGGAGTCACGGCGAAGCTTCAACGGTAATGGCCGTGCAGGACGGCAAGATTGCCGCCCGGGCTATCACGGAAGCCTTAGTGGCCGCCCCAGCCTGCGCTAAAAAATAAGCCCTAAATTTTTCACCAGAGTGAAAGCAGAAAGTCAAAAAAGGACCTAAGAAATGGCCGATCTTTCCATCAATTTTGCCGGTATCAAGTCACCCAACCCCTTCTGGTTAGCCTCAGCGCCGCCTTCCAATTCCGCCTATCAGGTGCAGAAAGCCTTTGAACAGGGCTGGGGCGGTGCTGTGTGGAAGACCATCGGTGCGCCGGTCCTGAATGTTTGCAACCGCTACGGCACAATTGATTACAAGGGCAGCAAAATAATCGGTCTCAACAACGTCGAACTGATTTCCGATCGCCCCATTGAAATCAATTTAAAGGAAATGCGGGAGGTCAAACGAAACTTCCCCAATCATGCTGTTATAGCTTCTGTCATGGTTGAATCGAACAAAGAGGCCTGGCAGGAAATAATCAAACGCACCGAAGACACTGGTATAGATGGTTTCGAATTGAATTTCGGCTGCCCCCACGGCATGTCTGAAAGAGGCATGGGTTCAGCCATGGGGCAGGTGCCCGAGTATACCTGTATGGTGACGGAATGGGTAATGGAAGTGGCCACCAAGCCGGTTATAGTCAAACTGACGCCCAACGTGACCGACATCGTGCATCCGGCCCGGGCTGCCGTTAAAGGGCGCGCCTCGGCAATTTCGCTCATCAATACCGTCAACAGTATTATGGGTGTAAATCTGGACACCTTCGAAATTAGCCCCAATGTGGGCGGTAAGGGTGGTCACGGCGGCTACGCCGGACCGGCCGTCAAGCCCATAGCCCTGCATCTTCTTTCGGCGGTAGGCTCAGATCCGGAGGTGGCAAATGCCGGACTGCCCATTTCCGGAATGGGCGGCATCGAAACCTGGCGTGATGCCGTGGAGTTCATGTTGCTCGGTGCCACCAGTGTGCAGGTCTGCACGGCTGTTATGCACTGGGGCTTCCGCATTGTGGAAGACATGATTGAAGGTATGTCCAACTGGATGGACGAGAAGGGCTTCGCCACTTGCGATCAGTTCATCGGTAAGTCTCTGCCGCGCATTTCCAGTTTCGGTGATTTCGATCTTGGTTTTCAGTCGGTGGCTCGCATCAATCACGATAAGTGCATTCAGTGCAATCTCTGCTATATTGCCTGCAATGATGCGGCACACCAGTGTATCGACTTGAAAGATCTGAAGCTCACTGCCGAAGTTAAAGAGCGACCCTGGCCGGTGGTGAGGGAAGAAGACTGCGTCGGTTGCGATCTTTGTTCAAGAGTTTGCCCTGTTGATGACTGTATCACCATGGTAGAAATAGAAACCGGTCGTCCCCACATCACATGGAATGAACTGGTGAAGACCAGACCGGAAGTTCTGGACTGGGAAAAAATGGAAGCTTACCGCAAGACCGCCAATATACATATTCACTGAGTGGATTCATCGAGCAGTAAGTAAATAGCTGGAAAGGCAAGGCATGAAATTATCGCAGATGAGCTTTGGGCGAAAGCTATTGCTTCTGCTTGCGGTGTTCTTCATTGTGCAGGCGCTTTTGCTTGCGGGCATTTATGCGTTTTACATAAACAATAAAGCGCTCGTGCACTACAACTTGAAGCGGGCCGTAGCCAGCTTTGGCGTTCCGGATTATGTGAGCGAGTCTATCGACAGGAAATCAAATCTGGAGACTATAGAAGAAACCAGTCGTATACTTGAGCGCTATCCTAACGACGTGGCTACTCTGGATTCTCGTGCCGAGGCCTACAAGGCGCTGCAGCGTTGGAAGGAAGCCTTTGTCGATTACGACAAGCTGGCCAGGCAAGAACCTTCCAATAGTAAGTGGTTCGAAGAAAGAGGCAATGTCAACGAATATCTGCGCCGGTTCGATGCCGCCATCGCCGACTACAGCCGCGCCATAGAACTGGCCGGCCCGGAGGCGAGGCTTTTGATAACTCGTGCGGCCGCTTATAATCGTGCCGGCAAGAAGGAGAAAGCCTTACAAGAACTCAAGAGTATTAAAGCGGACGAGAAACTTGATTTTTCCGCACTGAATGAGCTCTACGATCTAAGTTGCGATCTTGGCCGCTATGATCTCGCCCATGGTGCCCTGACCAGAATGATAGCGCTCGAAGACTCTTATTATTCCAGTTTTGGAAGAAGGATGCGGGCCCTTCTATACCTGAAGCAGGGGCGTCTGGCCGAAGCCGTAGAAGACTATGAATCCCTCAGTGCCGCCCCTGATAAGGATGTGAACTGCGATGATTTGTTTGACCTGGCTAACATCTATGACGCGCAGGGGAAGGAGAAGAACTGTCAATCCGCTCGGGAAAGAGCCGTACGTGTTCTGGAGGGGCGCCTGAAAGAGCAGGTTCTGGCCCTCGACAAAGGCACGGAGAGCGATAGCTATTACAGTTTTGCCGATGCCGAGACTTTGCTTGTTTATCTGCGCAAGAACAAGCGGGATAGTGAGTACGAGACCTTCCTTCCCATGGTCATGAAGCTTTCCAAAAAGAGCATTTCCGACGATGCCCAGAATGTAGATCGGCTTGTGGAGTCATGCGGCTCCGTTGTAGATCTGGTGGAAAAATTGCCCGATGCTGAAGCCAAAGAACTAGCAGCCTTCTTCCTCGGCAAGATCAAGAATGCCGATATAAAGGGGTATGACCAGCCTATTGCCAGTCTCAAGGCTTATGCAGCCGGGACCATTGCTTCATTTCGCCAGGGCCTGGTGGGGGTCAACAATCGGTATTGTTACTATGAGGACGAAGTAGAAGATGATTCAGGCAAGACCATGACCCCGGATGAGAAGCAGTGCCATATCTTGCATGACAAAGCCGACCTGGCCCTCGAGCATAAGAATCTTCCTGAAGCCCTGAAACTGGCCATCCAGGCCAACTCACTTGACTCGGAGCAAGACTGCGCGGTGGATACAATGTTGCGTGTCAGTCTGGCTATGGGTGACAAAACTACGGCCCGCGCTTGTCTGGAAAAACTAGAAGAGGACGGCTCTTTGCCTGATGAAACCGGGGCTTTCGAACACTATCAACTGAACCTTCTGGAAGGCGATCAGAAGGCGGCCCAGAGGCATCTCATGATTGCCGGTTCCCTAGGTAATGAAAAAGCCCTTGCGGAACTTAAGCGGCGCCGTGCCCTGACTGGAAAAGGTGCAAAGTAAACGTGTTCAAATCGGGAACGATTGCATTTGTTCCTGCCGAATGTTTTGAATCAATCTGATAGAGGATAGCAGAGATCCTGCGCCTTCCTTTGGCAGGCGGTTCTCGCGGTCTTCAGCTGGCGGCTTTCCTGAGCTCTTCATGCGCGCAAGCGGCTTTGCCTTAAGGAGATAGAAAGGCTTACACAATGTATTTCAGCGAGGCTGGTATTCTTGTTGGTAAATTGGCTAAAGGTGGCTCAGGGCTTCAAAATGAGCCGGCGCGTTAGCGCTGGCGTCGTCGGTGTTCCGTAGGCAGACAAACTTCATGCTGTTGTCGCGAGGAGGTCACTTGTCCTGGAAGTGGAAGGTTAGCGTTCTCCTGGTTCTGCTCGGGGGCTTCTCCCTGCTCATTTTCATGGGACACGAAGCTACAAACCAGGCGCCCCCTATTCCGGAGCGGGTAGTGGATGAAAGCGGCAGGGTACTCTACAACGGCAAAGACATACTGGCCGGGCAGTCGGTGTTTCAGAAATACGGCTTGATGGATTTCGGTTCCATCTTTGGCCACGGAGCATATAACGGACCGGACTTCACCGCCGACTATTTGCACAGGCAATCTTCGATTGTTCTGGAAAGCCTCTCCTCGGAGCGCTATGGTAAGAGCTTCCATGGGCTTGGTGTCGGTGAAAAGGGCGCTCTTAAGGAGGAGATGGTGACCTCCCTGAGGCGCAATCGTTTCGACGCAGCCACTGGTAATTTGACCCTGACCCGGTATCAGGTTGCTGCCTATCACGAGCTGATGCAGCATTATCTAAGCTATTTCAAAGAATGCAAGGGTTTACCCTTGCCGAACAATTACATCAAGAGTGATAAGGAAATCGAAGACCTGACCAGGTTCTTCCACTGGGCTGCCTGGGCCTGTGTTACATCTAGACCGGGCAAAGACTATTCTTTTACCAACAACTGGCCCCCCGACGACCTGGCCGGCAATAAGCCTCACGTAGGGGTCTTTCTCTGGAGCGCCCTCAGCCTCATCTTCCTTGTCGGTGGCATTGGTTTAGCTCAGTTTGTCCTGGGGGCTTTTCCGCAACTTGGTTGGTCCCAGGATGACGCTCCCGATGCCCTTGTAGATGATATGAAGGAGTTCCTGCCCTCTGCGGCCCAGAAGGCAGTTTATCCCTACCTGGTGATTGTTGTTTTGCTCTTTGCCTTTCAAACGGCCTATGGTGTCCTTTCAGCCCATTACATCGTAGAGTCTGGCGGCTTTTTCGGACTTGATATACGCGACTGGCTGCCCTACAGCGTGACGCGCAGTTGGCATTTACAGCTATCGATATTCTGGATTGCCACGGCCTGGTTGGCGGCTGGAATTTTCATGGCGCCGCTTCTATCCAGGCATGAGCCTCGTGGCCAGAGTGCGCTGGTATGGCTTCTCTTCTTTGCTCTGGTGGTTGTGGCCCTGGGTAGCATTGCCGGGGAGTGGATGGGTGTCAAGCAGAAGCTTGGTGATCTCTGGTTCTGGCTTGGGCATCAGGGATGGGAGTATCTTGAGCTGGGAAGGGTATGGCAGATCCTTTTGACCCTGGGCATGGTACTTTGGGTGGTGATTGTCCTGCGCAGTATCAAGCCCCTTCTGGCAAACGGCGATAAGGGTAGTTTGCCGCACATGCTTCTCTATGGAGTTATCTCCATTCCGGTATTCTTTAGTTTCGGCATGATGTATCATCCCGGCACCAACTTCGCCGTGGCCGATTTCTGGCGCTGGTGGGTGGTGCATCTCTGGGTGGAGGGATTCTTTGAACTCTACACCACCATAATAGTGGCTTACTTCTTTCATTCTCTGGGGCTTCTGTCGCAGCGCTCTGCTCTTACCGTCATTTACATGGATATAATCCTCTATATGGGCAGCGGCATTGTGGGCATTGGTCATCACTACTATTGGACGGCGCAACCTGCCATTAATATGGCTCTGGGAGCCATGTTCTCAGCTCTGGAAGTGGTTCCGCTGACGCTTCTGACCGTGGAAGCCTGGCGCTTTGTACAACTGGCTTCCGTTAACGGTTCCATCAAAAGCTTTTCTCACTACTGGGCCATGATGTTCTTACTGGCCGTCGGCTTCTGGAATTTCCTCGGGGCCGGTGTCTTTGGCTTCTTGATCAATACGCCCATTGTCAGCTATTACGAGCATGCCACTTACCTTACTTCCAATCACGGGCATGCCGCCATGATGGGAGTCTACGGTAATCTCGGCATTGCCGCCGTACTCTTTCTGGGGCGCTATTTACTGAAAGAGGAATTCTGGAGCGATAGGCTTGTAGGTATTTCTTTCTGGTGTCTCAATATTGGTTTATTGCTTATGCTCGCCCTCAACATCTTTCCGGCCGGAGTGATGCAGATGATGGCCAGCTATGAGCATGGTTTCTTCTACGCTCGCAGCTATGAGTTTACGCATCAGGCGCTCTATCAAACGCTTACATGGTTGAGAGTAGTGGGGGATCTGGTTTTTCTTGGAGGCGGCATCACCCCCCTGGTGTTTCTCATCTTGCGCGGTCTCTTTGGTCTGCGTCCAAGCCAGGCCGGCATTTACACAAAGTAGCCCCGAGGTTTAAGGCTGTTTACCGGATCACTTTACTAAGTGATCCGGTCGATGTCCTGGAAGATTGCCCGCCCTTCTACAGTGAGGGAAGCAATCGTGAGGTCTATGTAAATGCAAGCTCTAAACGGAAAAGCGCCCCGCGAGGGTGGCAACAATAGCGGTAATAGAGAGGAGAGTCTTGAAAGTCGCATTGGTCTCTACTGGCTGCACCGGGCCGGCGTAGCGGCCCTGGTCTTCGGTTTTGCCTTCTTAATGATGTACTCGGTGCAGACTTTTGGACCCTTCCTGAAAATTGTCACCGGCTTATTAGCTTCAATTGCCCTGATTGGTTCCGGTGAGTTCATGGCCCGCTCACAGGAAAAACGCTGGTTCGGTCATGGTCTTGCCGCCGGCGGCTGGTCTCTGGCTTACTTCACCGCCTATGCCGCCTATTACATTGCCGAGTCCAAGATCATCAGTTCCCTGCCCCTGGAAACCGGCTTGCTTTTAGGCGTGGCCGGCGGTTCCATGCTCTTTGCCGTCAGGGCTCGTTCGGAGTTGATTGCCATTTTGTCGGTAGCTCTGGCCGGTATGTCGATTCTTTTCAGCGAGCCTGGTTTGAGCGGCGACATCTCTTTCCTTATTCTAGCGGTCTCTGCTTCAATACTGGGCAATACCCAGGGCTGGCGCCGGCTTTTCAGTTTCGCCATGGCCATTTGCTATTTCGGGCACTATTACAGTAGCAGTGTCTTGCTTGGTGAACCTTTCAGTCCGCAAGACAAACTTTTTTCCGCTCTCATGGTTTCCTTTATCTGGCTTGCCTTCAGCACCGGCATCGGCTATTACATCAAGGGCAGCGCCGCCGACCGTTCCTATTCCACCGCTATCTCATATTGGAACGCCGCTTGCTTTTCCTTCGGGCTCTTTGTTTTTTGTAAGGGGCTTGATGCCAATATTCTTGAAACCATTTTGGCAGCCGCAGGTGCTGTCTATATGGGCATGGCGCGCTGGCTTAGAAAACGTGATGAAACAGTGCTTTCCACCGTGCACTTCTTGCTTGGTCTGGCCCTCGTCAATGGCGCCAAAGCCATGCGCTTCAGCGGACTGGAAGTGCTTACTTTGGATGTGATGCAGATCTGGATATTGATGGTTCTGGGTCTTAAGTACGATATCAGGGCTTTTCGTCTGGTGGNNNGTAACTTCATCTTCGCTTGGTCTGGTGATTTCAATAGAACTGAATACGGTGGCCAGGCGATTGCCGCCTTCGGCTTCAAGAGCTTTGCCCATACCAAGCTGGCACTTTGTGCTGTAGTTGCCTTCAGCCATATTGCCGTGGTGGCCCACAGAGTCAGCCGTGCTTACGAAAAGCTCTTTTATGGCGCCACTAATCTTGTCTATACCATGGCGGCAG
>FSSH01001222.1_pt2 | contig 14477 bp, 16 predicted proteins | sample 1166101 | NCBI WGS metagenome assembly FSSH01 (sample SAMEA32972668, study PRJEB13176) | freshwater metagenome | biome: Drinking water system; feature: Biomass in drinking water that filtered by 0.45 um membrane; material: drinking water | place: USA | collected 2012-12-20 | depth 0 m | reverse complement strand
GACGAGTATGCCGTGCCGTTTTACCTGGTCATCGCCCTTGCCTGCGGCCTGTTTGGGGTATCGGCGATGATCAAACGCAGCCGCGACATTGGTTCTTCGGCCTGGGGAATATTACTGGGGTTTTTATTCGCACCGCCGCTGATGCTATTGGTCGCTTTGGTATTAATATTCGCCCCCAGCAATCCGTCCGCAGACCAACTCGAAGCCCCGGCCTTGCGCCCTACCTTCGACATCTGGTTTACCGGCTTTCTGTTGCTGGTGAGCCCCTGGATGCCGGTGTTATTGGTAAGGGCTTTGTAAGCGCTTATTCCAGCCGGCAGTTTGGCAATTTTTCAAAGTTATTAACCAGGCCCTTAAACGCCCTAGAGCCTTGATTCCCGCCTGATCGGGACCTATGGGGTTAATAAAAGTATTCGTAAGTTGCCGGCGGAACACCGGATGGCGTCCGCCAGCGGTTGAGCTTATTTGGTATTTCTGGGATAGCTATAAATAGCTTGGCCATAAGCCTTGTCGATATAAATCATATCTTTTTCAGCCACCACAACCGGCGCAAGCGGATTGGGATAACTATGCATGCCCCGGTTATACGCTGGATTGTCGTAAACCACTTCAGCTACCCAATTATTTAAAAAACTGCCGGAAGTGATGCGATCTCCATGCGCTTGGACCCTTGTCGAGGCAAGAACGGCAGTAAGGACAACAGCAACTTGGATGGTGTTTAAGGTTTTCATGAAAAGTCTCCTGGTAATAATTGTTATGAACCCAGTCCCATTTGTTACGGGCATTCCGTTTCGGCTGAACGGTATTGACGGACCGGGTTAATAAATCGCCGGAAATCTGATTGAAAACTCAACCGATCCAGCTTGGGGACTATTCTGAACAAACCTTTATAACAAATAAAATTGATTGTTTTTATAGCTTCAATAGATTTTACATATAGCAAATTCCTTTCTGCCCTGTCTAATGTGACCACGTTTCAAGCATCGCAAGCAGCCGTGATTGGCGCCCCTAGTCACCGCACCAAAACCTGTCGATTACTTTACATTTCCGCCGCAAAACAACTAATTTGTGGGAAACGAACAAGATCACCGCGTTAAGACCGGCGACTATATCGCCGTCTTGAAATCCGTTTCCATTGAATAATCAGTGAGTTGGCGGGCTAGTATTCTGTGAAAATCCGTCACCACGACTGATGGCATCAAAATTGATAGGGTTTAATGATAATACGGAAATCTCGCGGCGTTGAGCTGGCCTTCTAGTCATGGTCAGCCATTTACTCAGACATGGCTTTGGAATTTCAATACCTATGACTACCTATGCCATCGGCAGCGTAAACGGCGATTACCAGACACTGATGAAACTGCTGGCGACTATCGGCTTCGATCCGTTGGCAGACCGGCTGTGGTTTGCCGGCAATCTCGTCAACCAGGGGCCGGACTCTTTGCAAGTGCTGCGTTACGTTAAAAGCCTGGGCAAGGCGGCAGTCGTGGTATTGGGAAAACAAGAACTCCATCTCCTCAGCGGTGCGCTCGGCTATGCGCTGTTGGGCCCGGACGATACTTTGGATGAAATTCTTAACGCCCCGGACCGGGACGAGCTATTAAAATGGCTGCGGCTACGCAGCCTGATTCATCACGATTCCAAGCTTAATTTTACTTTGGTGCATGCCGGCATTCCTGGCGAATGGACTTTCAGCCAAGCGTTGACCTTTGCGTATGAAGTGGAATCGGTTTTATCGGGAAGTAATTACGCGACGTTTCTGGAAAACCGGAAGCAAGACCAATCGCGCTGGCATGCCAAACTGCGCGGCTGGAAACGGCTGAATTTTATTGCCAATGCTTACACGCAAATGGCGTATTGCAACGAGCAAGGCAAGCTGGATTTCAAAGCAGCAGGCCCAATCGATTCTCAACCGGCCGGTTTAATGCCCTGGTATCGTGTGCCCAACCGGCTAACATCGCAATTGAACGTGGTTTTTGCCGATGACGCGCACTTTGCCGACAGTGTTTACGCCGGCTTCCACCCTTTGGCCGCGCTGTCGGCGTTACAATTATCGACGCCCACCGCAACAATCGCGGTAACACCTTAAGATCTTCAGGCCGTAGCGCTGACAAGCAGGCTTAAGCTTACTTTTTAAAGCCCAGGGCTGTATCAGCCCCTTTTACGTTGTCCACCTTTGCGCCATCAAACTTGGCACTCCTAAAATCCGCCCCGGCAATAGTCGCACCGTCTAAATTGGCGCCGGACAAGTCCGTCCAGATAAACTGACCGCCGCTTAAGTCTGCGTTGCGGAACGAGGCGTTGACCATCAGCGCATAATTAAAATTAGCGCCACTCAAATCCGCGTCATTCAGTATCGCATTGTTCATTTCCAATTTATCGAGTCGTTGTCGTGGACTCGCGGAATTGGGACCCAAATTGGCCTGTTTTAATTTAGCGCCGGTTAAGTTGACATTGTTCAGCGATCCGGTCACGCGGCTGCGACTCAGGTCGGCGCCGGACAAGTCGGCATAGTCCATCGTTACACCGTATAGGCTCGCGGCTGATAAATCGGCATTCTGCAAATTCGCATTACCCATGCGCGCAAGATTGAGATTAGCCTCTATTAATCTGGCCGCCTTGAGATTAACACCGTCCAGATTAGCGGAAAACAAGTCGGCTTTATTGAAATCTATCCCGGATAGATCCAAGCCCGACAGGTCTTTTTTTGCCAGCTTGGGCCGCTGCGCGCCAGCTTCGGTAATAAGCGCGATAACGTCTTCTCGAGTGAGCTCGGCGGAGGAGCAAGGCAATAGCCAAAAACACAGACTGAACGTTATCAATGCTCGGCAATTACCGGAATCGTATGGCATAACTACTCCCCAAAGTGAGCTAGGCTGTATCAAAACAACAGCGATTTGTGAATTTTAGCGGATCATAATCCAACAGATTAGACTTTTTCCGGTTAACGGCTTACTACCAAGTTGGATACATGTTTCTCGATAACCCCGCAGCAAACTTTAAGCCATGAACAAGCTCAGTCACAAATTATTGATTTTTGCCCTGATAATAGCGCTGCCAAGTTTAGGCTGTTTCAGCTATTACACTTTTGAAGCGACCAACGCAGGCGCTATCGCTAAGCTATCGGAGTTGGCGGTCCTGTTGGCCTATCCGACCTTATTGATATCCTTGACAACTTTTATTGTACTGCGGACGTCCAAAACACCCCCTCGGATTCGATCATGGCTGGTAGGAAGCTGCCTGATTGTTTCCGCGGTGATTCTACTGATCGCCCGACTTTAGGCCACCTTAACGGGTTGCCCCGAATTAAGCCGCAGATTAAATTCACTAGAGGCTTACACCAAAACACATAAAGCTACTATAGTTGCCGAAACACTCGCCCCCATAAAACACAGCTAGGATCTTGGCTATGGATTTTCTAATTTCACCTGCAATCGCTTTGATGGATAGACTTCGCTATCCGGCGAAATTCGCCCTATTGTTCACTGTCGTGCTAATCCCTATGCTGTTCATGGCCGGCACCTTGATCAAGCAGTTTCGGACGGAAACCAAATCTTTGGAACAAGAACGCTATGGTTTGCGCTACATCGCAGCCCTGAGGACGCCAATAGAACATATACAGCAGCATCGAGGCATGACCAACGCGTTTCGAAACGGCGCTACACAATTCAAGGAACGGATCTTTAACAAACGCGAAGAGATAGATGGTTATTTTGCCGAACTTGAAAGAGTGGACCGCGAGTTGAAGGGCACATTGCAAACCGACGGCATGCTCGCCAAGCTCAACCTACAATGGAACGACATCAAAATACACGCCATGGATCAAGAGTTAAGTGCGACGATAGCAGCACATAATTTATTGGTGGCCGATGGTTTAAAGCTGCTAAACCATATTTCGAACACCTCCGGAATCATTCTCGACCCGCAGCTCGATAGTTTTCATATGGGTTTCGCGCTGACAGCCGACTTACCCGAGTTGATAGAAGTAATGGGGCAAGCGCGGGCGCTGGCATCCGGAATCGCAGCCAAAGGCAGCTACACTCCGCAAATATTGACCAAATTATTGATCTTGGTCGCCAACATAGAAACGCATGCCAGCAAAGTAGATGAAGGCCTTGAGGTGGCATTTGCAGAAAACCCTGAGGTTGGCCGAAGTGTGCGCGGAACCAACGAAAGCTACCAAAAAGCTTTGCAATCCATGCTCTCTCTATTACGGCAGCAATTGATCGAAAGCGAAACCATTTCCGTTGATAGCAACACCGTATTCGACATCTCCACGCAGGCGATTACCCAGTCATACCAGCTCTATAACGAGCTGATAGATAAACTTGACGTTATTTTCCAAAGCCGTAGCGCCGCAGCAGACCGATTTCTGCAACTGACGTTGGCCGGATTACTGGGGGTTTTACTCGTGGTAATTTTGCTGTTGCTGGGCTTAACTCAGTCGATCAGCCGCAACATTATGGCAATAAATACCGCGACTAAACTCGTTGCCCAAAACGACCTAAGCGCCAGAGTACACATTGATTCGAACGATGAAATGCGGGAAATTGCGGAAAACTTCAATGCCATGATAGACACCAGCTCGGCTTTACTCAAAGAAATCATTCATACCAGCGCCGAATTGCATACTTCGGCGCAAAAGGTCTACACCGTTGCCGGCCAGAGCGCCATTCATCTTGATCGGCAACGCGAAGAGACCACTTCGGTCGCTACCGCAGTGAACGAAATGAGTGCCACCATCCAGAATGTGGCCAGTACCACTAATACCGCGGCCCAGGCCGCCAGCAATGCTAACGAACAGGCGAAAAACGGCAAAAACGTCGTAGCGAGCGCCACCTTATCGATCAGCCAATTGGCTAGAGACGTTGAAGCCGCTGCCAATGTGATTCAGAGTTTGGAAAAAAGCAGCGAGTCAATAGGCTCTTTAGTTGATGTGATCAAGAGTATCGCCGAACAAACCAACTTATTGGCCTTGAATGCCGCGATTGAAGCCGCCCGTGCCGGCGAACACGGCCGCGGTTTTGCGGTGGTGGCGGATGAAGTCCGCAACCTGGCAAGCCGTACCCAGGAATCGACGGCGGTGATCGAAAACATGATAGTCACATTACAGACTGGATCGCGCGAAGCCGTCACCGTCATGCAACAAAGCCGTTCGCAAGCGCATGAAGGGGTGGAAAAGTCTCGGGAAGCGATGCAATCCCTGGAAGCGATTAGCCAATCGGTGGAAACCATCGATGCGATGAACTTGCAAATTGCCAGCGCGGCCGAAGAACAAACGGCGGTGACGGAGGAAATCAATCGAAATATCGTCCACATCACCAGTCTCTCGGAACAGACAAGTAGCGGAGCAAATCAAACTACCGCCGAAGCGCGCCAGCTAAATCAGCTAGCGGAAAACTTACAGAAACTAACCAAACAATTCAAACTATAGATCTAGCCAAGAGAATCCGCCACCTTGTTAGGTTTGTATCGCTCTAACAGGGTAGCGGAACCCAATCTATTTACCCAGCACTTCGCCTCTAACACTTTCCACCAGTGCAGCGGCTTCCGAGATCAGATCTTCCGGCACATTCAGTTCGTGTAAGGTAGCGCCCAAATGCTCCATAACGGCGTCGTAATGCGAGTCGTTCAAGCCCATGGTGACCAAGCGGGCATGACCGTCCCGTAAGGACCGCCCCGTATAGTTGTTTGGGCCACCGAAGGCTACCGTCATAAAGGCTTTTAGATGCTCAACCTGCTTAGGCATATCGGTTTTTGCGAAGAAGCGGTTGATCCGATAGTCGTCCAGCACTTTGCCGTAGAACACATCGACAGCCGCGTTCACTGCCGCTTCGCCACCGATGCGCTCATACAACGATGGTCCTTGTACTTGGTTTGCTTCACTCATTTTTTTACCCCTCCTCTTATAATTATTGAATTGTCGAGGCGGCGACTAATTTGGCAAGCTATTGATTTTGCCAGTTTTAACGGCCTCGGCAGCGATGATAACGCATGATAGTTTCGCATCCAAACTATTTACTCGCTGCCAAAGACCCGATGAATTGTAAGTTATTGAATCTTCTCAAGACCGCCCAAATAAGGCCGCAAAGCTTCAGGCACAGTGATCGAACCGTCTTCGTTTTGATAATTCTCCATCACCGCGATTAAAGTCCGTCCAGCCGCCAATCCCGAGCCGTTTAAGGTATGCACCAATTCAGGTTTACCGGTTTCCGGATTACGCCAGCGGGCTTGTAAGCGCCGCGCCTGGAAATCCTTGAAATTACTGCAAGACGAAATTTCTCGGTATTTTTGCTGACCGGGCAACCACACTTCCAGATCATAGGTTTTTGACGACGAAAAGCCGGTGTCGCCAGCGCACAGCAACACTTTGCGGTACGGCAAATTCAGTTTTTGCAACATGGTTTCGGCGTGTGCGGTCAACTCTTCATGGGCTTGCGCGGAGGTTTCCGCGGTGACGATTTGCACCAACTCGACTTTTTCGAATTGATGCTGGCGTATCATCCCGCGTACGTCACTGCCATACGCACCCGCTTCACTGCGGAAACAGGGCGAATGACAAACGAATTTCAGCGGCATCTGCTTGGCTTCAACGATCACATCACGGACGATGTTGGTGACCGGCACTTCGGCAGTGGGAATCAGGTAAAAAGTCGGATCGTTCTTAACCGTGAACAGATCGGCTTCGAACTTGGGTAATTGGCCAGTACCGCGCAAACTGTCGGCATTGGCCAGGAACGGCACATAGGTTTCCTGATAGCCGTGCTCGTTGATATGGGTATTCAGCATCAATTGTATGATCGCGCGTTGCAGGGTGGCCAGTTTACCGGCCAGGACCACGAAACGGGCACTGGCGATTTTGGCGCCCAGTTCGAAATTCATCCCCAATGGTTCGCCCAAATCGACATGGTCTTTTGGAGTAAACGCAAACTGCCGTGGTTCGCCCCAGCGGCTGACTTCCTGATTATCCGCATCGCTTTTCCCGGCAGGCACCGCTGCGTCGAGAATATTGGGAATGCCTTCCAGCAGGATATTCAACTGGTTTTGAATGTCATTCAACTCGGATTCTGCGGCTTTCAGCTGATCGCCCAAATCCGCTACTTGATCCAGCAGAGGTTGAATGTCCTCGCCCTTGGCTTTGGCCTGGCCGATGGCTTTGGAACGGGTGTTGCGTTCGTTTTGCAATTCCTGAGTTTTGACCTGCACATCTTTGCGCCGATCTTCAAGACTTTGATAGGCGGCGGCATCGAATTGAAAGCCACGTCTTTGCAATTGTTGTAGAACCAGTTCCAGGTCGCTTCTAAATAAACGGGGGTCTAGCATGGTTGTGAATATCCTGATTTGAAAAAAGAGAGAAAACGGCGGCTAGACCTGCTTGCCTAGCCACAAGCCGAACCACAGCGCGGCCGCACAAAAGACAATGTTACTGAGAAAAACAGTCAGCATCGCGCCCATATGCGATTCGAAGGAATGACCGCTTTCCAGCAGGTAGAGAATTAAATATAAACCGGACAGGGTAATGAATACGCCAATCAGAACGGTCACTAAAATAGCCCGGTACTCTATTGAAATGGACAGTTTGTGCATCAATACCGTGGCGACGATACCGATCAAAAACGCGCCGATGCCATTGACTATCGTCAATGCATAAGGAAACGGCCAATCGAACAGACGGAATGTACCTTGCGAATAGAAAAATAGACCTTTGCCTAACGCCAGACCGGCCCATACCGCCAACAGACACCCGAACACGCTGGCTACAATATTTAGCCCGGCCTTGCCGATTTGACCTTGTTCGAGCAAATAAAAGGTTTCCAGAGAAAAGCTGGAAAAAGTGGTAAAACCGCCCATCACGCCGACCAGAATCGCGGTGCGGTATTCCAACGCTATAGCAAGCCTTTGCAGAATCAGTGCTTCAGTCATCAGCCCGATCAAAAACGAGCCAAGCAAATTGACGGTCAAGGTACCGTATGGAAAACCTCTACCCAACCATAGATACACGCCGCTGGAGGCCAGATAGCGCAACATGGAGCCGATAGCGCCGCCCAGAGCGACCGCGAACAATTGCAACATCAGAATTTAAAGAACGTTTCCCGGTAGTAACGCAGTTCTTCGATGGACTCGATAATGTCGTCCAGGGCTTTGTGCGAGGCCTGCTTGTTAAAGCCGTCCTTCAACTGCGGCGCCCAGCGCGCAGCCAATTCCTTCACGGTAGACACATCCAGATTGCGGTAATGGAAAAACGCTTCGAGTTTGGGCATGTAGCGATAGAGAAATCGCCGATCCTGACAGATGCTGTTGCCGCATATCGGCGACGTTCTGGCTGGCACCCAGTGCTGTAAAAATTCAAGCGTAAGTGATTCCGCTTCGGCAGCATCGATTTTTGAATCCTTGACCCGTTGAATCAATCCGGATTGACCATGATGCTGCTGATTCCAGTCGTCCATAGCCGCCAGAGCCGCATCGGATTGATGCACTGCCATCACCGGCCCTTCGGCGAGGATTTGCAGATTTTTGTCGGTCACCACCGTGGCGATTTCGATGATAAGATCGTTATCAGGATCCAAGCCTGTCATTTCCAGATCGATCCAGATAAGATTGTCGACATCTTGAGCCATTTTCATTCCATGGTATTAATAATGTTGCGGCAAATTGTAGCATTAGCTAATCTGTACCGCTAATTGTTAACCCCACCTACATAGGCTTGATGAACACGTTTACTGGCATTTTTTTAGCGGCTTTAGTCCTTTCCTACGGCATCCAATTCTGGCTGGCAATGCGCCAGAAATCCTATGTTTTACAGCATCGTGAACAGGTGCCGACCGCCTTTCAGGACCGGGTAGCGCTCAGCGCCCACCAAAAGGCCGCCGATTACACCATAGAGAAAAGCAAACTGGGCGACATCGACAGTGTGGTCGGCATGGTATTTCTGCTGGCGCTGACCCTGGGTGGCGGCATCAGCCTGGTTTTCGATTTCTGGTCGACCTTCGATTTATCGCCTCTGATGGCCAGTTTGTTCTCAATGGCCAGCATTTTTCTGCTGATGACCGTGATTGAAATCCCGTTCAGCTTGTACCAAACCTTTGTCATCGAAGAAAAGTACGGCTTCAATAAAAGCAAGCTGCCGCAGTTTGTAAAAGACCAACTGATGTCGATGGGCTTGACGCTGGTGATCGGCTTGCCGATTTTGGCACTGATTCTATGGGTCATGGACAGCATCGGCGACCTGTGGTGGCTCTATGCCTGGGCGATCATCATGAGTTTTTCGCTATTGATGAGTTGGCTGTTTCCGACTGTGATCGCGCCGCTGTTCAACAAATTCGAGCCTATGCAGGAAGGCTCGTTGAAACAACGCATCCAGGGTTTGCTGGAGCGCTGCGGTTTTAACAGCCAAGGCATTTTCATCATGGACGGCTCGCGCCGCTCCGGCCACGGCAACGCCTATTTCACCGGTCTGGGCAATAACAAACGCATCGTGTTTTTCGATACCTTGGTGAATTCGCTGGACGAGGAAGAATTGGAAGCTGTGCTGGCTCACGAGTTGGGTCATTTCAAATGCAAACACACCATCAAAATGCTGGTGGCTTCGTCGGTAATGACCTTGATCAGCTTTGCGGTGTTAGGCTGGTTGATCACCCAGGACTGGTTTTTCGACGGTTTAGGCGTCAGCACTCACTCAAATGCCGCCGCACTGTTGCTGTTTATGCTGGTGTCGCCGGTGTTCACCACATTCATGCAGCCGATCAGCGCCTATTTTCAACGCAAATTCGAATTCGAAGCCGACGACTTTGCCACCCGCAATGCCCAAGGCAGTAAAATGATTAGCGGCTTGGTGAAACTTTACGAAGAAAACGCCAGCACCCTGACACCCGATCCTTTGTACTCCGCATTCCACTACAGCCATCCGCCGGCCGCGATCCGCATAGCGCATATCGAAGAAAAGATGCAGTCCGCCTGATGGCAGACCTGCAACAGGGCTTGGTTGTCGCCCATCTCGGCAAGGGCATCGCCGTCGAGGTGAGCGACGATGCCGGTTTAGCTGCCGAGCAACTCGTACTCTGTCAGACTCTACGCAAACTGGACACCGTGGTAGTGGGGGACCGGGTAATGCTATCCATGTCCTCCCCCGAGCAAGGCCGCATCGAGCAAATACTGCCCAGGCGCTCGGTGTTGCAGCGCCCCAGCCGCGGCAACGACACCCGGCCGGTAGCGGCCAATCTGGATACTATTTTCATCGTGTTCGCCGCCGAACCTGAATGCGATTTTTTGCTGCTGGATCAATATCTGGCAATCTGCGAAAACTGCAATATCGATGCGGCACTGGTGCTGAATAAAGTCGATCTGCCGCTGTCACCTGCGGTTGAAGAAGGGCTGGCGTATTACCAAAACTTGGGCTACAGCCTGCACAGAGTCAGCGCCAATCAAAAAATCGGCATCGACGGCTTGCAAAAGGTTTTGGCGCAGCGAACCAGCATGTTCGCCGGCCAATCCGGGGTAGGCAAATCGTCCTTGACCAACGCGCTCTTGCCGGAGCGCAATTTAAAAATCAACAGCGTCTCGGAAATCACCCGTCACGGCCGCCATACCACCACGGCCGCGACGCTTTACCACTTACCCGGAGGCGGCGATTTAATCGACAGCCCCGGCGTCGCGATATTTGGCTTGGCAGGTTTGTCGGAAGGGCAACTGGCTTGGGGTTATAGAGAATTCCAGCCGTACATTTCCAAATGCCGCTTCAACGACTGTCGGCATGTCAACGACAAGGATTGCGCGGTACGCTTAGCAGTGGAAACCGGTGAGGTCGCCACAGAACGCTATCAGCGTTTCTTAAAACTCCGAGAAAAAATGCCGCCGGGCAATCGCAATTGACTCGCTTAAATACCCTCTAATTTTATAAAATAAGCGCGCAGAGAGACAGAAAATAGATGTGTGAAAATTCACAGTTAAAGGGCGATAGAGCCGGTGCTGAAAAATTGAACAGCCCATTAAGTAATGGGCCTGCTAGTTTTGAGTAATCCGTAAGAACACACAGACAGAGTAGAAGATATCCAAAAAACCAAGAAGAAAGCAATATCAGGCCTGTACTGACTTGCTGCCGCAGGTTAAAAAGGCAACCCAATCAATGGCTGGGACTTCACATTAAATTCTGGAATTATTGCTCAATGGTTTGAGCCCACCTCTCCGTGATGCCAGGAGCAAAGTGTCTGCTATTCGCGCCTATAAGGAAATCGCAAGCATAAAACGAGTATTTAGCTGGGCGTATGAATATGAAAAAGTAAAATTTAACCCAACTTCCAGGGTTAAAAATCTGACGGTTAAAGCCCGGCAAGATTACGCTGAAGATCAAGATTACCAATTCATGCTGTATGTTGCACGCGCTTCAATCTATTGATACGTACCAACATACATGGAGATTGCATACCTGTGTAGGATGCGACTATCGGAAGTGCTGGATTTGATCAATGTAGATGAACCGCACTAAGCCCACAACTCAATCCTTGACGCCTTTAAACTATGACACCCGACCACCCAGAAAATCGTTACGTTTTCATTTCCGATGAAAACTGGTGACCTGATACAGGTATCACGTTTAAAAACCGCTATCGGACGAGTCGGCTCGGAGGCCCAAGCCGCGCGTCTTGGCATACAGTGAACGAGGTTTACATTTCACTATCTAAAGCGCAAAGGTGTGAGCGATACGGCAGGAAATAAACTCGAGGCGAGCGGACATAGAACCGCTTCGATGTTAAATGTAACGATGTGAAATTAAAGACAGTAGAGCCATCAAACGAATAATCGTTTATTACAAGCTTTGCTACCAGAAAGATTTTCTGAGACTATCAACAATTGTGAGCTGTTGAATTTATTGGGGTGAACGATGGGGCTCGAACCCACGACAACCGGAATCACAATCCGTTTCATAGCCTTATTACCTCTAGTATATTTAATATAAATCAATAAGTTATAACCCATTACAGAACTATTAAGAACCTTATAGCACTATGTTTGTGGACACTTGGTGGACAATTTTCAAATCGAAAACCGATTGGTTAGCAGGCAAACAAACATTACCAACGAACCAAAAGCAGGTCATAAAAACCCCAACACCATAAACAATAAAACCATCCTTATCCTCATAAAATCGAATTGTTTCATCAGGAAAAATCATTTCACATTCTCCAAATAATACTTGATAGCCAAGCGAATTAAAGCACTAACAGTACGCTCTTCACGTTCCGCCCTTTCCGTTAAAGCCGCCAACAATTCCGGCTCTAATGCAAAAGACGTAACTTGCTTTGATTGCTTCTTACCCACCCCCCTGCCTTTTCTCACTGGCTTAGTTTGTTCGATCATATGCTGTTCTGGCTCTTCATCAGGTGAACGCTGTTTTACGGGCTTTTTGAGCTTAGAAAAATCGATGGTCAAATATCCGCCCGGATAACCATCAGCCCGAGTTTTATAAATTTTACTAGCCTCAAAAAAAGACCAAACATCTTGAGCGATCAAAGGCTTTGACTTAACCAACTTGGCCGCCCTTTCACCATTCAAGCCCCTTATGGCCTCAAATAGCCGCTTATTCTGTTCAGCAGTAAGAATTTTCATAAAATCAGTCTAAAAGAACTATTTTATAATGTCAATTATTATAATTTAATAAAAAATAATTGACTAAAAACCTAGTTTTAAAGCATTCTAAACGCCTGCCATTGTTCCGCATTGTTCCGAAACAATGCAAAAGCAATACTTTTATTAGGACGTGTTACAAGGCCGTCCAAACCTTCCGCATGGTTCTTCGTTACCCTCAGAACCATGCGGAAGGCAGGACGGAAAGACAGCAAACAATTGTTAATAAAAAATAATAATTTTTAACATGAGCATAACCAAAACAGATACAGGCTGGCTTGTTGACTTTAGGCCAGATGGAAGAGGCAGCAAAAGATACCGTAAAACTTTCGACACAAAAGCGGAGGGGCTACGATGGATGGCTTTTATAAAAAACAAAAGCATTAAAACGCCAGAATGGGAGCCAGAAAAGAAGGACACGCGCCGACTAGATGAATTATTGCAAATCTGGTACGACCACCACGGCAAGACCCTAAAAGCGCACGAGGACACATACAACCGGCTTTGCTTAATCAGCAAACGCTTAAACAACCCCTATTGTTACGCTATAACAGCCGATCTATTCAGCGAGTACCGGAAGCAACGACTAAAAGACGGTATCACCCCCAACGGCATCAATCGAGAGCATGCCTACCTGAGAAGCGCGTTCAATGAGCTTATTAGACTGGGCAAATGGAAAACAGAAAACCCAATCGCCAAAATCAAGCTAATGAAGATCGATGAGCACGAGCTTAGCTTTTTAACGAATGATGAAATAAAAAAACTAATGATAGCGATCGACGAATCACTAAGCGCCGATCTTAGGCTAGTTGTGAGCATATGCTTAGCCACAGGCGCGAGATGGTCAGAAGCGGTAAATTTAAAGCCGCAGAACGTGAGAAATGGACTTATCAGCTACGGTGCCACCAAGAGCGGAAAAAACCGAGCCGTACCAATCCCGCCCGATCTGGAAGCCGAAATCAAGCGACACACACCCAGCAAAAGTCATCAGTTATTTTCAGACCCAATAAAAGCCTTTAGAAACGCAATCGAACGCGCCGGGATTGAATTACCACGCGGACAGTCTTCACACGTACTTAGACACAGCTTTGCGTCACATTTCATGATGAATGGCGGAAATATCCTTACCTTGCAGAAAATACTAGGACACCACAGCCTAGACATGACAATTCGTTATGCGCACCTGGCACCCGAGCACTTGGAAGAAGCCAAGACACTAAGCCCTTATGCAAGCCTGGCCAAGAGAAATCCGGAAAAATAGAAAGGAGAGAAAACGGCTAGAAAGAAAAGCCCGCTAAAAATTAGAAGACATTATTATTTTTTAATAAAATCAATGAAATAATAATAACCTTTAGAATTATCTTTACAGCAAACAATACAAAGAACCACCGCAACTCATAACGGATTAAATTCGGCCAGTGAAAGCGGGCAAGCGGAGTTACCCACCGCCGGCGACGGCTCTGGGCTGGAAGGGCCCGCCCACCGCCGCCGACCGTGGATAACTCGCCCGCAGCAGAGGCCACACTCAACCCGATACGAACGCGAGCAATTATATTGATCTCAGCGCCGCGACGAGACAACTAGTCAGACGCCTTAAATTTGCCGTTTAAATAGGCGCTAACAATCATGCCAGCCAGTCTGTAGGGCGTTGTAGCTCTTGAAGCCGCTTCAGTTTCCAGAAGCACGTAATCAGAGGCGACCACAGCAGTTCTAAAGACCCGATCTTTATCAGCGTTTTCTTCAAGTTTTGGAGGCAAAAACGAAAAGTCGTTTTTTTGTGGACGCTTGGTGGACACTTCGCTAGTCATGGAAGGCACCATAACTAGGTAAGTTATTGAATTTATTGGGGTGAACGA
>FSSH01001871.1_pt1 | contig 14491 bp, 14 predicted proteins | sample 1166101 | NCBI WGS metagenome assembly FSSH01 (sample SAMEA32972668, study PRJEB13176) | freshwater metagenome | biome: Drinking water system; feature: Biomass in drinking water that filtered by 0.45 um membrane; material: drinking water | place: USA | collected 2012-12-20 | depth 0 m | reverse complement strand
AGGTCGGGTTCCGCTCTAGAACTCAGCGGGCAAAGCGTGTAATCACCGGGACATGATCGGAGGGCCGCTCCCAGTCGCGCGTGTCTGTTTCGATGGACATGCCGGTCCAGCTGTCCTTGAGATCACGCGACGTCCAGACATGATCAAGGCGGCGTCCGCGATTTGAGGCGCGCCAGTCCTGGGCGCGGTAACTCCACCAGGTGTACAGTTTTTCAGGCGGTGGGATGATCGCCCGCATCACATCCTGCCAGCCACCGGCCTCAAGGATGGCGTTGAATTTTTCCACCTCGATGGGTGTGTGAGACACCACGTCCAGAAGCTGCTTGTGGCTCCATACATCCTGTTCAAGGGGGGCAACGTTCAGATCGCCGACAAGAATGGACGAGATGCCACGGCGCGCACGCGCCTGCGACCACCGGGCGAATTCATCGAGGAAGGACAGTTTGTGGGCAAACCGCTCGTTGAGATCGGGATCGGGAATGTCGCCGCCGGCGGGCACGTAGAAATTGGCGATATCGATGCCGGCCAGCGGACCTTCATCGAAGCGCACTGTTAGGGAGCGGCCATCCTCCTTGCCGCAGAACACATGACGCTCTTCTCCGGCAAAGGGGTGCCGCGAGACAATCGCCACCCCATGATAGCCCTTGAAGCCATAAACCGCCTGATGGACATAGCCAAGCTGACGCAGTTCAGCAGCGGGAAACTGGTCGCTCTGGCACTTGATTTCCTGCAGACACAGGACATCGGGCGCCTGCTCCCGCAAGAAGCGGGTAACGAGAGGCAGGCGCAAGCGGACGGAATTGATGTTCCAGGTGGCGAGAGAAAAAGCCATCGTGCCTCGGGATCACACGCAATCACCAAGCCATGCGCGATCTGGGCAAAAGGCGCAAGCGCCAATCACATCTATCGTGGACCGGTTCCCGGCAGGACGTAAATCTTGAAGAGTTCGGGATTATTCGGGCGGTTCAGCGTTACGTTCTGGACGGCGACCGCCGTTTCCCGCCCGTTGCTGTCGACGACGCTCCACTGGCGCAGCTCATAGGAATGGGCGTCAAAGAACAATGTCAGTTGTCCTTGCGAAAAATCATTGCGATCCTCAATGACGATGGTGACGAGATCATTGTCCTGCAACACCGCCAGCACTTTGGCGTCCTTCGTCAGGTCGATGCGCTCGTTGAGAAGATAGCGCAGCGGCGTCTGTTTCAGCGGATAGAAATCCTGCGTGTTGAGTTTACGGTCGCGTACCACGAGATCACTGCCATCAGCGACAATTTCGAGCGGGCTCGGACGGTCATACTGGAAACGCACCCGACCGGGCTTCGTCAGGAAGAACCGCCCGGTGGCGCGGGCGCCGTCGAACTCGACCTGGGTAAAGGTTGCCTGCATGTCGTGCATGGCGTTGAACGCCGTTGATACCTTTTGCAGCGTGGCGGTCTGCTGGGGGCTGAGCGGCTGAGCGCTGCTGACGACGGGCGTCGAGCGCAGGGTAACGTCGTTTGTTTTTCGCTCCGGCGTGCTTGGTGGCTTCGCCGGGGGCTGAGATTGCTGCGGTCGTGCCTGGGGAACCAGCGGGACGGGTGCCTGAGCCTGTGCCGCGCCGGCAAGGATCGTTACAGCCAGAAGCGCGACACCACAGCGAAAACCATCAAGCGAAAAGGGCATTCATTGGTCCAATTGACGTCGTTATGGGTGATTACTGATAGGCCGGTTTCGTGGCGAAGATGAGGCTATTCGTCATCCATCGGCGTGTTCTTCGGGCGCTCGATCAGAATCTCGCGCTTTCCAGTGTGATTGGCGGGTGAGACAATGCCTTCCTTTTCCATGCGTTCCATCAGCGAGGCGGCGCGGTTGTAGCCGATCTGCAGGCGGCGCTGAATGTAGGAGGTTGACGCCTTGCCATCGCGGAGCACGATAGCGATGGCCTGATCGTAGGGATCAGCGCTCTCGCTTTCGCCAAACGCGCCCTTGTCGAAGACAGCACTGTCGGCCTCCTCCTGCGCCAGTTCATCCTCGCGGGTGACGGCATCAAGATAGGATGGCTGACCTTGTGATTTCAGGTGGGTGACGATGCTTTCCACCTCGCCATCGGATACGAAAGGTCCGTGAACACGCGAGATGCGGCCGCCGCCGGCCATGTAAAGCATGTCACCCTGCCCAAGCAGCTGTTCGGCGCCCTGTTCACCCAGAATGGTGCGGCTGTCGATCTTCGACGTCACCTGGAAGGACACGCGGGTGGGGAAATTGGCCTTGATTGTTCCGGTGATGACGTCAACCGAGGGGCGCTGGGTCGCCATGATCAGGTGAATGCCGGCCGCGCGCGCCATCTGCGCCAGGCGCTGGATCGCACCTTCGATATCCTTGCCGGCCACCAGCATGAGGTCCGCCATTTCGTCGACGACGACCACAATATAGGGCAGCGCCTCAAGGTCGAAGGTCTGCTCTTCGAATGTCGGTTGACCGTTATCGGCGTCAAAGCCGGTCTGGACGGTGCGGGTGATGGTTTCGCCCGACACCCGGGCTTCCTCGACACGGGCATTATAGCCGTCGATGTTGCGCACGCCGAGCTTCGACATTTTACGGTAGCGCTCTTCCATTTCGCGCACCGCCCATTTAAGCGCAACAACCGCTTTTTTGGGATCCGTGACGACCGGCGCCAGCAGATGGGGAATGCCGTCATAGACGGACAATTCCAGCATCTTCGGGTCAACCATGATGAGACGGCACTGATCGGGCCGCAAGCGGTAGAGCAGCGACAGGATCATCGTGTTGATGCCAACTGATTTGCCTGATCCCGTGGTCCCGGCGATGAGCAGATGCGGCATCTTGGCAAGGTCGACGATGACCGGCTCACCGCCGATCGTCTTGCCAAGGCAGAGTGCCAGCCGCGATTTGTTATCCTCGAAATCGCGTGAGGCCATCAGTTCGCGCAGATAAACCGTTTCACGCCGCGCATTCGGCAGCTCGATGCCGATGGCGTTGCGGCCGGGGATCACTGCGACACGGGCGGAAATTGCGCTCATCGAGCGGGCAATATCGTCGGCAAGACCCACCACGCGCGATGATTTGATGCCGGGAGCCGGCTGCAATTCATACAATGTCACGACCGGGCCTGGCCGCACCTGCATGACTTCGCCGCGCACGCCGAAATCGTCGAGCACGCCTTCGAGAATACGGGCATTGCCTTCCAGCGATTCTTCCGAAGGGGCAGCCGCCATGTGACGCTTGGGCTCGGCGAGCAACGCCAGCGGCGGGAGTTCATACTCATTGCCCGCCAGCAGATCAGGTTGCGCCTCCTTGGCGGCACGCCTGCCGGGTTTCAGCGACCGCTTGTTGGCAGCAACGCGCGTTGCGGGCGATTCAGGAGCGGGCGCCTGGATATCAAGCCCGTCGACTTCGACGGCGTCAGGCGGCGCGCTTGCCCCAAACAGGGCGGGTTCGTGACGGCGCTGCAGGGCAGTGTCAATCGCGCTGCGTTGCGATGTCGACTGGCGTTGGTCCAGACGGCGGGCGACAAACGCCTTTGCCGACAGGAACCAATGGGTCATCAGCCCGAGCGGGCTGAAGCCGGTGTTATGGCTGTCGCCGCCGTCATCCATGTCCTCCATATCCTCGATCGCCGGGGCAATGACCGCACTTGCGTGCAAAAGAGCAAAGCCAGCGGCAAGCGCCATGACCGAGGCCAGTCCGGCATCGAAAACGATGCCAAGACGGGGCGCCAGAGGGGCGGCCAGCGCATTGCGCAACGCGTCCCCCACGATGCCGCCAAGTCCGCCTGGCAAAGGCCAGCCGGCAGGCACGGGCAGACATGACACCATGGTGGCGAACGCCGCGATGCCGGCAATCCATGCGGCAAGGCGGGTCTTTTCCTGATCAAGCCCGCGTTTTGTCAGCAGACGCCACCCCCAGCAGGCAACGGGTATCAACATGACGATGACGCCAAATCCAAGGATCTGGATGAGGAGATCGGCAAGTGCGGCGCCGGGAAAACCGAGCGCATTGCGAACGGGAGCGGTGGTGGCATGGGTGAAGCTGCGGTCATCGACCGTCCAGGTTGCAAGAGCCAGGAAACAGCCAGCGGTGATGATGAGCAGGGAGAGCCCGCCGATTTCCGCTGCCCAGCGTCCGACAACATCAAGAACGCCATTGGAATAGCGGCGGTTCATTCCATCAACGGTTCGACCGTAGCGCATGAGATTTCCTTTATGGCAGGCAGTCGACAAGGCGCCCGAGGGCCGTTTCGACGCTGGCAAAATGGTCGACAAGGGCTAGTCGCAGATATCCCGCGCCGGGGTTCGTTCCATCGCCAGCCCGGCTGGCGAGATAGCTGCCGGGAACCACACGCAACCCGGCCTCGCGCCACAGGTTAGCCGCGATCGTCTCGTCATCCCCGAACCGTTTGACGTCCAGCCAGACAAAAAAACCGCCCTCAGGCTGCGTCACGCCAAAGCGGTTGCACAGCAGACGCTCGGCAAGGGCGAATTTCGCGCGGTACAGGCCACGGTTATCATCCACATGGCGTTCATCCCCATAGGCTACCTCGCCGACGGCCTGAACGGGCAAGGGAACCTGCGGACAGGTCACGACACGAAACTCGGTCAGATGATCAAGGAAGTCAGCATCGCCCGCACAAAACCCAAGCCGCAGACCAGCCAGGTTCGAGCGCTTCGACAGCGAATTGAAGACGACGAGATTGCTGAAGGAACCGGAGCGCGCGGCAACCTCAAGGCCGCCGGGAGGCGCGAGAGAGCTATAGATTTCAGAATAGCATTCATCGACGAACAGCAAAAAGCCATGCCGGCGGGCGAGCGCGAGCGCCTGTGCAAGATAATCGCTGCTGGCGATCACGCCCTGAGGATTGGCGGGCGAGCAGATAAAGAGTGCAGCAGTGCGATCGAGAATCGCCGGTTCGAGCGCAGCCAGATCGGGCAGGAAGCCGCTTGCTTCAGAAGCGTCCATCAGGCCGATCTGCATGCGCGCGGCCTGAGCTGATGCCGCGTAGGGCGGGTAGTAGGGATTGGGAAGCAGAATATGATCCCGGCCTTTGAGACGTGGCCAGGAGGTGGCAGCAAGCGTTGCCGAGAACAGACCCTCGCGCGAGCCATTGAGCACGATGATGTGTCGTTCGGGGTCGAGTGTGACGCCCGGATAGCGCCGGGCCGCCCAATCCGCGACGGCCTGGCGAAAACCATCGCTGCCACGCACGCCGGGATAGCGATTGAAATCAGCGGTGTGGCGCGCCAGGATCGGGCCTACAAAATCAGGAACGGCATGGCGCGGCTCGCCGACCGACAGGACAAGCGGAGGCTTGCCGGGAGGGATGCCTGCCAGAAGATCGGCCAGCCGAACGAAGGGCGAGCGGATGGCGGTTGGGCTGTCGGCAGCAGACATCATCACTCACGGGCGGCTTGGTTTGACACGCTCTGCAACCCTAGACGGCCAGGGTTAAGCGGGCTTTAACCACGCCTTGTCGCGGCGACAAAAAAAGGGCTGCGGGGTCAACCGCAGCCCTTGAAGTTCGGATATCTGCTGATATCCGCCGGGAGAAACGATCAGTAATTGTAGGAACGTTCGCCATGCTCGACGATGTCGAGACCTTCGCGCTCCTTGTCCTCGCTGACCCGCAGGCCAACCAGCACATCGGTAATCTTGTAGAGGATGTAGGAACCGATACCCGACCACAGGAGGGTGGCGATGACGGCGGTGAACTGCGCGGTCATCTGGGCGCCGAAGGCGTAGGTCCCCGCATTGGCGTTGGCGTAGTTGGTATAATCGGTGATGCCGACGCCGCCCAGTGACGGGTTGACCAGAATGCCGGTTGCAAGGGCGCCAACGATGCCGCCGACGCAATGGATGCCGAAGACATCAAGCGCGTCGTCATAGCCAAACTTGTTCTTCACAGTTGAGACGAAGAAGAGACAGATCGGCGAGACGATGAGGCCGAGGAAGAGGGAGCCCATCGGACCGGCATATCCCGATGCCGGCGTCACGGCGACAAGCCCGGCGACCGCGCCGGAGGCAAGGCCCAGCAGGGAGGGTTTGCCTTTGCTGGCCCATTCAACCAGCACCCAGCTCAGCGCCGCGCCGCAGGTCGCGACCATGGTGTTGACGAAGGCCAGCGCGGTGGTGCCGTTTGCTTCGAGGTTCGAACCGGCGTTGAAACCAAACCAGCCGACCCACAGCAGCGACGTGCCGATCATGGTCATGGTGAGCGAGTGCGGCGACAGCGCATCGCGGCCATAACCGACACGCTTGCCGATGACGATGGCGCCCACAAGGCCAGCAATCCCGGCATTGATGTGGACGACGGTGCCGCCGGCGAAATCAAGGGCGCCAACACCACCCATCCATGGCGCAAGGCCACCATTGAGCCAGCCGATGCTGCCGGTCATTTCCGCCAGCTTGGCCTCGGCGACCTTCTTTGCCTCGGCGCCCGCAGCCTCGGCAACTGCCTTGGCGGCCGCAGCGATGTCGTCAGGTGTCACGGTCGCCCATGCCCAATGGGCGATCGGGAGATAGATGAAGGTGACCCACAGGCCGATAAACACCAGAACAGCCGAGAATTTGATGCGCTCGGCAAAGGCACCGACGATGAGAGCCGGGGTGATCATGGCAAACGTCATCTGGAAGACCATGTAGGCGTATTCGGGAACCACGACGCCGTTCGAGAAGGTCGGCACCACCGAATCAGGCGTGACACCGGCCAGAAACAGCTTGCCGAACCCGCCGATGTAATTTGACAGGCTGCCGCTTGAATCGCCCAAGGCCAGCGAATAGCCATAGACAACCCAGATGACGCCGACGAGCGCCACGATGGTCATGACCTGCGTCAATACCGACAGCGCATTCTTGGTGCGCACCAGGCCGCCATAAAAGAGGGCGAGGCCGGGGATCGACATCATCAGCACGAGCGCGCTGCACAGGAGCAGCCAGGCGGTGTCACCCTTGTTGGGGACGATTTTGGCGGCCTGGGCGAACGCCTCTCCCGCAACAGTCAAGGCTGGAAAGAGAATTCCGGCCGTCAGCATCCATTTACTCTTCGTCATTTCGGAAACTCCATGAAGCAAAAGGCGTCGAATCAAAGGGCGTCGCTGTCGGTTTCACCGGTGCGGATGCGGACTGCCTGTTCGAGATTGAAGACAAAAATCTTGCCATCGCCGATCTGGCCGGTCTTGGCGGCTGACGAGATCGCTTCGACGGCTTTGGCGACCAGAGCGCCTGGCGCTGCAATCTCGATTTTGAGCTTGGGCAGGAAACTTACGGCATATTCGGCGCCACGATAAATCTCGGTGTGGCCCTTTTGCCGCCCATAGCCTTTGACTTCGGTGACGGTGAGACCCTGTACACCGATCGCCGTCAAAGCATCGCGGACTTCGTCGAGCTTGAAAGGTTTGATAATGGCCATGATGATCTTCATCATTTTTCTCCCTATGCGATGCGGGTCTGCGGCAGAAATCAGCGCGCTGACGCAGACAACTCCACCGCCGTCATTCAAGGGTCATGCCAAAAGACCAACCTGCCGATAAGCTCTTGTTTTTAATTGTTGTTTTTAAACAAGGACGATCTGCCATCAGGCAAGACGACAGGAAATGGCGCCAAATTGGGCATAACTGCCCCGGCAGCGCCGTAAACGCTTCGTGAGTTGATCACTAATTAGGCATTGCGCATCTGAAAACCATTGTCGCGCCGGCGGATAAGTCCCTCCTGGGCAACGGAGGCCACCAGTGTCCCGTCCTTGCGGAAAATGAGGCCGCGGGAAAAACCGCGCGCGCCATGTGCCGATGGGCTGTCCTGCGCATAAAGAAGCCAATCATCGGCGCGGAAGGGACGATGAAACCACAGGGCGTGATCAAGGGAGGCTGGCTGGATGTCCTTCTGAAAGACGGTCTTGCCATGCGGGATGAGTGCCGCATCAAGCAGCGTCATATCCGAGGCGTAGGCGAGGACGCATTGATGGATGTGCGGATCGTCAGGGAGCCTGCCGGTGGTGCGGATCCACACGTTGAAACGCCCTTCCGGGTTTTTGACACCCGCATAACGGTTAAATTCGACCGGTTTCAGTTCAATCGGGCGCTCGCGTTCGAAATATGTGCGCACCGGGTCCGGCATCAAGGGCATGACGGTGGCGCGGATTTCGCTTTCATTGGGCAGGTCTTCAGGATGGGGCACGTTGGGCATCACCGCCTGATGATCAAAGCCCTCTTCCTCGATATGAAACGAGGTGGTCATGGCAAAAATGGCCTGCCCGTGCTGGATTGCCAGCACGCGGCGGGTGGAGAAACTCTTGCCGTCCCGCAAGCGATCAACTTCATAAATGATCGGCGCCGAAGGATCGCCGGGAAGCATGAAATAGGCGTGCATGGAATGGGGCTGGCGAGGGGTTTCGTCAAACGTCCGGCAGCAGGCGACCAGCGCCTGCCCGATCACCTGGCCCCCGAAGACGCGCTGCCATCCCACTTGCGGGCTCAAACCGCGGAAGAGGTTGCGTTCGAGGCGCTCAAGGTCAAGGATTGTCAGAAGCTGTTCGACGGCGGAGGTCATGGACAAAACCACAAAGGATATTTCGGGGCCACAGGGTGACACGACACCGCGCGGCGCCCGGCGTCAAGCGGGGCCTGCGAATGCCAGTGCTGCGCGCCCGCATGTGGTGATCGCCGGCGCGGGGATGGTCGGCCTGTCGCTGGCGCTGGCGCTTCATCAGGCAAGCGGCGGTATCTTCAGGGTGCGGCTGGTTGATCCGGGTTTTGGCAAGCCGCCGCGGACCGATGGCCGGGCGTCGGCGATTGCGGCTGGCGCGCGGCGCATGCTCTGTGAGCTTGGTGCCTGGCCTGAGGCTGCCGACACGCAGGCAATCACCGACATGATCGTTACCGACAGCCAGCTGGATGACGGGGTGCGACCAACCCTGCTTACTTTTGCTGGCGAAGCGAGCGAGGGCGAGCCGTTTGCCCACATGGTCGAAAACGCCGTTCTTGCCGCGCGGCTCACGGCTGCCCTCACCGCAACCGATGTGCTTCAGCAATCAGGCAGTATTGCCTCCCTGGAGCGCCACCCCTCGCACGTTGAGGTCCGGCTTGATGATGGTGAGCGTCTGGCGGCGGATGTGGTGCTTGCCTGCGATGGCGCGCGCTCGCGCCTGAGGACTGAGGCCGGCATTCGCATGGTTGGCTGGGATTACGACCAGTCCGCCATCGTCACCACGCTTCTTCACGACGAGCCGCATCACGGGCGAGCGGAAGAACATTTTCTCCCCGCCGGGCCTTTCGCCATTCTGCCGCTCAATGACGACGCACAAGGGCGCCATCGCTCATCACTGGTGTGGACAGAAAAAAGCCGTGAGGCGACGCGCCTCATGGCGCTCGATGATGACGGCTTTCATGAGGCGCTTCTCCAACGCTTCGGCCATCATCTGGGACGGGTGAGCGCGGGCGCTCAGCGCTTTTCCTATCCGCTGGCGATGAAGGTGGCGCGGCGCTTCGTTGCCGACCGGCTGGCGCTGGTTGGCGATGCGGCCCACATCATCCATCCGATCGCCGGTCAGGGGCTCAATCTCGGATTCCGGGACGCTGCGGCGCTGACCCAGGTGATGGTCGAGGCTTTTCGGCTGGGAGAGGATTTCGGCAGTCTCGCCATCCTCGGGCGCTACGAGCGCTGGCGGCGATTTGATACGCTCGCCATGGGTTTTGCGACCGACGGGCTCAACCGGCTTTTTTCAAACGATATCGGCGTCATTCGTGGTTTTCGCGGTCTCGGGCTTGGTATTGTCGATCGTTTGCCGCGGCTCAAATCGGTGTTTATCGGCAATGCCTCGGGGCTTGTTGGCGATGTCCCCAGGCTGCTTCAGGGACAGGCAATTTAATCCAGCTTGCGTGCTTCTTCCGGCAACATAATGGGAATGCCATCGCGGATGGGATAGGCAAGCTTGGCTGATTGCGAGACCAGCTCCTGCGCCTCGCGATTGTATTGCAGGGTGTCCTTGGTCACTGGACAGACCAGCAGTTCAAGGAGACGGGGATCGATTTCTGTTTTCGGCGCAGGCATGTCAGTCATCCTCTCGCAGCGTCGGGCGCTGACGTTCAGTTCAGGTTCTGGTTTTCCTCACCGGCCTGGCGGGCCAGTGACATCTCGGTCATCGCCACCAGCATTTCGGCGCGGTTGGCAAGTGTCACCGCCTCAAGCAGGGCCTGTTTTTCGCGTGGACCATAGGGCGCCATCATTGACAGAGCCGTCACCAACGCCTCATTCGGCGCCTGGTCGATGCCCTCCCAGTCCGCTTGCAGATTATTAGCCTCAAGATAGTGCGAGAAGGTTGTCAGCAGCAGTTTACGATTGACGCTTTCCTCGCCAAGTCGCGGCTGCAGATCGTCGGCAAACCGCTCATAATTGACGCGGCATTGGCGATAGGGAGTCAGCGCAGCCAGTTCCTCGGCGACGTCAAATCGGCATATGCCGGTCAGCGACAGAAGATAGCGGCCATCGCCCGATTCCTGAAAGGCTGTGAGCCGGCCGATGCAGCCAACCGCGCAGAGCGATGGGTTGGTGTCGTGCCGGTCGCTGTCGAGGGCCGGCTGGATCATCCCGATCGTGCGATGACCGGCGAGAACGGCATCCACCATGGCGATGTAGCGCTGCTCGAAAATATTCAAAGGCAGATCGCCGCGCGGTAACAGCAGCACGCCGCTCAAGGGAAACACCGGGATGACAGGAGGAAGCTCGTCAATCGTCTGCGCAAGTATATTGACCGGCATGTGCTCTCCCCCTGTCTCAGGAAAAGAGAATAGCCGACAGGCGACGCCTGCCGTAAAGCGTTGCGTCGGCGTCAAAACCCCAGGCGGCAAAGAACTGCACAAGCTGTTTGCGGGCGGCCTCTTCGTTCCACCCCTTGTCGCGACGCACCAGATCGATGAGATGGTCGACGGCCTCCTCGCGCCTGCCGGCAGCCGCCAGACCAAGCGCCAGGTCAAAGCGCGCCTGATGGTCCAGCGGATTGGCCTCGATGAGCGCGAACAGCGGACCAAGATCACCAAGCGACGCCGTTTTCTCGGCAAGATCAATCGCGGCACGGACGGCGGCAACCGGTGGCTTGCCGAGGTCGGGTTCGGGAATGGTTGCAAGCATGCCTTTTGCCTTGTCGACGTCACCAACCAGCAGATAGGCCTGCGCCAGGCCGGCAAGCGCGCGCACATTCTTGTCGTCGATGGCAAGCGCCTCGGTGAAGGCTTCAACGGCCGCCGCCGCCTCGCCATCGGCCAGAAGCGCGTCGCCCGCCTCCAGCGTGTGTTCGATCTCGGATGGGCCGATGGTGGTGCCGGTCACCTGTTCGATGAACTGCTTGATCTGACTTTCCGGCAGCGCCCCCATGAAGCCATCGATGGGGCGGCCATCCTTGAAGGCAATGACAGCGGGAATGGATTTGATGCCCATCTGGCCAGGAATGGCGGGGTGCTCGTCGATGTTCATTTTGACGAGTTTGACCTTGCCCTGCGCAGCAGCGATGACTTTTTCCAGCACGGGGGTGAGCTGTTTGCACGGCCCGCACCATGGCGCCCAGAAATCGACGAGGACCGGTTGCGTCCGTGATTCCTCAATCACATCAGCGGCGAAGGTTTTCGTCGTCGTGTCTTTGATGGCGTTTGCAGGGGTAGCTGGCTGGCTTGGCGTCAACATGGCAGCGGTTTGCTTTCGTTGGTCGGTGCTGACATGGAAATGCCAGCGGAAAAATCAAGGAGGCGGCACTGGCGCCGCCGCCCTGTCCCCCTTCGTTTGCCCCGTTCTTCACACAAGATCAATGGTGCGTGGCTGATAGCCAAGCCCGTTCAGAAACACCATCAGATCAACGCGTGTCAGCGTCGTCGTCATGGTGTTGGTCAATGGGTGATAGCTCAGCTGCTCGTGAGTAAGCATGCCCGCGTCGAGAAGCACCGTGACGCGCCGTTCGTGATCATTGATGAGGGCAAAGGGCGATACCGACCCTGGCGTGACGCCCATGACCGCCATCAGCAAATCCGGCTTGCCGAAGGATAAACGCTTGCAGCCGACGCGCTTGTGAAGCTGGTTCAGTGTAATGACGGCGTCTTCGAGGGCAACGAGCAGAAACAACGCGCCCTTCTCGTCCTTCAGAAAGAGGTTCTTGCAATGACCGCCGGGGATGTTGCCGCGCAGGCGCTGACTGTCCTCCACGGTAAAAAGCGCGGGATGGGTGACGGTGGTGGTCGTGATGCCCTGGCGGGCAAGTTCGGCCAGAAGGTCTTCAGGAGTAAAAGATTTCACCCTGGTCCTCATCCTCGCGGCTATTGCATGCTGGTATCGAAAAACCGACGTTCACTTGTTAGCAGCATGCCCGGGCGTCGTTTTCACGATCCATGATGGAAAACGCCGCACGATCTCGCGCGCGGCGCCTCGCTGCCTCCCTGAAAAGGGGCTATGCGTCAGCCAGCCTTCTGCGGCCGGTTCTGACGATTGGCGATGAGGTCATCGACGACGGCCGGATCGGCCAGTGTCGAAGTATCACCCAGGCTGCCGAACTCGTCCTCGGCGATCTTGCGCAGGATGCGGCGCATGATTTTCCCTGAGCGCGTCTTGGGCAGGCCCGGCGCGAACTGGATGAGGTCGGGCGAGGCGATGGGGCCGATTTCCTTGCGCACCCAGCCGATCAGCTCCTTGCGCAACTCCTCGGTGGGCATTTCGCCTGCATTCAGCATGACATATGCATAGATGCCCTGCCCCTTGATGTTGTGCGGATAGCCGACGACGGCAGCTTCCGCCACTTTGGGGTGTGCGACGAGGGCCGATTCAACCTCGGCTGTGCCCATGCGGTGGCCGGAGACGTTGATGACGTCATCAACGCGACCCGTGATCCAGTAATAGCCATCAGCATCGCGCCGGCAGCCATCGCCGGTGAAATACTTGCCGGGATAGGTCTTGAAATAAGTGTCGATGAAGCGCTGGTGATCGCCNNACCGTGCGCATCTGCCCCGGCCAGCTTTCGGCAATCACCAGATTGCCCTCGCAGGCGCCCTCCTGCACGACGCCGGCGGCGTCAACGATCTGCGGCACGACGCCGAAGAAGGGGCGGGTGGCCGAGCCTGGCTTCAGGGCGGTTGCGCCGGGCAGCGGGGTGATGAGAATTCCGCCGGTTTCCGTCTGCCACCAGGTATCGACAATCGGGCATTTTTCGTTGCCGACCACGCGATGATACCACTCCCAGGCTTCCGGATTGATCGGCTCGCCCACCGAACCCAGCAGCCGCAGCGAGGTGCGTGACGTCGTCTTTACCAGGTCTTCGCCCAGCGCCATCAGGGCGCGGATGGCGGTAGGCGCGGTATAGAAGATATTGACCTTCCATTTGTCCACCACCTGCCAGAAACGCGAGCCGTCAGGATAGTTGGGAATGCCCTCGAACATCAGCGTGGTCGCGCCATTGGCGAGCGGTCCGTAGACGATGTAGGAATGGCCGGTGACCCAGCCGACATCGGCCGTGCACCAGTAGATATCGCCCGGCTGATAGTCGAAGACATATTGGTGGGTCATGGCGGCGTAAGCGAGATAGCCCCCTGATGTATGCAGCGCGCCCTTGGGCTTGCCGGTCGAGCCGGAAGTATAGAGGATAAACAGCGGATCCTCGGCGTTCATCGCCGCCGGCGGGCAGTGATCAGCGACGCTCTGGACGGCCTCATGATACCAGACGTCGCGGCCCTCCTGCATCGCAACCTTGCCGCCGGTGCGCCGCACGACCAGCACCTTCTCGACGCTCGGGCATTTGGCGACCGCCTCGTCGCAATTGATCTTCAGCGGCACCTTGCGCCCGCCACGCAAGCCCTCATCGGCGGTGATGACCAGCTTCGAACTTGCATCATCGATGCGGTTTGCGAGGCTGTCGGGTGAGAAGCCACCAAAGACGACGGAATGAATCGCCCCGATCCGGGCGCAGGCAAGCATCGCGTAGGCCGCTTCCGGGATCATCGGCAGGTAAAGCGTGACGCGGTCGCCCTTGCGCGCGCCCAGCGCCAGCAGGACGTTGGCGAATTTGTTCACATGAGCGTAAAGCTCACGGTAGGTGATGGTTTGTGAATCTTTCGGGTCGTCACCCTCCCAGATAATGGCAATCTGATCGCCGCGCTTGTCGAGATGGCGATCAATACAGTTGGCGGCAACGTTGAGGGTTCCATCCTCAAACCATTTCACCATGACGTCAGCGCTATTGTAATCGGCGTTGCGGACCTTGGTGTAAGGCTTGATCCAGTCAAGCCGCCTGCCATGCTCGCCCCAGAAGCCGTCGGGGTCATCGACCGAGCGGTGATACATCTCGAGATATGACTTGTTGTCGATGAAAGCGCGCTGCGCCCACTCCTTGCTGACTGCGTAGATTTTTTCGGACATGATTGTTCCCACCCTATTACCGCATTTTATCAGGCGACTTTGGACGATCCGGCTACCGTCTGGAAATTAGCATAAAGGCGGTTTGGCGCAGCAACAACCTACTACCATCGTCTAG
>FSSH01002081.1_pt1 | contig 14520 bp, 9 predicted proteins | sample 1166101 | NCBI WGS metagenome assembly FSSH01 (sample SAMEA32972668, study PRJEB13176) | freshwater metagenome | biome: Drinking water system; feature: Biomass in drinking water that filtered by 0.45 um membrane; material: drinking water | place: USA | collected 2012-12-20 | depth 0 m | reverse complement strand
ATGAGCGCACCTGGATCAAGCATCCGATTCGCTTTTCCATTGACCCGGAACTCCCTTTACTGATTGATATGCCGTATTTGAGCAACCGGCTTTGGGGTGCTTTCCAGGATATTTCACCAGATCGTTGGGGCAGATTGGTTTAGACACGTGCAACTGGTATCTTTTTAAGTGACAGTGACTATACGTTGGGCGTCAGTGATTTCATGCGCATGGGCGGGCTTCGTTTAAGTCACAGTCATGTGCCAGACGTGTTTCTTGCAGAACATACAAATATCCCCAAGTTGATTCATATGCGACAACTTGAAACCGCAGCCAGGCATTTCGAGAGCGGTACTGAGACCACCGCTGATCTTGCCATGCTTGCGCAGCCTGGCTCATCGCTTGGCGGAGCGCGACCTAAAGCGGCGATTGAAGATGCCGGTGAACTCTGGATTGCCAAGTTTTCTTCACAGAATGATACCGAACGAGTCAGTTTATGGGAAGCCGTTATGCTGGATCTTGCACAACAAGCCGGAATTGAGGTAACAGCATTCAGGGTTTTAAATGCAAAGAGTGATTCGCCGGTTTTGCTGGTCAAACGATTTGACCGTGATAAAACACTGCGTATCCCTTTTATGTCTGCCATGACACTATTAGGACGCAATGAAGATAACAAGGAAGGTGCGAGTTATCTGGAAATAGCTGATGCAATTAATCGTGAATCTGCGCAACCAGGGCAAGACCGCCTGGAATTATGGCGGCGCATGACATTTAACGCCATGACCGGCAATATCGATGATCATCTACGTAATCATGGTTTTTTGCGCGTATCCCAAGGATGGCGACTGGCACCAGCCTATGATTTAAACCCGACACCCCAGCCTTTTACCCAACGAGTGCACCAACTGACATTTAACCAAAGCGTTAAACCATCATTAGACACCTGTCTGGCGCTGGCAGAGTACTTCGCATTAAATAAATCAGTAACAGACCTGGCATTACAAAAGATCGGGAAAAGTCTGGGTAATTGGCAACTGACCGCAAAACGTCATCAACTGCGCAGCGATGAAATCAAACGTATGTCGCTATCCTTTGAGCATGAAGCTAGTCAACGGCTAATTGCAATAGCCACACAAACAATTTCACGTTCACGCAACAGCTAATGGCCGACTTATTATGTGCGGCGGAATTGAATATCAGGGCGAAAAGATATATTTCCCGCAACCGGGTGCGCGGTTGCCGGTGCGTTTGCGAGATGGCAGTGTAACTTGGATAGCCTGGGCAGGCGCAAGGATGAAGCCACCGGTAAATTTCCGAACGGCGGCTGGGCACGATTGAATTCCATCAAAAGCGGAAAATGGAACCCCTGCCACCCAAGGCCGGTTTTGATTGCCGCTAACCAGTTCATGGAAAAATACCATAACAACCAATCCCACTGGGTACCCTTGGCTACAAGAATGGCGATTCAAGGACTATTGGCAGAAAGAGATGATGGAATGTGGGTTTGTGGTGACTATCAACACCCCACCTGAATATGCCTGGATAGGTCAGGATCAATGGAATAGTCTGCTATAAACTCTATCAATTGGATTAATCTGAATATGTGCGTTACATTTCTACATATTTTAATTGTGCTAATTATTTTTTTAATCATTCTGGTCGATATGAATTGGAATACTTGGTGATGAACTTCGGCTAATGATTACAGCTTTCCAGGCAAAATACTTTGCGCACGAACTAACACGTCGTTTTCCAACAGATAGCGCTGAGAAATTAGCAGGCGCAGTAGCCAGCGCTCAAGTGGATATCAATCCGCATCAAGTCGATGCAGCCTTGTTTGCTTTTAATTCACCACTTTCCAAAGGTGCGCTACTGGCTGATGAAGTGGGGTTAGGCAAGACCATTGAGGCCGGATTGGTGCTGTCTCAAAAATGGGCTGAGCGTAAACGGCGTATTTTGATCGTCACACCTTCAAACCTACGTAAGCAATGGCATCAGGAGTTGACTGAGAAATTCTTTCTTCCCTGTTGTATTCTCGAAGCTAAATCCTATAACGCTGCAATCAAACAAGGCCAGTTTCGTCCATTTGAATTGCACGAAATCATCATCTGCTCATACCAGTTTGCAAAAAGTAAGGCCGCAGATGTTCATGCGATACCCTGGGATTTGGTTGTTATTGATGAAGCACACAGACTGCGCAATGTTTATAAGCCATCCAATGTCATAGCAAATACGCTGAAGCTGGCATTAGCGGGTAAACATAAGCTACTGCTTACAGCGACACCACTGCAAAATTCACTGCTGGAACTCTATGGATTGGTGAGTTTTATTGATGAGCATACTTTCGGTGACTTAAAAAGTTTCCGCGAGCAATTTGCCAATCTAAACCAGGATCAAGTATTTCAGACCCTCAAGGCGCGACTCAAGCCAGTTTGTCATCGAACGCTACGCCGTCAGGTCACTGCCTATATTCCATACACCAAGCGTCTGCCGCTGGTGGAGGAATTTACCCCGGAAGAAAGCGAAGATCGTCTTTACCACCTAGTTTCAGAATATCTGCAACGCGACAACCTACAAGCGCTTCCATCAAGCCAGCGATCCCTGATGACGCTGGTGTTACGCAAGTTGCTGGCCTCATCTACCTTTGCCATTGCGGGTGCACTGACCTCGATTTCAACTCGACTTAAATGCAAGCTGCGCAAACAGGAACCCGCAGAATCGCTTGAAGATGAACTAGATCAGGATTACGAAGCACTTGATGAAACCGCCGAGGAATGGACTGATGACGAACTCGCCGAACTTCTCACCGAGGATGATCGCGTGGCTCTCGAACAGGAAATTGCCGAGCTTGATGCTTTCGCCGCACTTGCCATTTCAATAGACCATAATGCCAAGGGTAAGGCGCTGCTAAAAGCGCTGGGTATTGCATTTGCAAAGGCAAAAGAACTTGGCGCAGCCGAGAAAGCTATCATCTTCACCGAATCACGCCGCACACAAAACTATTTATTGCGTTTGCTGGCAGACAGTCCTTTTGCTGAAGGTATAGTACTTTTCAATGGCACTAATACTGATGATCAGTCCAAAGTTATCTACAATCAGTGGCTTGAGCGTCACCAAGGCACCGACCGAGTATCTGGATCACGTACCGCAGATATGCGCTCGGCACTGGTAGATTATTTTCGCGAAGAAGGACGCATCATGATCGCTACTGAAGCAGGCGCCGAAGGTATCAACCTTCAATTCTGCTCACTGGTGGTTAATTACGATCTGCCCTGGAATCCGCAGCGCATCGAACAACGCATCGGGCGTTGTCACCGTTATGGGCAAAAGCACGACGTAGTGGTTGTAAATTTCCTTAACCGCAAAAATGCTGCGGACAAGCGCGTTTTCGAATTACTGGCAGAAAAATTCAAGCTATTTGAAGGAGTCTTTGGCGCTAGCGATGAAGTGCTGGGCGCAATTGAATCGGGTGTTGATTTCGAAAAGCGCATAGCTGCCATCTACCAGCATTGCCGTATGCAGGAAGAAATTCAAACAGCTTTTGATCAGCTCCAGCTCGAATTGAGCTTGGAAATCAATGAATCCATGACACGCACGCGCCAGCAATTATTAGATAATTTTGATGACGAAGTGCGTGAAAAGCTCAAAGTGCGAGACGAGGCATCTAAAGCTTACCTCAATCATTACGAACGTTTGCTGATGCAGCTTACCCAATATGAACTCAACGGCCGTGCTGAGTTCTTGGATGATTCCTCGTTCCTCCTGGAGAAACAGCCTTTCCCGGAGCAGGTTGCAACAATCCCAGTTGGATTATATGAACTGCCACGGCGATCCGGTGAAGCGCATCTTTATCGCCTCAACCATCCACTCGCCGAAACACTCATTACGCAGGCCAAAATGCGTAACCTGCCACCAGCAGAAATTCATTTTGATTATCAGCAGTACGATGGCAAGGTTACATTACTAGAGGAATTCATTGGCAAGTCGGGCTGGCTAACTCTCTCGCTTTTTAGCGTTGAATCACTCGATCAAGCGGAAGATCATCTTATTTTTGCAGCGGAAACCGATGATGGCCAAATATTGGATGAGGAAATTGCTGCACGACTACTAACACTTCCTGGGAATGTGGTTAACCAAGTTCAGCCTGTCTTGGAAATCACCTCTCTGGAAGCACAAAACCAAAAGCGTCAATTAGAAATACAGCGCAATATTTCAGAACGCAATGCCCGTTTCTTCGAGGCTGAGGCTGATAAACTGGATGGCTGGGCAGATGACTTGAAGGTTGGCTTGGAAAGAGAAATTAAAGAAATTGACCGCCAAATCAAGGAAGCGCGCCGAACTGCTGTAACTGCACTGACTCTGGAAGAAAAGCTCTCTGGACAAAAACTGATCAAATCGTTAGAGGCGCATCGCAACCTAAAACGACGTTCACTCTTTGATGCGCAGGATCAGGTAGACAAGCAGCGTGAAGAATTGATTTCGGTGATAGAAGGTAAAATGAATCAACACACGCACCTTCAGGAATTATTTTTGATTCGTTGGTTTATATCATAGTTAAAGCCATTCTTTATGAGTAATAATTGCATCTCGCAAGTTGTTGGGATAGGAAAATGAAGAGCAAACCCGTTACAGGAATGCAGCCAGAAGTTATGCGTTGGGCAAGACAATCAATTGGATTGTCGGTGTCTGATGTTGCATTACGTATGAAGCGACCTATTGACGATATTGAGTCTTGGGAAACAGGGAATGCATCTCCAAGCTATTCACAACTTGAAAAACTGGCGTATCAAATTTACAAGCGCCCTTTAGCAGTTTTCTTTTTGCCTACTCCTCCTGAAGAGGTAAGTCCAGCGCGAGAATTCAGGACGTTGCCCGCAGAAGATTTGCAAACGCTTGCCGCTGACACCCACCTGCACATCCGCCGTGCCCACGCTTACCAGCTCGCGCTACGGGAATTATTTGGTACTCGTAACCCCAGTGAACATTGCATTTGGCAGAAGTTATCGTTATCCCGTGCGGATTCTATTGAGGAGCAAGCGGCAGCGGTTCGCAGCTATCTGGGAATCATTCTCGAAGATCAGGTGTGCTGGCAAGATGAAGATCAAGCACTCAAAAAATGGCGGAAAGCGATAGAGGATAAAGGTGTATTCATTTTCAAGGAATCCTTCGTACAGAAGGATATTTCAGGATTTTGTCTTATTGACAGTCAATTCCCGGTTGTTTATTTGAACAACAGCACCACCAAGACAAGACAAACTTTTAGTTTACTCCATGAGCTTGCGCACCTGCTGCTCAGTGTTAACGGGTTGAGCAAATTCGACCAGCAATACATTGAGCGCCTACCGAATCAGGAAAAACAGATTGAGCGGTTTTGCAATACAATCGCTGCGGAAATCCTGATCCCATCGCCTGATTTTCAGATGCAGGCAAAACAGTTTCCGGCAGACATTGAGCGCACATCCGAACAGCAATTCTCAGACCTCGCTGCGCGATATGGCGTCAGCCGCGAAGCTGTTTTGCGCCGATTCCTGGATCAAGATCGCGTCACTGCGGCGTTCTATGAGCAGAAGGCCAAAATTTGGTCGGCACAGCAGAAAAAAGGATCAGGCGGCGATTGGTACGCATCCCAAAATGTTTACCTGAGTGACCGCTTCGCGAGAGAGGTAGTCAGTCGCCACTACAAGAATCAGCTTAGCATCGAAAAGGCCGCTGATCTACTGGGGATCAAACCTAAGAATTTTGCTGGACTGGAGCAGCGTATTCTGCAAGGGGCTGCTACATGATCTATGTGTTCGATACCAGTTCAATTCGTTCACTCCAGCATTTTTATCCAAGTGTATTTAAAACCATCTGGGATGGCTTGGATATACTAGTTCAGCAGAAGACTCTGATTTCAACTCGTGAAGTCTGGAATGAACTTGAACGGCAAAATATAAGTGATGATGTGCTTGCGTGGGCAAAAAATAACAAGCATATTTTCACAACACCAGCTTCAGCTGAACTTCAATTTGTTGCGCATATATTGCAGATTAAACATTTTCAAAGTCTGATCGGAGAGCAACAACGCCTGAAAGGTACACCTGTTGCCGATCCCTTTATAATTGCTTGTGCAAAAATCAATAGCGGTACTGTCGTTACAGAAGAACAACTAAAACCTAATGCAGCCAAAATTCCCAACGTGTGCGCGCATTTCAATGTTTCCTGTATTGACCTTGAAAGATTTATGCAACAGCAAGGGTGGGCATTTTAAAACAGGCTCGAATATAGACGTAATAAAACAAATAAGCCCAAGCGGGGAATTTAAATGAGCACTAAGCACAATAAATTTGAACGTGGCGCTGAATGGCGACGCTGGGATTTGCACGTTCATACACCGGAAAGTCATCTGGGGAATTCATTTACTGGCGTTGCTTGGGATGATTATGTGGATGCACTTGAGCGTGCTGCTAATCACCACCAAGTTGCGGTAATAGGCATAACAGACTACATGACGATTGACGGGTACGAAATCCTACGTGCTAAGCAAAAGGATGCTTCAAATCCGCGCTTGGAATCTGTGTTGCTGATACCAAACATCGAGTTTCGATGCTCGCCCCAAACAAAAGAAGGGCAAGCACTTAATATTCATCTGTTAGTCAACGTCAACGAAGATGATCACATCGAAAAAATCAAGCGGTCGCTAAGGAACTTGAAGGTTACATATAAGAACCAGACATATGGCTGTATCAAAGAGGAGTTAATTGATTTTGCTAAGGCACAAAATCCAGCGCTTAGCGATGATGTAGCATATAAGTTTGGCATTGAGCAATTTAAACCGTCTCATACCGAGATTTTTTCTTGGCTGGACGCAGATGGATGGTTGAAGGCAAATAGTGTTGTAGGAGTTGCCAATGGGAAAGATGGGATAAGTGGTTTACCACTGGACAGCTTTGCGGCAACACGAGATGAGCTTCTTAGTCGCTCAGATTTTGTTTTCAGTGGCAATCCCGCCGATAGATTGCATTACCTTGGGCTGAAACCGAGCATGCCTGCGGATGAGATCAGGCGTCAATATAATTCACTAAAACCATGCTTTCACGGTTCTGATGCACACGCTGTAGATAAGCTCTTTGAGCCAGATTCAAAACGCTATTGTTGGGTTAAGGCTGATCCAACATTTCTCGGCTTGCTTCAAACTATTAAGGAGCCTGTTGAGCGTACATACATCGGGGAAATGCCACAAAAACTCGGCGAAGTGGCTGGACAAAGAACATTTTTTATTGATCGTATTGAAATACAAAAAAATGAGGGAAGTTTAATCGGAGAGAATTGGCTAGATAAGGTTAGCGTTCCACTCAATAGCGACTTGGTTGCAATCATTGGAAATAAGGGCAGTGGCAAAAGCGCTCTTGCAGACGTAATTGCGCTGCTTGGTAATTCGAAGTCGGGCAGTAAATTTTCGTTCCTGCAAAAAAATAGATTTCGAGGTAAATCAGGAGATCCTGCGAAGCAATTTACGGGTGTTGTTTCTTGGCTGAGTGGAGTTACCAATACGCGGAATCTTAACTCCGATCCGGACGAGGGTAGCATCGAGCTTGTTCGCTATATTCCACAAGGTCGCTTTGAGGATCTTTGCAATGACCACATTTCTGGTAAATCCAATCTATTTCAGACAGAACTCCAAAATGTCATTTTTGATCATGCGAATGATGAATTACGTTTAGGTGCTCTTGATTTCGACCAACTGGTCGAGCGCCAAGAAGGTGGATTCCGAGATCAACTTATCGAATATCGGAAAGAACTCACAAAAATAAATCGTGATATTGAAAGCCTTGAGGCACAGAGTCAGCCACAAGTTAGACGTTCTTTGGAAGAGTTCCTCGAATTAAAAAAGAAACAGATCGAAGAACACAATGCAACAAAACCTGCGCCTCTGCCGAAACCATCCGAGCAATTGTCACCGGAACAGCAGGATGCAGCGACAAAACTGGAAGCTATCGCGCAGCAGATTAAAGGCTTTGAAGAAAAGTCTGTTGCTGATTCTGCGGCCATTTCCTTAATCGCATCCAAGCGAAAAGCTGCACAATCAATTCGAGACAGAATTCGATTGCTTGAGCGTCAGGTTTCTCAGTTTCAGATCGAAACAGAATCCGACTTCCAAATCCTGGGCTTGAAACTAAACGACTTGGTACAGTTTTCTACCAAGCTTGAATCTTTGATAGAAATGGAGTCTACATGGGAGGAACAGCACCAAGTATTAGTTGCTGCTAAGACAACAAACGCAAGTGAGTGCGAAAGATTGCTCAGCGAGCAGGCCTCGTTAAAAACAAAGTTAAATCAACCGCAGCTTGAGTACCAGCAGAATTTGAAAGCGATTGAACAATGGTCGTCAAAATTGCAGGAATTGACTGGTGTAGCGGATGCGCCAGAGTCACTAAGTGGGCTAAGTCAGCGAATCTCACAACTCGACGAATTGCCGCAGCAGCTTCTGGCTAAAAAGAAAAGACGTAAAGAATTGGCCGGGGAAATATTTGAGGCACTTGATGCACAGCGCGCAGCTCGTGAACGGCTGTTTAAACCTGTTCAGGAGTTGATCCAAGGCAATCAACTTATTCGAGATGATTACAGGCTTCAATTTCAGGCGACTCTAGGGGGAACTATCGACGCATTGTCGTCAGAGTTATTTGATCTAATCAAGAAAACCTCGGGAGAGTTTAGTGGTGAGGACGAAAGTTACGCGGCAGTTAGGCGTTTGTCTGAGCAGTATGACTTGAGTAAGAAGGAAGATGCTCTCGGATTCATTGATGCGCTTGATGAAAAAATCAAAAGTGCTGCCTCAAAGGGGAATTCAAGCATAATTGGATTAACCTCAATTCTCCGGAAGGATCGCCAATCAAGTGCGGTTTATGACTTGCTTTATGGTTTAAGTTATCTAGAACCTCGTTACACCTTGCTATTTCAAGATGCGCATATTGAGCAACTCTCTCCGGGGCAGCGTGGTGCGCTTCTGCTAATTTTCTACTTGTTGGTAGACAAAGGCCGAAACCCAATCATTCTCGACCAACCGGAAGAAAATTTGGATAACGAGACAGTGGTAAGTCTTTTGGTTCCCGTGCTGACAGAAGCTAAGCGAAAAAGACAAATCATCATGGTGACTCACAACCCTAATCTTGCTGTCGTGTGTGATGCGGAACAGGTCATTTATTCGTCCTTTGACCGCAAAAACGGATTCAAAATTACTTATCTCTCCGGCTCCATCGAAAGCCCTGCGCTGAACACGCATGTAGTGAACGTGTTGGAAGGTACAAAGCCAGCATTCGATAATCGAAGAATCAAGTATCACTAAAATTATGGCGACGAAACAAAAACTCGAACTTACCTGGATCGGGAAGGAGAACCGGCCCAAGCTGGAGCCGCGCATTCTGCTGGAAGATCCGGAGAAGTCGCATCACGCAAAACATCGGATTACAGTTCATGACATCTTTGATAATCGTTTGATCTTTGGTGACAATTTGCTGGCGTTGAAGGCGCTAGAGCAGGAATTTTCGAGTAAAGTGAAGTGCGTTTATATAGACCCGCCATTTAATACGCAGCAGGCATTTGAGCACTATGATGATGGCATTGAGCATTCTTTGTGGCTCGGCCTGGTTCGAGATCGGCTTCAAATAATCTGGAGGCTGATGGCGGACGATGGAACTCTCTTTGTTCACATTGACGATAACGAACTCGGTTATTTAATCGTTCTGTTAGATGAAATATTTGAGCGGACAAATCGAGTGTCCATAGTTACCTTCAAGCAAGGTTCTGCTACTGGGCATAAGTCAATCAATCCCGGCGTAGTCAGCACTTCAAACTTTTTGTTGATCTATGCAAAGAAAAAAAGTGCTTGGATGCCAAATCGTCTATATACAGCTAGAGCCGAACGAGATAAACGATATGGACAGTTTATCGAAAATTTTGATAGACCTTATGAGGGCTGGCGTTTTATTACGCTGACACAGGCTTTTGCTCGTGATCTCAAGCTCCCCGAGAAGGGACTCAGAAAAGTCATTGGCGATGAGTACGAAGAGAAGCTCTCAGAGTTTATTTTAAGAAATGCACAGAGGGTTATTCGTCAGGCAAGACCCGACTATTCTGCCGTAAGTGAGGCTGCTCGGAAAATGATTGATGAGTCCAAGAGTAAACCAAATCACGTGCTTAAACTGATGAGAGAAGGCTATTCGGATATGTTCTTCGTAAACGGAGAACGTATTCTTTTTTATGCAGAGAAGTTGAAGATTGTTGATGGTGAATATGTTGCAGGAGAACCACTCACGAGCATTTGGGATGACGTGCTTTCGAATAATCTACACAATGAAGGCGGAGTGGAATTTCCTAAAGGTAAGAAACCAGAAGCTTTAATCAAAAGATGCTTGGAATTGGTCACCAAACCTGGCGACTTGGTGCTCGATTCTTTCGCAGGTTCCGGCACCACTGGCGCAGTTGCGCAAAAGATGAATCGCCGCTGGATTATGGTGGAATTGGGTGAGCATTGCCACACACACATCATCCCGCGCTTGCAAAAAGTAATTGATGGTGAAGACCAAGGTGGCATTAGCAAGACAGTGAATTGGCAAGGCGGCGGTGGTTTTCGTTATTACAAACTAGCGCCCAGTCTTTTGCAGCAGGATGCTTATGGGCACTGGGTCATTAATAAGGAATACAACGCCGAGATGCTGGCGCAAGCCTTATGCAAGCTGGAAGGATTCACCTACGCACCTTCTGGAGTACATTATTGGATTCACGGACATTCCACCGAACGAGATTTTATCTACGTCACCACAGCGAATTTGAATCACGAGCAAATACAGCAGCTTTCCGATGAAGTAGGGGCGGAACGAAGTTTATTAGTATTGTGCACTGCTTTCCGTGGCCGAGGTGATTATCCGAATCTCACCGTGAAGAAAATCCCTAAGCAGGTGTTGTCACGCTGTGAATGGGGACATGATGATTATTCGTTGCGAGTCGAAAATCTCCCCAAAGCCCCTCCTCCACAACAAGTAGAAAAAACAAAGGGATATAATGGCGCGAATTCGGTGCAAAGTGGATTTTTTGATGAGGAAATGGAATGATTATTGTGAAGAAATTAGATCATTACTGCGGTAACCGATAAATCACGTGCGCCAGTTTATTCAAAAATTGTGCCGCAAGTGAGTGGAAACTTCAAACATCCCATTTTTTCATACTGGTCTTTGCCATGCAGAAAATTATCATCATTGCTGGACCAAATGGAACTGGTAAAACAACTTTTGCCCGGGAATTTTTGCCCAATGAAGCTGGTTGTCCAAAGTTCGTAAACGCAGATTTAATTGCAGCGGGGTTGCGAAATTTTGAACAGATTTATCGTGATGCAGTGGATGCTTGGGTGTTGTATGACAATGCAGGCGATAAACCGATACTGATTAATTGGGGAGAAAAGGCATGAACCAAAAAAGTATAGAGCTGGCAAAAGATCCGGATTTGACGGGTTCTTTGGTTGCAATCCGCCGTGCTGCTCAGCGAGCGAGACAGTTAGCGGTCAGCACGAACACTGAGCTTGTCGTTCTGCGGAATGGTAAATGTGTGCATATAAAGCCAAGCGGAGAGCCAAAGCCGCGATGAATCGTCATGTCAACGCTATTGCCGGTCGGCTCAGTTTGCGTGCACCGCAGCGCCGCTCGTTAGAAATTTTGGATCGAATCACTGAGATTACTCCGCCCAAAAAAGATAGAGATCTTCTGGCAACACTGGAGATTATTCGCAGTGAATTTCCATCCGTCACAGATTTCGAACGCGAGTTTCCGTCATTGTGTTTTGCATTGGCTACAGGTGTCGGTAAAACCCGATTGATGGGCGCATTCATCAGTTATCTGCATTTGGCGCACGGCATCAATAATTTCTTTGTGTTGGCACCGAATTTGACGATTTACAATAAACTAATCACGGATTTCAGTAACCGCACCCATCCCAAGTATGTGTTCAAGGGTATTTCTGAATTTGCCATTGATACACCTGCTATTATCACAGGTGACAATTTCAATCAGCATGATCCTGCCAGTGGTACGCTATTTGGTGGCGTACGTATCAATATTTTCAATATCTCCAAAATCAATTCTGAAGTGCGTGGTGGCAAAGCTCCGCGTATCAAGCGATTATCTGAATATATCGGCGAAAGCTATTTTGATTATCTGGCCGGACTACCCGACCTGGTGCTTTTGATGGATGAATCGCATCGCTACCGTGCCAGTGCTGGCATCAGGGCAATCAACGAGCTGAAACCGATTCTGGGGCTGGAGTTGACGGCCACACCGTTCGTGGAAGGCACCAAGGGAGCTATACCGTTCAAGAATGTGATCGTGAATTACCCGCTGGGCAAGGCGATGGAAAATGGTTTTGTGAAAGAACCTGCCGTGGTGACGCGTAAGAATTTCAATCCGGCAGGTATGTCGCCAGAAGAAATCGAACGCATGAAACTTGAAGATGGGATGCGACTGCACGAGAGTGTAAAGGTGGAATTGGAAACTTACGCCAGAGAAACCAGCAATCCTATCGTTAAGCCATTCCTGCTGGTGATTGCCCGAGATACGACCCATGCTGGGCAGTTATTGGCGTTGATCCAATCCGATGGTTTCTTCGAAGGACGCTACAAAGACAAAGTCATTCAGGTTGATTCAAGCCGAACCGGTGCGGATGAAGAAGAAATGATCGAGCGGCTATTGAAGGTGGAACACACTGAAGAGCCGACTGAGATCGTCATTCATGTCAATATGCTAAAAGAAGGCTGGGACGTAACCAATCTCTATACTATCGTGCCGCTGCGTGCTGCCAATGCACGTACCCTGATTGAACAATCCATCGGTCGTGGATTACGGCTGCCTTATGGTAAACGTACGGGTGTGACGGCGGTTGATAGGCTGAATATTGTGGCACATGATAAGTTTCAGGAAATCATCGACGAAGCGAATCGATCTGATTCCGCCATTCATTTGAAGGCAGTGGTGCTGGATAATGACGAACTCGAGCAAAAGACGGCAACGATCGTTTCTCAATCGCAAGTAGCTACCCAATTGGGAATAAAGCCAGTAGATACAACTGCCAGCACACAAATTGCGGGGCAAAATGTGGCCCCTCTTTTCACCAAACCGGAAGAGCAAAAATTGGCGCAAATTGCTTATGAGATAATCCGTAAGATGGAGAATCAACCGAGGGTTGTACCAACATTAGCCCATTTAAAAGATTCGGAAGTTCAGGCCGCTATCGTTAAGGCAGTGCAAGAACAGTATCGACCAGTACAGTTGGAGCTGGAAGGGGTAACAGAACTGCCGGATATTGCAGCCGTTGTGGCCAAGACGACGGAATTTATAAACCAGAAGACAATTCATATTCCACGCATTCTAGTGGTACCCAAGGGAGAAGTGAAAGCTGGTTTTAGACCGTTTACTCTGAAACTGGATACATTGAAATATCCAGCGGTGTCTGATGAGCTATGGATACAACACCTGCGTACCAGTCAGCGAGATGAAATGACTCTGTGTGCTGGTGGCATTGAAGAAAAGCGGATTGAAGATTATGTCGTCAGTGGCCTGATGGATTTTGATGATATTTCTTACGATGATCAAGCAGACCTGTTGTATGACTTGGCTGCGCAGACCGTTAAGCATTTTTGCAGCTATCTATCCGAGGATGAAGCGCGTAAGGTTTTGCGTTGTTATCAACGCGATATTGCCCGCTTTATCCATGCGCAAATGCAAGATCATAGGTGGGAAGAGATGGTGGATTACGAGGTGGTAGTAAGCAAAAGTTACACGGAACTAAAATCCAGTGCCTACACCTATGTGGCCAATGAACCACCAGCCGATTATCGGGTATCGCCCACAGACAAGAGCAACATGACGAAATATGTGTTCGGTGGTTTTCAGCGTTGCTTGTACCTGGTGCAGAAGTTTGACTCTGAAGCAGAGCGGATTTTGGCAATCATCCTTGATCGCGATGCGCAAAAGTGGTTCAAGCCAGCCAAGGGGCAGTTTCAGATTTTCTACAAACAAAGCACTGACCACCAAGAATATCAGCCGGACTTTGTTGCCGAAACGAATGACACGATCTACATGCTTGAACCCAAGGCAAGCAATCAAATGACAGATCCGATTGTTATGGCCAAAAAGGAAGCTGCTATCATGTGGTGCAAGAACGCTTCTGACTACGCACTAGTCAATGGTGGCAAGCCTTGGCGCTATGTTTTGATCCCGCATAACGCAATTTTGCTAAATATGACGCTTGAGGGATTAGCTCAACAATACAGCACATAATCCCTAAAATTTAATGTAGAAAGAAGCCAGAATTAAGTGGAAGTTAATATTTCCTGATTAATTGCATTTCTCAGATAGGAATATAGAATAGGTAGGATACTCTACAAATTCCAAGGAAAAGACAGTGGCAATGAATAGAATTCAGTTTCAAGTGGCATGTCACTGTATGAATTTTTGTGTCAATATGGCACTGAGGAGTGTGGTTAATCAAATTCTCAGAGGGTGTCCTAGATTTTGT